>WBZR01002168.1_pt1 | contig 21215 bp, 20 predicted proteins | sample 5204231 | NCBI WGS metagenome assembly WBZR01 (sample SAMN12412403, study PRJNA552823) | activated sludge metagenome | isolation source: activated sludge from anammox sidestream of wastewater treatment plant... | place: USA: Virginia | collected 2017-08 | reverse complement strand
GAAACCGTCGCGCACGGCGTGCGTCAGCGCCACGGCGCGCTGGCGCTCGCTGGCGCCTTGCGCGTGCTGGCGCGCCAGGGCCTGCACCGCCGGGTGGTCGCAGTCGATGGCGGGCGTGGGCGCCAGGTGGGCGGGGGTGGGGGTGTCGCTCATGGTTCCCATCTTAGGGCGACACTGAACCAGTCCTTCTCGCGCCGCGCATCCCTGGTGTGAAAGGTCTGCGGTGTTGCAACTGCTCGTCATCACCATGGCTGTGGGTGGGCTGATGGAGCTTGCCATCCATCCTCAATCATGGCGAAGGGCGCGCGCCATCGCAGGGACTTGTTCAGCGTCGCCTTGGTGCGCGTGGTTTTCTCTCGCACCACTCGGATTGGCGTCGTCAGTGACCATTGGCCAGTCCCTCTGCCAGCGCCTCAAAAACCACCCGAATGCGCCGGGATGTGCGCAGCTCTCGATGCGTCACCAGCCAGATCGGGAACCTTACGGGCGCCACATCGTCCAGCACCCGGACCATGCCCGGGGTCTCTCGGGCAATCTCGTCCATCATCGCACCGATGCCCAAGCCCTGGCGCACCAAAGCCCAATGGGTCACACTGTGATCCGCGTAGCAGCTGAAGCTGTCTTCGCTCAGATTCAGCCCATGATCGCGCAGGTATGCGAGATACCGGCCATTGCGATCCGACCCCACAAACGGCAGCCCGGCAGCGTCCGTTGCAGTGCGGGGATGGCCGTACGTCTGAACCCAAGATTCAGACGCATAAAAAAGCGCCTGGGCTTCGCGCACCAGGCGGGCGATCAACTCAGGCTGTTCAGGCTTGACGTGGCGGATGGCGATGTCGGCCTCGCGGCGCAGCAGGTCGCTCACGGCGTTGGATGAAATCACCTCGATCGCAATGCCCGGCTCCTGGGCTCGCAAGCGCCGCACGATGACAGGAAGGAGATGGGCCGCCACGGCATCGCTGGCCGACACCGTCACCACGCCGCCCACCGCTTGCGACCTGCCGTTGGCGGCCAAGCCCAGGGCCTCTGCCGCGTTGCCCATGGCACGGGCGTGCTCCAGCAGATCCAGCCCTGTGGGTGTTGGCACCATGGACTTGCCCACGCGCTCGAACAGGGTCACCCCCATTTGCCGCTCGATGGCTGCCACCTGCCGACTCAGCGTGGGCTGGGTCAAGCCCAGCTTGCGAGCGGCAGCAGACAGGGAGCCGCTCTGCGCGGTGTGCAGAAAGGCCTTCAGCCAATTCCAGTCAAGGTCATTCATACATAAATGCATGTATCCACTGCAATTCAAAGCCATTTTCTACGCTTCATTGCATGGATAGCATCTGGGGGTTGCTCGTTGCAAATGCCTGCGATCACCACTTCGGCATGTCCTACGGTCTGCACCCTATGCTCTTGCCTCCCAATACCACGGTCCGTGACACCTCACCTTCGGCCGCATCCCGTTCGGCTTCTGCGTCCAAGGCACGGTTTTGGGACCGCATCGCCCCCAAGTACGCAGCGGACCCCATTGCCGACATGGCGGGGTATGAAACCACATTGCGCCGCGCGCAGGAGCTGCTTTCCCCCCAACAAGATGTGCTGGAAGTTGGTTGCGGAACGGGCCATACGGCGCTGCGCCTGGCTCCCTTCACCCGGCGTTTGATGGCCACGGATGTGTCGGCGGAGATGATTGCCATTGCCTGTCTGCGGCAAGCTGCACAACCCTCGCCGCAACTCACGTTTGCCCTGGCCGATGCCGAGGCCACCGACTTTGGGCGAGCCACCTATGACGCGGTGCTGGCCTTCAATGTGCTGCACCTGACGAGCAATCTGGGTGATGCACTGAAGCCGTTGGTGCATGCATTGCGGCCAGGTGGACTGTTGATTTCCAAAACGCCCTGCATTGCCGAAATGCACCCTTGGATTCCTTACTTGGCTGTACCGTTGATGCGGGCCATTGGAAAAGCGCCGCCCGTACTGTGCTTTGGCGCGCAACGGCTGCAATTGACTATGGTGCAGCAGGGTCTGCAGATCGTTTGCGCCGAGCGGCACGGTACGCGGGGCAAGGATACCCGCGTCTTTATCGTGGCCCGCAAGCCGGGCTGAACCGCCCCCCAGTCACGCGCATGTGGCCCGTTGCAAGGCCGCAGGGGCAGTTTTGCCTTCTGGGTTTCTGCTGCGCTGTTGCCGTCATCTTTCCTGGCCACCACTCAACCCCGGTTGACATTTCTCTGCCGATCCCCAAGGAGCCCGTCATGTCTCTCTTCTCCCCTACGCTGCACTCCACCAACCGATCTGGCTGGTCTGGCAATGTGCTGATCGCCATGGCCATCGTTTCACTGACAGCTTGCGGTGGTGGCTCGGACGGCGAGAGTGGCCCACCAGACGGCGGTTCGGGTGGCACGGGGCCTTCCGTGTCGATCGGCGCATTGGAGGGGGATTGGTTGCAGAAAGGATGCGTGAAGGCCGGCGCACAATCCTACAAGCGGACCCTGCGCGTGCGCATCACAGGCCAGACCATCGTTGACTATTTCGAAGGCGTGCTGACCTTCCGTGGCAATGACTGTGCTGGCGCATCGCAAGCTGCTGGGCCAACCAGAACCGGCACGGTGACTTTTGCCCGCTCGGAAGGTTCCCAAGTACTGACCGCTCATTGGGGCGAGTTACGCACCGTCATCGGCACCCGCTCAGGAGCCATCTGGACGCTGCAACCCCAAGACCTGCTGTGCATATTGGGCGACGAGATTCCAACCATTCAGCCCACGCTCACAGCCGTGTCCTCCAGTGTGGCCACCATCCCTGTAGACAACTGCTTTGGCCGCTGACACCGCCCACGCCATGACATCCATTGCATCCAACACTGCCATGAAACCGCGCATGCGCCTGCTGTCCATCGCCCCTATGGCCTGCGTTGTCGCAGCCCAGGTGCTGCTCCCGGGTTGCGCCTCCACGCTTGATCAGGCAGGTCTGGAGCAGCGCACGGCGCAAGCCATAGGGCGTTCTGCCGGCCAGTTCACCATCACAGACCAACAGGAGGAAATTGGTGGCCGCGTCAGCTACACCGTCAGCACCAGTGAGGGCGCAACCTACCGGTGCTATCTCTACGGCGCCACGGGTTTCCAAAAGGCCATGAGCTTTGGTCAAACGCCCCATTCCGATGCGATATGCACCGACATGGTCGGCAGCAAGCCCAGCAGCAAACACCAGGCACCAGCGACCGCACCAGAGCAGCCGGGACGCAACCGCGCCAAGGCATGCAATGCTCTGCAGCGCACTGCGGGGCGTTGCTGAATACCGCTGTGCTGACACTCGATCCGATCCATGTTCAACCTTCTGAAACCGGATCAATGGGGGAAATGGCCTTGCGTCGTCCTGGTACTGACACTGGGCTTATGCGGCTGCACGACAGTGCCGGGCGCCGCGATCGAAACGGTGGACGGGCGCAAGGTGGAGTACGCGCAATCTGGGCAGGGCACACCGGTGGTCGTGTTTGAGAACGGGCTGGGTGCCACGCTCGACTGGTGGGCAAAGGTTTGGCCTGATGCAGTGGCCGAAGCACGTTCCTTGGCCTATAACCGGGCCGGTTATGGCCACAGCGATACGTCCCTGGCTCCGCGTGACGGCGCTCAAGTAGTGGATGAGTTGCGAGCATTGCTGCAGGCGCGCAATCTGCCGCCACCGTATGTTCTTGTGGGACATTCTCTGGGCGGCCTGTACATGCAACTGTTCGCACGCAAATTCCCCGACGAGGTGGCGGCGCTCGTGCTGGTGGACTCCACTCATCCTGATCAGTTCAAGGGTGCTGGCAACCCGGATCAGTGGCCCACTTGGCTGAAAGTGGTTCTCCACGCAACGACATCCGAAACGGCAAAGCAGGAACTTGCGGCACTGGATGCCACAGGAGAGCAAGTATCCGGCTTGCCAGTGGCTCCCTCGATGCCCGTATGGGTGCTGAGTGCGCTGCGCGCCACAGGAACGCCTTCAGCGCTGACGGACGACGCGGACAGAAAGCGGTCCAACATTGCCCGTCTGTACCCCGGCTCTGTCCAGATATGGGTGAACAGCGGCCACGCTATTCCTCTGGAAAAACCCGGGGCCGTGGTCAGCGCGATACGGGCTGCGGCGCGCGCGACGCGCGCATCCGGCGCTGCGCGCATGGAACCGCAAGATCGGTAGCCTACAGTCGAGGCAAGGGTGCCCTGCATTGTGAGGGCCACGCTGAAAAAGTACATCACTGACCGGCCAGATGCTTTATGAGTGGATGAAGCTTCGGACCCTCGCCGCAGGAGCCGGCCACGACAGCCAGTTCGAGCAATACCTCCGCCCGAGCAAGCCCGGCATGTTCCTGGCGACGACGGAACAGATCGTGCCATGGCCGGAGCTGTGCGCAGTCACCGAGCCGCACTACCCCATGCCGGCCAATGGACGCCCGCCGGCAGAGCTCGAGCGCATGCTGCGCACGTGCCTTGCACAGCTCCGGATCAGCCCGGTCGATGAGCCTTGCGAGGAGGCGCTGATGGACGGCACGCTGGTACAGGCGCGAGGGCTGAAGGCGGGCACACCCGTGCCGTGATCGGCTTGCCCGGCAGCATGAATGCGGCCTGCCCGAAGTTGACAAGCGGTCAACTGCCGTTTCTGGGGTGAGCCGTTCACCCTGAGCCTATCGAAGGGCGTCGGCAGGCTCAGCCCGAACGGTATTCAAGACCTCCAAAGGCCGAATCATTCGGCCCAGGCCGGCGCCTGCCCGGCACGCCACAGCCGCGGTAGCTCGGCCATGGCACCGAACAGCGCGTGCGCGCCCGCCTCGCGCAGCGCCGGCGCCGCCTCGGGCTGCGGGCACAAGGCCCAGACGGTGGCGCCGGCCGCCACCCCGGCCTGGATGCCGGTGGGTGTGTCCTCGATCACCAGGCAGCGCGCCGGCGGTACCGCCAGGGCGGCGGCGGCCGCCAGGTAGACGTCGGGAAAGGGCTTGCTGCGCGGCAGCTCGTGGCCGCTGAACACGTGCCGGCCGAACCAGTCGGCCAGGCCGGTGTGGGCCAGTTGCAGCACCAGCTTGCCGCGGTCGGCGCCCGAGGCGCAGGCGATGCGCCCGCCGGTCAGCGCGTGGGCGGCGCGCACCGCCTGTGCCGCGCCGTCGATGGGCTGCAGCTGCTGGCGCAACTGGGCGTCGCGCCGGGCGTAGAACTCGGCCATCCAGGCGTCGGTGAGCGGCCGGCCGGTGCGCGCCTCGATCAGCGCCGCCTGGCTGCGCACGGTGCGCCCCATGAAGTGCCGCATGCACTCGGCCAGCGGCATGTCCCAGCCGCTTTCGGCCAGTTGCTGGCGCAGCACGCCGTGGGTGATTGGCTCGCTGTCCACCAGCACGCCGTCGCAGTCGAACAGAATCGCTTCAAATCTCATAGCTGTTTGCGCACGTCCATGGCGGGTTGGATCGACATTTCTTTCATGGTCCGGAGTCTCGAACGGCGTGCGCAGCCCGTCCACCCAGGGAAGCGGCGCAGCGGCTCAAGGGAGAAGCCCTCTACCTGCGCCAGAACTGCGGCGTGAACAGCACCAGCACCGACAGCAGCTCCAGCCGCCCCAGCATCATGGCCAGGCTGCACAGCCAAATCTGGAAATCGGTCAGCACCGCGTAGTTGCCGGCCGGCCCCACCTTGCCCATGCCGGGGCCGATGTTGTTCAGGCAGGCGATGATGGCCGACACCGCGGTCACCACGTCCAGCCCGCTGGCCAGCATCAGCAGCGACAGCCCGACCAGCACGGCGCCATAGACCAGCATGTAGGCGATGACGGCGCCGATCACGCGCGCCGGTACCGTCTGGCCACCGAGCGTGACCGGGTTGACCACGCGCGGGTGGATCAGCTGCACCAGCTCGTGCAGCGTCACCTTGGCCAGGATCAGCACACGCACCATCTTGATGCCGCCGCCGGTGGAGCCGGCGCAGGAGACGATGGCGCCCAGCAGCAGCATCAGCACCGGGCCGATGGTGGGCCACAGCAGGTAGTCGGTGGTGGCGTAGCCGGTGGTGGTGGCCACCGACACCACCTGGAACGCCGCGTCGCGCAGCGCATGGCCGGCGTCCACATGTTTGCCCTCGCGCAGCAGCAGCAGCCAGACCGCGGCGACGGACACCAGCAGCACCACGACGTAGGCGCGCACCTCGGCGTCGCGCCACAACGGTCGCACCGAGCGCGTGCGCCAGACCATGAAGTAGCGCGCAAAGCTGATGCCCGACAGCGCCATGAACAGCACCGCCAGCCACTCCAGCGCGGGCGAGTTCCAGTAGCCGAAGCTCTGGTCGTGCGAAGACAGCCCGCCCAGCCCCACCGTGGTGCACATGTGCATGAAGGCGTCGTCCCAGCTCATGCCACCCCAGCGGTAGGCCAGCATGCAGGCCAGCGACAGCACGAAGTACACGCCCCACAGGCCGCGCGCGGTTTCGGCGATGCGCGGCGTCAGGCGGGTGTCCTTCATGGGGCCGGGCATTTCGGCCTTGAACAGCTGCATGCCGCCCAGCCCCAGAAACGGCAGCACCGCCACCGCCAGCAGCATGATGCCCAGGCCGCCGATCAGCTGCAGAAAGCAGCGCCACATGTTGACCGCCGGGTCGAGCAGATCCAGCCCCGCCAGCGCGGTGGCGCCGGTGGCGGTCAGGCCGCTCATGGCCTCGAAGTAGGCGTCGGTGACGCTGATGCCGGGCACGGTCAGCAGCAGCGGTGCGGCGGCAAAGCCCGGCAGCACCGTCCACACCAGATTGACCAGCAGAAAACCGTCCTTGACCGACAGCTCGCGCCGGAAGCGCCGCGTGGCCGCCCACAGCAGCGCGCCACAGGCCGCCGTGCCGGCACCGGCGAGCAGCCAGATCTCGGCCTGGCGGTAACGCGCGTCCACCAGCGTCCAGGCCGCCGGCACCAGAAACGCCAGAGAAAAACCCATGATCAGCCACGCCAGCACCCGCAGCACGTGCACGTGGCGACGCATCAGCATCCGCATGTCCGCAGCTTTCAGAAGAAGGTGGCGCGCACCTGAAACAGCTTTTCCACCTGCGGCAGCAGACGCTTGTGGGGCACGAAGATGATGACGTGGTCGCCCTCCTCGATCACCGTGTCGTGGTGCGGCACCAGCACCTGGCCGGCGTCGCGCTCGCCACGCACGATGGCGCCCACGCGTGCGCCGGCCGGCAGCGCCAGCTGCTCGATGCGCCGCCCCACCAGGCGCGAGGTGCGCGCATCGCCATGGGCCACGCCCTCCAGCGCCTCGGCCACGCCGCGGCGCAGGCTGTGCACCGCCGCCACCGCGCCGCGCCGCACATGCGCCAGCAGCTCGCCGATCACCGCGTCGGCGGGCGAGATGATGATGTCGATGGGGCTGGCCTGCATCATCTCGGCGTAGGCGCGGCGGTTGATCAGCGCCATCACGCGGCGTGCGCCCATGCGCTTGGCCAGCATGGCGGACATGATGTTGTCCTCGTCGTCGCTGGTCAGCGAGATGAACAGGTCCATGTCGCCCACGTGCTCGGCGGCCAGCAGCTCCTCGTCGGCGGCGTCGCCCTGCAGCACCAGCATGTCGCCGGGCAGCTCGCCGGCCAGGTAGCGGCAGCGGCCGCGCTGCTTCTCGATCAGCTTGACCTCGCACTGGCCGATCAGCGAGCGCGCCACGCCCAGCCCGACCTTGCCGCCACCGGCGATCATCACGCGCCTGACCGGCGGCTCGCGCGGACCGATGGCGGCCAGCGCGGCCTGGACATGCTCGCGCGCCACCAGCACGAACACCTCGTCGCCGGCCAGCACGCGGGTGTCGGCCTCGCAGGGGGGTTCTTCGTCGCGCCGGTACACCGCCACCAGGCGCATCGGCACCTCGGGCACCTGGGCGATGAAGTCGGCGATGCTGCGGCCGTCGAGCGCGCTGCCGCGCGCCACGCGCGCCGCCACCAGGTGCGCGCGCCCCTGCGAGAACTGCAGCACCTGCAGCGCCTCGGGGTGTTCGATCAGCTCCTGGATGGTGCGCGTGACGGACGCCTCGGGACAGATCACGCGGCTGACGGCAAAGCCTTCCGGGCCCAGCAGGCGATCGTCCTGGCGGAAGTCGGGCAGGCGCAGCCGCGCGATGGTGGTGGGGATGCCGAACACGTCGTGCGCCACCTTGCAGGCCACCAGGTTGGTGGCGTCCAGGTCGGCGCAGGCGATGAACAGGTCGCAGTCGTCGGCGCCGGCGTGGCGCAGCACCGAGGGCTGAACGCCGTTGCCGGCCACGCCGCGCAGCTCCAGCCGCTCCTCCAGCCCGCGCAGGCGCTCGGGGTCGGGGTCGATGATGGTGATGTCGTTGGCCTCCGAGGCCAGCGTCTCGGCCACGCTCTGCCCCACGCGGCCGGCGCCAAGAATCAGGATCTTCATCGGGGGCGACCTCCGAACGATCGGCCAATGCTCATATTTTTATAGCTGCTTGCGCTTTCAGGACGGGCGCCAGAGGCCGGAAACACCTAGGACAGATCACCATCCAGGTAAAACCAGCGCCAGCCGCCCTGGACATTCTCGCGCACGAAACGGCTGCGCTCGTGCAGCCGCGTGGCGCGCCCGCCGGCGACGCGCGAGCGCGCGACGAACTCGACCTCAGCGTGCGTTTCGTCCAGCACCCGGTGCGCGCGCACCTGCAGGCCCAGCCATCGGATGTGCGGCTCCAGCGCCAGCGTGGCCGGGCGCTGGCTGGCGTGCCAGCTGGCCAGCAGGTAGTCGGCGTCGCCGCGCACGAAGGCGGTGTAGCGCGAGCGCATCAGCGCCTCGGCGTCGGGCGCGGGCGTGTCGGCCCAGTGATCGAGGTAGCGGCCGCAGCAGGCACCGTAGGGCGTGCCCGGCGGGCGGCCGCCGCAGGGGCAGGGTTCGGCGCCGCGGGGGCGGGCCGGTGTGGAGGCACTCACAGCGCGCGCGTGATGATGATCTTCTGCACGTCGCTGGTACCCTCGTAGATCTGGCACACGCGCACGTCGCGGTAGATGCGCTCGAGCGGAAAGTCGGCCACGTAGCCGTAGCCGCCCAGGGTCTGGATGGCGGCGCTGCACACGGCCTCGGCCGTCTCGGTGGCGAACAGCTTGGCCATGGCCGCTTCCTTCAGGCAGGGCTGGCCGGCGTCGCGCAGGGCGGCGGCGTGCCAGATCAGCTGGCGCGCCGCTTCCAGCCGGGTGGCGCACTCGGCCAGGCGAAAGGCCACGGCCTGGTGCTCGATGATGGGTTTGCCGAAGCTCTCGCGCTCCTTGGCGTAGGCAATGGCCACGTCGAGCGCGCTGCGCGCCATGCCCACGCTTTGCGCGCCGATGCCGATGCGCCCGCCCTCCAGCGCCGACAGGGCGATCCTGTAGCCCTCGCCCTCCTCGCCGATCAGGTTGGCGGCCGGCACGCGGCAGTCGACCAGGTTGATCTGCGCCGTGTCGCTGCTGTGCTGGCCCAGCTTGTCTTCCAGCCGCGCCACCTGCCAGCCGGCGTTGCCCAGGCGGTGCGTGGGCACGATGAAGGCGCTCATGCCGCGCTTGCCCGCGGCCTTGTCGGTGACGGCGATGACCACCGCCACGTGGCCGTTGTGCCCGCTGGTGATGAACTGCTTGACGCCGTTGAGCACGTAGTCGCCGCCGTCGCGCCGCGCCGTGGTGCGCAGGCTGGAGGCATCCGAGCCCACGTGCGGCTCGGTCAGGGCAAAGGCGCCCAGATATTCGCCGCGCGCGGCGGGCGCCAGCCACTTTTGCTTCTGCGCCTCGCTGCCGTAGCGCATCAGGATGGCGTTGTAGGGGCAGTTGGTGACGGAAATCGCGGTGCTGGTGCCACCGTCGCCGGCGGCGATTTCTTCCAGCACCAGCGCCAGCGTCAGGTAGTCCAGGCCGGCGCCGCCGTAGGCTTCGGGCACGCAAATGCCGTAGGCGCCCAGTTGCGCCAGGCCCTGGTGCGCCTCGGCCGGGAAGGCATGCGCCTTGTCCCAGGCGGCGGCCTGGGGCCAGAGTTGCTCCTGCGCGAAGGCGCGCACGGCGTCGCGGATCAGGCGTTGGTCTTCGGTCAGCAGCATGGTGGACTCACTTGGCGCTGGACAGGTCCATGATCAGCCGCGTGGCCAGGTACAGGCGCCGCGGGATGGCGTCCAGGTCGACGTATTCGGCCTGGTTGCTGTGGTAGCCGAAGCCGGGCAGGCCCAGGCTTTCGATGACGGGCTTGCCCGACAGCGCGGCATAGGCCGCGTCGGTGCCGCCGCCGGTGCGCGGGATCACGGTCAGGGTGCCACCCGCCTCCTTGTAGATGGCCACGGTCTGATCGACCAGCCGACGCCCGCCCTCGCCCGCGTTGAAGGCCGGACGACCACGCTCGGGCGCGATGGTGATCTCGGACTTGGGCAACTTCTTCTTGCCCTGGATGCGCGCCTCCAGCGTCTTCAGCAGCTGGTCCAGGTCCTCGGGCCGGGCGTAGCGGATGTTGGCTTCCAGCTTGGCGGCGTCGGGAACGATATTGGGCTTGTCGCCGGACTGGAAGATGGTCCAGTTGAAGCGCAGGTCGCGCGCCTTGTCGTCCAGATCCATCGTGCGCGCGATGATGTCGGCGCCTTCCACCGCGGCGTTCACGCCCAGCTCGGGGTTGGCGCCGGCGTGCGCCGCCAGGCCCTTGACGCCGACGCGGTAATAGACGATGCCGGATGTCCCGAGGGTCAGCCCCTCGCGCCCGGCCGCCGTGGGTTCGAACGACAGCACCTCGTCGGCCTGCGCCGCCAGCTGCTGGATCAGCGCGCGCGAGCCGAAGGAGCCCATCTCCTCGTCGGTGTTGAACATCACCGTCAGTTCGCCAAAGCCGTCGAAGCCGCGGGCCTTCAGCAGCCTGAGCGTGTGCAGGATCACGGCCACACCGCCCTTGTCATCGGCGATGCCCGGGCCGTAGGCCTTGTTGCCCTCGATGCGGAAGGGGGCCTTGGCCAGCGTGCCCCTGACGTACACCGTGTCCATGTGCGCCATCAGCAGCAGCTTCCTGCCGCCCTTGCCCGGGATGCGGCCGACGATGTTGTCGCCCACCCGGCTCTCGGCCGCCTTGTGGCGCGTGACGGTGGCGCCAAGCGCGCGCAGTTCGCCCTCCAGCAGTTCGGCCATGGCGGCCATGCCCTGGGCGTCGCCGGTGCCGGTTTCGATGTTGACCAGGCGCTCCAGTGTCTTGATGGTGGCTGCCTTTTCAGCCTGCGCGGCGGCCAGCAGGGCCTGATCCGGACTGCGAGCCGCCGCTGCGCTGACCTGCGCCGCGGGTGCGCTGGCGCCCGGGCCCGGCTGGGCGCAACCGCCCAGCCCTACCAGGCAACTGACGGCGGCCGCGGCGGCGCTGAATCGACGTACCAGAACCATGTGATGCTCCTCGTGAACCCATCGGGTGGACACCACACTGTAGCGCCGCCGCCGGCGCCCGCCGGGGGCCGTCGGCGCGAGCCGATCAAGTGGCGCGGCGCGCCCGCACCGCCGCCGCCAGGGCCTGCAGCACCGGCACGGTCTGCGCAAAGCTGATGCAGGCGTCGGTCACCGACACGCCGTGGCGCAGCGGCTGGCCGGGCACGATGTCCTGACGGCCTTCTTCCAGATGGCTTTCGATCATCACGCCCATGATGCGGCGATCGCCCGCCGCCACCTGGCCGGCCACGTCCTGCGCCACCGCGATCTGCCGCTGGTGCTGCTTGCTGGAGTTGGCGTGTGAGCAATCGATCATCACCTGCTCGCGCAGGCCGGCGGCGCGCAGCAGGGCGCAGGCGGCGTCGACGTCGGCCGCGGCGTAGTTGGGCTGCCGGCCACCGCGCAGGATGACGTGGCAGTCGTCGTTGCCGCGCGTCTCGAACACCGCCGCCTGGCCCATCTTGGTCAGGCCCAGAAAGGCGTGCGGGGCGCGCGCCGCGACGATGGCGTCGGCCGCCACCTTGACGCCGCCGTCGGTGCCGTTCTTGAAGCCCACCGGGCACGACAGGCCGCTGGCCAGCTGGCGGTGGCTCTGGCTTTCGGTGGTGCGCGCGCCGATGGCGCCCCAGCTCACCAGGTCGCTGATGAATTGCGGGCTGAGCAGGTCCAGGAACTCGGTGCCCACCGGCAGGCCCAGCGCCAGCACGTCCAGCAGCAGCTGGCGCGCCATGCGCAGCCCTTCGTTGATGGCGAAGCTGCCGTCCAGGTGCGGGTCGTTGATGTAGCCCTTCCAGCCCACGGTGGTGCGGGGCTTTTCGAAATACACGCGCATCACCACCAGCAGCTCGCCGGCGTGGCGCTCGGCTTGGGCGTGCAGGCGGCGGGCGTAGTCCAGCGCCTGGTCGTGGTCGTGGATGGAGCAGGGCCCGACCACCACCACCAGCCGGTCGTCCTGGCCGTGCAGCACGCGCGACAGCGCCGTGCGGCTGGCTTCCACCAGGTCCTGCGCGGCGTCCGGGGCAGGCAGCCATTCTTCCAGCAGGGCCGGCGTCAGCAGCGGGCGCACGGCGCGGATGCGGGTGTCGTCGATGCGGGTGGTGTCGTGAGTGGAGGGGTTTTCGATCGGGAGCATCGGCCGATTATCGGTGTTTTGCGATTGCAGGCAGCGCGCAGCAAGCGCCACCAGCTATCAATTTGATATTCGGCCGGCGTCGGACGCCGGGCCCGCCTCGGTCGCCTGGGCCGGCCGGCGCCGCATGCGGATGGCGCCGAACGGGCAGCGCAGCGCACACAGGGCGCAGCCGGTGCAGCCGGCCGCGTCGTCCAGCGCCGAGGCCTTGCGCCCGCCGTCGGCGTGCAGCGACAGCACATGCGGCGCGCACACCGCCACGCACCAGCCGCAGCCGGTGCAGCGCGTCGGGTCGATCTGCGGCAGGGCCGCGCGGCGCGGCGCGGCGGTCATGCCAGGGTCATCACAGCGCACCCAGCGGCGCCACCCCGATCCAGGCCGCGTGCAGCCAGAACGCGAACGCCACCCAGGCCAGCGCGCCCACCAGCAGCGTCAGCAGCGTGGCGCCCCACCGGCCCGGTGGGGCGGCCGTGCCCTGGGCGCGGTCGCGGCGCATCGCGGCGCGCCAGTCGAGCAGCGCCCACAGCAAAAAGGCGCCGAACAGCAGCAGGCCGGCGCCGCTGCCGCTGGCCAGCAGATGGCCCAGCGCCCACAGCGCCACGCCCAGCACCATGGGGTGGCGCAGGCGGGCCTTGACGAGATTGCCCGGCACGTAGGCGGCCGCCAGCAGCACGAAGGCGGCCAGCGTGAACAGCGCGTTCAGGTGCCGCAGACCGGCCGGCGGCACCCACCACACCACCGGCTGGCGCCGCGCCAGGGCCCAACCCCAGACGATCAGCGCCAGGCCGAGCAGCGACAGCAGCGCATACAGCCCCTTCCAGCGCCCCGCGCCCAGGCGCGCGATGCCGCGCGTGCGCCAGCCGTCGGCCACGATGCGCACCGAATGCACGCCCAGAAACAGCAGCAGACCGAGCACCAGCAGCCACATCGCAGACCTCCTTGGGGCGGCCGGGCGCGCGGGCCCGGCGCCGGCATGGCAGAGCGAACCATTGTGGAAGCGAACGCGGCGCCCGTGCGAAGATCGCGCACGCCCGCCGCCCCAGGAGCATCGCCTTGACCGCCCCCGCCCCGCCCCCGGCCATCACCCTCATCGGCGCGCCCACCGACGTGGGCGGCGGCGCACGCGGCGCCAGCATGGGACCGGAGGCGCTGCGCGTGGCCGGCCTGGTCGAGGCCTTGCGCGCCCTGGGTGCCGACGTGCAGGATGCCGGCAACCTGGCCGGCCCGCCCAACCCCGGCCTGCCGCCGGTGCAGGGCTTCCGGCACCTGGCCGAGGTGACGGCCTGGAACCAGGCGGTGCACCAGGCCGTGCAGGCCTCCCTGCAGGACGGCCGGCTGCCGCTGCTGCTGGGCGGCGACCACAGCCTGGCCATCGGCTCGATCAGCGCCGTGGCGCGCCATTGCCGGGCCCGGGGCCAGCCCCTGCGGGTGCTGTGGTTCGACGCCCACGCCGACTTCAACACCGCCGCGCTCACGCCCAGCGGCAACCTGCACGGCATGCCGGTGGCCAGCCTGTTCGGCGACGGGCCGCCGGCGCTGGTGGGTCTGGGCGGCTTTTCGGCCGCCCAACCGGCGCTGCGCGCGCACGAGTTGCGCCAGATCGGCATCCGCAGCGTCGATGCGGGCGAGAAGCGCCTGGTGCACGAGGCCGGCATCGAGGTGTTCGACATGCGCGCCATCGACGAGCTGGGCATGCGCGCGGTGATGGCGCGCTGCCTGGCCGGGCTGGATGCCGGCAGCCACCTGCACGTCAGCCTGGACGTGGACTTTCTCGATCCCGACATCGCCCCCGGCGTGGCCACCACCGTGCGCGGTGGCCCGAGCTACCGCGAAGCGCAGCTGTGCATGGAAATGGTGGCCGACACCGGGCGCCTGGGCTCGCTCGACATCGTCGAGCTCAACCCGGCCTGCGACAGCCACAACCGTACCGCCGAGTTGGCGGTGGATCTGGTGGAAAGCCTGTTCGGCAAAAGCACGCTGATGCGCCAGCGCGGGCGCGGCTGAGGTGGCTGCGCGCGCAGGCCGTGGCTGATGAACCTGGAAACGGCAGTTGACTGCTTGTCAACTGCCGTTTCCAGGTTCAAGCATCAAATCAGACCCTGGCGCTTATCCAGAATGCGCCAGAAGCTATTGTTGTGATAGCAAATGTCTGGTTGCCGAAGGCTGCTCAGGCAGCGCCCGCGGTGGTGTGGCGGGCGATGAAGTGCTCCACCTGCGGCGCCGGCATGGGCGGTGCCAGCAGAAAGCCCTGGAACCCGTCGCAGCCGCGCTGGCTCAGCAAGCGCTGCTGCGCCTCGGTCTCCACGCCTTCGGCCACCACCTTCAGGCCCAGGCTGTGCGCCATGGCGATGATGGCGCTGGCGATGGCGGCGTCGCCGGAGTCGGTCAGCACGTCGGCGACGAAGGCGCGGTCGATCTTGAGCTGGTCCAGCGGCAGCCGCTTGAGGTAGGCCAGCGACGAGTAGCCGGTGCCGAAGTCGTCCAGCGACAGCGCCACGCCGAGCTGCCGCAGGCGGTCCATCTGCGCCAGCGTGATGTCCAGGCGGTCGGCCAGCAGACTCTCGGTGAGCTCCAGCCGCAGGCGCGCGGCGGGCGCGCCGCTCTGGCGGATGACGGCCGTCACCTGATCGACGAAGTCCGGGTGGCGGAACTGCTGCGCGCTGACGTTGACCGAGACGCTCAGAGCGGCCGTGTGCGGCTGCGTCTGCCAGCGCGCCAGCTGGCGGCAGGCCTGGGTCAGTGCCCACAGGCCCAGGGGCACGATCAGGCCGCTGTCTTCGGCCACGGGGATGAACTCCGTCGGCCCCACCAGGCCGCGCTGCGGATGCTGCCAGCGCAGCAGGGCCTCGACACCGGTGATGCGCCGCGCGCGGTCGAACTGGGGCTGGAAATGCAGCTCCAGCTGCCGCTCCGCACCCAGCGCCGCGCGCAGGTCCGCCACCAGTGTGGTGCTGGCGTTGAGCGCCGCCTGCATCGCCGGATCGAAGAACGCCACCGTGTTGCGCCCCATGTGCTTGGCCTGGTACATGGCCAGGTCGGCCTGCTGCAGCAGCTCGGCCACGCTGTCCGGGTCGGCACCAAACAGCGTGACGCCGATGCTGGTGGTGCAGTGGTGCCGATGGCCGTCGAGGTCGAACGGCTCGATCAGGCGCGCCAGCACCTTGCGGGCCACCGCCTGCGCCTGGCGCGCCGCCAGCGCCGGGTCGCGGTCCAGCGCCGGCAGCAGCACCACGAACTCGTCGCCGCCGAGGCGCGCCACCGTGTCGCCCTCGCGCACACTGCCGCGCAGGCGCGCGGCCACGCCGCGCAGCAGCAGGTCGCCGGTGTGATGGCCACGGGTGTCGTTGAGCACCTTGAAGTGGTCCAGGTCGATGAACATCAACGCCCCCGTCGGGTCCTGGCCTGCGCAGGCCGCGCGCGCCGCCTCCAGCCGCTCGATCAACAGCTGGCGGTTGGGCAGGCCGGTCAGCGGGTCGTAGAACGCCAGGTGGTGGATCTTGGCTTCGGCCGCCTTGCGCTCGCTGACGTCGCGCAGGTACACCGCCAGCCCCTCGGCGTAGGGATAGGCGCGCAGCTCGATCCACTTGCCCGCCGCCGGGTAGAAGTCCTCGAACTCGACGCGCTGATCCTGCCGCAGCGCCTCATGGACGCGCGCCTGCAGCAGCCCCGGCTGCTGGCCCTGCAGGTGCTGCCAGATCGGCTCGTCCAGCAGCTCCCGGCTGCTGGCGCCCAGCAGCCGCTCGCTTTCCTCGTTCACATACATGAAGCGGCCCGCGCGATCCAGCGTCACGAAGGCCTCGGTGATGCTGGCCAGCGTGGTGGTCAGCCGCATCGCCAGGCGCAGGGTTTCTTCCTGCGCCTGCTTGCGCGAGCTCACGTCCTGCACTGCGCCCTGGATCGCCGTGCCTGCCGCGGTGGCCGCGCCGTCCGCCTCGCCCACCACGCGCAGCCAGCGCCTGGGTTCCTCGCCGGGCGCCAGCTGCACCTCGACGTCGATCGGCGCACCGCCCTGCTGACAGCTCAGCAAGGCACGCGCCAGGCGCTGCGCCGATTCTTCCGCCAGGCGCGGCCACAAGTGCTCGACCGTGATCGACCCCGGCACCACGCCCAGCAGCGCGGCCGCGTCGCCGCTCAGCCAGAACCGCTGTGTGGCCGGGTCGTACGCCCACTCGCCCACCTGCAGCGCCCGCATCAGGCGCGCCCGGAGGTGCCGCGCCGCGTCAGGCATGCGCGCCTCGCGCGCAACGACACCACGGCCTGCCGCGGTCGCGCGGCCACCCCGACCGATGACCGGTCGCAACCGCCAGGACGAGCGCGTACCTCATGTGCGGATCATCCGCCAGAACCTCTTTGTCGCGCAATGCATCGATTGTTTCGTTCAGTTGCATGTCGCCAAGATCAAGGGATGCGCCAGCGCTGACGCCACGTTGCGTTCGCCCCGCGGCGGTCCGGCAACCCCAATCCGGGTGAATTGCTCCGGAGCGGCGCTTCCGAAATAATCTGAAACACGTCGCCTCGATCCGTTGCGGGCGACCGCAGGGAGATACAAATTGAACGTCTTTCAGGAATTTCGCCGCTGCCGTGACCTGGGCACCCTCAGGTCGCGCGTGACCGAGCTGAGCGCCAGGTTCGGCGCACTGAGCCGTCTGGACATCCTGACCGCCGTGCATGCCGGCCGACAGCAGGCCATCTGCTTTTTGCGCATGCAGACCGCCGAACAGGAGCGGAGGCTGATGAAGACGCTGGGCGTCGGGCGCTTTGGCGGCGAAATTGTGTTCGTGGTCGATCTGCCGGAACCGACGGGTTTCGACGATTCGCTGCCCTCGTCGCAGTGGGCCGACAGTGAGGTGCAGTGATGGACGCCCGCGTCCGCGACCGCAACCGCGGCGGTGTGGCTGCCGCCGCCTCGATCCTGATCGTCTGTGGCACCCGGCCGGAGATCATCAAGCTGGCACCGCTCTACCACGAACTCAGGCGCCAGCCCTGGGCCCATGTGGTTTGGCTGCACACCGGCCAGCACGCGCAGATGGCCCAGCCCATACTGGACAGCTTCGACATCCGGCCCGACCTCACCCTGACGCGCCAGGGCGATTCGCTGCTCGACTTCAGCCTCGGCTGCCGCGCCCAGCTGGAGGCGGTGCTGGCGGGCGGCCGCTGGGCGGCGGTGGTGGTGCAGGGCGATACCGAAAGCGCCTTTCAGGGCGCGCTGGCGGGGTTCTACCACGGCGTGCCGGTAGCCCATGTGGAGGCCGGCCTGCGCACCTACAACCTGAACCGGCCCTTCCCCGAAGAAGGGCTGCGCCAGATGATCGGCCGCATTGCGCGCCTGCACTTTGCGCCCACGGCGCGTTCGCGGCAGGCGCTGCTGTCCGAGGGCGTGCCGCAGCAGCGCATCTGGGTCACCGGCAACACCGTCATCGATGCCCAGCAATGGGTGTGCGCACACCGCGGCATCGGCCGCCGGGTCAACGGTCGTGGCCACCTGCTGGTGACCATGCACCGGCGCGAGAACTGGGGGCAGGACATCGAGCGCGTGTGCCGCGCCATCGCCCGCATCGCCCGCGAACAGCCCGATCTGGAGGTGCTGTTTCCGGTGCACCTGAATCCGGTGGTGCACGGGCCGGTGCACCAATTGCTGGCCGGGCTGCCCAACGTCCGGCTGACGGCGCCGCTGGACTATCTGGAAATGCAGCAGGCGCTGCGCGACGCCTGGATCGTGCTGACCGACTCGGGCGGGCTGCAGGAAGAGGCCCCGACCTTCGGCATTCCCCTGCTGGTGTTGCGCGAGGAAACCGAGCGCCCCGAAGCGCTGGAAGCGGGCTGCGCGGCCATCGTCGGTACCGCGACCGACACCATCGTGGAACAGGTGCGGCGCCTGTGGCGCGAGCCGGCCGAGTTCCTGCGCATGCAGCAGGCCGGCAACCCGTTCGGGGACGGCACGGCGTCCCGGCAGATCGCCCGCCATCTGGCCCGCGAGCTCGGCGTTCACGCCAGCCATGCCGGTGCCCGACAGGAGCAGGCGCATGTGGTGGGTTGACTACGTCTCGAGCTATCTGTACGGGCTCAAGTCCGTGGCCCTGGCGCTGGCCGTGATCATCCTGGTCAGCAGCCTGGACGACCTGTTCATCGATCTGGCCTACTGGTGCCGCCGCCTGTGGCGCAGCGCCACCATCTACCGGCGCCACGCGCGCGCGCGACCGGCCGATCTGCAGGCGCGCGACGAAAAGCCGATGGCCATCATGGTGCCGGCCTGGCAGGAGCATGGGGTGATCGACCGCATGGCCGAACTGGCGGCCACCACGCTGGACTACGAGAACTACCACATCTTCGTCGGCACCTACCCGAACGACCCGCAGACGCAGTCGGACGTCGAGAAGGTGTGCGCCCGCTTCCCGAACGTGCACAAGGTGGTCGGCGCCCGGGACGGCCCGACCAGCAAAGCCGACTGTCTGAACAATGTGCTGGACGCCATCTTCCAGTTCGAGCGGCGCGCCGGCATCCATTTCGAGGGGTTCATCCTGCACGATTCGGAGGACGTGCTGTCGCCGATGGAGCTGCGGGTGTTCAACCATCTGGTGGGCCGCAAGGACCTGATCCAGTTGCCGGTCTACCCGCTGCCGCGCCCGTGGACCGACTTCACCAGCTGCCACTACCTGGACGAATTCGCCGAGTCGCATGGCAAGGATCTGCTGGTGCGCGAGGCCCTGGTCGGCCAGGTGCCGAGCGCCGGGGTCGGCACCTGTTTCAGCCGCAAGGCCGTGATGGCCCTGCTCAGCCACGGCAAGGGCATTGCGTTCGACGTCAAGAGCCTGACCGAGGACTACGACATCGGCCTGCGCCTGAAGGGCATGGGCATGCAGGAGGTGTTCGTGCGCTTCCCGATGAAGCCCCACCACGCGCGCGACGCCGGCGCCCCGCTCGGGCAGAACGCCCGCGAGGCCAGCACGGTGTGCGTGCGCGAATACTTCCCGTCGGTGACCCGTGCCGCCATTCGCCAGAAATCGCGCTGGATCATCGGGATCATCTACCAGGGCACCAAGACCATGGGGTGGTCACGGCACTGGGGCCTGAACTATTTCCTGTGGCGCGACCGCAAGGGCGTCATCACCAACTTCGCCGGCATGCTGGCCACCCTGGTGCTGCTGCAGCTGGTGGCCCTGTGGCTCTACCAGCGGCTGGTGACCGACAGCTATCAGTTTCTCTCCATCTTCGAAGACAGCGCCTGGCTGACGCTCCTGCTGGTGGCCAATCTCGTGCTGCTGTGCAACCGCGCCGTGCAGCGCATCTATTTCGTGTCGTCCTACTACGGCATCCGGCAGGGCCTGCTGTCGCTGCCGCGCATGGCCTGGGGCAACGTGATCAATTTCTTTGCCAACTGGCGCGCGCTGATGCAGACCCTGCAAGCCCAGGATGTGCGGCGCATCGCCTGGGCCAAGACCGAGCACGACTTCCCCACCCTGGGCGATGAAGGCGGCGCCCGCGAGCCGCTGGGACAGATCCTGGTGGCGCAGTCGGCACTGACCCAGGAACAGCTCGATGAAGCGCTGGCCGAGCCGGTGCCGGGGCTGCGGCTGGGGGCCATGCTGGTGCATCGCGGCCTGGTCACCCCGGAGCAGCTCGCCCAGGCGGTGGCCACGCAGTCGCGCGCCGACTGGGAGCCTTTCGACAGCCGTCAGCTCGGCCCCGAGCTGGTGGCCTGCGTGCCTGCGGCGGTGGCGCTGCACTATGCCGTGCTGCCGATGCGGCAGACCGAGGACACGCTGGTGCTGGCGTGCGAGTCGTACCTCGACCCGGTTTCGCTCGCCGCCATCGCCCGCAAGCTGGATCGCAAGGTCAGCTACGTGATCGTGCCCAAGGGCGAGGTCACGGTGGGGCTGCGACGCTGGTATGGCCGTGACGGCGATCTGGTCGCCGCGGATGCAGGCCGTGGCGGCGTCCATGCCACACCGCAGACCGCGGCGCTGATGTGGCGCGTCTATGTCGGGGGACAGCTGCTGCTGGGCGACATCCTGTGTGCGCTGGGCCATGTCGATCCGGCGGCGCTGAAATCGGTGCTGATCCAGCGCGCCAAGACCGGGCAGCGTCTGGGCGAATTCATGGTGGCGCGTGGGCTGCTGACGCCGCAGGTGCTCGACGAGGCACTGGCACTGCAGCGATCGCTCCAGCCCTCGATCGACACCTTGCTGGGCGGCCTGGTGCCGGGCCGCGTCGGCAGCGGCCCGCTGGCGACGGAGGCATGAATGAAGCGCCTGTCGCCCTCCCTGGCCCTGACGCTGCTGCTGGCCGCGCTGCCGGCGCTGGGTCAACCGGTCGATCTGGGGCCGGGGGTGTCGGGCTACACCCGATTTCTGGTCTATCCGCACCTGCAAAAGGGCTTTCAGGCCCTGCGGGAGGCCCAGCAGACCCTTGCCTACGAAGAGTTCGAGCAGGCCCTGAAACTGGCGCCCGACAGCGCCGTGATCGCGGGTTACCTGGTCGAAGCCTATCGCCATTTCGGTGACCACGACAAGGCGCGCCAGTTGCTGCAGCGGCAGCTCGCCCGCCATCCCGACGACCCCCGCCTGCGTCAGGCCCTGGCCAGCCTCGGCCCGGCCGCGCCGACCCGGCCGCCTGCACCGCAGGTGACGGCGGGCGGGGCGGGCGACCGGGCGGCCGAGCTTGCCGCCGCCCCAGCGCCAGCGCCAGCGCCTGCGCCTGCGGTCGAGGCC
>WBZR01002167.1_pt1 | contig 21218 bp, 19 predicted proteins | sample 5204231 | NCBI WGS metagenome assembly WBZR01 (sample SAMN12412403, study PRJNA552823) | activated sludge metagenome | isolation source: activated sludge from anammox sidestream of wastewater treatment plant... | place: USA: Virginia | collected 2017-08 | reverse complement strand
CGCCGTGTACAACAAGCTCGGGATCACCAGGCAGGCCCGGTTCATGTTGGAGGATGCCTTGGAGGAGGACTTGAAGGCCCTGGCGATCTATGAACAGATCGGCCCGCCCGCACACGAGGCCACATTGCTGAACAACATCGCCATCCTGCAGTTCAACCTCAACCGGTTCACGGAAGCACTGGCCACGCACAAGAGGGCGGCGTCCATCCGCGCAGGGATCCCGGACAGTGCCGGGTTGGCCGCATCCTTCGGGAATATGGCCAATGTGGAATTGCGTTTGGGCGACACGGCGAACGCGGTCCATCATTACCAGCAGGCCATCGGCTATTTCAGGGCGAAGGACATGCGGCCGGAGCTGGCGGTGTCGCTGCACAACCTGGCCTCCATCCGGTTGGAACAGGGCCGCGCGGAGGAGGCGGCACGGGGGCATGCCGAGGCCTTGGAACTGCGCCGGCAGCTCGGCGAGCCCAAGGGCATCGCCTCGTCGTTGGTCGGGCTGGGCGCCGCGCGCCTGCACCAGCGGCGCTTCACCGAGGCGGCCGCCCTCCTGCACGAAGGCCTTGCCATGGGCAGGGTGGTGCATGCGCGCAACGAGGCAATGCACGCCCTGTTGAACCTGGCCCGCCTGCATGGCCGCTCCGGCCGCGCGGACAGTTCCTTGTTCTTCCAGGAGCAATACGCCGCGCTGAAGGACTCCGTGTTCAATGAGGACATGAGCCAACGCCTGGCACAGGCGGAGGCGCGCTTTGAGACCGAGAAGAAGGAACGCCAGATCCAGGCACAACGGGCCTCCATCGCGGAACTGGAGCGCGAAGGCGAACACCGCAAGTTGTGGCTGGTCACCGCCTGGGGAGGGGTGGCCGTGGTGCTGCTGTCCGCGTTGCTGCTGCTGCAGGTCCAACGGCGACGGGCCCGGGCGCAGCGGGATGCGGCGATCATCGCGGAGCGCCAGGCCGGCCTGCAAGGGGTGCTGGCAGCGGCCGAAAAGGAGCGCAAGCGCATCGCCGGGGAGCTGCACGATGGGATCGGACAGCAGGTGGCAGGCTTGAAATTGAACCTGGAAATGCTGGCCGCAAAGGCGGATTCCGGCCAGCCGGTGCCCCAACGGGGCCTGGCGGAAGCCCTGTCCACCCTGGCCCTGGTGGGACAGGATGTACGCGGGCTTGCCCATGCGCTGATGCCGCGCGCCCTGGAGGAAGTGGGGCTGGTGCCCGCCATCGGGGAAATGCTGGAGCGTTCCTTCAATGCAGGGAGCATCACGTGCCGGTGGGGCCACCACGGGATGGACGGCCGTCTCCCACCCGAAATGGAAACCGGCCTGTACCGCATCACGCAGGAGCTGGTGCAGAACACGTTGAAGCATGCACAAGCCAAGCAGGTGAACGTCCAGTTGCTGCGGAACAACGGCCATGTGGTGCTCATCTATGAGGATGACGGCCGCGGGCTGCCCGCCCAAGGCGCGTCAACAGGCATCGGCCTGGGCAACATCCAGGAGCGGGCCAGGGCGCTGAACGGCACGTTCACCATGGCCAACGGACCCCTGCACGGCATCCTGGCCACCGTGCGCATCCCGTTGCCCGGTCCGGGCCATTCATCGGGAATGGCGATCTTGCAACCATCAAACACCCCTCATGGAAACATCGCACCCCATTCGCCTGGTGATCTGTGACGACCATCAGATCGTCATCGACGGGTTGCGGCGCCTGTTGGAAGATGTGGCATGGGTGCAGGTGGTCGGCACGGCCACCGGAAACGAGGAACTGATGGCCTTGCTGGAACACGGCCCCGCAGACCTGGTGATCTTGGACCTGAACATGCCCGGCCTGCCGGGGTCCAGCGTCATGCAGAAGGTGAAGGGGCGATGGCCGGGCCTGCGGGTGATCATCCTGACCATGGAGACCAGTGCGGCCATGGTGCGCCACATGATGCAGATGGGTGCCGAGGGCTATTTGGCGAAGACCTGTGGCCGCGAGGAACTCCTCCATGCGATCCAACAGGTCCACGGCGGAGGCAAACACGTGCCGGGTCCGGGAACCGCGGACCTGGCACGTGCTGCGGATCCGGTCATCGGCGGGCGGCTTGACGCATTGAGCGGCCGTGAACGCGAAGTGCTGGCGGGCCTGGCGGAAGGACTTTCCAACAAGGAGATCGGTGAGCGGCTCTACATCTCGCACCGCACCGTGGACACCCACCGGACGAACCTGATGAGGAAACTCGGGGTGCATAACCTGGCCGAGCTGGTGCGGATCGCCATCGCGGAGGGCATGGTGCGGTAGCCTCCGCACGGGGGAGAAGCGCTCTTCAACCAGCGTCAAGATCTTGCGGCAAACGGGCGCCGGGCCTGCATTTGTTGAATTGTTGGCAACTTCTTTTCCGTTCGCCGCCAATGGGTTCTTCCTTTGTACGAAAGGGAATCGGAGATGAATGTTCTACTGATCGGCGGCGGAGGACGCGAGCATGCGTTGGCCTGGAAACTGGCCCAGAGCTCGATGTTGGACGAATTGTATGTGACCCCTGGCAACCCGGGCACCATGCGGCACGGGCGCAATGTGCCATTGGACCTGGACGACCCGCGGGCCTTGCGGCAGCTGATCATCGACAAACGGATCCGCATGGTGGTGGTGGGCCCGGAAGCCCCGCTGGCCGGCGGGCTGCACGACCGCATCGCGGCGGACCCGCAGCTCAAGGACCTGGTGACCGTGATCGGCCCGGTTGCCGCCGGCGCGAGGCTGGAGGGCAGCAAGGAATTCGCCAAGGAGTTCATGATCCGGCACAACATCCCCACGGCGGCCTTCCGCGCCTTCGGCCGGGACCAGCTTCCCGAGGCGATCGCCCAGCTGGACCACATGGAAAGCCCGTATGTGATCAAGGCGGACGGGCTGGCACAAGGCAAGGGCGTGGTGATCACCTCCGACCGGCAGGAAGCGGAACGCGTGCTGAAGGACATGTTGGGCGGCAATGCGCTCGGACATGCCGCCGACCGCGTGCTCCTGGAACAGCACCTGTCGGGCACCGAGGTCTCCGCATTCCTGATCACCGATGGGCAAGCCTTCAAGATGTTGCCTTCCGCCAAGGATTACAAACGGATCGGCGATGGCGATACCGGGCCCAACACCGGCGGCATGGGCGCGGTATCCCCGGTACCCTTTGCCACCAAGGAGTTCATGGCCAAGGTGCACGACCGCATCGCACTGCCCACCATCCGCGGGCTGCACAGCGAGGGCATCCCCTACCAGGGATTCCTGTTCCTGGGCCTGATCAATGTGGACGGCGACCCCTTCCTGATCGAGTACAACGTGCGGCTGGGCGACCCGGAGGCACAGGTGATCTTGCCGCGCCTGCGCAGTGACCTGATGGACCTGTTCGAGGGGATTGCCACCGGTACGCTGAGTGAACGCCATGTGGACGTGGACGGCCGTGCATGCGTCAGCGTGGTGCTTGCCTCGGAGGGCTATCCGGGGAAATACGCCACGGGCAAGCCCATCGTGGGCCTGGACCTGGTGCAGGGCGCCCACGTGTTCCAGGCCGGCACGGCCGAGGAAGGCGGCCGGCTCGTCACCCATGGCGGCCGTGTGCTATGCGTGACCGCCTTCGGGAAAGACATTGAACATGCGATCCTGAACGCTTACACCAACACGGCCCTCATCGATTTCGAGGGCAAGACGCACCGCAGCGACATCGGGCACGACCTGCTGCGCGATCCGGCCTCCAAGGGAGGCGGGGGCTCCGGCGTGAAGCTCGGCGTCAAATGAACTCGTTCCGTTCCTTCGCGCGCCGCGTGTAGCGCTTTTCCCAGTACAGCCAATACAGCATGCCGAACACCAGCACGACGGTAATGGCGATGGGGATGCCCCACTGGGGTTTCGAGATCAGGCCGAAGGACCACTGCAGGAAATGGCCGATGCCGAAGAAAACGTCCGTGGAACTCATGGAAGGAATGGCGTTGTGGAACGGCAAATATAAAGGCGGCCGCCAATGGCGACCCCCTGCGGCATCTGCCCGTGGCCGGTGTTCAACCCCAACGTGTTGAAGCATGCGGGCAGGTCCGCCAAACAGGCTTCCGGCCGCATTCCTGCATGCAGCCCCCCGCCCGGGTCTTTCGGCGCAGGCCGATGCCGTGCCGGCAACCCCGTCTCACAGGCATCATGCTACCTTGTGCCGGGGCCGGCACCATGGTCCGGCGCGGGTTGACCAAGTGAAGGATGGCCCGCCTGCCCCATCCGATCCCTACGTATGCTGACCGCATTCTTCCGGCAAGACCGCCCCACCGCCTTCCTGCCCCTTCCCCTGCTGGTCCTTCTTCTGTGGCCCGGCGCCGGGAGCGGGGGTGATCCTTCCTTTCTGCCGGTGGAAGGGATCATGGGCCAGGTCGTGGCCGGCATGCCGCTCTATGCCCCGCTGGCCGCCCTGTTCACCGCCTTGCCCTGGGCCACCCTGCCAATGGGCCTGGTGCTGGCCTTGTGGCTGGCCCATGGGTTATGCCAAATGGCCAACGATTGCGAGCTCCACGAACGGCGGAACCGCCTGCCTGCCCTGTCCGTTATATTGCTCCTGGCCTTGATGCCCTTCGGGTTGCTGCCCGATGCCGCCCTGCTGGGCATGTGCATCGTGGTATGGGCGCTCACGCGTGCATGGACTTCCGTCGGGAAGGCCCAGATCGGCTCGGCACTCTTCGATGCGGGCCTGCTGCTGGGGCTGGCCAGCCTGGTGTACCTGCCCTATGCCTTCCTCACCGTGGTGGTCTGGGCCACGCTGGCCGTCACGCGCCCATTCCGGCTTCGCGAATATGTGCTCCCGCTCGCGGGCCTGGCCGGGATGCTGGTGGTCGGCTGGGGCGCGGTCCACTTCATTTCCCCTTCTTCCTGGGACCCTGCCGCCTCCATGCACTATCCCGCAGGGGCAACCCCGCCGAAGGCGGCCCACTGGATGTACCGCGTGGTCCTGTGGGCGGTGCTCTCCGTGCTGGCCGTGGCCACGGTGATCGCCTTCGCCTCGGTCTATGCCCGCAGCGTGATGCGGGAAAAGAACATCCGGGCCTCCTTCCTGGCCTTTGCCTTTGCCTGTGGCCTGCTGGCGCTGTTCGCCTGGTGGCTGGACGACCGGGTCCCGCCGGTGCTGCTGGCCGCACCCGGGGCCGTGCTGCTCGCCTACCCCTTGCTGCAGGCCCGTAAGCCCGCGTGGGCCGATGCGGGGCTCTGGTGCCTGTTGTTGCTGGCCTGCTGGGCGCGCTGGGCGGGGTGAGCTAACTTCGCGCCGCGTATCACAGCAACAGCGCAGCCATCCTTGATCATGAAGTTCGGCATCGTCACTTTCCCGGGATCCAATTGCGATGATGACATGGCCCATGCCGTGGAGGCCGTGACCCAGCGGCCCGTGGAACGGCTGTGGCACAAGGACCACGACCTTCGCGGATGCGACATGGTGCTGCTGCCCGGCGGTTTCTCCTACGGCGATTACCTGCGCAGCGGCGCCATCGCGCGCTTCTCGCCCATCATGCAGGAAGTGGTGGCCCATGCCCGCAAGGGAGGATTGGTCCTCGGGGTGTGCAACGGGTTCCAGGTCCTGTGCGAGGCAGGGCTTCTTCCCGGTGCCCTGCTGCACAACGAAAACCGGAAGTTCGTGTGCCGCAACACCTGGATACGGCCCGCGTCGCGGAACACGGTGCTGACGGCAGGGCTGAAGGACAAGGCGCTGCGCATCCCCATCGCGCACGGCGAGGGGCGCTACCATGCCGACGGCGACACGCTGAAGGCGCTGAACGACGGGGACCAGGTGCTGTTCCATTACTGCGACCGGGAAGGCCGCCTGAAGGAGGAATCGAACCCCAACGGCAGCGTGGAGAACATCGCCGGGGTGTGCAATGCAGGCCGCAACGTCTTCGGCATGATGCCCCACCCCGAGCGCGCGGCCGACCCGCTACTGGGCAATACCGACGGGCGTTTGCTGTTCGAGTCGCTGTTGCAGGGGGCCTTGGCCTGACAGGCCCGAAGGGCGGAACACCGCCACGAGCTGGCGGTCCGAACGGGGTTCCAGGACCAGTTCGGCGGAAGCATCCTCCATCCCTTTCCATCCCGCGAATTCCATCCCTTCCCGGGCGATGGCATGCACGTGGAGCGGGACCCCGTCGAACACCTCCATCGTTTTCCGGCGGCCGGTGAGCGCCAGTTCCTCCACCGCTACCCGGCCGGCCCCGGCCGGTTCCACCTGCACGGTAAGCGTATGCAGCCGGTGGCGGCCCTGTTCGGCGAGCTGCCTGAGCAATGGCCCGGCCCTTCCGGTGATGTGGTCGCGCAAGGCGGCAATGCCGTCGCCGGGCGAAACCATGGGCATTTGGTCCCGCCAGCGCCGGTGGTCCAGCTCCATCAGGCGGCGGTTGCGCGCATACAGCGAGTCGGCCACCGGCAACGCTTGGTCCGGGCTGAATGTGGTGGCGCACAGCGCCGCCATGCGGGCCAGGAGCCGTTCGCCGAGGGCGGGATGGTCCAAGATCGCGCGCAGGAAGGGTGCTTCCGGGACCATTGCGCCCGTCATCCGTTGGACCGTGCGGTCCGCGGGCGGGGCCCACAGGTCCATGTCGTACAGCACCCAGCGCCACCGGCCCCCGGGCTGCATGGGCCTCCAGGCCCGGACGTTCATCTCATGGTCCGCCCGCCCGGTCCACAGGTCGAAGCAGGCCAGTTCCACCAGGCTTTCCACGTCCATCAGCCGGTCCAAGCTGTCGATGGCGATACCCCGTTTCAGGGCCTCCAGGGCCTTCAGGTATCCCTTGGCGCTGCCTTTCACCGCCACGGCGGCCGGGCCTTCCACGATCTCCACGGGCGCGCCCTCGTTCAGGCTCCGCAGCCATTCAGCACCCTTGGCCGGCATGGCGCGGTACAACCCCTGGAAGTCGCCGTTGAGGTACAAGGGCACGGCCGATGCCGGTTGCACCTCCAGCCGGTCCCCGCTGCGGCGCACCATCTCACCGATGAAGGCATTGCGCAGGAAGGCGTTCGGCGAGGCATCGGCCCTCAAGGTGACATGACGCCAGGGCGTACCGTCCGGCAGGCAGACTGGGGAAGTGCCTTGGAACCGGTCGCGCACGGAGAGCTTGAAATTGCGTTTCGGCAAGCTGCGGGAACCGCTTCCCGCAATGGCCATCCCCACGGGGAAAAGCTTTCCGTCATGCTGCACCCATGCTTGCCGCTGCCAAGCCTTTCCCTTGCGCGCATGGTTGCCGTTGGCGGTGTCCGCGATCCCGTCCGGGCCTTGCCAATCCTGGGGAGCGATCACCAGGGCCCAGCAGCTGTCGGCCAAGGCGGGCATCCACACGGCTTCCCTGCTGGATACCGCATCGGCGGCGTATGCACGCGCACGCACCACCAGGCCCGGCGGCAGGGACAGTGGCCCCGTGTAGCGCTCCGCGTCCGGACCCGCCTCCGTTCCGTCCGTGGTGTACCTGATCTCCGCATGATCGGGGCCGCTAATGGCGAGGAGGCCGTTCCGCTCCGCGAATGCGGGCATGGGCAACAAGCGGCCCAGGATGCTTCCATTCGCCATCCCCGGGGTGGGCTCGGGCGCAAAGCCCCAGTCGCGGCTGCCATCGGTGGCCCGCCCCATGGAAACGCCGGGAGGCAGGGCGGGCCAACGGAACAGGTCGAGCACCCGCTCCCCGTCCGGGGCCACCAACAGCAAGGTCCCGCCGTCCCTGGGCAGTTTCAGGGGGATGCTTTCCGGACCGCCATGGGGATCGCACCACAAGACCCGGTGTCCCCCCGGTCCGATCTCCATACCCACGGGGATGCGGGCGATGCGCATGCCCAAGGCCAGGATATGGCCGCCCAGGTCTACGCGACCGGTCCCGGCATTGTAAAGCTCCACCCAGTCACCATGGACGCCCTTGCCGTCCGTCCCCGCCGTGCGCGCACATTGCAGTTCGTTGATCAACACCTGGCCATGGACGGCCCCGCCGAAAAGAAGGCAGGTCAAGGGAAGCCACTGGCGCATGCAGCCAAATTAGGCCACTTCGCCCATGGCCGGCGACGAAGCGGCAGGTCCCTTTTCAACCGTGGTGGACGCCGCAAGATCCCGCACCGCCGGCAGTGGCGCCACCGATGTGTCGTTCCGAACGGCTTGCATGGCGATGCCGACCCTTGATGGCCCGCCGGCTCCGTGTTGGCCAAAGATCATTCCTTCAGGAAGGGGTATACACCCCAGGATCGCATGGCCCACATCAGGCATGGATGAGGCGGCATCATGTAAAACGGGTAAGTGGGGCACGGGTTTGCTGCTACATTTGGTGCATATACCCCAACCATGCGCCACATTACCATTCTCTCGGCCTGCTTGCTCCTTCACCCCATTTTCGCGCAACAGATCACCAATGTCACGGTCCAGCCCAGCCCCCTGCATGCGTGCGTTCCGATCACGTTCACCATTTCCGGCACCAGCGCGGGCGGCCTGGCGGTCGATTTCGTTGAATCCAACTTCGGGGAGACCTCGGTTGCCTTGACGCTGACGGTGACCACCGGGCCGGGTTCCTCGCCGTACAGCACCCAGCTGGGCCCCTATACGGCCTTGAGCGAGGGCGAATACGCACTGGTCTTCAAGCTGAAGCGGAACGGCAACATCACCTCCACATGGACAGGCACGTTGACGGTGCTGGCCCCGGTGCTTCCCAACATGGGCGATCCGACCAGCATCAATGTATGCCCGAACGACCCCCCGTTCCTGTTGCTGTCCCGGTTGAACGGCAACCCGGATCCCGGTGGTTCCTGGTTGAGCCCGGCCGTACAAACGGTGCCTGATGGCATGTTCTATCCGGGAACGAGCTTAGAAGGGAGCTACATGTACTACATCGAGATGCCTGCGCCGTGTGAGACGCAGTTCCAGACCCTTTCCATCACGTATTTGCCCAACAACACCGCCGGCCTGGACGGCACGGCAACACTTTGCCCCCTTCCGGGAGGTGCGCCGGTCGACCTCTCGCAATACCTCGGCGGGAGCCCGGACCCCGGCGGGACCTGGAGCGGCCCGAACACGACGGGGATCTTCATCCCGGGGGTAAGCCCGGCGGGTGATTATGTGTACCAGGTGGCGGGCATTCCGCCTTGCCCGGACCCCACCGCCACGGTGACGGTGGTGGCCGCCACGCCCAACGAAGCCGGTACCGGAAGCGAGGCGGTATTCTGCTTCGATGAGACCGCCGCCCTGATGACACCGTACATCACCGGGGCCCAGACCACGGGCCTTTGGTATGACCCCTCCGGTACGCCGGTAGCCTATTTCGTCAACCCGATCGACGTATCCACCTCCGGCCCCGGTGAGTACGCATACATCGTGGACACCCCGCCGTGCCCGGCCGATACGGCCTACGTAACGGTGACCTTGGACGGGCCGCCTTGCACGCTGGGGATCGGGCAAGCGGACCTGCGATCCCCTTCCCTGCACATCATGCCCAACCCGGCCAGCGGCCTGGCCATGGTGGAAGTGGAACGGGCGGATGTCCGGCAAGGGCTTTCGATCATCGTCACGGATGCGGGGGGACGGGTGGTCCTTCGCGAAGCATTGCCAGCGGCGACGAACATCCGGCAAGCGTTGGACCTGTCCTCCCTTGCTGGTGGCGTGTACACGGTCCGCATCCTGGGCGATGCCACCTTCCCGGCCCGTCGCCTCATCGTGCAGCAATAGGAATCACAGGGCGTTGCGCGTCACCCAATACCGGTAGGCCACCAAGGCTTGGCGGGCCCTGCCCAAGCGGGACAGGTCCCGGTGCCATTGGTTGGGCAGCACCGCGCGGTTGATGGCCGCCAGCACGCGGAATGCCCGTTTGCGCAAGGTCATTGGACGGAGATGGCGGCCTGCCGGACCACGGCTGCGGCCCACGACCAAAGATAGGCGGGCTAGCCCACCACCACCCGGCCCGTCACCACGGCAAAAGCCTTCTTGGCATCCTGCAGGGCCATCAGCACCTTCATCACCCGTTCCATTTCCAAGGGGTCGGTGAGTGCCTTCAGTTCATCCTGCCGCGCCTTCAGCATGCGGTCCACGCGCCGTTCCTTCACCATGTTCAAGGTCTGCTGCACCGCGCTCCGCAGCAGCTGCTGCTCCTTGGGGACATGGATCTTGTGCATGGCCTCCCAGTTCGGGCTCAGCACATGCCGGTCGGACAACAGGTCGATGGCAAGGTCGCGCCACTGCGGGTCCGCCGCATCGGTGTATCGGTGGGGGCTGATGTCCTCGCCGTTGTTCAGCGCCTTCCGATAGTCCAGGTAAATGGCCGCGCAGACGGGATCTTCCAGCTCGATGTCGTCCGTGGCAAATGACTGGAAAATGAATCCGGCCACGGTGTATTCCTCCTCCAACGGGTTGTCATCGGCATCGAGCAACTGCACCGTGATCTTCTCTCCCCCATACATCAGCAGCAGGCGCAACAGGTCGCGCTCCAGGGCGGCCGATCCGTCATCCAGCTGCACCGGCGGCTGGGGCATGGCCAAGGCGGGGTCCGGCGGCTCTTCGGGCAGTTCCGCCCCTGCGGTGCGCCTTCGGAGGGCGCGCCGGAGCACCTTGTTCAACTCGCTCAACAGGGCCTGTTCGGCCACCTCCAGCAGTTTGGCGCACTGCTTCACATACAGCGAGCGCAGCACATGGTCCGGCACCAAGGCGATGCTTTCCACCAGCTCGTGGATGGCGGCCGCCTTGCGCACGGGATCCTCGCCGGCCTCGGCCACCAGCAGGTCGGCCTTGAAGGCGAGGAAATCCTTGGCGGCATCGCCGATGTACGCCTGGATGTCGCTGCTGGCATGCTTGCGCGCGAAGCTGTCCGGGTCGTCGCCCTCGGGGAAGGCCACCACCTTCACGCTCAGGCCTTCCTTCAGGACCAGGTCGATGCCCCTGAGCGAGGCCTTCATGCCGGCCGCGTCGCCATCGTAGAGGATGGTGACGGCGGGCGCGAACCGCTTGATCAGCCGCACCTGCTCCTCGGTGAGGCTGGTGCCGCTGCTGGCCACCACGTTGCGGATGCCGGCCTGGTGCAGGCTGATCACGTCCGTGTAGCCTTCCACCAGCAGGCAGGCCTGCTGCTCCACGATGGCTTTCTTGGCGTGCGCGATGCCGTACAGCGACCGGCTCTTCACATACAAGGGGCTCTCCGGGCTGTTGAAGTACTTGGGGAGCTTTTTGTCGCTGCGCAGGGTGCGGGCGCCGAAGGCGATGGGCTGGCCGCCGAGGCCGACGATGGGGAAGGTCACCCGTCCCTGGAAGAAATCCCACGGGGTGCCGTCCTCGCGCCTTTTGATCCACCCGGCCGATTCCAGCAGCTCCGTTGCCAGGCCATGGGCCAGCGCCGCTTGGGCAAAGGCATCACCCTTGGCGGGCACGTAGCCCAGCTGGAATTCCCGGATGGTCGCCTCCCGAAACCCGCGCTCCGTGAAATAGGACAGGCCGACCCGCCGTCCTTCCTCAGTATTCCAGAGTTGGTCCACGCTCCAATCCAACGCCCATTGCTGCACCACGGCCAGGCTCTCGCGCTCACTCTGCTCCAGCTGCTGCTCGGGCGACTGTTCCTCTTCCTCCAACTCGATGTTGTACCGCTTGGCCAGCCAGCGGACGGCCTCCACGAAAGAAAGGTGTTCGTGTTTTTGAAGGAAGGTGATGGCATCCCCGCTTTCACCGCAGCCGAAGCACTTGTAGATGCCCATGTGCGGGTTCACGTTGAACGAAGGCGTCTTCTCGTTGTGGAACGGGCACAGCCCCAGGTAGCGCGGCCCCTTGTGCTTGAGGTTGATGAAATCGCCCAGCACCTCCTCGATGCGGACGGCATCCTTCACTTGTTGTATGGAGCTGGCGGTGATCACGGTATACGCTGCCGGGCCAGGATCCCGGCCCCGCGAATTTACCGCCCGGCCGGGGCGTTGCCGGTGTCGTTGATAATTGTCCCCAGGCTGTCGTACTCCACCGTGCGGGCCAGGTTGCCTTGGTCGTCGTAGAACCTCCATGTTCCCGTCTCACGGCCGTTCCGGTGCTGCCCGGTATAATACATGGCGCCGTTCGCCCGGAAGGCCGTGGTGATGCCTTGCAGTACGCCATCGCGGTACTCGCTGCGGCTGCGCACCCGCCCGTTCGGGAAATAGGTGGTCCAGATCCCTTGGCGCCGGCCATTCACCATTTGGCCCTCCAACTCCAGCCTGCCTTGGGCATCATAGGCTTTCACCGGGCCATCCGTTACGGTGTCGGCCCCCTTCGAACGATTCCCGGCCTGGGTGGTCGCCGGGGCGGCTTCCGGGGCCGCTTGCCGGTCCGCGCCCTGCGGGTTGCAGGCCGCCAAGGCCAGCAGGACCAACACCAACCTAAGCCTCGCTCCGTGATGGATCATTTGTTGCGCTCCACGGTCATGTCCAACAAGCCTTCCAAGGCCCGCCGGGCCTCGTTCGCAGGCATTTGGTGCAGCAGTTCCAAGGCCCGGTCGCGCTGCCCATACATGCGCTCCCGCGCATAGGCCACCCCTCCGGCCTCCACCACCTTGGCCACCAGGCGGGCCACGGCCTTGCCATCGCCGCTTTCGTGCTTCACCACGCGCACCATCCAGCGGCGGTCCTTGGCATCCACCTTTTGGAGGGCATGGATCAGCGGCAGGGTGAGCTTGCCTTCCTTGATGTCGATCCCGGTGGGCTTGCCCAGGTCCAGGCCCGCGCCGTAGTCGAACAGGTCATCCTTGATCTGGAACGCCGTGCCCGCATAGGTGCCGAACCGGTGCATGCGGTCCACTTCCTCCGCGCTGGCGCCGGCGGCAAGCGCACCGCTGGCGCAGCAGGCCGCGATCAGGCTGGCCGTCTTCTTCCGGATGATGTCGAAGTACACGTCCTCCCTGAAGTTCAGGCCCCGGGCCTTCTCCATCTGCAGCAGCTCCCCCTCGCTCATTTCGCGCACGGCCGTGCTCACGATCTCCAGAAGGCCGAATTGTTTTTGCTCCACGGCCAGCAAAAGCCCCTTGCTCAGCAGGTAGTCCCCCACCAGCACGGCGATCTTGTTCTTCCACAGGGCATTGACGCTGAAGAAGCCCCTGCGCATGTTGCTGTCGTCCACCACGTCATCGTGCACCAACGTGGCCGTGTGCAACAGCTCGATCAGCGAGGCGGCGGTATAGCAGGCATCGTTCACCGGCCCGAACAGGCGGGCGCTGAGCAAGGTGAAGAGCGGCCTGATCTGCTTGCCTTTCCGCTGGACGATGTAGTGCATCACCCGGTCCAGCAGGGCCACCTTGCTGCCCATGGCCTTGCGGAAATGTTGTTCGAAGCGGTCCATCTCCGCCGCCACCGGCCCACGGATCCCCGATAAGGACCGTGGAATGGTCGCAGTCTGTTCCGCAAGCTCCGGTCCCATGATGCAAAGATGGGACGCGCGGCCGGATCGCCGGCCGCGCCGGAAATGCGCGGGCCGCGTACATTAGGCACATGAAGCGCCGCTTCGTAGCCTTGTTGCCGGTGTTGCCGTTCCTGCTTTCGGGGCCGGCGGCCGTGGCGCAGAAGGCCAAGGCGCATGAGGCCCGCGTGGTGCTGTACAAGGAGCGTCGGGCGGCCCAATGGGACACGGTGATGTGCGTGAAGAACGTGCTGAAGATCAATCCTACGGTGTTCCTGCGCGGCGAGATCCCGCTGTACTACGAGCGGGCCCTTTCGCCGCGGCTGAGCGCGGAGGTGGCCGCAGGCATCACCATGCGCAACTACCTGGGCGGCGGCTTCAGCGGCGACCTGCCGGACGACTTCAGCGCGGGCACCAAGATCCTGGCACGGCCCGCGGCGCACCTGGGGTTCCGGTGGTACCTGACGGACGACCTTGAACCGCAAGGGGTCTATCTCCATGGCGAGTTCGTGTACCTAGACCACAGCAAGGACATCTTCATGAAGGACAGCACGGGCCATGTCACCGACCTCAGCCTGCGCGACCGGCGCGTGTACAACGATGTCCGGCTGTACCTGGGCTACCAGCGCCTGTCCTCCACGAACAACTGGCTGTTCGATGCCTATTGCGGCATCGGCTTGCGCAACCGGGCGATCACGGCGGTGAAGGAACACTTGGACCTGGGCGAGCGCCTCTGGTCCTACGCCATCGAGGAAAAGCACGACAATGTGGCGGCCCTGTTCCTGGGCGTGAAGGTCGGCTACGGCTTTTGACCCGCCGGCTTCAACAGCCGTTCACCCGCCGCCAGCGCAGGTTCGTTCTTGTTGGCCAGTTGGCCGCAAGCTGCATCGATGTCGCGGCCCCGGCTGCGGCGGATGCGCGCGGTGATCCCCTTGCCCTCGAGGAAGGACCGGAACGCATCGGCCCGTTCTGCCGGGGTGCGCTGGAAGCGGCCGTCGCCGGTGGGGTTGTACTCGATCAGGTTCACCTTGGCGTGCAGCCGGGCACAGATGCGCGCCAGGTCCCGCGCATCCTCCAGCGAATCGTTCAGGTCGCGGAAGAGGATGTACTCGAAGGTGACGGGCTTGCCGGTCAGGCGCGTGTAGTGTTGCAGGGCGCCGATGAGTTCCTCGATGTTGTTGGAGTCGTTGATGGGCATCATCGTGCCCCGCTTGGCATCGGTGGGGGCGTGCAGCGATAGGGCCAGGTTGAACTTGGCCCCGTCATCGCCCAGTTTGCGGATCATCTTGGCGATGCCTGCGGTGCTCACGGTGATGCGCCTGGGGCTCATGTCCATGCCGTCGGGCGCACAGATGTGCGCGATGCTGCCCATCACGTTCGCGTAGTTGAGCAAGGGTTCGCCCATGCCCATGTACACGATGTTGGTGAGCGGCCTTTGCAGGCGTTCCTCCGCCATGCGTGCGATGTTCACCACCTGGTCCACGATCTCGCCGGCGGTGAGGTTGCGTATGCGCCTCAACTGCCCCGTGGCGCAGAAGGCACAGTTCAGGCTGCAGCCCACCTGGCAGCTTACGCACGCGGTGATGCGGCTTTGCGTGGGGATCAGGACGCCTTCCACCACATGGCCGTCCCACGTGCGGAACGCGCATTTCACGGTGCCGTCCGTGCTGTTCTGCTCCTCGGCCACCGTCAGCGGGCGCAGCACCGAGCGCTCCGCCAGCGCCGCCCGGAACGACTTGGGGAGGTCGCTCATGTCCCCGATCGCGGAGGCGTGCTTCTTCCACAGCCATTCCCACACCTGTTTCGCGCGGTAAGGCTTCTCACCCAGCTCCGCCACAAGCGCGGACACTTCCTCCTTCGATAGTTCGCGGAGGTCGATGGGCTTGGTGTTCATGCCGCAAAGGTCGGGATTCGCGCCCGCTTCCTGCCGTTGCGCGGCGCTTTAGGGCGATATGCCCCGACAGCCAAGGCTTTTTCCGGATGTCCCCGCAACGTGGCCGACGAGCGGGCCTGGATCCCATCCCCCATGACGTGATCCCACGCGGAAAGCGTAATACCATTTCGCATTAAGGATTGGTCCAGAGATACGCAGCTATTTTTTCGCAGGACGAGCCGAAGAGGTGGTTGCGTAGCCGAAGCTACGAAGCCGCCTCTTCGGTGAAGTAGTGTGGAAAAAGAGCAAGTAGATGGGGCCAAGCTTTATTGCGAGATGGTATGACCACCAACCGTACCGGTGCGCCCACGGCATCGAAGGCCAAGCGATTGCCCTTGGAGAGGATAGGATGGTCCGCGAACAGGTCCAACTTCGGGACGGTATGGATGCTACCGGCTCCTCCCGGCCAAGAGTGCTTCGGCCAGCCGCAGGTCCAGCGGGGTGGTCACCTTGAAGTTGCGCTCCTCCCCCTCCACCAGGAAAAGCTCGATGCCCAGTCGTTCCACCATGGTGGCCTCATCGGTGAACGCGGGTTCAAAAGGCAGCCCGAAGGCCTTGCGCAGCAGGTGGGCCCGGAAACACTGGGGCGTCTGTACCATGCGCAGCTGCGAACGGTCGATGGCCCGGGAGGAGCCGCCCGACACTTGCCGCACGGAGGAGCTCACCGGCACCACCGGGATGGCGGCACCGTGTTCCAGGGCAGCTTCCATGCAGCGGCCGATCAGGGCCGGGTCCGCCAAGGGGCGCGCCCCGTCATGCACCGCCACCAGGCCGTCGTGTTTCACGCCATCCAGGCCCGCCCTCACCGAATGGAACCGCTCCGCGCCGCCCGGGACGACCCGATGCTCCGGTAGTGGCCCATGCCCGGCACACAACCTCCCCCAAGCCCCGATCTGATCCCGCGGCAGGACCACCACCAGCTCCATGTCCGCATCGTAGCGATGAAAGGCCCCGATGGCATGGAACAGCATCGGCTTCCCGGCCAAGGGCAGGAACTGTTTAGGGACATCGCTCCCGAAGCGCCGGCCCGATCCGCCCGCTACAATGATGGCCGTCTTCATGGCCTTAACGGGTTTGCCGTCCATCCTCGGGGATCCACTTTCCGCCAGCGTCTCTTCCGCCGCCGTGGCCGCGCCAAGGGTCAGATGATCAGCATCGCATCGCCGTAACTGAAGAAGCGGTACTTCTCCTTGATGGCGACCTTGTACGCATTCCACACCTTCTCATAGCCCCCGAAGGCCGCCACCATCATCAACAGGGTGCTTTCGGGCATGTGGAAATTGGTGAGCATGCGGTCCGCCACGGTGAACTCGTATGGGGGGAAGATGAACTTGTTCGTCCACCCGTTGTAGGGCTTGATGTGCTCATCGGTGCTCACGCTGCTCTCGATGGCACGCATGGTGGTGGTGCCCACGCAGCACACGTGGCGCTTGGCGTCCTTGCTGGCGTTGATCACGTCGCAGGCCGCCTGGTTGATGGCCACCTGCTCGCTGTCCATCTTGTGCTTGGTGAGGTCCTCCACTTCCACGGGCCTGAAAGTGCCCAGGCCCACATGCAAGGTCACGTAAGCGAAATTGATGCCCTTGAGCTCGGCACGCTTCATCACCTCGCGGCTGAAGTGGATGCCTGCGGTGGGCGCGGCCACGGCCCCTTCATGCCGCGCAAAGATGGTCTGGTACCTTTCGGCATCGCTCGTCTCCAGGTCCCGCTTGATGTAGTGGGGCAAGGGCGTCTCGCCCATCTCGGTGATGGTCTTCTTGAATTCCTCGTAGCTCCCGTCGAACAGGAAACGCAGCGTACGGCCCCGGCTGGTGGTGTTGTCGATCACCTCGGCCACCAGCTCGTCGTCCTTCCCGAAATAGAGCTTGTTGCCGATGCGGATCTTGCGGGCAGGATCCACCACCACGTCCCATAGCAGGCTGTCGCGGTTGAGCTCGCGCAGCAGGAACACCTCGATCTTGGCACCGGTCTTCTCCTTGTTGCCCCACATGCGGGCGGGGAAGACCTTGGTGTCATTGACGACGAAGGTGTCCCCCTCGTCGAAGTAGTCCAGGATGTTCTTGAATTTCTTGTGCTCGATCTTGCCTGTCTTGCGGTCCATCACCATCAGTTTCGCGCCATCGCGATCCTTGGTGGGGTACATGGCAATGAGTTCCTTGGGGACGTCGAACTTGAATGCGGCTAATTTCATGATGTGGCCGGGGCTTACAGGCCCCGTTTTGGTATTTTAGGGCTGCGAAGGTACAAAAACCGGAGGCTGTTATGTATCCTACTGGATATCAATCACCTAAGTCTCTTCCGGCGGCCCATTGGTCCAGCCAGGCCGACCACTCCTCAGGAGTACGGGCCTGCCGGACGTGAAAGCCACCGCTCGCGGTACGCCTCAGCGCCGACAGGAAGGCCCCGCACCCGAGGGCCTCGCCGATGTCATGCGCCAAGGATCGGATATAGGTGCCCTTGCTGCAATCCACCTCCACGGTCACCTCCGCGCCGTGCATGTGCAGCAGTTCCAGCCGATGGATGGCCAGCGGCACGGGCGGCAGCTCCACGGTTTCCCCGCTGCGTGCCAGGTGGTAGGCCTTTTCGCCCTTGTACCGCTTGGCGGAAAAGGCGGGCGGCCGCTGCAGGATGTTGCCGGTGAAGTGCTTCAGCACCTGGCGAACCTCTTGCTCACCGATGTGTTCCCACGGGCGTTCCCGTACCACTTCGGTCTCGGCATCGTAGCTGGGGGTGGTACTGCCCAGCCGGAGCGTGGCCACGTAGGACTTGTCCTCGTCCGTCAACCGGGGAAGGTCCTTGGTGCATTTCCCGGTGCCCACGATGAGCAGCCCGCTGGCCAACGGGTCCAGCGTACCCGCATGCCCCACCTTCACTTTCTGTCCGGTCAGTGCGCGCAGGGCCCCGCGGATCTTGTTCACCACGTTGAAGCTGGTCCAACCCACGGGCTTGTCCACCAGCAGGATGGCACCGGCCACCGGATCCGGTTTCGCGCTCATGCCATGTTCAGGTCGGTGCCCATGGCCAGCAGGACCAGCAGCAGGGTGCCAACGGCGATGCGGTACCACCCGAAGGCCTTGAAGCCATGCTTGGTGAGGAAGCCGACGAACCCGCGGATGGCCAACAGGGCCACCACGAAGGCCACGGCATTGCCCAGCAACAGGATACCCAGGTTGTCCCCGGCAAAAAGGTCGTGGTCGACCCTCCAGCCTTGCACCAGCTTGTACCCCGAGGCGGCCGCCATGGTAGGCACGGCGAGAAAGAAGGAAAACTCCGCCGCATGCTTGCGGGTGAGGCCCAAGGCCATGCCCCCGATGATGGTGGCCGCCGAGCGGGATACGCCCGGTACCAGGGCCAGGCACTGGAACACGCCGATGCCGAAGGCCCGCGCATAGGACACGTCGTTCACTCCCTTCGGCTGAAACCAACGGTCCACGAACAGCAGCACGATGCCGCCCAGCAGCAGGGCTGCGGCCACCACCGCCACGTTCTCCAGCAGGCGGTCGATGGCATCGCCGAACAGCAGTCCGAAGATGGCTGCGGGGATGAAGGCCACCAGCAATTTCCAATAAAACCCCAGCGAACGGAGGAACCGCCGCCAGTAAAGCACCACCACCGAGAGGATGGCCCCGAACTGGATGTTGACCATGTAGGCCTTGGTGAACCCGGTGGGTTCCAGCCCCAGCAGGGCCTGCACGATCACCATGTGGCCGGTGCTGGATACGGGCAGGAACTCGGTGAGCCCCTCCACGATGGCAATGACAATGGCCTCAAACAACGACATGCCGGAACTTCACCGTTCGCCACCAGGCTTGGCGCTCAGGCACCGGGGCGCGGTTTGCGCATGATCGCATAGATGATGAACACGTAGCCCACCAGGCAGGTGATGGGTGCAATGGTGATGCGCCGCGAGCTGAACAGCTCGGCTTCATTGAACACGTTGGGGTCGCCGCTGCCCCCGCCGCTCATCAGGATGAAGCCGAGGATGACGATGCCGATGCCGATCAGCAGCAGCTTGTAATTCAGTGGTTCAAAGGCCAGTTCGTCCTCGGTTTTGGCAGCCATGTCAGGTCCAGTTGATGTCGTCCGTGTTCATGCGAAGGTAGCGCCCCACGGCGAAGGCGGTGGATACCAGGGAGATCAGCAGGCCCAGCACGACGATGCCGCCGAGCAGGACGGCCAACGACCGCGGATGTACCAAGGCCGCCAGGTCGGGCTGCCAATGCACCAGCATGCGGATGGTACCCACCAGCAAGCCCATGGCCAGGATGGAGGCCACCACACCCTGCCACAGGCTGGTGCCCAGGAAGGGCTTTTTGATGAACCACCCGGTGGCGCCCACCAGGTGCATGGTGCGGATGAGGAAGCGCTTGCTGTAAATGGCCAGGCGGATGGTGTTGTTGATCAGCGCCACGGCGATCACCAGCAGCAGCGCGCTGAATCCGAGCATGATCCAGCGCAGCTTGCCCATGTTGGCATCGATGTTCTCCACCACCACCGGATTGTACTTCACCTCGTGCACGCTGGGGTCCTGCCGCAGGTGGTCGGCCACCCACTTCAGGCTGTCCGGCAGGGCGTAGGCCCCGTTCATGCGCAGTTCGATGGACGGCAGCAGCGGGTTTTCACCCAGCACGCCCAGGAAATCCTCGCCCATGTCCTCCTTGAGCTGTTCGGCGGCCTCATCGGCGGTCACGTAGCGCGTTTCCCTGGTGAAAGGCTCCGCCTCCAGCTGCTTGCGGAATTTCATCACGTCCACCTCCTTCAGGTCGCGCTTCAGGTAGATGTCCACCTTGACGTTCTCCTTGAAATGGCGCTCCAGCTCCCTGGCGTTCAGCAGCATGAAGCCCAGCAGGCCCAGCATGAACAGCACCAGGGTGATGCCCACGATGGTGCCCAGGTTGCTGCTGCGGGTGTACCTACGGATCTTGCGTGCCTTGGCCATGCCAGGCGGCGAAGTTATTCGGCCCGGCGGCACGTGTACCGCCCGGCCTCGATCAGGTTTTCCACGCAGTCGCGGCAAAAGCACCGGCCCCTGCGGCGGCGGCTGGCTAAATTCGCCGCCATCCAAGGGCAAATGGCGTACGACCACAAGAAGATCGAGGCGGAATGGCAGCACCGGTGGAAGGAGCAGAAGACCTTCCGCACGGAAACCGGGGGCACCCGGCCCAAGTACTACGTGCTCGACATGTTCCCCTACCCCAGCGGCGCCGGTCTGCATGTGGGACACCCGCTGGGCTACATCGCCAGCGACATCGTGGCCCGCTATAAGCGCCATTGCGGTTTCAACGTGCTGCATCCGATGGGTTACGACAGCTTCGGCCTGCCCGCCGAGCAGTACGCCATCCAAACGGGACAGCATCCCGCCAAGACCACCGAGGAGAACGCCGCCCGCTACCGCGCCCAGCTGGACCGCATCGGCTTCAGCTTCGACTGGGACCGCGAGGTGCGCACCAGCGATCCCGCCTTCTACAAGTGGACCCAGTGGATCTTCCTGCAGCTCTTCAACAGCTGGTACGATCCCCGCGCCGACAAGGCCCGGCCCGTCAGCGAACTGGTTGCGCGCTTTGAAAGCCAAGGCTGCCACGGGCAGGATGCCAGCGTGCTCACCGGCGATGTGGAGGAATTCATCGGCGAGTTCAGCGCGGCGGAATGGAACAGTTTCGACGAGCGCACCAAGCAGATGGTGCTTCAACGCTTCCGCTTGGCCTACCTCAGCGAGGCCTGGGTGAACTGGTGCCCGGCCCTGGGCACCGTGCTGGCCAACGATGAGGTAAAGGACGGCGTGAGCGAGCGCGGCGGCCACCCCGTGGAACGCAAGCGCATGCCGCAATGGAGCCTGCGCATCACCGCCTATGCCCAGCGCCTGCTCGATGGCCTGGACGGCCTGGACTGGAGCGAGAGCATCAAGGAGGCCCAGCGCAACTGGATCGGGCGGAGTGAAGGGGCCTCC
>WBZR01002164.1_pt1 | contig 21228 bp, 17 predicted proteins | sample 5204231 | NCBI WGS metagenome assembly WBZR01 (sample SAMN12412403, study PRJNA552823) | activated sludge metagenome | isolation source: activated sludge from anammox sidestream of wastewater treatment plant... | place: USA: Virginia | collected 2017-08 | reverse complement strand
GGCGCGAAGGTCGCCGCGACCCAGGCGCCGTCGGCGAACGAGGCCGCGTCGACGACGGCGGCACGGAGCGGCGTCGTCGCGCGGGGTGAGTCGGCGAGCCGGAGGTGGAGCCGCTGTGGATGGCGGCGTCCGTCGGTGCCGATGCGGACGTCGACGCGGCAGAGGCCGTCGGCGCTCGCGCGAAAGGTCTGACCGAAGGTCCGTCCGCCCGTCACGAAGGCCGACGGTGTGTCGCTCGCTTCGACCGCGGTCCCGGGCGCGAGGTCGTCCGGCGGGAGATCGCATCGACCGGTCTCCGCGAACGCGGCGGTCGCGGGCGGCGGCTCCGCGGCCGTCGTCGGTCGAAGCGCGGCAGCCTCCCGCGCACGCGCGAACGCGTCGAGGAGCGCGTCGGCGAGCGCCGCCGGCGTCGCGTGCAGGAAGACGTCGTCACGGGCGCGATTGCCGAGCCGGCGGCGGAGCGCCGGCTCGTCGACGAGCGCCAGCAGCCGCTGCTCCCACTCGGCCGGCGTCGCGGCGAGGAGGCCGTTCTCGCCATGGCGGATCGCCCGGCGATACGCGGACGTGGGGCTCGCGACGGTCGGCAGGCCGAGTGCACCGGCCTCCAGGTACTTCACCTCGCTCTTGGCGTCGCTGAACGGGTCGGGTCGGAGTGGTGCGAGCTGGACGTCGGCCGCGGCGAGCGCGGCAAGCGTCTCGGGCCAGGGCAGGAACGGCTGCCGGTCGATCCGTCCGGCGAACGGAGCCAGGGCGGGATGCGCGCCGAGGTGACCGCCGAGCCGAAGACGCGCGCGCGGCCGCGCCGTCAGGACCCGCGCCAGCACGGGCGCGACGAGCGCGAAGTCGAGCTCGTGCATGGTCGTGCCACTCTGGTAGGCGAGCACGACATCGGCGGCGGCGGTGCGTGCGGGCGCGGCCGCCCGCGCGCGCGCGAGTCGCTCCACGACCGCGAGCGCGCCGAGCCCGAGGCCGTTGCGCGCGACGAAGGCCGGCGAGCCGAGGCGGGCGGCGGCCTCGGCGAGCGGCTCCGTGGCGCCGAGGAAGGCGTCGCACGCGCGGAGCGCCGCCGCGTAGCGCGCGGTCGCGGCGAGCCACCAGGCGCGTTGGTTCTCGGGGAGCATGGCGAGCGCGTCGTGCGGGGTCGCCGCCGGATCGAAGAGGAGGTCGTCGCACGAGTAGACGAGCGGCTTGCCGCAGGCGCGCGCCCATCCGAGGCAGGCGTCGAGCCACGGGCTCATCGGCGCGCGGTATACGACGACGATGCCCGCGGCGGCGATCGCGGCCGGCGCGTCGGGATCGCTCCACCAGAGGGCGCGGCTCGCGACGCCCCGCGCGGCGAGCGCGTCGCGGAGGTGGGTCACGCGGTAGCGGTACGGCGCGCCGTCGCAGCCGGCGAGGAAGAGGGCCGGCGCGAGCGACGCGTGCGCGGGGGCGCGTCGCGACGAGCCCAGCCGCGCGCGGTCGTGCGCGTCCACCGGTACGTGCGGGGGCGGCGCCGCAGGTTCGGCGCGGAGCTCGGCGTAGATGCGCTCGAGGGCGTCGATCTGCGCGTCCATCGCCGGCGTCGCCGTTGTCGCCGCCCCGGCCGCGAGCCTCTCGGCGAGGCCGGGCTCGACGACGAAGCGCCGCAGGCACGCCGCGAGGTCGTCGGCGTCGCCAGTCGCAAAGACGAGCCCGTTGTGCCCGGGCCGCACGATCTCGAGCGGCCCGCCGCAGTCGCTCGCGATCACCGGCACGCCCGCGGCGAGCGCCTCGCGGGTCACGAGCGAGTACGACTCGCGCATGCGCGACGGCACGACCAGGCAGTCGAGGGTGGCGAGCACGGCCGGCAGTTCGGCCGGTGCGAAGGCGGGCGCGACGACGATGCGGTCGTCGACCGTGAGCGGGACGGGCAGGGCGTGGCCGACGCGGTCGACGAGCGCGCGGCCGAGGCCGCGCCGCCGCACCGCGCCGCCCGCATACACGGCGACCTCGAAGCCGCCGCAGGCGGCCCGGTCGGCGGCCGCGAGCAGCGTCGGCAGGCCCTTCATGCGGTGATCCGGACCGCCGAACCACCCGAAGCGGACGGGGCCCGGACGGCGCGCGGGCCGCGGACCGCGCGGCGTGATGCCGTTCGGGACGACGCCGACGCGCGCCGCCGGCACGCCGTTCGCGATCGCCGCGTCGGCGAGCAGGCGCGACGGCGTGAGGATGCGATCGGCGTACGCGAGGCACGTCTCGAGGTGGACGCGCCGGGCGACGAAGTCGAGGCCGGGCGCGCAGCCGCAGCGCTCGGACGCGACGCGCTGCGGGCAGACGTAGTCGGTGTCGTCGACGAGAAAGAGGCGCGCGCACCACCACCACCAGTCGTGCATCGTCACGACGACCGGCACGCCGTGCGCGCGCGCCACCGCGAGGAGGTCGGCGCCGAGCGCCTGGATGCTGTGGAAGTGGACGACGTCGGGGCGCGCGCGCGCGAGGAAGCGCGCGAAGACGGGGGCCACCTCGGGGTGGCGATAGGCGCGCGCGCCGAGCGCGTCGTAGCCGGCTGCGGCGTTCACGCCGGTCACCGGGATCCTGTCGACCTCCCAGCGGCTCTCCGCGTAGGGCGGCGCGTTGCCGTGCGGGCGGCCGCAGAAGACCTCGACCGCGTGCCCGCGCGCGCGCAGGGCGCGGCTCGTCGCCGCGCACGCGAGCGTGGCGCCGCCGACGAAGTCCGGCGGGAAGAGGGTGATGACCTGCGCTAGCCGCAGATCGCGACTCCGCGAGCGCGGCCGCGCGGCGCGCGACCTTCCGTCACCGGAACCGGTGGGTTATAGCTCCACCTCTTCATGCGGCGGCTCTGGTCATACATGATCCGCTACCAGGGCCGCTACGCGCTCGGACTCGCCTGCCTGCTCGCGACCGGGACCCTGGCGATGACGGTGCCCTATCTGCTGAAGCGCGCCGTGGACACGATCGCGGCGGGCGGGCCGCCGGCCGCCGTCGCGTGGTTCGCCCTCGGGATCGTCGCGATCGCGGTCGCGCAGAGCGTCGTCCGCACCTGCTCGCGCTTCCTCATCTTCAACGTCGGTCGCGACATCGAATACGACCTGCGGAACGACCTTTTCGCGCACCTCGAGCGGCTGCCGCTCGCGTACTACCAGACGCAGCAGACCGGCGACCTGATGTCGCGGCTCGTGAACGACATCACCGCGGTGCGCATGCTGCTCGGCGTCGGCTTCCTGAACCTCGTCAACACCCCGATCTACTACCTCTACGCCGTGACCATCATGGCCTCCATGGACTGGCGGCTGACGCTCGCGTCGCTCGTGCCGTACCCGCTCGTGCTGGTGATCGTGAAGCGGACGAGCCGGCAGCTCATGGAGCGCACCCTCAAGACGCAGGAGGGGCTCGCCGCCATGAGCAGCCGGGTGCAGGAAAACCTCTCCGGCATCCACGTCGTCCAGGCCTACGTGCGCGAACAGGCCGAGATCGATGCGTTCGCGCGCCTGAACGAGACCTTCTCGGCGCAGAACATGGCGCTCGCGAAGGTGCGCGGGATCATCATGCCGGTCATGCGCGGCGTGAGCACGCTCACGACGCTCGTCGTGCTCTGGTACGGCGGCAGCCGGGTGATCGCGGGGCGCCTGAGCCTCGGCGACCTCGTCGCCTTCATCGGGTATCTGCATATCCTCGCGTGGCCGACGATGGCGCTCGGCTGGATGCTCTCGATCCTGCAGCGCGGCCGCGCGGCGCTCCAACGCCTCGAGGTCGTCTTCCAGGCCGCGCCCGCGATCGACGATCGCCTGGCGACGCCGCTCGATCGGCCGCTCGCCGGCGCTCTCGCGTTCCGGCAGGTCGCTTTCGCGTACGAGGGGCGCGCGAGCGGGCGGCGGGCGCTCGTGGACGTCGACGTCGAGCTGCCGGCGGGCGCGACGCTCGCCCTGGTCGGCCGCACCGGCAGCGGGAAGACGAGCCTCGTTCAGCTCCTGCCGCGTCTCTTCGACGCGACGGCCGGTCGCGTCGAGATCGACGGTCGCGACGTCCGTACGATCCCCCTCGCGACCCTGCGGCGCGCGATCGGCTACGTGCCGCAGGATCCCTTCCTCTTCTCGCGGAGCGTCCGCGACAACATCCGCTTCGGCGCGCCGGCGGCCGACGCCGCCGCCGTGCAGCGCGTCGCCGAGATCGCCGCGCTCGACCGGGACATCGCCGAGCTGCCGCGCGGCTACGACACCATCGTCGGGGAGCGCGGCATCACGCTCTCGGGCGGGCAGAAGCAGCGCGTGACGCTGGCGCGCGCGCTCCTGGTCGACCCCGCGATCCTGATTCTCGACGACGCGCTCTCGAGCGTCGATACCGAAACCGAGCGGCGCATTCTCGGGCGGCTCCGCGGCGTGATGCGCGCGCGCACGAGCATCATCATCGCGCATCGCATCTCGACGGTCATGGAGGCGGACCTGATCCTCGTCCTCGACGACGGGCGCGTCGTCGAGGTCGGCGACCACGCCGCGCTCCTCGCGCGCGACGGCTCCTACGCCGATCTCTTCCGGCGCCAGCGCCTGGCCGAGGAGCTGGAGGCGCTGTGACGGACGAGGCGGGTCGGCCGGGACGCGTCACGCCGCTGCGACCGCGGCGCGCCGCTGCGGAGGAGAGCCTCAAGCGCGCGCTCGACCCGCACGGCGAGGAGGCGCTCGGGAAGGCCTACGACGCCCGGCTGATCCGCCGGCTCTGGACGTTCATCCGCCCCTATCGGCGCATCTTCTGGCTCTCCGTCGCCTGCCTGCCGTTGAACGCCGCCTGCATGCTGGCGCAACCGTACATCCTGAAGCTCGCCATCGACCGGTACGTGAGCGCCGGCGACGCGCGGGGGCTCGGGCGCATGGGCCTCGTCTACGTCGCGGCGATCGTCGGTGAGTGCGCGTTCTTCTACGCGCAGTACTACCTCACCATGCTGGTCGCGCAGCGCAGCCTGGCCGACCTGCGCGTGCGGGTGTTCGCCCACGTGCAGCGCCTGCCGATGAGCTACTTCGACCGCCATCCGGTCGGCCGCCTGGTCACGCGTCTGACCTCGGACGTCGACGTGCTGAACGAGATGTTCGCCGCCGGCGCCATGACGATCTTCATGGACGTGCTCACGATGCTCGGGATCGTCGTCATCATGCTGGGCCTCGACGCCCGTCTCGCGCTGGCGGCGTTGGCGCTCATGCCGGTGCTCGTCGTCGGCATCGACTTCTTCCGCCGCGCCGCGCGCCGGACCTACCGACAGATCCGGGAGCGGATCGCGCGATTGAACTCGTACCTCCAGGAAGCCCTGTCCGGGATGACGATCATCCAGCTCTTCGCGCGCGAACGGCGCTGCTTCGAGGAGTTCGACGCGCTCAACGACGAGCACCGCGAGGCGAATCACTGGTCGAACATCTACGAGGCCGCGCTCTTCTCGATGGTGGAGGCGCTCGCCAGCATCTCGGGAGCGCTCGTGGTGTGGTGGGCGGCGGGTGACATCCTCGCCGGCGCGATCGCCTTCGGGACCCTCGTGGCCTTCCTCGAGTACATCCAGCGCTTCTTCATTCCGATCCGCGAGTTCAGCATCAAGTACGCCGTCATGCAGTCGGCGATGGCGTCGGCGGAGCGGGTCTTCCAGCTTCTCGACACGCCGCCCGCGATCGTATCGCCGGCGCGGGCGTACGCGCCCGAACGCGTGCGCGGGACGATCGAGTTCGACCACGTCTGGTTCGCCTACAAGGGCGAGGACTGGGTCCTGCGGGACGTGAGCCTCGCGGTGGGCGCGGGTGAGAAGATCGCGATCGTCGGTGCGACGGGATCGGGGAAGACGAGCCTCATCAAGCTGCTCGCACGCTTCTACGAGGTGAGCCGGGGCGCGATCCGCGTGGACGGCGTCGACGTGCGGGACTGGGACCTGGCGTCGCTTCGGCGGCGCATCGGCGTCGTGCTGCAGGACGTGTTCCTCTTCAGCGGCGACGTCGCCGGCAACATCTCGCTCGGCCGTCCGGAGATCGACACGGCCGCCATCGAGGAGGTCGCCCGGCGTGTGCATGCCTGGGAGTTCATCGGACGGCTGCCCGGCGGGCTGCACGAGAGGGTTCGCGAGCGGGGCTCGAACCTGTCCACGGGTCAGCGCCAGCTGCTCGCGTTCGCGCGGGCGCTCGCTTACGATCCGGCGATCCTGGTGCTGGACGAGGCGACCTCGAGCGTGGACACGGAGACCGAGATGGTGATCCAGGACGCGCTCGCGACCCTCATGCGCGACCGCACGGCGCTCGTGATCGCGCACCGGCTCACGACGATCGAGCACTCCGACCGCATCGTGGTCCTGCATCACGGCGCCGTCCGCGAGACGGGCACCCACCGCGAACTGATCGCGGCGCGGGGCATCTACCACCGGCTCTACGAACTCCAGTACGCGCTCGCCGACGACGCGGCGGCGGGACGGGCGGCGCGCTGACGTGCGGCACGCGTTCGCGGTCGCGGCGGGGCTGGCGGCGCTCGTCGGGTACGCGCCGGGCGCCGGAGGCGGCGCGGAGCGCCCGGCGGGACCGGGGGCGGAGCCCGCGCCGGTCGCGACGGTGGCGCCGGCGCCTGCCGACCGGGCCGCGGAGCGGGCGCGCATGGTGGACGAGCAGATCGCGGCGCGCGGCGTCGCGGATCCCGCGGTGCTGGCGGCGATGCGGCGCGTGCCGCGCCACGAGTTCGTGCCGGCGCCCCGGCGCGCCGAGGCGTACGGCGACCACCCGCTGCCGATCGGCGCAGGGCAGACGATCAGCCAGCCGTACATCGTGGCGCTCATGACGGAGCTCGCCGCGGCGGGGCCGAGAGCGCGCGTCCTCGAGATCGGAACCGGCTCGGGGTATCAGGCGGCCGTGCTCGCGGCGCTCGGGGCGGACGTCTACACGATCGAGATCGTGCCGTCGCTGGCGGCGAGCGCCGCCGCCACGTTCGCGCGCCTCGGATACCGATCGATCCACGCGCGCCAGGGTGACGGCTACCACGGCTGGCCGGAGGCCGCGCCCTTCGCGGCGATCGTCGTCACAGCCGCTCCGCCGAGCCCACCCCCCGCGCTCATCGAGCAGCTGGCGCCGGGCGGGCGCCTGGTCGTTCCGATCGGCGTCGCGGACCAGGAGCTGCAGGTCTACGAGAAGGGCGCCGACGGCGGCGTGCGCGTGCGACGCGTGACGCCGGTGCGCTTCGTGCCGATGACCGGCGGCGACCGCTGAGCGGGCGCGCCGCCGCCCGCCTGCCGCGCTCGCGGCGTGGACCTGGTGCGCAATGCGGGCTAGCTCTGCGCAGATGGCTCCCGGCTGCGAAGCACGATCCATCCGCGATCGACGGCGGCGCGCGCGCGCCGCGCTCCTCGCCCTGGCGGTCGCGGTGACGGCGGCGGGCTGCTCGCCGACCTACGTGCTCCGGGCGGGGTACGAGGAGGCGAAGATCCTCTGGCGGCGCGAGCCGATCGCGCGCGTGCTGGCCCGGCCGGACCTCGAGGTGGAGGTCCGGCGGAAGCTCGAGCTCGTGCTCGCGGCGCGCGAGTACGCCGCGGCGATCGGCCTCCGGGTCGGGGGCAGCTTCACGACGCTCTCGTACGTCGACGGTCCGATCATGCTCCACGTGCTCACCGCGACGCCGCGGACGTCGCTCGAGCCGCACACCTGGTGGTTCCCGATCGTCGGCCGGGTGCCCTACAAGGGCTTCTTCGACCGCGCGCTCGCCGAGGCGGAGGCGAAGCGCCTCGCCGCCGAGGGTCTCGATACGAGCCTCCGCGGCGCGGCGGCGTTCAGCACGCTCGGCTGGTTCGACGATCCGTTGCTGCGCCACCAACTCGCGGCCGACGACGTGGCGCTGGTGAACCTGGTGCTGCACGAGACCTATCACAACACCTTCTACGCTTCGGGCGCGCATGCGACCGCCTTCAACGAGTCGCTCGCGACCTTCGTCGGCCACCGCGCCGCGATCGACTTCTTCGCGGCGCGTCCGGGCGGTGCGGCGCTCGCTGCCGAGGCGCGCGACGCGTGGGAGGACGAGCGCACGTTCGCGAGCTTCGTGCAGGCGCTCGCGGCCCGCCTCCGCCGCCTCTATGCCACGCGGAGCGCGGCCGCGGCCCTCGAGGAGAGGGCGGTGCTCTTCCGCGAGGCGCAGGCGGCGTTCCCGGCGCTGCCGTTCCACGGTCGCCGCTTCGAGAAGTTCGACGACGCGCACCTCAACAATGCCGTCCTCCTGCAGTTCCTGCTCTACACGACCGACCTCGACCTCTTCGAGACGATCGCGGTCCGGCTCGGCGGCGTCCGTCCCGCGCTCGACGTGATCGAGGCGGCAGCGCGGCGCGAGCCCGGAGACCCCTTCGGCGCGGCGCGGCGCGCCGTGGCGCCGTGACGCGGACGACGATCGGATCCCGGGGGTGGCGTGGGCGGCGAGCCGGCGCGCGGCGGGCGCGCCCTTGACTTGGCGGCGGCCTTGGCCGACTCAACCGGCGACGTTTCCGCCGGGGGGTGCGCGCATGACGATTTCGAAAGCGGTGCTGATCACGGGCTGCTCGACCGGTATCGGGCGGGCGACGGCGCTCAGGCTCGCCAGGGCGGGACACCCCGTCTACGCGAGCGCCCGGAAGCTCGAGGCGATCCAGGATCTCGGCGCCGCGGGGTGCACGCTCCTGGCGCTCGACGTCTGCGACGAGGCCTCGATCCGCGCCGCCGTCGCCCGGGTGGAGGCCGAGCGAGGGGCCGTCGGCGTGCTCGTGAACAACGCCGGCTACGGCTCCGAGGGTCCGATCGAGGAAGTGCCGATGAGCGAGGTGCGCCGGCAGTTCGAGACCAACGTCTTCGGGCTCGTGCAGCTCACCAAGCTCGTGCTCCCCGGGATGCGCGCGCAGCGCTGGGGGAAGGTGGTGAACCTGAGCTCGATGGGCGGCCGTCTGACCCTGCCGGGCGGAGGCTTCTACCACGCTACCAAGTACGCGGTGGAGGCGATCAGCGACGCGCTCCGCTTCGAGGTGCAGGGCTTCGGCATCGACGTCGTCGTCATCGAGCCCGGGCCGATCAAGACCGAGTTCGGCGACACCGCGATCGCGCGCGTCGCCGCCCTCGGCGGTCCAGACTCTCCCTACCGGGAGTTCCTGCGCGTGCTGCAGCGGCAGATCCGCGACGCCTACGAGGGTTCGATGGGCCGGCTCGCCGCCGACCCGGACGCGGTCGCGAAGGCCATCGAGGCGGCGATTACGGCGCGGCGCCCGAAAACGCGCTACGTGATCACGGCGGCCGCGCACGTGATGATGGGTCTCCGGCGGTGGCTCGGCGATCGCGCGTGGGACGCCGTCATGCGGACGCAATTTCCGCAGCCCAAGGACGCATGAGCGCCGCGGATCCGGACGCGTGCGGCTCGTGAGCGTGGACGCGTGACGACGTCCCGCCGCTTCGTCGGCCGCGTCGCGCTCGTCACGGGCGCCGCGAGCGGCATCGGGCGCGCGACGGCCGCGCTGCTCGCGCGCGAGGGTGCCCGGATCGCGGTCGTCGATCGGGACGCGGGAGGCGCGGCGGAGACGACACGGCTCGTCCGCGAAGCCGACGGCGTCGCCGCGCCCTTCACCTGCGACGTCGCCAGGAGCGCGGAGGTCGACGCCGCGGTCGCCGCGATCGCGGCCGCGCTCGGTCCGATCGACGTGCTCGTGAACGTCGCCGGCATCGGCGACACCGCCGGGCTCGACGGCGTCGCGGGCGTAAGCGACGAGTGCTGGAACGCGGTCCTGGCGGTGAATCTCAGCGGGCCGTTCTACCTGAGCCGCGCCGTGCTGCCGGCGATGGTGGCGCGCGGGAAGGGCGCGATCGTGAACGTGTCCTCGCTCGCGGGCCGCTCGAAGAGCGCCATGGGTGGCTATGCCTATTCGTCGAGCAAGGCGGGACTCCTCGGGCTCACGCGCCATCTCGCCTTCGACTACGGGCCGCAGGGCGTCCGGGTGAACGCCATCTGCCCGGGCGGCGTCGACACCCCGATGCTCCGCGCCGCGGGCGTTGCTGCCGCCCGCTCCGAGCACGAACAGGCCGCTCGCGCCGCCCGCGTGGCGGCGTACCAGTTCTTCATGCCGCTCAAGCGCGTGTCGCGGCCCGAGGAGCAGGCCGCCGCGATCGCGTTCCTCGCGAGCGACGACGCGAGCTACGTGAACGGCGTCTCGCTCGACGTGAACGGCGGCCTGTTCATGGCTTGAGCCGCCGCAACGGCCTGGTCGGACCTCTGCGTCTCGGTGGTGCGGCGCGGCCGCGTCACACCCGCAGGTGCGCGAGGCGCTTCAGCGCCGCCCGCCGGCCGAGCGCCCACGCGGTCGCCGTCAGCGCGGTCACCGCGCCGAAGGAGATCGCGATCGCCGCGGTCTCGCCGGCCCCGATCGGCGCGGCGGCGAAGCGCGACCAGAAGAGGCGCGAGACGGGCCAGGCCTCGAGCGCGATCACGGCGGAGATGAGGCCGAGGCAGGTGACCATGTAGACGAGGCCGCCGAAGCCGGTGGCGATCTGCGCGGCGTTCTGCGTGTCGACCCGGGGGTAGGCTGCGCCGAAGGCGAGGCCGAGGCTCACGATCGCGGCGATGACCAGCAGCAGCGTCGCCATGAAGACGAGCGTGAGACCGGGCGTGACTCCGAGGAGCCGGCCGGTGACGACGATCAGCGCCTCTCCGAGGGCCGCGAGCGGCAGGAACCCGATCCAGAACTTCCCCCACCAGATGCTCGCGAGCGGGATCGGCGCAGTGCGGATGGCCCACCAGGAGCGGCCTTCCAGGCTGATCGCCGGGAACACGAAGCGGACCGCGACCGACGCGGTGACGAAGGCGGCGAGCCCGAGGTTCGCGAACGCGACGATCTCGCGCAGCGTGCCCGCGAGCGGGCTGCCGTCGTCGATCGGGAGCGCCGAGAAGTTGTAGACGTACACGACGACGAGCGCGAGCAGGAGCAGGAGCTGCGACCACTGGCTCGCGTCGCGGAAGAAGATCGTCGCGTCCTTCACGAAGAGGAGCCCGGTGGCGCGCGGGAGGGGGCGGGCGACGACGTCGAGCCAGCGGCCGAGCACGCGGGCGCGGCGTGGGCTCTCGCGCCCTTCCTGCGCGCGCGACCACGCCCTGAGCAGCGCGCGCTCGACGAAGGCGCCGCACGCGAGGGTGAGCACGGCGGCGGTCGAGGCGAGGAGCGCGAAGTGGAAGATCGGCTCGCGCGGCTCGTCGCCGAGGAAAGCGAGCAGGACGTTCGCGGCCCAGGTGGTCGGCAGGTAGGGCGAGGCCGGCGCCTCGAAGGCGGCGAGGAACGCGGCGAAGCCGGCGAGTTCGGACGGGCTCGCCAGCCGCTCGGGGCGCGCCAGGCGGAGGGCGAGATAGCCGCCAGCGATGAGCGCGACGCTCACGACGATCAGCACGTCGCGCATGCGGCGCGCCGGGAAGACGAGGACGAGCGCCGTCGTCAACGCCACGCCGAGCGCGGCCGGGATCACGAGGAACGGGACGAGGGTTGCGAGCGCGGCGGCGTAGTAGAGCGGGCCGGCGTGGAACACGACGCCGTAGGCGAGAAAGACGGGCAGGCCGAAGAGCAGGACCATCCACGACGAGGCGACCAGCGTCTCGACGAAGCGCGCCTGGTGGAGGCGCCGGCGCGGCACCGGCGCGACGAGGAGGAAACGGACGTCGGCCGAGAGGTAGTAGGTCGTGAGGGCGGTCACGACGTTCGAGATCAGCAGGATCGCGAAGAAGCTCACGAACAGCATCACGAGGAGGCGCTGGGTCAGCACCGGCCCGAGCGCCGCGATGGTCTGGAAGAATCGCAGCGTGTGCGCGAACAGGAAGAAGCAGCCGATCCAGAACGCGGCGGTGAGGGCCGCAAGCGCCCAGGCGCGGGCCGGGCGCCGACGGAGCGCGTTCCGCGTGGCGAGCACGCGGGGCGCGAGGAGCGTCGTGAGCGGGGCGGGGATCGGAGCGGCGCCGGCGGCGTTCACGCGCGGCGATCCTCGGTGCCGGTGAGGGAGAGGAAGACCGATTCGAGCGAGTCGCGGCGCACGAGATCGGGAATCTCGCCCGCGCGGTCCCGCAGCTCGGCGAGCGTGCCTTCCGCGATCAGCCGGCCGTGGTCGAGGATGCCGATGCGGTCGCAGAGCTCTTCGGCCACCGGCAGGCTGTGGGTCGAGAGGAAGATCGTGACACCGCTCGCCGCGAGGCCGCCGAGCAGATGGCGGAGCGCCAGGGCGCCCTGCGGGTCCATCCCGACCATGGGCTCGTCGAGGACGAGGATGCGCGGGCGGTGGATGAGGGCCGCGGCGAGCGCCAGGCGCTGCTTCATGCCGTGCGAGTAGGTCTCGATCAGCTCCTCGGCGCGGTCGACGAGGCCGAACTCCTCGAGCAGATCGACGCTCCGGTGCGCGATCTCCTCGCGATCGACGCGATAGAGCCCGCCGATGAAGCGCAGGAGTTCCAGGGCGCTCAGCTTGTCGTAGAGGAACGGCTGATCGGGGACGTAGCCGAGGAGGGCCTTCGCCGCCTCGGGCTCGCGGGCGAGGTCGTGACCGGCGAGCAGCACCTGCCCGCCGCTCGGTTCGAGCAGGCCCACCATCATGCGGATGGTCGTCGTCTTGCCGGCGCCGTTCGGACCGAGGAAGCCGAACACCTCGCCCGGCGCGATCTCGAGGTCGAGGTCGTGCACGGCGACGAGTTCGCCGTACTGCTTGCGGAGCCTGATGCACTGGATCATTCGGGCGTCTCCTCCACCACCAGGAACGCGAGTCGGCCGATGACGTTCATGAGCGCCATCTGCCGTTCGAGTCCGCCATCGATCAACTTCACGTGCGTGGCGTCGGCGGGCAGCTGATCGAAGACCGCGTCCGCGCTCACCCAGGCGCCGACCCACAACTCGTTCCAGGCGTGATAGTAGAAACCGTCGTTCGCGTACACCGCGCCGGCGACGACGCGCGCGGGAACGCCGACGGCGCGGGCGAGGGCGGCGAGCAGGACGGCGTGCTCGTTGCAGTCGCCCCGGCGGCTCGCGAGCACCTCGCGCGCGCTCGGGACCGTGACGCTCGGGGTCTGCTCGATCGCCGTGTGGACCCAGTGGAGGAGGCGCTCGGCGGCGGTGCGCGCGTCGGTCGCGTCGCCGATCGCCGCCGCGGCGGCGGCCCGGATCGCGGGATCGTCGGCCTCGACGAAGGGGCCGGCGGCGAGCGCCTCGCGTCCGAGGTCCGCGGGGACGTCGCCGAGCGGAGGGCGCGCGGCGGGCAACGGCTCCCGCGTGATCGTGAGGAGGTCCGCCGCCAGGCGCTGGCGTGGAGGGTCGTCGGGGATCGCGACGGCACCCGCGCCGCGCACCCGCATCGTCAACCGCCCGGCGGCTCGCGGCTCGGCGATCGTGCCGTCGAGCGGGATGGCGCTCGCGGCGACGAGGTCGAGCGGCGCGGCATCGTCGGCCGCCGCGAGGGCGCTCTCCCGCGGCTCGCGCTCGAGCGTGAAGCCGAGGAGCGCCTCTTCCCGGACGACGTTGCCGTCGCCGTCGATCCAGGCGCGCGTCTTCACGCTCTGGTGCTCCTCGGCGAGCCGCAGCGTCTCGACGACGCCCGTTCTGGTGGTGAGCCGCTCGCGCGCCTCGACGGCAACGACCAGCGGCTCGGAGCGCGCCGTGAGCGGGCTGAAGACCGGCACTCGATAGCGCGCGCCCGGTTCGGGGCGGTCGGCGAGGATGCGGGGGCGGAGCGTGCTCGGCAGCGCGATCGGCTCGGCCAGCGGCAGGACGAGGTCGGCCTCCCGGCCCTGCGGTCCGTAGCGGGCGCGGAGCGTGCGGTCGTCGCTGGTGCCGCTCGCGGTGAAGGTCGCGGCCGGCGTGACGAGCGTGTAGCCGAAGGCACGCAGCGCGAAGGCCGGGTCGGTCTCGGCGCGCAGCGTGCTCTCGAGGCGCTGGCGCGTGCCGAGCATCGCGAGCGTGAGGCGCGACTCTTCCGTGAAGACGTAGCCGGCGTCGCGGCGTGCGACCGTGCGGTGGGCCCAGCCGATCTTGCGGCCGTCCTTGTAGAGACCGAACCACTCGTCGCGGGCGGCGAGGTCGGTCAGGGGTGGCGGCGTGACGGCGGTCGGATCCGGGGCCGCGTGCTTCCGCACGAGCGTCGCGATCAGCACCACCCACGACGCCACGACGGCAAGGGCGAGCACGCGTCTCATCGAGCGACGGAGCCACGGTCGTACTGGAGTTCCGGCGGCGATTCAATTCGCGGCCGGCCCCGAAGGGGATCAGTCCAGGCCGAGCTGGCGACGGGCCTCGTACAGCACGATCGCGACCGCGTTCGCGAGGTTCAGGCTCCGCACGTTCGGGTTCGCGATCGGGATCGCGTAGAGCTCGTCGGCGAGCGCGTCCCGGATCGCGGCCGGGAGGCCGCGCGTCTCGCCGCCAAAGACGAGGATGTCGCCGGGCGCGTAGAGGGCCGTCGTGTAGGCGCGCGCCGCGCGCGCCGAGAACCCGAGCCGACGTCCCGGGACCGCCGCCACGAACGACGCCCAGTCGGAGTGCTGCCGCACGTCGACCCACGGCCAGTAGTCGAGGCCGGCGCGCTTCAGGTGCTTGTCGTCGATCGAGAAGCCGAGCCTGCCGATCAGGTGGAGCGGGGTGTCGGTGGCGGCGCAGAGGCGGGCGATCGACCCCGTATTCGGCGGGATCTCGGGCTCGACGAGGGCGATGCGCACGAGGGTCAGCTCGCGGCGGGGAGGATCTCGTGCTCGGCGCCGCCGACGGCGAGGAGGAAGCGCGCGTCGCGTTCCACGATCGCCGGCGCGAGCTGGTAGTACGCGGGCCGCAGGAAGCGCGCGGCGTAGCGGCCTCCCTTCACGCGGGTGTAGAGCACGTTGGCGGTGCCGACCGTGAGGGATCCGGGGTCGAGCGGCTCTTCGCTGTCGTCGTTCAGCCGGATCCTGAAGCCGCGTCCGGGGTCGCTCGTCACGCTCGTCACCACCCACGGCGTGTCCTCGATCTCGACGAAGGCGCGCTCGTCCGCCATCGCGATCTGCCAGCGGCCGTCGTCGGCCTGGCGCAGGCAGCGGCTGAAGAGCTTCGCGATGCGGGCATTGTGGATGGGCTCGTCGTCGTTGTACCAGCGGCCGTCGCGACGGAAGCTGATCGTTCCCGACGAGATCGCCCAGAAGCCCGCGTGCGTCATGGCCGCTATCTAGGCGCGTCGACGGGGCGACGCAATCGCGCGGCGGCGCGGCGGTCCGGCTCGCGCCGCCGGACCCCTTCCGGTATGGTCCGCACCGTGCATCCGATAATCTTCTCGATCGGACCGCTGACGGTCTACAGCTTCGGCGTCATGCTGGCGATCGCGTTCCTGGTCTCCGGCAACGTCGTGCAGCGCGAGCTGGCGCGAAAGGGCATGGACCCCGAGCTCGCGTCCTCGTTCGTGGTGTGGGCGGCGGTCGGAGGCCTCGTCGGGTCACGCGTGCTCTCCTTCGTCGACGACTGGGCGGGGTTCGTGCGCGACCCGCTCGCCTTCGTCTTCACCGGAGCCGGCTTCGTTTTCTACGGCGGATTGATCGGCGGCTTCCTCACGGTTTCGACGGTGATCTGGCGGCGCGGCCTCCCGTACTGGCGGGTGACCGACTGCATCGCGCCCGCGCTCGCGATCGGACAGGCGATCGGGCGCATCGGGTGCCAGCTCGCGGGCGACGGCGACTGGGGCGTGCCGACGACGCTGCCCTGGGGCATGAGCTTCCCGAACGCGATCATCGGCTGGGAGCAGTGGACGCGCGAGAACGACCTGCCGATCGACGTCCGGGTTCATCCCGCGCCGGTCTACGAGACGATCCTCTACGGCCTCGTGTTCCTCGTGCTGTGGCGGCGGCGCCTGACGCCCCATCCCGACGGCTACATCCTCTGGATGTATTTTATCCTGAGCGGCGCCGCGCGCTTCCTGGTCGAGATCGTGCGCATCAACCCGCGGTTCGCCTTCGGCCTTTCGGAAGCCCAGTTCATCAGTCTCGCGCTCATGGCGATCGGCGCCGTGCAGATCTGGCGCGGCGCCGGCGCCGCGATGGCGGCGGCGCCGGCCGCGCCGCCGTCGGAACGACGGCGCGCATCGTGAGCGCGACCGCGATCTCCCGGCGCGCGGCCCTCGGCTGGCTCGCGTGTGGCCTCGCCGCGGCGAGCGGCGTCGGGTGCACGCAGGGCGGCGCGCTCGTCGGCCAGTCGGCTCCCGAGTTCTCGCTCGCAGACCTCCGGGGCAACGCAGTCCGTCTGGCGAACCTCAAGGGACGGGTCGTCTTCGTAAACGTGTGGGCGACCTGGTGCGAGCCGTGCCGGCAGGAGATGCCGTCGATGCAGGCCCTCTACGCCACGCTCGCCGGGCCGGACTTCGAGATGCTGGCGGTCAACAGCGATCAGTCGGAGCGGAGCGTCGTCGAGCGGTTCGTGCAGACGTATGGGCTCACGTTCCCGGTGTTGCCCGATCCCGACCTGCAGGTGGCGGGGCGTTATCGGGTGACCGGCTATCCCGAGACCTTCGTGATCGACCGCAACGGCATGATCGTCGCGCACGAGATCGGGCCGCGCCACTGGGACGCGCCCGACAGCCTCGCCGCGTTCCGCGGTCTCATCGAGCGCGGACGCTGGGCGGGACTGTAGAGGCTGCAGCGCGGCCGGCCGGAGGCCGCCCGCCGCTCTTCAGCGAGCGCTTCGCCTTTGCGACGTCCGAGACGCGCAGGAACACGGTCGCGGGTCCGCGTCCGGCGGTGCGGCTCGACCCGTACCTGTAGTCGATGTTGACGCGGGCGCGGCGCTCGATCGCTCCGGGCCGGTCGGGAAGCTCGACGGCGAGCACCTCGTGGACGATCGCGAGCGTGCCCGCCTCGCCGATCGGCTGCTCGGCCCCCCGCGGGTCCGACACGATCAGGCGGACGACGGCGTGATCGACCAGGTTCGCGACGCGGATCGCCTCGATGTTGACGGCATGCGCGGCGAGGTCGCGGCAGAGCGCCGCCAGGGATCCCGGGTTGTTGTCGATGAAGACCGACAGCTGCTTGTCCACCCGCATCACGCCATCCCCCACGCGCGCCGGAGCAGCCACGCGCTCCGCGACCGTGCAAAGTCGGGCGGCGAATTGACAGCCCTTCGGGCCGCATATAGCGAGAATGAGTATCACATTCACTCGTGCACCGATGGTCGGTCTCGTCGTGCTCGGCCTTGCGTCCGGCTGCACGTCGACTCCCTCCGATGCGCCCGCGCCCGTCGCGGCGCGCGCCGCCGCGCACCGCGATCTCGCGGGCGACCTGCTCGGGGCGTTGAAGCTCGTCCGGCAGGAGTACCGGAACGCCGTCGCCTCCGGCGGCGGGACCGTCATCGATGCCACCGAATACGCCGAGAGTGAGATCTTCGCCGAGCAGGCGGAGCGGAAGGCCGCCACCTGGCGCGCCGCCGGCAGCCTCGCCGACGTTGGGCAGGTCGACGAGCTCGCCCGCCGATTGGCCGCGATCCGCGCCGCGGTCGGACGCAAGGCTCCGCATGCGGCGGTGGTCGACGAGGCGGCCGCCGCGATCGCGATCGTCGAGCGGGCGATGGCCGGTGCCGTGCCGGAGGCGATCCGCGGGGTGGCGCTGGCGACGACCCGCGCCGATCAGTGGATCCAGGCGGAGGAGATCGTCGGCGACTACCGCATCGGCCTCGCCTCCGACCGGGCGCAGTCGATCTTCGTGCGCCGCGGCGAGTCGCTGGTGCCCGCCGCCGCGGCGCCCGTCGGGAGCGCGTACGTGGCGGTCCTGCTGCGCGAACGTCGCACGAAGCGCCCGCTCTCGGCGGCGGACGTCGCGCTCGTGATCGAAGGGCAGGGCGCGCGCACGGCGACGCGCCTTGCGGAGCTGTGGGGCGACGTGCACCAGTACGGTGCGAACGTCGCGCTCCCCGCGGACGGTCCGGTGACGGTCACGGTGCGGATCGCGCCACCGGCGTACGCCCGCCACGGCGACATGTTGGCCGCGTTCGTCGCGCCGGCGACCGCCACGTTCCACGGTCAGGTCCGCGATCGTGCGCTCGCGTTCGACGCGAAGCCGGTGACGCCGGTGGATCAGGACTACGGTATCGGCGACGACGTGCTGCAGGCGATCGCCGAGGCGGGCGAGCTCCACGATGCCGGCGCCTATCGGGTCGGGCTGATCGTGGAAGGCCCGGAGCCGATCTGGCAATGGCGGGACGGCGCGCCCGTGCTCGAGCCGGTCGCGGCGGACGCCACGAACCACGTCGAGGTGGTGCTGGTCGATCGCGCGAGCGGCCAGCTCGTGCCGCGCGCCGGGATCGACCTCGTCTTCCTGGCGACGGGCAACGAGGTCGGTCACGCGACGCTGACCCCGCTCTTGTCCGTGTTCTCACACTACGGGCGCACGATCGTCGTGCCAAAGGAGGCGACGTCGGTGCGTATCCACGTGCATCCGCCAGCGATCGGCGCGCTCGGAGCGCCCCGGCTCGCCGATCCGGCGGACGTCGAGCTGCCGCTGCCGGCGGTCCGGAAGGAGTCCTGACGTCGATCCGCCGTCCTCTCGCGACCCTGCTCGGGTTCGCGGTGCTCACGATCGTGGCGACGGCCTTCGGCGCCGCCGCGACGCCAGACGACCTCGCGGCGACGATTCGCGCTGCCGCCGAGCGGTATCCCGCCGGCGACGCGCACCTCGCGGTCGGCGACGCCTTCCTCCAGTTCGAGACGTCGCCCGCCGACGCCGACCTGAAAGGGCGGAATCCGTCGCGCTATGCCGACCTCGAGGTGCGCTGGCTCGGGCTCGTGGCGGCCATGAGGGACGGCAGGCCCGCGGGCGAGGTGCGCGAGCAGGCGGCGGCGCTCGCCGCGACGCTCGACGACCTCGGCGGCGACGTAGAGACGTCGGGCGGCCGCTCGAGCCTCTTCCTGGACGCGTGCCTCATCATTCTGCGCGAAGGCTTCGAGGCGATCGTGGTGCTGGCCGCGCTCGCGGCCTCCCTCGAGAAGGTGCGCCAGGGCGACAAGCGCCGGCTCCTCTACGCAGGCGCCGGCACGGCCGTGGCTGCGAGCGTCGCGCTCGCGGTCGCGGCCCGCCTCGTGGCGCCGGTCGGCGGACATGCCCGCGAGGCGCTCGAGGGGGTCACGATGCTCGCGGCGGCGGCGGTGCTCTTCACGGCGTCGTACTGGTTGATCTCGAAGGCGGAAGCGCGCCGTTGGCAGGAGTTCGTACGCGCCAAGCTGAAAGGAGCGCTGAGCTCGCGCCGGCGCGGCGCGCTCTTCGTGCTGGCGTTCCTGGTCGTGTTCCGCGAGGGCTTCGAGACCGTGCTCTTCTACGAGGCGCTGCTCGGGCGCGCCCGGGCGGCGACGGCGACGTCGGCGGTGTGGAGCGGCGTCGGCGTGGGCGTTCTCGGGCTCGCGGTCGTCGCGGCGCTGCTCTTCCGCTACGGCATCCGCGTTCCGATCCGGCGGTTCTTCGCGGTGACGGGGATCCTCCTCTATGCGCTCGCGTTCAAGTTCGTGGGGGGTGGCGTGCGTGAGCTCCAGGAGGCGGGCTGGATCGGCGTCACGCCGGCGCCCGTTCCGAACGTGGCCGCCCTCCGGGACTGGCTCGCGATCTACCCCTTCGTGGAGCCCCTGCTCGCGCAGGCGGCGCTGATCCTCGCGCTCGTGATCGGCGCGGGGTACGCGTTCGTTACGCGCCCGGGGCCGGAAGGGGCGGCGCCCGAGCCGCTCCGGTCGTGAATCGGCGGAGCGTCGGACTCGGCGGTGCGCTCGCGGGGCTCGCGGCGGCGGCCTGGCTCGCGGTGGCGTCGACGCGCGTGCGCGAGGACCTCCCCGGGGAGCTCGTCGGGAAACGCAACCCGCTGGTCGGACCCGAGGCGGTCGCCGCCGGCGCACGCGTCTTCCACGAGCATTGCGCGAGCTGCCACGGCGACGCGGCGGACGGTCTCGGCCCGGCGGCCGACGGCCTCGTGCCGCCGCCCGCGGACTTCACGGGCGGCGCCGTCCTCGTCCGACACAGCGACGCGTATCTCTACTGGCGGATCAGCGCGGGAAAGCCCGGAACCGCGATGCCGTCCTTCCACGGCACGCTCGGCGAGACCGAGCGCTGGCAGGTGGTCGGCTACCTCCGCAGCCTCGCGCCGCCGGTGCGGCGATGATGCCCCACCCGACCGCGCTTCCACCTTTGCGACGCTATCCCGGTCTTGTATAGTTGCGCGACTTTCCTTCGGAACGGAGCGCAACGATGCCACGTCGGCGACGCAGTCTCACCCTCTTCCTCGCGTTCTTCGCGATGCTCGCGTTCATGCTCTCGGGGGGGAGGGGCGTGCCGCGGGTGGACGCCGTCGGCAAGGACGCGGCCTACGAAAACCTCCAGACCTTCACCAACATCCTCGCCATCGTGCAGAAGAACTACGTCGAGGAGGTCACGACCGAGCAACTCGTCGAGGGCGCGATCAACGGCATGCTGACCTCGTTGGACCCGCACAGCGCCTATCTGACGCCCGACCTCTACAAGGAGCTGCAGGTCGACACCAAGGGCAGCTTCGGCGGTCTCGGCATCGAGATCACGGTGCGCAACGGCGTCCTCACCGTCGTCGCGCCGATCGAGGACACGCCCGCCGCCCGCGCCGGCGTCAAGGCGGGCGACCAGGTCATCAAGATCGACGGCGAGTTCACCAAGGACATGACGCTCATCGAGGCCGTGAAGAAGATGCGCGGTCCGAAGGGCAGCAAGGTCGTCATCTCCATCAAGCGCGACGGCGTGAACTCGCTCTTCGACGTCACGCTCGTGCGCGAGGTCATCAAGGTCCAGAGCGTCAAGTCGAGGATGCTCGACAAGGGCTACGGCTACATCCGGCTCGCGCAGTTCCAGGAGCGGAGCGCCAACGACGTCGAGCGGGTCCTCGAGCAATGGAGCCGCGAGGGCGCGATCGAGGGCATCGTCCTCGACCTGCGGAACGACCCCGGCGGCCTGCTGACCCAGGCGGTCAAGATCTCCGACCTCTTCCTCGACGCCGGCATGATCGTCTACACCGACGGCCGCCTGGAGAATCAGAAACAGAAGTACTTCGCACGCCGCCCGGGCAGCTATACCGACTTCCCGATGGTGGTGCTCGTGAACGGGGGCACCGCGAGCGCTTCGGAGATCGTCGCCGGCGCGCTGCAGGACCACAAGCGCGCCGTGATCCTCGGTACGACCACCTTCGGCAAGGGGTCGGTGCAGACGATCCTGCCGCTCGACGACAATTCGGCGCTGCGCCTGACGACCGCGCGCTACTACACGCCGAGCGGG
>WBZR01001923.1_pt1 | contig 21241 bp, 20 predicted proteins | sample 5204231 | NCBI WGS metagenome assembly WBZR01 (sample SAMN12412403, study PRJNA552823) | activated sludge metagenome | isolation source: activated sludge from anammox sidestream of wastewater treatment plant... | place: USA: Virginia | collected 2017-08 | reverse complement strand
GCTCGCCGAGGTCGGCACGGGCGCGACGCGCGCGTCGCGCGGCTCACGCGGCGGCTCGGCCGCCTCCATGACGGATCGCGCCGGAGCCGGATTCGCCTGGTAGCCCTTGATCATCTCCTCCATCGCTTTGCGGCCGTCCTCGATGCCGGCCTCGACCGCGTCGAGATCGACGAGCTGGACGCCGCGCTCGCGGGCGAGCTCCTCGATGCGGCGCTGGGTCCGGTCGCGCATGAAGCCGGGTGGGACACGGAGCACGCGCTCGATCGCGTTCGCCGTCCAGTCGAGCTCGGAGAAGAGCGGATTCTTCTTGGCGTCGCGCGCGACGAGGCGCTTCCCGTCGCTCGCCGGAGCCGGCGTCTCGGCAACGGCGCCGTCGGGTGGCAGCACGACCGGCGCGCCCGTTTCCTCCTCGATCATGGTGCGCGCGATCTCCAGGCTCACCGTCGCGAGGCGCTTCAGGCGCGCCGCCTTCTCGATCCGCGCCTTCACGCGCCGCCGCTTGTAGGCGTCCTGCATCGTCCAGAGCGCCTGCTTGGCGTCGCGCGTCCAGGTGAGCGTGCGGCCGTCGTAGGCGAGCTCGTCCTGGCCGCCGCCTTCCATCTCGATGATCTGCTCGACCATCTCGGGCGTCACCACCTGGAACGTCGTACCGCCGCAAACCGAGCACACCACCGCGTTCGCCTCCGACGCCGAGACGCCGCACTTCCGGCAGATCGAGATCGCGCGCTCGGCCGCGTGCTCGAGGACCACGGCCTCGGCGAGCTTGGTCGCGGCCTTGGCGCCCTTCGGCATGTAGCGATCCATCGCCTCGTCGAGCAGGTCGCTCGTGATGACGCTGTGCCCCTTCTCGACCGCGAGCCGGTAGATCGCGGTGCGCGCGATGCCCTGCACGAGCGGCGGCACGCGCGTCATGCGGCTCTCGGCCTCCGGGGTCCAGCGGATCGACTCCTCGGCCTTGACGTCGAGCTCCGGGTACTCGAGCCGCGTCGTGAGAAGCACGTCGCAGGGGGCGTTCCGGAAGAGGTTGTCGGCGTTGCTGCCGAGGTCGGCCTCCTCCTTCTGGCTGTGGATCCCGATCCGTCCAAGCACGAGGAGCCACGGGTTCGTCTTGCGGGCGTGGTTCAGGACCTTCTGGAAGGCCTTGCCGTCGAGGAGCGTCTTGCGGATCTCGGCGCCCGCCGCGGCCGCCATCTTGCCCGCGACGTCGAGATGCGACTGGTAGATCTGCGCAAGCCCGGTGTCGATGACCTCTTCGTGGAGCTGGTTCTGCTCCTCGAAACGGAAGACCTTGGCGGCCTTCTCGGTCAGCACGTTCACGATCCCGTTGAAGACCGTGTAGTGCAGATACGGATCGTAGACGGCGATCGCCTCGACCTTCTTGTCGAAGCGCTCGGCGAGCTCGACGGCGGTCATGAGCGCGCCGAACGACTGCGGCGAGCCGTCGATCCCGACGAGGATGGTGTCGCGCGCGTCGGTCGCGGCGGGCGCGCCCGTGGAGACGCCGGCGACCACGCCGTCCGGCTCGCGGCCGGAGGCCGCGTCGCACAACCGCTTGACCACCAACACGTCCTTGTTGGACCGCCGCACCACCCGCTCGCAGACCGAGCCGACCGTGCTGTCGCGCACGCGCCCGAGTCCGAGGACTCCGAGCACCACGAGGTCGTAGGCGTTGGCGTTCACGTCGGCGACGATCTCGGTCGAGTGCTTGCCGTCCATCATGCGCGGCTCGAACTCGAGATCGGCCGCGGCGCAGCGCTGCTGCATCGGCACGAGGTAGCCGTCGGAGATGAGCTTCAGCCCCATCGTGATGAGGCTGTCGTGGATCTTGCGCTGCCGATCGAGCTCGGTCTCCTCGAGGTACTCCTCGGGCAGCGTGTACTCCATCTGCTTGAAGCGGTAGTCGTGCATCTTGGCGGCATAGACGTGACAGCCGATCATCTTCGACCCGAAGGCCTTGCCGAGGTCCACCGCGACGTCGATCGCTCGGTTCGAGTAGTCGGAATTGTCGACGGGAACGTAGATCGTCTTGTACATCGGGCTCCTCCGGACGAAACGAGATCTCTCTAGACGGCCTCGGCGCGCTTGCGGCGGCGCGCCCAGGCGACGAACGCGAGCTCGAGCACGAGCACGCCAAGGGCGGACGCCGCCATGGGCCCCGCCGGCGACGGCTTCTCGGCGGGCTCGAAGTAGACCGACCACCAGGTCGTGAGGCCGCGCTTGTTGCCGCGCTCGCGGCTCGCGCCGTCCCATACCGAGAAGGCGATCGGCGCGAACCCGCGCTCCTCGAAGGAGAGCGCGCCCGCGCTGCGCAGACGGCGCTTGAAGACGACGCGCCACTCGCCCTTCTCGAACCGGCTCGCGACGGCGAGGTCGCGCGCGCCGAGGTTCTCCAGCTTGTCGCTGCCGTGCCCGAGCCAGAGCGACGGCGTCTTCTTGGCGAGATCGACGAACCACAGGTGCACCGGATGATCCTTGTCGCCGAAGAGGAAGTAGGGCTTCCGGATCGAGGTCGGGAGCGTCACCGGGAACTGCAGCGCCACGGCGTCGGAGAACTCGGAGGCGCCGCCGCCCGCCGCGCCCGCGTCGCCGCCGTCCTCGGCCCACGGATCCTTCTCGCCCGTGTCGCCGGGCTTCGCCTCGGCATCGCCCCAGGGATCGGCCGCCGCCCCGTGGCCGGCCGGCGACGTTTCTTCCGCATCGCCCCAAACGCCATCGTCGGCGCCCGCCGCGGGCTTCGCGGCCGCCGGCTCGCCGGCGTCCTCCACGGGGGGAACCGCGATGTCCGGCGCGTTCTTCCCGGACACGTTGCCCCGCATGTCGTTCCAGCGGAGCTCGATCGCGAGATCGGTATCATTGTAGACGGCGCGCGCCGTGAGCCCGTTGGAGGCCGGGTGGAAGGCCCGACCGGGCTGCATGATCTGCCCCACGATCGGGAAGAACGCCACCGGGGCCTCGTCGAAGAGGGTGTCGGCGGCGGCGAGGTCGATGTCCCCGGTCGTCTTCCTGGCGGTGAGGAGCGTCGCGTAGTTGGGCGACTCCGACGAGCCCCCGAGCGAGAAGATGTAGTCCGTGATGTCCCAGCGCTGCTCCTCGGTGAGCGCCTCGCCGAAGGCGGGCATCGGCGTGCCGTTCAAGCCCGTCGTCATCGCGCGGAAGATGTCCTCGCGCCGCGCTCCGCCGCGGAAGGTCCACGGCCGGCTCAGATCCGCCGGGAGGATCGGGTGGTCGAAATCGTCCTTCAACGTCGGGGCCGTGCCTCCGTCGGTGCGCCCGAGCTCGCCGTGACAGCGGGCGCAGCCGAGCTCGGCGTACGACGCCTTGCCCCGCTCGACCGACTCGGCGGTCATCGGCGGCGGCGTCGGCATCGTCATGCCTTCGACCTGATTCTCGGGCTTCGCGAAGTCCGGCGCGAAGGACTTCACGTAGGCGACGAGGCTCGTCAACTGCTCCTCGGAGAACTGCGGCCACCCCGGCATCGAGGTGTACGGCATGCCGACCTTGATGACGTGCTTCAAGTCCTGGTCCGTCGGGAGCTTCCCGCTCGGCGTGGTGCGGATCTTGAACTTGCCCGACGTGAAGTCGCGCGGCCGCGGCAGGAGGTGCGGCGCGGCGACGCCCCTCCCGTCGCCCTTGTCGCCGTGGCACTGCGCGCAGTTCCGCGTGTAGAGCTCCTTGCCGGCGGCCCGCTGCGCGTCGCCGTCGAGGTCCGGGGCGGCGAGCCCGTCCGCCGACGCCGCGCCGACGCCGAGCGCGCACGCGAACGCGATCACGGCGGCCCGCACGTCAGTGCCCCTCGGCATGGACTTCCCGCGCCCGCGGCCGATAGCCGGTGTGATCGTAGAGGAAGAGCACGACCTCCCACATCTGCTCGTTGCTGAGGAAGCGCTCCCACTCGGGCATCGCGGAGTCTCCCGGCGCGCCCTCGTCCGGCATGCCGGGCCCGCCTTTCGCGATACGCCAGAAGAAGAAGGTCTCCTGGAAGCTCGGCAGAACGCCCTGGTCGATGAAGTTCGCGGGCGCGGGGTTCAAGCCGTGCGCGTACATGCCGTCGCCACCGAGCGCGTCGGCGTGACAGAAGAAGCACTGCTCGTAGTAGATGTCCTTGCCGCGCGCGACGTGCTCCGCGAACTTCGCGGGATCGTCCTTCTCGAGGTGCCGCAGCGGATTGTCGCCGCCGAGCATGTCGATCTTCTGGTCGTGCACGGTGATCTCGGTCGGCGGCGAGGGGTGCACCGTGCGCGCGAAGAAGGGCGGCTCGACCGGCACCTTGGCGTTCACGTACTCGCGGTAGGCCGCGAGGGCCGGGAGCGCGAGCAGCACCGGAACGAGCGCCAGCGTGTAGCGGCCGTCGCCGGCGAAGTTCACCAGCGGGTCGACGAACGATCGGATGCGTTCGCCGCTCGAGGTCACGTACGCAAAGAGCGCGAGCGTCACGATGCCGAGGTAGATGTGCTGCGCCGAGGCCGGCACCGGCGTCGCGAAACCGCGGCTCACGAACACGTAGATGCCGATCCACCACGCCAGCACCCACACGAGAAGCGACGCCCGCACGAGGCGCAGCAGCGCCATCGCGACGACGATTCCGAGGAGAACCGGCAGCTCGAAGAGGGTCACGTTTCAGCCCTGAGCCTGGTCGGGAAGCGTGGTCTGCATCGTGACCGACGGTGTGCCGCCGAGGCTCTGGAGCCAGGCGATGACACAGAGGATCTCCTTGTCGGTGAGCCCGATCGGCGGCTTGTTGATGGTGGGCATCCCTCCCTTGAAGCCCGGTACGACGAACGCGTCGGGGTGATAGAGCGACTCGGCGAGATAGTGGATGTCGTCCATCCCGGCCTTGCGCGTCTTCGCCCGGTCGCCGACACCGGCGAGATCCGGATAGCGCAAGGTCCCGGACTTCCCGATCGTGTGGCAGGTGAGGCAGAGGCCCTTCTGCTGCACCACCTCGAATCCGACCTTCACCATCTGGTCGGTGGTGAGATCGGCGGCGATCGCGACCTCGGCCGGCGGCAGCAGCTGCTTCTGCGGCACCAGCTGGCCGACGTAGGTGTAGAAGAGGCTCGACCCGACGACGAGCAGCACCACGTTCAGCGCGACGGGCATCTTCATCAGTGCCTTCCCCCGCCGGGCCCGTGGCTGCCCCGTGGCCCCTGGCCCGCGCTGCCCCAATCGGGCTTGTCGTGCAGGCTCGAGAGCCAGAATACGAAGGCGATGAACGCGAAGAAGATGATGACGATCACCGAGATGACCTGGGTCGCGAAGCCGAGCGTCGGGGTGAAGGCGTCGACCGATTGATCGCGCATCACGCCATAGACGTGCCAGTGCTGACGGAGACCCGATCGCACGTAGCCCATGAGGCCCATGAGCCACGTGAAGGTCACGGCGATGAAAATCAGCACGTACTGCGAGATCGCCGGCAGCTTCCCCCAATGCGTCTCGCCGGTCTGCTCGGCCCCTCGCAGCATGAACGCGTCGATCACGGTCATGGTGACCATCCCGATCAGCACGGACAGCACCTGCGGAATCGACAGGCCGATGCGGGTCGCGGCGTCGACGAAGTAGCCGTAGACGCCGAGCGCGATCACGAAGCCGGAGACGCCGAAGAAAATCAGGAACTGCACCGCGTTGCCGAGCGCGGCCCACGCGACGGTAGGCCGCTTCCCGGTGCGTCGGTAGAAGAGGAAGCTCACGTACGTGGTCAGGATGAGGATGTTCACGGCCGTGTTCTTCGCCGACATCACCCCGAGTACGCCGAGGGCCGGGTGCAGCGTGCCGCCCATGGCTTTGATCTCGCTCACGGACGCCAGGATCGACCGCGGCGTCGCCCACACCGCGAAGCAGACGGCGATCGCGGCGAGCAGGTACTTCACGTAGCGCTGGTAGCTCTGCGTGCCCTCGATCCGACCCATCCCGAGCCAGAGATAGTAGTTCGCGGCGAGAAAGAGGTTGCCGATCAGGACGGCCTGAATGATGAACAACCAGGAGAACGCGCCGCCCATCATCATGATGCCGAGCGCCTGGTTGTAGCCGTAGATCTCGCGCGCCAGGTAGTAGCCGGCGAAGGGCAGCGGCAGGAACGCGCTGATCGCGACGAAGTTCCCCATGTACCCCATCCAGTCGTAGTGCGCGCGCTCCTCGTCGGTCTTGGCGCCGAGGAACTTCCAGGCCGCGTAGGCCGCCGCGACCGACCCGCCGAACGCGATGTTGCCGATGAAGCGGTGGATGTTGATGGGCATCCACGTGAAATTGTCCAGCGCGGCCCACGGATCGATGAGCGCGCCGGCGTCCGAGACGCCGCCTGGAGTCATCATGAACGACGCCCACGAGTCGGCGATGAACATGATCAGCGTCCCGACGACGTTGACCCCGAGCCCGAGGAGCAAGTGGACCACGGGGTGGAACTTCCCCCAACCGTAGTAGTAGCTGTAGAGGAATCCCGCCTCCGCGAAGAAGAGCGCGACGTACGGAAAGAACGTCCAGGAAAAGATCTCCATCAGGTAGTTCGTGAAGGCGGGATACAGCATGATCAGCAGAAACGTCAGGAACCCGCCGAAGCTCGCCGTGAAGGAGAAGGACGTAGAGAGGAGCTTCGTGAACTCGTACGCGAGCCGGTCGTAGCGCTTGTCTCCGTTGAAATAGCCGATGAGCTCGATGATGAACGCGAACATCGGCACGGCGAGCACGAAGGCCGCGAACATGAGATGGAGCTGCGCGACCACCCAGACCGCCACGCGGCTGCTGACGAACGGCAGCGTGCGATAGGTCGGCGCCTCGTACTTCTTGGCCTTGGCCTTGGCCTCCCGATCCTTGGCGATGTCCTTCAGCGCCTGCTCGCGCGGGAACCCAGACTCCACGCCGAGGGAGCGCACCGGCGGGTGGTAGGCCTGGTTCTCGAGCGCGAAGTAGACGCGCACCGCCCCCCCGAGACCGAGCAGCACGACGATCGCCGCCGCGATCAGGAGGCGCGGATTCACTTGGCGGCCTCCATTTCCGCGCTCTTCTTCTGCATGCCCCGGACGTACGCGATGATCGCCCAGCGATCGGCCGCGCCGATCGGATAGCGATAGCCCGCCATCAGGCCCTTGCCGTTCGTGATCGTGTCGAAGATGACGCCGTCCGGCAGCTCCCGGATGCGCGGGTCGAGGAGATTCGCGGTCGGCACCTTGGCGCGCTCCGCGAGGACGCCCTTGCCTTCGCCGCGCTCGTCGTGACACGGCTGGCAGTAGACGCCGTAGCGGTCGGCGCCGCGCGCGAGGAGCGCGTCGTCGACGGCCGCCGGCGAGCGCGCGAGCGGCTCCCCGCCGCCGTCCATGCCGGTCACGAACGCCCGGTCCTCGTGGAGGTGCCCGCGCGCGATCGTCCCGGGAACGGGCGGCCGCATGGCCATGCCGTCGTAGAAGAACGCGCTCGCCGCCTGCGCCTTGAGCTTCGGTTGGTTGAACATGCTGAAGTTGATCAGCACGGGCGGATCGCTCGAGCTGCAGCCGCGCATGCACCCCTGGAGGCCGAGCGCGCCGAGCGCCGCGACGGCGACGACGGATCGCGTGCGCGTCATCCGGCTCATGCCGAAAGCTCCGGGTTCGGGTTGCGCAGGCGCGCGAGGTACGAGGTGCGCGGCTTGGTGTTGAGCTCCGCCAGAAGGTCGTAGCGCCGTGGCGACGCCTTCGCGGCGGCGATCCTGCTCTTCGGATCGCGCAGGTCGCCGAACTGGATCGCCTCCGCGGGGCACGCCTGCTGGCACGCGGTCCGCGCCTCGCCGTCCTGCAGCGCGCGATTCGCGAGCTTCGCATCGCGCTCGGCGCGGGAGAGGCGCTGCACGCAGTAGGTGCACTTTTCCATGACGCCGCGGGCGCGCACGGTGACGTCGGGGTTGTACGCCATCCGCAGCGTCTCGGGCGTGTCCTTCGTGAAGTTGTAGAAGTTGAAGCGGCGCACCTTGTACGGGCAGTTGTTCGAGCAGTAGCGCGTCCCGATGCAGCGGTTGTAGACCATCTCGTTGAGGCCACTCTCGCCGTGCACGGTCGCGGCGACGGGGCACACCTGCTCGCACGGCGCGTTCTCGCAGTGCATGCAGGGCACCGGCTGGAAGACGATCGACTCGGGCGCGTCGGGGCGACCAGAGAAGTAGCGATCGACGCGAATCCAGTGCATCTCGCGTCCGCGCGCCACCTGATCCTTGCCGACCGACGGGATGTTGTTTTCGCTCTGGCACGCGACGACGCACGCGTTGCAGCCGACGCACGAGCTCAGGTCGATCGTCATGGCCCACTGCGGGCCGTGCTCGTACGCGCGCTCGGGCCAGGGCGAGACCAGTGGCGGATGCTCACCCACCGCCCCGTGGCCGTGGACGCCGCGCTCGCCGTGCGTCCCGCCCGCGGCCGCGGAGCTGGTGTCGCCGACGTCCTCCTCGCGTACGATGTCGCGCCCCTCGGCGCTCCAGTGCTCGTGGGTGAGCGCGAGGAGATGCCGGCCGCCCGCCTTCGCGACCGTGAGTCCGCGCGCGATGCCGAGCGCCTTCACCGTCCGAAGCCGATAGGCGTCGAAGCCGACGCCGGTGCCGACGCGTCCCGCCGCCGTCCGGCCGTAGCCGAGCGCGATCCCGACCGATCCGACCGCCTGCCCCGGCAGGATCAACGCCGCCGCCGTGAGCGAGCGCCCGCCGACGGTGAGGGTCACCAGATCGCCGTCGGCGACGTCGAGCGCCTCGGCGTCCGCCTTGCTCATGAGCGCCGCGTTGTCCCAGGTGAGCTTCGAGACCGGGTCGGGAAGCTCCTGGAGCCAGGCGCTGTTCGCCGCGGAGCCGTCCCATACGGCGTTCGAGGGCAGGAACACGAGCTCGAGGCCGGCGTCCTTCTCGCGCGTCGCGATGCTCACGAGCTTGTCGATCGCCGAAGGATCGGCCGTCGGCGCGATCGCGCTCGGCGCGCTGTCGGCGAGGACGCCGTCGTGCAGCGCGCGCTCCCAGCGCCGCTCGAAGTCGGCGCCGAGGATCGGCTGCCAGGTCTCGCGTACGAGCTCGTAGCCGCTCCGCTCCTTCCCGGTCTCGAAGAGCGCGAGCATCTCGATCGTGCTGCGGCTCCCGAAGAGCGGCTCGATCAACGGCTGTACGATCGAGAGCGGGCCGCCGAGCATCCGCGCATCGCCCCAGCTCTCCAGGAAGTGCGCCCGCGGCAGGTGCCAATCGCAGACGGCCGAGGTTTCGTCGACGTGGCTCCCGAAGCGGACCCGGTTCGGCACCTTGGCGATCTTGGCCGCGAGGTCGAGGTCCGCCGGCGCGTCGTAGGCGGGATTCCCGCCGAGCACGATCAACGTCTGGATCTCGCCCTTGTCGAGCGCGCCCGCGAGCTCCTGGAGGTTCGCCGTCCGCGCGAGCGGAGCCGTCGGTACGTACGCAACCGTCGTGCCGACGTTGCCGAGCCCGGCGTTCAGCAGCGCGGCGACCGCGTGCACCTCGAGTGGCTGCTGCGCGCCGACGAGCACGACGCCCCGTCCGGCATTGGCCTTGAGGTCCTTCGCGACGGCCTTGACCCACCTGGCGTCGACGCCGTCGGTCATGCCGACCACGCCCGTGCCGCCGAGACCGCTCGCGCCGAGCTCGGTCGCGAGCGCGAGCACGAGCCTCGCGATGCGGCTGCTCGGGATCGCGAGCCGGTGGTCGGCGGCGATGCCGGTGGTCGTCAGCGTGCTCTCGGCGACGTAGAGCCGGTTCATGGCCTCCGGATCGCGGCGGCCCGCCGCGAAGTCGCGCGCGAGACGGATCTGGTCGGGGTCGTGGAGGAGGAAATCCGCGTCGAGCGAGAGGATCACGCGAGCCCGATCGAGCTGATAGACGGGCGCGACCTCGGCGCCGGTCGCGAGCCGGAGGCCGGCGGCGCGATTCTCGTCGACGAGCGGCGTCCACGCGAGGATGCGGGCGTGCGGAAAGCGGCCCCGGACGCGCTCCACGAGGCGAGCCTCGGTCGGCGACGTCGAGGGCTCGTACACGATCGCGAGCCCGTCGCCGCCATCGGTGACGAGCTTCGCGTCGAGCGCGCCCCAGTAGTCGCCGAAGTCCTTCCACGTCCTGGAGGCGCCGCCCTGCAGAACCCCGCGCGCCCGATCGGGATCGTACAGCTCGTAGATCGCGTTCTGCGCCCAGACATTCGAGGCGCCGCGCGTGGCCGGGTGGAGCTCGTTGCCCTCGACCTTGGTCGGACGGCCCTCATTGCTGGCGACGAGGAGTCCGAGCGCGCTGCCGCGGAAAGGCATCGTCGTGGCGTAGCGGAGGGGGATCCCGGGCAGCATGTCCTCCGGCGCCTGCACGTACGGGACGATCTTCTCGACCGGACGGCGGCACGCCGCGAGCCCCGAGAGCGACAGCGTCGCGCCCATGAGGCCGAGCATGGCGCGCCGGCTGATGCCGTCCGGCGCGTCGGCCGCGCCCTCCGGGAACTCGCGCTGCCGGTTCGCCTCGATCTCGGCCGAGCCCGCGAGCTCGCCGAGACTTCGCCAGTACGCGCTCACCGGTGGCACCCCCAGCAATCCGTCGGCGGCGCGATCCCGCGTTCGGCGATCCACCGTGCCGCGAGCTCGACGTGCGCCGCCGACGGCGCCCACCGCATGTTCGTCACCTGGTCGGGCGGCCGCAGATGCGGCCCAGGATTGCGGTGGCACTCCAGGCACCAGCCCATGCTGAGCGGCTTCTCCTGCCGGACGACCTCCATCTGATCGATTCGGCCGTGACATTCGACGCACCCCACCCCCGCGTGCAAGTGCGCCGCGTGGTTGAAATAGACGTAGTCGGCGAGCTCGTGGACCCGCACCCACTCCACCGGCTGATGACTCACCGCGCTGTCGCGGATCGGCTGGAGGAGCGGGCTGTCCTTCTTCGCGAGCTGGTGGCAGTTCATGCACACCTGCGTCGGCGGAACCGACGCCACCGCCGACGTCTCGACGGCCGCGTGGCAGTAGCGACAGTCGATCTCCATGTCGCCGGCGTGGAGCTTGTGGCTATACGGAACCGGCTGATACGGCTGGTACCCGACCTGCGTGTACCACGGCGAGAAGAAGTACCAGACGAACGCCATGGCGCCGATCAAGCCGAGCGGAGCGGCGATCGCCGCCGCCAAAGGTAGGTTGTTCGCCCGCTCGGGAAATATCTGCGCCACCGGCCTGCACCCGACTCCCCCGCCCGAAGATTCGCGCGGTTTGAGGACTTCCGTTGACGTTCGCTCTGTTTAGGGATCCACCGCGCCGAGTTCGCGGCTGCTGTAGCGCAGGCGATGCGAAGAGGTCAAGAATCAACGGCGTGACTGCCTTCGCTCATTGACACCAAGCCGACTGGCAATGCGTCCGATGGTCTGCCAGAAGTTCGACGCATGCCGGAGGCGCCCGCGATCGACCCCCTGAGCACGATCGAGTGCGACTTCGTCGCCCGCGCGGTGCGCCGGAAGACCGTGTTCCGGTCGCTCTCGATCGCCGGGATCGCGATCGCCGGCGGGCTCGCCATCCTCTACGGGTGGGAGCGCCTCCAGGACCCGTCCTTCCCGCTGGGCGCGCGCATCGCACTGATCGTCCTGATCCTCCTGAACGCGCGCCAGAATCTCCGCCAGTACAAGTATGCCGTCGTCCTCGAGAAGCTGACCCGGCCCTGATGGAGCCCGTGGCGCGCGCGCCGGTCTGGCGCAACCCCTACGTCCTCGCCTTCCTCGTCGGCTGCGTTACCGTGACGCTGCTGCGCCCCCTCCTCCGCTACGAGCCGAGACCGCCGCCGGTCCTCGGCGCGCTCCCGGCGTTCGCCCTCGTCGACGCCGCCGGAGAGCCCTTCGGCACGACCGAGCTCGCCGGCAAGGTTTGGATCGCGAGCTTCTTCTTCACCAGCTGTCCGTCGGTGTGCCCGCTCCTCATGGCCCGTATGGCGGAGCTGCAGCGCCGCTTGGGCGAGGCCGGAATCGGGACCGCGGACGTCCGCCTCGTCAGCATCACCGTAGACCCCGAGCGCGACACGCCCGAGGCGCTGCGCGCCGCCGCACCGCGCTACGGCGTCGACCCGGCGCGGTGGACGCTCCTCACCGGCCCGCGTCCGCGCCTCCACGAGCTCCTCGTGTCCGGATTCAAGGTGCCGGGGCTCGACGCCGGCGCGCTCGCCAACGGCGACATCCCGCACACGATGAAGCTCGTGCTCGTCGACGGTGGCGGCCGCGTGCGCGGCTACTACGACGCCGACGACCGCGGCATCGACGAAGTGTTCCACCGCGCACAGCTCGTGCTGAAGGAAGGCCGCGCGCGCGGCATCTGAGCGTCCCCGAAGGCCTCCCGCCCGGAGATGCCTTCCCGGCGCCGCGCGCGACGCGCACGAACGCTTGACCCTCGACCGAATGTTTTTGTAGTGCTCCGCGCGGGATGACGAACGTCATTGACAACGTCTCGCACGAGCCGGTCGCGGGACGTGCCCCGCTGATCCTCGGCGCGCCGGACTTCCACGCGATCACCGAGGCGGTGGCGCAGCCGGCCGAACGCGCGACTCCGCTCGCATGGTGGCTCTTCTTCCTGCCCTCGCTCGGCATGCTCGGCATCCTCGGGCTCGCGGTCGCCTGGCTCGTGTGGGAGGGTATCGGCATCTGGGGGCTCAATCAGCCGGTCGGCTGGGCCTTCGACATCACGAACTTCGTCTTCTGGATCGGCATCGGCCACGCGGGCACACTGATCTCGGCCGTACTCTTTCTCTTCCGCCAGAAATGGCGCACGTCGATCAACCGCGCCGCCGAGGCGATGACGATCTTCGCCGTCATGTGCGCGCTGCTCTTCCCGGGCATCCACATCGGCCGGCCCTGGGTCGCGTACTGGATGGCGCCGCTCCCGAACCAGATGGGGACGTGGCCGGGATTCCGGAGCCCGCTCCTGTGGGATTTCTTCGCGGTCTCCACCTACGGCACGGTGTCGGCGCTCTTCTGGTACGTCGGCCTCATCCCGGATCTCGCGACCCTCCGTGACCGCGCCACCACCAGGATGCGGCGCTACACGTACGGCTTGTTCGCCCTCGGTTGGCGCGGCTCGGCGCGCAACTGGCAGCACTACGAGACGGCGTACCTGATCCTCGCGGGCCTGGCGACGCCGCTGGTGCTGTCGGTGCACTCGATCGTCTCGATGGACTTCGCCGTCGCGCAGCTCCCGGGCTGGCACACGACGATCTTCCCGCCCTACTTCGTCGCCGGCGCGATCTACTCCGGATTCGCGATGGTGGTCACCCTCATGGTGATCACCCGCAAGGCGCTCGGCCTCGAGCACATCCTCACGCGCTTCCACTTCGACCGCATGGCGCGGATCATGCTCGTGACGGGGTCGATCGTCGGCTACGCCTACGCGATGGAGTTCTTCATCGCGTGGTTCAGCCAGAACCCCTACGAGCAGTTCACCTTCGTCAACCGCGCCTTCGGTCCCTACTGGTGGGCCTACTGGACGATGATCACCTGCAACGTTCTTTCGCCCCAGGTCTTCTGGTGCAAGCGCGCGCGCACCAGCCTCGCGATCCACTTCGTCGTGTCGATCTTCGTCAACATCGGTATGTGGTTCGAGCGCTTCGTCATCATCGTGACGTCGCTGCACCGCGACTTCCTGCCGTCGTCGTGGGGCATGTTCTACCCGACGACCTGGGACATCCTGCTGTTGATCGGCAGCTTCGGCCTCTTCTTCACGATGTTCTGCCTGTTCGTCCGTTTCCTGCCGGTGGTCGCCGCGGCCGAGGTGAAGTCCGTGCTTCCCGCGGCCGATCCCCACCATGCGACCGGGCAGCGCGCGACGCCGGCGATGGCGGGTCGGCTCGCACCGGAGGGCGCACACTGATGCGCTTCGTTCCGCAGCTCTTCCCCGAGGGCGAGCACTTCGGCCTCCTCGCCGAGTACGACTCGCCGGGGGCGCTCGTCCGCGCGTGCGAGCACGTCCGCGATGCGGGCTACCGGAAATGGGACGCGCATTCGCCCTTCCCGATCCACGGCATCGAGACCGCGATGGGTCTCGGGCGATCGCGCCTCCCCTACGTCGCCCTGATCTTCGGACTCGGCGGCGCGCTCGGCGGCATGGCGCTCCAGATCTGGGCGAACGCGATCGCATACCCGATGGTCATCAGCGGCAAGCCCATGTTCAACTGGCAACCGTACGTGCCGATCACCTTCGAGTGCGGCGTGCTCCTCGCCTCGCTCGCCACGGTCTTCGGCATGTTCGCCTTCAACAAGCTGCCGATGCTCTTCCATCCCCTCTTCGGCGTCGAACACTTCGCCAAGGCGACCGACGACGGCTTCTTCATCTCCGTCGAGGCCTGGGATCCGAAGTTCGACGCGCGGGCCACCGGGGAACTCCTGAGCAGCACCGGCGCGCGGCGCGTCCACCTCGTCCGCCGGCGCGAGGACGCGGCCCCGTGAGCCACGACCGTGCGGTCGCCGTCGATCCCGCCCAGCACCGCGGCAAGGCGTTCGGACGCTTGACCGGCGTCGGCGGCGCGCTCGCCGTCGCCGGCGTCGGCGCGTCCGTCGCCCTCGCGGGCGGGACGCCGCAATTCTACTTCTCGTGGCTCGTCGCCTACCTCTTCTTTCTGAGCATCGCGCTCGGCGGCCTCTTCTTCGTCCTGGTCCTCGCGGTGTCGCGCGCCGGCTGGGGCGTCTCGCTCCGCCGCGTCGTCGAGAACGTCATGGCGACGCTGCCGGTCTTCGCCGTGCTTTTCGTCCCGATCTGGCTCGGACGGCACGAGCTCTACGCATGGGCGCGCCCGGAGGAGGTCGCGAAGAGCGCGCTCCTCCGGGGCAAGGCGCCCTTCCTGAACGAGGACTTCTGGTTCGTCCGCGCGATTCTCTACTTCGTCGCGTGGAGCGCCCTCGCCACGTTCTTTTCCACGCAGTCCCAGAAGCAGGACGAGACCGGCGACGAGCGGATCAGCGCGCGGATGCGCGGGATCGCGCCGGTCGGCATCATCCTGTTCGCCCTCTCGACCACCTTCTGCTCGATCGACTGGATGATGTCGCTCGAGCCCGAGTGGTACTCCACCATGTACGGCGTCTACTTCTTCTCGGGCGCCGTGATCGCGATCTTCTCCTTCGTCATCCTGCTGGTGCAGTTCGCCTACACACAGGGCGCGCTTCGCGGCGTCGTGACGACCGAGCATCTGCACGACGTCGGCAAGCTGCTCTTCGGGTTCACGATCTTCTGGGCGTACATCGCCTTCTCCCAGTACTTTCTCATCTGGTATGGGAACATCCCGGAGGAGACGGTCTACTACATGAAGCGGCAAGTCGGATCGTGGCAGTCGGTCGGCATGCTCCTCGCCTACGGGCACTTCCTCCTTCCCTTCTTCTTCCTCATGCCCCGAGCGGCGAAGCGGAGCTCTGCGCTGCTCGTGATCGCGGCGGTCTGGCAGCTCTTCATGCACTTCCTCGACCTGCACTGGGCGATCATGCCGGTGCTGCATCCCGAGAGCGCGCGGCCGGGGTTCGTGGACCTCGCGGCATTCTCGGCGGTCGGCGGCGTCTTCCTCGCCGCGATCGGGTGGGTGTCGAGTCGCCGCGCGCTGGTTCCGCTCGGCGATCCGCGCTTGCCCGAAGCGCTCTCGTTCGAGAACGTCTGAGTCGAAGCGTCACGCGTTCCATTGCTCAACTAGGACTAGGAGGACGATATGTCTGGTGTTTCGAGATCGATCGGACGCAGCCTGACCGGCGGGCTGCTCGTTGCGCTCACGGCGTCCGCCGCATTCGCGGGCGCAACCGTCACGGGAACCGTCACGTACGAAGGCAAGGTCCCGAACCTGAAGCCGCTCGCGATGGACGCCGACCCCGCCTGCGCCGCGAAGCACACGAGCCCGGTGGCGAACGAGATGCTCGTGCTCGGCTCCGGCAACACGATGGGCAACATCATCGTATCGGTGAAGAGCGGCCTCCCGACTGGCAAGACCTATCCCGCGCCGAAGGAGGCGTTCGTGATGGATCAGAGCGGCTGCCAGTACAAGCCGCACGTGTTCGCGCTGCAGGTCGGTCAGCCGCTCAAGGTGCTGAACTCCGACGGCGTGCTCCACAACGTCCACGCGCTCCCGAAGGTGAACGGCCAGTTCAACATGGCGATGCCGGCGACTCGCAAGGAGGCCGAGCACACGTTCGACAAGGTGGAGCTCACGCCGTTCCAGGTGAAGTGCGACGTCCATCCCTGGATGACCGCGCACGTCTCGATCTTCGACCATCCGTACTTCGCCGTCACCAAGGACGACGGCAAGTTCACGATCGCCGATCTTCCCGCCGGCACCTACGAGATCGAGGCCTGGCACGAAAAGCTCGGCTCCAAGACCGAAAAGGTCACGGTCGCGGACGGCGAGAGCAAGACCATCGCCTTCAAGTTCACCGCCCCAGGCGGCAACTAGCATCCGGCCGGGCGCGCGACGCCCGCCTCCCGTGGACTGCGGACGCTGGCTGCGGTCCACGGGAGCATCGGCAGAGGAGCGGATCGCATGCAAGCACGACACGAATCGCCCGCCCGTCCGCACGTGGAAGACCACGGCCACGGACGTCACGAGCCCGGGTTTCTCGGCAGGTACGTCTTCTCGACCGACCACAAGACGATCGGGATCCAGTACGCCGTGACCTCGCTGTGCTTCCTGATGTTCGGCTTCACGCTGATGATGCTGATGCGCTGGCAGCTCGCCTACCCGGGTCAGCCGCTGCCGCTCATCGGCTCCTGGTTCGGGGAAGCCCGCATGCCGGGCGGCGTCATGACGCCCGACTTCTACAACGAGCTCGGCGCGATGCACGGCACGATCATGGTCTTCCTCGGCGTCGTACCCCTCGGCGTCGGCGGCTTCGGCAACTACGTGCTGCCGCTCCAGATCGGCGCCAAGGACATGGCCTTCCCGCGCCTCAACATGATGAGCTACCAGTTCTTCTTCGTCGGCGGCGTCCTGATGCTGGCGACCTTCCTCCTGCCCGGCGGCGCCGCGCAGTCCGGCTGGACCTCCTACTCGCCCCTCGCCAACATCAACCCCGGCCAGACCGGCTGGATCGTCGCGATGGTCTTCATCATCACGTCGTCGCTGCTCGGCGCGATCAACTTCATCGTCACCACCATCCAGCTCCGCACGACGGGCATGAGCTTCTGGCGCTTCCCCTTCTTCGTGTGGGCGCAGTTCGTGACCTCGTTCCTGCTGCTGCTCGCGTTCCCGCCGCTCGAGGTCGGCGCCTTCCTGCAGCTGATGGACCGGCTCGCGGGCTCGAGCTTCTTCCTGCCGAGCGGCCTCGTCATCAGCGGCGCGCCGCTGAACGTCGCGGGCGGCGGCAATCCGCTCCTCTGGCAGCACCTCTTCTGGTTTCTCGCCCACCCCGAGGTCTACGTGCTCATCCTGCCGGCCATGGGCATCGTCGCCGAGGTGATCGCGAACAACACGCGGAAGCCGATCTGGGGCTACACCGCGATGGTCTACTCGATCATCTTCCTCGGCTTCATGTCCTTCATCGTGTGGGCGCACCACATGTTCATGACGGGCATGGGCTCCGCGATCGCGGCCTTCTTCCAGACGACCACCATGATCATCTCGGTGCCGTCGGTCGTCGTGCTGACCGCGCTCTTCCTGTCGCTCTGGGGCGGATCGATCCGCTACACGACGCCGATGCTCTTCGCCCTCGCCTTCCTGCCGATGTTCGGGATCGGCGGCCTCACCGGTCTCCCGCTCGGCCTGACCTCTTCGGACATCCACCTCCACGACACGTACTACGTGATCGGGCACTTCCATTACGTCGTGGCGCCGGGGACCGTCATGGCCTTCTTCGCGGGCATCTACTACTGGTTTCCGAAAGCCACCGGGCGCACGATGAACGAGACGCTCGGCAAGCTGCACTTCTGGCTGACCTTCCTCTGCATGAACGGCGTCTTCCTGCCGATGTTCTGGATCGGCCTCGCCGGCGTCTCGCGCCGGCTCTACGACGGCGGTGCCAGCTACGCCCACGGCCAGCACGTGCTCTGGCTGAACGGCGTGTCCTCCTGGTCGGCGTGGATCATGGGCGCCGCGCAGATCTTCTTCATCGTCAATTTCTTCTGGAGCATCCGCGGCGGAAAGACCGTCGACAAGAACCCCTGGAAGGCGACGACCCTCGAGTGGGAGGCGCCCTCGCCGCCGCCGCACGGCAACTTCCTCCACGACCCGGTCGTGTACCGCGGCCCGTACGACTACAGCCCGCGCGGCTACCACGCCGATTTCCGCCCCCAAGCGCAGGAGGCCTGAGCCATGTCCCAGGAGCTCATCCCCTACATCACCGAGGCGCGCCCCGACACGGGCCTCACCAACGGCAAGATCGGCATCTGGTGCTTCCTCGCGTCCGAGGTGATGCTCTTCGGCGCCTTCTTCGCGAGCTACATCGTACTCCGCACGACCGCGACCGAATGGCCGCACGGCTCGTCGATCCTGAACGTGCCGCTCGCGACCGTGAACACGATCGTGCTGATCACGTCGTCGGTCACGATGGTCATGGCGTGGGCATCGCTCATGCGGAACGACTTCGGCAAGTACCGCATGTTCCTCGGCGCCACGGTGCTCCTCGGGTTCTGCTTCCTCGGCATCAAGTACGTCGAGTACTCGGCGAAGTTCGAGCACCACCTGCTCCCGAGCACCAACAACTTTCTCGCCATCTACTTCATCATGACCGGCCTACACGGCCTGCACGTGATCGGCGGCATGATCACCAACGCCTACTTCCTCGTCGCCGCGCCGAGCTACTGGGACCACGATCGCGCGCTGCTCGGACACCGCGTCGAGTACTCCGGCCTCTTCTGGCACTTCGTCGATCTGGTGTGGATCTTCCTCTTTCCGATCCTCTATCTGCTCTAAGGAGACGCGCATGAGCGACACGCACGCGGCCCGCGCCGCTCACGACCCGGCGGAGATCGACCGGCACGTCCGCACCTACATCATGGTGTTCGCCACCCTGATGGTGCTGACGCTGGTCACCGTCGCCGTGTCCTATCTGCACCTGGAGATCCACGAAGCGGTCGCGATCGCCCTCCTCATCGCGACCGTCAAAGCCTCGCTCGTCGCGCTCTTCTTCATGCACCTCGTCTCGGAGCGGCAGGTTGTGCTCTCGATCCTCGCGCTCACCGGCTTCTTCGCGGTCGCGCTGCTGCTGCTGCCGGTCGTGACCAACCTCGACCACATCACGACCGCTGACATGCCCGTGGGCGCGACCGCCGGGGCGCATTCGTCCGAGAGCGCCCATCACTAGGACCATGCATGTCGCTGAAGTACATCCACGTCGTCTTCATCGCGGCCGCGACCGCGCTCTCCGTCGTCTTCGGGACGTGGTGCTGGGCGCAGTGGGAGACCGCGGGCGGCATGGGGATGCTGCTCGGCGCCGGTGGCTCCGCGGCGGCGGCGGTCGGACTGCTCGCGTACGGCCGCTGGTTCCTCGTGAAGACGCGCGGCATGGGCGAATGACCGTGCTCGTCATCGCCTTGACCGTACTCTCCGCCCGTGTCGCCGACGCGTGCTCGGTGTGCTTCGGCGACCCCAACGCGCAGATGACCAAGGGCGCGGAGCAGGGCGTCTGGGTCCTCCTTGGCGTCATGATCCTCGTCCAGGCCGGCTTCGGGACGTTCTTCTTCCATCTCCGTCGGCGCGCACGCCGCTTCCGCGATCCGCAACCGCGCCCGACGTTCCGTCTCGTGAAGGGATAGAAAGGGACCGCCGTGGACATCCAGAAACTGTTGTTCCTCCCCGAACTCGCGTCGGCGCACGGCGGGGATCTCGATCGCCTCATGTTCTACATCCACCTCTTGATGGGCGTGCTGTTCCTCGGCTGGGCGATCTACTTCGTGATCGCGCTCGTGAAGTTCCGCGCCTCCGCGCATCCGGTCGCCAACCCCGACGGCGTGCAGAGCCACGCGTCGAGCTATCTCGAGGTGGCGGTCGTGGTCGCCGAGGCCGTTCTGCTCCTCGGCTTCTCGGTGCCCCTCTGGGCGGCGCGGGTCGACAGCTTCCCGGCCGACAAGAGCGCGACCCGCGTCCGCGTCGTCGGCCAGCAGTTCGCCTGGAACATCCACTACCCCGGCGCCGACGGCGTCTTCGGCAAGACCGACGTCAAGCTGATCGACGCCCAGGCGAACCCGCTCGGCATCGACAAGAACGACCCAGCGGCGGCCGACGACTTCACCACCGTTAACCAGCTCCACCTCCCGGTGAACCGGCCGGCGATCGTCTACCTTTCCAGCATGGACGTCATCCACAGCTTCGGCCTCCAGGAGATGCGCGTGAAGCAGGACGCCGTCCCCGGTCTCGTCACGCCCGTCTGGTTCGAGCCGACCGTCACGAGCGACGACATGAAGAAGCGCAAGGGCGACGACAAATGGAGCTACGAGATCTCCTGCGCCCAGCTCTGCGGCCTCGGCCACTACCGCATGCGCGGCTACGTCACGATCGACACCGCCGAGCAGTACGCGAAGTGGACCGGCGAGCAGGCCGCGGCCGCGAAGGAAGCGGGCAGCGGCGACGAGTGGCAGTGATCCGCGCGGGCCGCTGACGGCCCGGATCGGTGCGGACGGGGTTCGCGAGTCGCTCGCAGACCCCGTGTGCGTTTCTGGGCCCGCGCCGTTGGACGAGCATCGTACCGCCGTGTCCAGATGTCGGCGGGAGGGATCGTGATCGATTGCCGCATGGCACTGTCGCCCCATGCGACGTCGTTCGGTGACGCAGGACGATCTGATCGTCAAGCGCGCGCGCATCGCCGCCCGAACGGCCGACGAGCGCGTCGAAAAGGCGCTGGAGCGCCGTCGCCAGAACGTTGCGATCTTCGCCGGAGCGGCGCGAAGCGAGCCCCGCACCGCGCGCATCTCGATCGAGCGCCGGCGACCGGCGCGGCGCCGGGCATCCGCGTCCATGGACGCGCTCCTCGGATGACCTTCGCCGACGTGAGCGCCTTGCTGGAGCGCCAGGGAATTCGTCGTGCCGACGACCCACTCGCCGGCATCGTCCGCCTGCGATCGGCAGACACGCCGATCGGCGTGATCGTCGGCCGAGGTCAGTGGCAGGATGACGTCCTCACCCACGCGTCTCCGGCAGCGCATCCTCGCCGACCGCGCCGCCGGCTGACGCCTACCCCATCCGCTCCGGCTCGGTGCCCCCGACCATCACCTTCCCGAGATACGGCATCAGCACGGCGGCGACGTCCACCTCGGAAGAGAGCTGCTTGCTGATGCCCGAGAGCAGCCCGAGCACGCGCCCGATGATCAGGATGTCGCCCGGCAGCTCGAC
>WBZR01002161.1_pt1 | contig 21261 bp, 23 predicted proteins | sample 5204231 | NCBI WGS metagenome assembly WBZR01 (sample SAMN12412403, study PRJNA552823) | activated sludge metagenome | isolation source: activated sludge from anammox sidestream of wastewater treatment plant... | place: USA: Virginia | collected 2017-08 | reverse complement strand
TATGTCCAGGACATCGCACCGTCCTTTCTGGCGAAGAATATCGAGCGCATGCGCGGCGCCGAACCGCAGGTCGAACCTGCACTCGCCAACGGCTACTATCTGCCGTTTCCCGACGACAGCTTCGACTACGTCATGGCATTCCACGTCGTGAGCGTCGTCCCCGATGCGACCAGGCTCCTCGACGAAGCGCGCCGCGTCCTGCGTCCGAACGGGACGTTGGTGGTGATCAACCACTTCCGCAGCGAGCGACCCATCATCGGATCTCTGGTGGAAATGGCGGATCCCGTCACACGCAAGCTCGGCTGGCGGACGACGCTTCGACTTGTCGACATGTTCCATGGCGTCCCTGTGGCCATCGAACGTCAGTTCAAGACGTCGCCCAGGTCTCTTTTCACCGTCGTAGTCGCGCGGAATCAGAAGGAGATGCGCGCGACCGGTTGAGGGGCATCCGCCAGGACTGTGGATAACTTGTGGGTTACGGGTTGGATGATTCTTCAACTACTTGGGTTTGACCGGCGACAAGTCTGCGGCGGGACGTTGCGGTCGGGGCGCCGTTTCTCGACAACCCCCTAGATCTTCAACGGTTAGTCCCTAGTACGCCCAGATTGACCACTTTACGTGAGCCAATCTTGCGCACTACGCGAGGGGTTGCCGGACTGCCCCGGGCGAAGCTGTTGATAACTTGCTCCGGCTCGGAGAAGTGCCCCCGCCCAGAATCGAACTGGGACTTAGGGTTCCGGAGACCCTCGTGATGTCCTTTTCACTACGGGGGCAGAGGGGAGGCTTCGGTAGCACGGGGACCGCAGAGGGTCAACGAAATGCTCAGCCCAGGCCCGTTCGTTCGATCAGCGACTCGGTGACGTAGTACAGCAGCACGCCGACGAAGACCATCACGGCCCCTCGACTGTCCTCGCTCCGATTCACCTCCGGGATCAGATCGGACGCGGCCACGTAGATCGTTACCCCGGCAGAGAGGGCGAGGCCTTCGCCGACGGAGTCTTCGAGCGGATACATCGCCATTGCGCCGAGCACGCTCGCCGCGCCCACCGCGAGCGAGGAAACGAGGGCCGTCCGGCGCGAGTGTCCCCCCGCGAGCATGATCGACGCAATGGTGAATCCCTCGGGAGCCTTGTGCAGCACGATCGCGATGAAGAGCAGAAGGCCGAGCCTCGGACTGATGACGAATCCCGAAGCGATCGAGATGCCGTCGAAGAAGCTATGGATCGACAAGCCGATCAGCGCCGACAGACCGACCCCGACTCCGATGTGCTCGGGATGCGTCTCCTCGCCGAAATGGAAGTGCCGGACGACGGTGTGCTCGACGAGATGGATCATGAGGTAGCCAACGAGTACGAGTATCGGAGCATGCGGCGTCATCTCCGCACTCACAGGCAGCATCTCGAGAACGACGGCTGCCAGCATGAATCCGCCCCCGAGCGCGACGAAGTAGTTCAGGAGCGCAGCGTTCCACTGGCGCCTGACGGTCACGATCATCCCGCCGACTGCCGTCGCGCCGGCGGTGATGAGGATGAACGGCAGCATGATCCAGAGCGAGTGCGCCGTCGCCGGGTCGTGCGTCACGTCGGCGGCTCCGCCGAGATCGCGCCCAACCGAGCGCTCAACATCTGGGCCATGGCGGCGTGGATGCGTCCGTTGCTCGCAAGCGTCTGCTGCCCGAACAGGTCGAACTCGCCGCCGCGGAAATTCGTGACGGCGCCGCCGGCCTCTCGAACGACCAGCGCGCCCGCCGCCGTATCCCACGGGCGGAGCTTCCACTCCCAGAATCCATCGAGGCGCCCGCAGGCGACGTAGCAGAGGTCGAGCGCCGCGGAGCCGGCCCGACGCACCCCCTGGCTGCACCGGACCATGTCCTCGAAATAGCCGAGATACTCGGAAAGGCGCTCCCGGCGATCGTACGGGAATCCTGTCGCGACGAGCGCGTCGTCCAGCGCATCGATCGCCGACACCCCGATCGGCACATCGTTGAGCATCGCTCCCGCGCCTTCCCGGGCGATGAACGTCTCCCCGCGGAGCGCATCGCCCACGACGGCCAACACCACCCGTTCGCCGAATCCCAACGCCAGCGAGACCGCGAAATGCGGATAGGCGTGCGCGAAGTTGGTCGTTCCATCGAGGGGATCCAGATACCACACATATTGGTCGCGCGGCGGGCGCCGTACTTGGCCGGGAGACGACTCCTCCGCAATCACGAGATGATCGGGAAAGGCCGATGCCAAGCGCGCGACCATCAGGCGCTCGATCGCGCGATCCGTCTCCGTAACGAGGTCGACCACGCCCTTGCGGTGGATCGTCTTGGCCTCGCGCCACGTCCGGAGCAGCGTCGCACCCGCCTCGTCGACCGCCGCGCGGGCGACGCGCTCGAACCGCTCCATGCGCGCGAGCTTGTCTCACATTGACCATGACAGATCAAGGTGAAAGCATGCACGGCTGCTCGCGCCGCTCACGGACGATTCGTGCTCACGACGATCACGCGCACCGCACCCGCCAAGGTGAACCTCTGCCTGCGCGTCGTCGGACGTCGTGCCGACGGGTACCATCTCCTCGACTCGATCTTCGCCGCCGTCGATTTGCGCGATCGCGTCACGATCTCGGCGGCGCGCACGACGAGCGCGACGCGCATCTCGATCGCCTGCGACTACCCGGGGGTTCCGACGGACGACACCAATCTCGCCGCACGCGCCGCGCGCAGCCTCCTCGACTATCGGGGCGTCTCGGCGCGCGTGGAGATCGCGATCGCGAAGCGCGTTCCACCCGGGGCGGGGCTGGGCGGGGGCAGCAGCAATGCCGCCGCCGTCCTCGTCGGGCTTGCCGAGGCGCTCACGCTCGATCTCTCGATGCGCGAGTTCGCATCGCTCGCCCTGCCGCTTGGCGCAGACGTTCCGTTCTTCCTCACGGGCGGCTGCGCCCGCGTTCGCGGCATCGGGGAGGACATCGCCCCGATCCCTGGTTGGCCGGGGCGCGAGCTGGTGATTGCCATCCCGCGAGCGTCCGTTTCGACGACGTGGGCCTTTCGCCGGTACGCGGCCGGCTACGCGTCAGATCCGGAGGAGCCCGTTCGGATGGCGGCCAGCAGAAGCCTCGACCCGGCGCTGATGCGAAACGACCTGGAGCAGGTCGTTCTCGACGCCTACCCCGAGATCGCCGCGGCGAAGCGGAACCTGCTCGCAGCGGGCGCGCACGCCGCCGTAATGTCCGGCAGCGGTGCCGCCGTGGTCGGCCTCTGCCCTCCGGGGGTCTCGGCACAGCTCGTCCGTGACACGTTCGCGGCCGCCCATCCCGACGTGATCGCGCACCGCAGCCGCATTCTCTCCCCGGCGCAGTCCGTGATCTGTTGACCCTTCCGGAGGTTACGCCTAATATTCACCGCTTTCTTCTCTGCTCGCGCGGCGACGGGGAGGCAGAGAATGGAGGAACGAACTCGTCGATGGGCGGTCGCCAAGCGGTAAGGCCCCGGTCTTTGGATCCGGTATACGAAGGTTCGAATCCTTCCCGCCCAGCTATCGAAGATCCACGACCCAGCGAAGGACGCTGAATGGCACTCCGTGCAAAGGACGAAGTGATCATATTCACCGGCAGCTCGAATCCGAAGCTCGCCCGGGAGATCGCACACTACCTCAGCACCGACCTCGCCAACGCAGAGGTGGGGACCTTCAGCGACGGAGAGACCCAGGTCGAGATCACGGAGAACGTGCGCGGCGGCGACGTCTTCGTCGTGCAGTCGACGTGCCCGCCCGCGAACAACCACCTCATGGAGTTGCTGCTGACGCTCGACGCGCTGAAGCGCGCGTCGGCCGGACGTATCACGGCGGTCTTGCCGTACTACGGCTACGCCCGCCAAGATCGCAAAGTGTCGCCGCGTGTCCCGATCAGCGCCAAGCTCGTCGCCGACCTGATGACGACGGCCGGTGCGGCGCGCGTCCTCACCATGGACCTTCACGCAGGGCAGATTCAGGGGTTCTTCAACATCCCCGTCGACAACGTCTACGCGACGCCCGTATTGCTCACCTACATTCGTCAGCAGGTCCAAGACGGCGAGGCGCTCACGGTGGTCTCCCCGGACGCGGGCGGCGTCGAACGAGCGCGCGCATTCGCGAAACGCCTGAATGCCAACCTGGCGATCATCGACAAGCGCCGTGCCGCCGCGAACGAGGTCGCGGAGATGAAGATCATCGGCGAGGTCACGGGCCGAACCGCCGTCATCATCGACGACATCATCGACACCGCGGGCACGATCGTGGCCGCGGCCGATGCCATCCGAGCCGCCGGAGCGCAGGAGGTCGTCGCGTGCTGCACGCATGCGGTGCTCTCGGGGCGGGCGCTCGAACGGCTTCGCGGATCGTCCTTGAAGCGGCTCGTCGTCACCGACACGATTCCGTTGCGCGAGGACGCCCGCGCGTTGCCGAACATCACCGTGCTGTCGGTCGCCCACCTCATCGGTGAAGCCATCCGGCGCATCCACAACGAAGAATCCATCAGCTCGCTCTTCATCTGAAGACGCCATCGGAGGTCAGTCATGGACGAGATCACCCTCACCGTCGAGCCGCGCAGCGATCGGGGTAAAGGCGCCGCCCGGCGTCTACGGCGATCCGGCAAGGTTCCTGGCGTATTCTACGGCCCGAAGAGCGACGGCATGCCGATCGTCATCGACCACGGGGACTTCGCAGCGCACGTTGCCACGCTCGAAGGGTCGCATCTCATCCGATTCCAGTCCGCCTCGAGCGACCTCCAGCGGCGCGTCGCGCTCGTTCGCGAGATCCAGCATCATCCCGTGACCGACGGCATCCTCCACGTCGACTTCTACGAAGTGGACCTCACGCAACGCCTAAAGGTGACCGTCCCGTTGCACTTCGTTGGCCGCGCCAGAGGCGTCGCGGAAGGCGGCATCCTCCAGCCGATCGTTCGCGAGATCGAGGTCGAGTGTCTGCCGACCGACATCCCGCAGTTCATCGAGGTCGACGTGACGGCGCTCGACATCCACGATGCCGTGCACTACGCGGACGTCACGACGCCGCCCAACGTCACGGCGGTATTCGACGCCAACGAAGCGGTCGTCACCGTGTTGCCGCCGACCGTCGAGGAAGTGAAGGCGGCCACGGCGCAAGGCGAGGGCGAGGCCGCCGCCTCGGCGCCGGCGGAAGCGAAAGAGACGAAGGAGTCCGGCAAGCCTTGATCCCGCATCCCGCCGGATCATCGCACGAGCGGTAGCGCATGAAGCTCGTCGTCGGCCTCGGAAATCCTGGGGCGCGGTACCGTCACACTCGGCACAACATCGGGTTCATGGTGATCGACACGCTGGCCGAGCGCTGGCGTATCGGTGTCGGCGGACGCCGCCACGAGGCCGAGCTGGGGACCGGAGAGGCGCACGGCGCCCGCGTGGTACTCGCGAAGCCGCAGACATTCATGAACGCGAGCGGCGAGTCGATCGCGAAGCTCCGCCGCCTCTACCGACTCGATCCCGCCGACATTCTCGCGGTGTATGACGACCTCGATCTTCCTCCGGGAAAGGTGCGGCTTCGCGGAGACGGAGGTGCCGGTGGACACAACGGGGTGGCGTCGCTCATCAGCGTTCTCGGCAAGGGATTTCCCCGGCTCCGGATCGGAATCGGACGGCCGCCGGGAGGATCCGATCCGGTCGCCTTCGTTCTCGAGCCCTTCGAAACCAGCGAATCCGCGGTCATCCAGGACGCCATCGTCCGGGCCGCGGACGCCGTCGAGTCGTGGATCACCGACGGCGTCGAGGCGGCGATGAACCAGGTCAACCGCCGCGACGCGCCACGCGCCTGACACTGGCAATCCGCGCGACGTTCCGGTAGATAGCCGGGTTCCACAAAGGAGGCAGGGTGAGCGACGAGCGCCGAACACGACGATACGAGACCATGATCGTCCTGCGGACCGACGTACTGGAACCAGGGGTCAAGGAGCAGGCCGAGCGGGTCCGTCGACTACTCGAAACGCACGGGGCGGCTGTCGCCGGAGTCCACGACTGGGGGCTTCGCGAGCTCGCGTACGCGATCCAGAAGGAGCGTCGGGGATACTATCTCCTCGCAGAGTACACGGGGCCAGCCGCCGCCGTCGCGGAGCTCGAGCGGACGCTCAAGCTTTCCGACGTGGTCCTTCGATTCGTCTCTATTCGCCAGGACGAGGACTCGCCGCCCGTCGTCCCGCCGCAGCGCGAGGGGGAGAGCGCTGACGACCGCGACCACTTGCCGCAATCCGCCCACGAGGATCTGCCCTCAGTGGGAGCCGAGGCGAACGACGCCGAATGACGCATCGACACGGAAGGTAATCGAGACATGCCTGGACGAGCTGGTGGAAAGAGCGGGGGCACACGCGGCCGCCCACGCGGACGAGACGATCGGGGACCCCGCGGACGGCGCCCTGGTCGCCGCAAGGTCTGCCGCTTCTGCGCCGAGAAGGGTCTGCGTATCGACTACAAGGATACGCGTGTCCTCGGTAATTTCATCACGGATCGCGGCAAGATCATTCCGAGCCGCATCACCGGTAACTGCGCCCGACATCAGCGGCGCCTGACGACCGCGATCAAGCAGGCGCGCAGCATCGCGCTGTTGCCGTTCGCGGCGGTCATGTAGGGGGCGCCGTGCAAGTCATCCTCCGTGAAGAGCTTCCGAACCTCGGAACCATCGGCGACGTCGTGAAGGTGAAGCCGGGGTATGCTCGCAACTACCTGCTACCGCGCGGGCTCGCCGTCGAGGCGAGCGTACGCAACCTGCGCGAACTCGAGCACCAGAAGCGCATCATCGCGGACAAGCGTCTGCGCGAGCAGAAGTCCGCCGCGGCCGTGGCCGAGAGGCTCGCCGGTGTGAAGCTCGCGTTCGAGGTACGGGCCGGTGAAGACGGCAAGTTGTTCGGGTCGGTGACCAACCAGGACGTTCACCGCCAGCTGGAGCAGCACGGCTTCTCGATTGACCGTCGACGCATCTTGCTGGACGAACCGATCAAGAACCTCGGGAGCCATGACGTGGTGGTACACGTCGGGCCGGATACCAAGGCGACCCTCACGGTCGAGGTCACCGCGCTCGCCGAGTGAACGGGGCGCGACGGCGGGAGTCGAGTGACGCGAGCCCGCCGCGGGCGGGGACTCGACCCCTTAAACCGCGACCGGTGGGCGGCGGCGCCTGCACCTGATGGCGACGAGGCACATCTTCCGTGGGCGCGTCGTCCACCTCGCCATCGAAGACGTGACGCTCCCGAACGGCCACGTGACGCCGCTCGAGATCATCCGTCATCCCGGCGCAGCGGCCGTCGCGACGCTCGACGGCGACGCCTGCGTGACGCTCCTGCGCCAGTACCGCCACGCCGTCGGCGGGTGGCTCTGGGAGGTGCCCGCAGGCAAGCTCGACTCGGGCGAGGCTCCCGCGGCGTGCGCGGCGCGAGAGCTGGAGGAGGAGGCGGGGCTCAGGGCCGGACGGCTCGAACCCGTGGGATCCATCGTGACCTGTCCGGGATTCTGCGACGAGATCATCCATCTCTTCGTCGCGACGGACCTGTCGACGGTCCCGACTCGGCTCGGAGCCGACGAGGTCATCGACACCATCGAGCGGGTATCGCTGCGCAGGGCACTCGCCATGATCCGGAGTGGCGAGATCCGGGACGCGAAGACGATCGCCGCGCTCCTCCAGGTAGAGCTCCGCTACGACGATCACGGACAGCGTCGCCCCTGAGGGCTGCGCCGCCAACGCTCGCGAACTGCGCGGCCGAAGGGTCGTGGACGCGGCATCCCCGAGGCGGTTTGACATCCCACCGAAGCGGCCCGTAGTGTCGCCCGGGTCAGCGTCCCGCCATGCAATTGCCAGGTTTCATTCCGATCTTTCCCCTGCCGAACGTCGTGCTGTTCCCGGAAGTTCCCCTGCCGCTCCACATCTTCGAACCGCGTTACTGCGCGATGGTGCGCGACGCCCTCGCAGGGTCCGGCCTGATCGGGATGGTCCTCCTGCGCGGGGCCTGGCAAGAGGCGTACGACGGCGCTCCGGAAACGTATCGTACGGGATGCGTCGGGCGCATCGTCGAAACGACGCCGCTCCCGGAGGGCAGATTCAACATCGTGCTCGCGGGGATTCGCGAGTTCACGATCGTGAGCGAGCAACGGGAGCGGGCGTACCGACAGGCGACCGTGGAATGGCGGGAACCCGACCCGGCTCCATCCCTCCCGTCGGCCCTGCGCGGCAGGTTGGTGCAGATGATCGAGCGCTACGTCGAACGGTCGGGAGACGACATGGCCCGCAAACTGCTCGGCGATGCGCGCCTCGACGACCGAACGCTCGTCAACTTCTTCGCGTTCTGGCTCGACGTCGGCGCGGTCGAGAAACAGTGCCTCCTCGAAGCCGCGGGCATCGAGCGCGCGCAGCGGCTCCTCGAGGTCCTCGAGTTCCACGTCTATGCGGGCCCGGCGGTACCCGACGACGCCACCGCACGGCGCATGCACTGACGTGATCTTCTTCGAGTTGGCTCGCGCCGGGCTCCTGGGAACGCTCGACGGAGAAAAGCTCCGCTTCTTCCTCGGCCGGACACCCAATCCGCTCTTTCTCTCGCGACGCCACCCACTCGTGCTCCGCCTGAACCCGTTTCGGCTCCTGTTCTCGCGTCGCTATGCGCGCGGTGTTGCGACCTGGCTCCGTTACCGGGCGGATCTCTACGATGGCGCGCGCGGCTGACCAATGTTCCACGGTTGGTTCGTTCTCGCGCCCTTGCTAACCTACGGCGGCGGATCCGGCACCCCCTCGGTGCGGCCCGCCGAGCGATCGCCAACGAGAGGACCCAGATGGCAACCACCTACAAGCAGATCATGGAGGAGGCGCGACGACTCGTTCCCGAAGTGAGCGTCCAGGACGTCCGAATGCGTGTCGGGAGCGTAGACGGATCGACGTTGCTGGACGTGCGCGAGAAGGAGGAGTTTCGCGACGGGCATCTCACCGGAGCCATCTCGCTGCCCAGAGGCTTTCTCGAGATTCGCATCGAGGAAGCGGTCCCGGACAAGGCGGCGGCCATCATCGCCTACTGCGCCGGCGGTACGCGTTCGCTGATCGCCGCCCGCACACTCAAGGAGATGGGCTACACCAACGTCGTATCCATGGCGGGCGGGTTCACCGCGTGGAAGAACGCGGGCATGCCCTTCGTCCAGGATCCCCGGTTCTCCGCCGAGCAACTGAGCCGCTACAGCCGCCATTTCCTCCTTCCCGAGGTCGGCGAAGCCGGACAGGCCAAGCTCCTGGCGGCCAAGGTCCTCCTGCTCGGCGCCGGCGGTCTCGGATCGCCGACCGCGTTGTACCTTGCCGCCGCCGGCGTCGGAACGTTGGGGATCATCGATCACGATATCGTGGACCTCTCGAATCTGCAGCGGCAGATCCTCCACAGCAGCGATCGCATCGGAATGCCCAAGGTTGAGTCCGCGAAGATCGCGATCGGCGCACTCAACCCCGACGTCCGCGTCGTCGCGCACCAGGAACGCCTGAGCTCCGAGAACGCCCTCGACATCTTCCGGCAGTACGACGTCATCGTGGACGGCTGCGACAACTTCCCGACGCGCTACCTCGTCAACGATGCGTGCGTCATGCTGGGCAAGCCGAACGTTCACGGCAGCATCTTCCAGTTCGAAGGAATGGCCTCGGTCTTCGATCCACGCTCGGGGCCGTGCTATCGCTGTCTCTATCCCGAGCCGCCCCCTCCGGGTGCAGCGCCGAGCTGCGCCGAGGCCGGCGTCCTCGGCGTGCTGCCCGGCCTCGTCGGCTGCGTGCAAGCGCTCGAGGCCATCAAGCTCATCCTCGGGGCTGGACGACCGCTCATCGGCAGGATGGTGCACTTCGACACGCTCAGCATGGAGATCCGCGTCAACAGGCTTCCACGGGATCCCGCGTGCCCGATGTGCGGAGAGCACCGCACCATCACCGAACTGATCGACTACGAGGAGTTCTGCGGGCTCCGCAATCCGGGGCCGCCGAAGGCCTCGCACGCTGCCGCATGATCCCTCGGACACCCGCGGCGAACGCGGGCAGAGCGTCCGTCAGCCTTCGACACGGACGCGCTGGCGCAACAGTACGGTGAATCCTGCCGGATCGTCGTCGGTGCCTGCGAAGAGGGCTTCGACCTTCACGCTGTCGGCCTGGTCGAAGATGCGGCGGGCGCAGCTCCGAAGCTCGACGACTGCCGCGGCGGAGAGGCGCGCCACGGACATCGTCGGATCCCCGGGCACATCGTAGAGGATCGCGAGCGTCGCCGGATCGAGATTCCACACCACGCGCTTGAACGCCTCGCAGAACGCGGCGAGCTTCCGCTCGGGCGCGACTCCCGGATAGAGGGCGCGGTCGACCTGGTTGCGGATCTCCGCATCGGGAATCTCCACCGCTACCCGCTCCGCAACGACCCGACCCGCCCGCAACCGATACTGGCGCGGGCTGCCGAGCCCGGTCCGCGTGCCTTCGACCACCGCCGTGCTCTCACCGTCCGAGACCTGCCAGAACGTCGGAGCGCTCACGTCCCAGAGCGCTCCGGTGTGGAACGCGGGCTCGGTGGGCCGCAGCGTCACCAGGCGGTGCCGCGCGTGGCGCGTAAGGAACTCCATCGAGTCGTCGCGCGCGACCGGCTGCACGCCGTGCTCCCGCATGCGGTATTCCGGCGCACGATCGAACGCTGAGGGCCGGAAGAGCGCTTGGCAATCCCGGCAATGGAGGAAGTTGTCCGACCTCATGCGGAGAGCTGGACCTTCGACTCGGCGACGTTCGGCATCGTCGCCTCCGCCGCTTCCGAAACGCCCTCGCTGAGCGGCGGGATCTTGACCACGAACTCCGTCCCGCCCCCAAGCGCGCTCTCCACATCCAGCGTCCCGCCGAGCGCCGCGATCAGCCGGGTCACCAGGCGCAGGCCGAGCCCGATACCGCGGAAGCGCTTGCGCGCCGTAGGATCCGCCTGTCGGAATCCCTCCAGCACTTCGGCAACTTCCTCGGGCCGCATGCCGATGCCCGTGTCCCGCACGCGAAGCTCGAGCGCGCCGTCGGGAAGCGACGTCGCGGCGACGCGCACGCTCCCGTTCTCCGTGAACTTCAAGCCGTTCAGGATCAGGATGTCGATGATCCTGGCGAGCTTCTCCTCGTCTGTCCGGATCGGCAGGCTCGTCAGATCCCCGATCTCGAGGCGAACGTGTTTGTCGGCGAACGCGGGTCCATGGCGCTCGCTCAGCCGCGACAGGATCGTCTTGGCATCGAAGCTCCATACGGTGAGCGGAATCTCGCCGGCCTCGAGCGCCGCCAGGAAGAAGATGCCCTCCACGCAGCTCAGGAGCTCGTGGGAGTTGGTTTGGATACGGTCGAGCGCCTGGCGCTGGTCCATCGTGAGGGTCGCGCCGTGCTCCTCGAGCAGGATCGAACTGTACCCCATGATCGCCGAGAGAGGGGTGCGGAACTCGTGCGTCAGGTTCGCGAAGAACTCCTCCTTGATGTGCCGGAGGCGCTGCAGATTGCGCCGCTTTTGAAGCGCGCGCTTGGTCGTTTCCAGGATCTCGAGCACGTCGAAGGGCTTCGCCACGTAGGAGAAGACCTTCAAATTGATGCTCTCCACGGCGGTCTCGAGCGAGCCGTACCCCGTGATGACGATGACCTCGATGTCGGGATCGTGCTCCTTGATCTTGGCGAGCAGGGGCATGCCCGACAGGCCCGGCATTCGCAGATCAAGCGAGACGATGTCGATGGGGGTGGTCTTGAGGATCTCCAGGGCGGCCTCGCCCCGCTCGGCGCTGTACACCTGGTAGTACGGCTTGAGGATCATCTTCAGAGCCAGCGCGGGGCCCGGCTCGTCCTCGATGATCAGAACGTTCCCTTGAGAGGCCATGCGGGATGGGAGGCAGCAGAATCCATGCCACGACCCGGCACGTCAGGCTGCGCGGACGAAGCCTCCGAAACTATTGGCGTCGCGGCACCGAGCGACCCGCCGGCTCGTCCCTCCGCCAGCCAGACTCCGCCGTGATCCGTCCAAAATTGAACGCGCTCGTGCGCGCGGGACTCGGGCGCGCGGGTTCCTCCACCGCGCGGCGACGCCAGACCGCCGCCGAGATCGCCAGGCTCAGTCGTCCGCCTGAATGCCGAGCTTGTCCATGCGGTACTTCAGGATCCGGCGCGTCGTGCCGAGGAGCTCGGCCGCGCGCGTCTGATTGAACTCCACGTGTTGCAGCGCCGAGCGAATGATCTCGCGCTCGAAGTCGTCGACGGCATCCGTCAGCGACTTCTCCTGCCGCAGCACTTGCTGCTGGATCGTCGAAGTCTCCACGCGGCCAACCCGCACCTGCTCGGGAAGGTCCTCCGCCCCGATGGGCTCGTGGTCCGACAAGACCAAGATGCGCTCGATGACGTTCTCGATCTCGCGCACGTTCCCCGGCCACGGATAGCGGAGCAGCGCATCGACGGCCTCCGGGCTGATGCGCTTCTCGCGGATGCCGAGCTGCGAGGACTTCGTGGCGATGAAGTGCTTGATGAGCAGTGGCAGGTCCTCGGATCGCTCGCGCAGCGGCGGCAACTGCAGGGAGACCACGTTCAAGCGGTAATAGAGGTCCGAACGGAACCCGCCGTCGCGCATGGCCTGCTCGAGATCCCGGTTGGTCGCGGCGATGATCCGCACGTCGACGCGGATGGCCTGCTTGCCCCCGACGCGCATGAACTCGCCCTGCTCGATCACCCGCAGGAGTTTCGCTTGCAGCGCCGGCGCCAGCTCGCCGACCTCGTCGAGGAAGATCGTGCCTTGATCCGCCAGCTCGAACTGCCCGAGCTTCTTCGTCACGGCGTCCGTGAACGACCCGCGCTCGTGGCCGAACAACTCGCTCTCGAGCAGGTTCTCGGGAATGGCGGCGCAGTTCAACGTCACCAGCGCCTTGTCCGCACGCGGGCTCTGATAGTGCAGGGCCTTGGCGATGAGCTCCTTGCCGGTACCGCTCTCGCCGGTCACCAGGACGGTCGTCTTGAGCGGCGCGACCATCCCGACCGTCCGGAACACCTTCTGCATGCGCGGCGAGTTGCCGATGATGCTGTCTGGGCTGTAGCGCCGGCCGACCTCCCAGCGCAGGTTCTCGAGTTCCGCATTCCGTGCGGCGTCACGGGTCGCTCGTTCGACGATGATCAGGAGCTCCTCTACGTCGAAGGGTTTGGTGACGTAGTCGAACGCCCCGAGTTTCATCGCCGTCACCGCCGTCTTCACGGTCTTGGTCGCGGTCAGCATCAGGACCGGCACGCGCGGATCCTGCTCCTTGATCCGCTCCAGCACCACGAGACCGTCGAGTCCCGGCATCAGGACGTCCAGCAGGACGAGATCTGGCTGCACGTTCGGCAACGCCTCGAGCGCCTCTTCTCCGGAGCTCGCGAGCACGGCGTCGTACTGGTCCTTCAAAACCATCCGCACCGATTCGCGCACTCCGGGCTCGTCGTCGACGATCAGCACCTTCCGCTTTTCCATGACTCCTCCGTCCTCCTCAGTCCGCCGCCACGCCGCGCTCCGCGGCATGCTTCCAATCGATCCGAATCACCGTCGCTTGATCCTCGCCTCGGCGCACCGAGAGCGTTCCGCCGTTCCGTGCGAGCAATGCCGCCGCCAGCGCCCAGGCGAGCGGCGGCGTTTCCTCGGTCCCGTTCGGCCGCGGCGCAACCCACGCCGACAGCCTGGCCGCCACCGACGCCTCGGTCCGAACGCACACCTCGAGGGCGCGCTCGTCCCGGCCGCGAACCGCGAGCGTCGAGTGCGGCACGAGGCTCGGCAGCAAGCCCCGACACAGGCTCCGCAGGGCAAACTGCACTTGCGATTCGTCCACCGCGACGGCGCGCGGCCCCTGGTCCTGGCGGTCGACGCGGATGTGGCGTTCGGCGAGCGCGTCGCGCTGCTCCTCCAGCGCGCGGTCGAGCAACGTTCCGACGTCCGTCGGCCGGGCTACTGGTGTCCGGAAGCGCGAAAATTCGAGCAGCATCTCGACGACGCCGTCCATGCGACCGACGGCGTCGATCATCAAGCCCGAGAAGCGCTGCCGTGCTTCGGGGTCGGCCACGATGCCGTCGAAATGCTGGGACACCGTCTTGATGGTCACCATGGGGTTCCGGAGCTCGTGCGCGAGCTCCCCGAGCACGACCTCGAGATCCATGGTCGCGATCCCGACCGCGGGGGGCGAAACCGGCGCGGACGGGGCCGGAGGCGCCGCGGGGCGACCCCACGCTCCCGCGGTCTGCTCGGGCAAGAAGACCAAGTGCTCCGGATCGACGACCCGGGGTCGGTGAAGCACCAGGGTCCGCGTCAGCACCGCCTCCAGCTCCGCGACGTTGCCGAACCAGAGGTAGTGCCGCAGGCGCTCGAGCGCCGCCGGCCGATACTCGATCGCGTCGAGACCGAACCGCGGCGCCAATCGACGCGAAATCGCCTCGACGAGGCCCGGTAGATCGGCGACGCGGTCGCGGAGCGGCGCCAGCACGATCGGCACGACCGACACCGCGTATGCGAGCTCGGGGAGGAACGCGCCATCAGCCGCGAGCGCGCAGACGTCACGCTCGACGCCGCACACCAAGCGGAGATCCCGCCGACCCGCGCGGATGTCGTCGACGACCTCGGCCACCTCGGACTGCACCGCCCACGAGGCGCGATCGAGATGGGCGACGTAGATCGTCGCGACCTCGCGCGGAGACGGAAGCATCGCCGCGAGCTCCCCGCGGCCGAGCGACGCGCCGTCCGCGACGACGAGGGGACCCGGCCATTTTCCCGCGACCCGGAGCGCACGCGCCACCACGTCGACCCCGGTGCCGGCCTCGCCCTGTACGAGCACGACGTCGAGACGGCTTGCGAGCACCCGGCGCACGATCGCCGCCGCATCGGGCGCGAGAAACGGAGCCCCGAGCTCGTGAGGCGCGCCCCTGGAACCTGCGTCCACCGAGGCCACCCGCGTTCGCGCGTCGAGGAGCGCGCGGACGCGGGCGCGTATCGCGTACGCGTCGAACGGCTTCGGGAGACACTCGAACGGTACGCGAGCCTGCACGACGGTACACACGTCGACGTCCCCCACCGCATGCAGCAGGAGCACGGGCACGCCGGGAAAATCTTCCGCGAGGGCGCGGCCGACGGCGCGCTCATCGCGCGGCGGTGGCGACAGGCCGAGCACGACGACGTCCGGCGTACGGCCCCGAGAGCGTCCGGCCAACGTCGCATCCGCGATCACCTCGTGCTCGTGCCCGAGCACGATCCGCAGCGTTTCTCGAACGCTCGTGGACGGGTCGATGACGAGAACGGTCGGCATGCACGATCACCCACGGGAGAAGATGTGGGGTCGATCCGTGACCGCCGATCGCGAACGGCCGGGAAACCCCGAGCCGACCCGCGGGAACTACGCGCGCCATCCACCGGAACCGCCACCCACCACTTCGCACCGCAATTACTGTACGATTTTGTACGTGCACAACCTGCCGAGTGTCAAGGGGAATTCCGGTAGGTGGACGATTCTTGCCTCACCCGAACGTCGACTCGCCCGAATTGACGAGCCGACGTCCGTTCCCCCAGGCCCCTGTGCTCGCTCACAGAGTTCGGGTGAGGTGTCGCAGTCGATCGACTGCTGGCGATCGAGTGAGCAAAGCCCGTTCCGCGCCGAAGCGTGTGATTCCGCGCCACCGGAACGGAAACGGCCGGGGAGGACGTGTCGGCATCCCTGCCGCCCCTTGTCCGACGGCGACGCGGATCCTCCCCCCGAGAGCGTTCAGACCGCGCGTCCGCCCGCGCCGAGGCGCAGCCGCAACCATCCGATGGCCGTGAGCACGATCCCGACCGCCATCATCACCAGGCCGCCGCTGAACACGACGTGGTAGAGGTCCACCTTGGCGCGGCCGATGTTGTAGCGCTCTCCTTCATCGTCGAGCGGGCGCAGGATGCGGTCCGTCGAAGCCGCGGCATCGGGAAAGTACCCGCGGGCGCGTCCTTCGGCGACGATCCCCTGGTACTGGCCGAGCTTCCGACTCCCGATGATGGCGTTGCCGATGCCGAGCACCAGCAAGGTGATCGCGAGCACCAACAGGCGGCTCTGATAGAGGCGCCGCGGCTGCATGCGGAGGCGCTAACATCGGGTTGCGGCACCGTCAAGCAACGGCTAGATCTCGGCCATGCGTGAGCCGATCACCTGGCATTGGCTCGGGCTCTGCGCCTACGACGACGCGCGCTGGCGGCAGGAGCGCGCGTGGCGTGCGTGTCGCGAGAACGGCTCGGAAGTGTGTTTCGCGCTCGAGCATCCCGCGACGATCACGTTCGGAAGACGCGTGACACGGGACGACGTGCAGGTCTCGGCGGCCGACCTGCGCACTCGCGGCATCGTCTGCCGCGACACGGAGCGCGGCGGACGCGCGACGTATCATGCCCCCGGCCAGCTCGTGCTCTATCCGATCGTACATCTGGCCCGGCGCGGCTGGGGCGTCGCGCGCTTCGTCACCCTCCTCGAGGACGTCATGGAGGAGATCGCGGCCGTCGCGGGGATCGCGACCCGCCGCGACGCTCGCGGACGCGGCGTCTGGACGGAGTACGGCAAGCTCGGCTCGATCGGCATCCGGGTGCGGGACGGCGTGTCGACGCACGGCTGCGCGCTGAACGTCGAGGTCGATCTTTCCGGCTTCGCGCTCATCGCGCCATGCGGCATGAAAGACGTTCGCATGACGAGTCTCCGGATGGAGGGGGCGAACGCGAACGTGCTCGATCTCGTCCCGGCCGCCGAGCGCGCGCTGCGGCAACGGCTCGATCCGACCCACGAGTCCGTACGCGAGGTCGCCCTCTGACGCCGGCCGAGAGCGCGCTCGTCGACCGCATGCTCACCGGCGATCGCGTCGCGCTCGCCAAGCTCATGACGCGCGTGGAGAACGAGAGCGGCGACGTCACCGGGATCATGGCGCGCATCTACCCGCGCCTCGGCCGCGCCGACACGCTCGGCGTCACCGGCCCACCCGGCGCCGGCAAGTCGACCCTGGTGGACCGGGTCGTCGCCAGGCTGCGCGCGCGCCACGAGACCGTCGGCGTCGTCGCCGTCGACCCATCGAGCCCCTTCAGCGGGGGCGCCGTCCTCGGAGACCGCATCCGGATGCAGGACCACGCGACCGACCCCGCGGTCTTCATCCGCAGCCTGAGCACGCGCGGACGGCGTGGCGGCCTCGCGCGGGCGACGCGCCAGATCACGCACCTGCTCGACGCCTTCGGCAAGGACCGCATCCTGATCGAAACCGTCGGCGTCGGGCAAACGGAGCTCGACATCATGGAGCTCGCCAAGACGGTGGTCGTGGTGCTCGTGCCGGAAGCGGGGGACACCGTGCAGGTCATGAAGGCCGGCCTGCTCGAGATCGCGCACGTCTTCGTCGTGAACAAGGCCGATCGGGAAGGCGCGTTACGCATGCGGACGGAGCTCCAGGCGATGGTCCAGCTCCGTCCGCATCCCGAATGGGAGGTCCCCGTCCTGCTCACCGAGGCGCACGCCGACCGTGGAATCGACGAGCTGGTCGACGCGATCGAGGCGCATCGTGCGCAGCGCGCCCGACGGGCGAACGGACGCGTCGGCGAGACCCACCGCGAGCGCGAGTTCCTGGACGTGCTCGACGGCGAGCTTCGCGCCAGACTCGAGCGCCGGATCGGCGACGAGGCGGACGTGCTGGCGCGCGTGCGGCGCGGAGACGTCGACCCGTACACCGCCACCCGCGAGCTGCTCGCCGACCGCGACGCCCTCCGCCGCCTGCTCGGAGAGTCGTGAGCCTCTACGCGATCGGCGATCTACACGGCTGTCCCGACGAGCTCGACGTGCTGCTCGAAGCGCTCGCGCCCGGCGCCGGCGATACCGTCGTCTTCCTCGGAGACTACGTCGACCGCGGCCCCGCCGTCCGCCGACTCGTCGATCGACTGCTTCACCTCGACCGGGAGGCATTCGCATCCGTCTTCCTGCGCGGCAACCACGAGGACATGCTGCTCGGGTACCTGGGCATCGGAGGCCTGCACGGCGACGTCTACCTCGAAAACGGCGGCGGCATGACGCTCGCGAGCTACGGCGTCTCCACCGGCACCGCGCCCGGAGTCGCGACGCTCGCGGCCATCCCCCCCGAGCACGTCGCGTTCTTCCGGCGCTGCCGGCTGCGGCACCTCGCGCCGCCGTTCCTCTTCGTGCACGCAGGCATCCGCCCCGGCATCGCGCTCGACGCCCAGGCCGACGAAGATCTCCTCTGGATCCGTGAGGAGTTCTTCCTCCGGCCGCACGCCTTGCCCTACACGGTGGTGTTCGGACACACGCCGTCGCGCGAGGCGCGCGTCGACTTGCCCTATCGCATCGGGCTCGACACCGGGCTGGTATACGGCAACAAGCTCAGCTGCCTCGACATCGACGGGCGACGCCTCGTGCAGGTCGCGCGCGGCGCACGCCGTGCGACGAGCCGCGACCTCGCCCCGGCGTTCGCCGCCGCGCGCGTCTGAGTCGCGCCCGCGACTTGCCGAAGGACCGGGGAAGCCGCTAATATTCGCGCGCTTCGGGTCGGCCGCCGCATGGCGCGGTCATCGTCCGGGGACGGCGGCGTAGCTCAGTTGGTTAGAGCGAGGGTCTCATAATCCCTAGGTCCGTGGTTCGATTCCACGCGCCGCCACTGTTTTCCCCCGCGACGTCGCCGACTTGGCCGACCGCTCGCGCCGCCGTCTTCGCATCCTCGGGACTGGTGGCAGTTCTGGTGGCACTTCGACCGCCGGAATCGAGCTTTCGCACGGCGTCTAGCTGGTGCTCTGGCGAGAGGTGCGCGTACCTGAGGGTCATGGTCGCGCTCTGGTGGCCGAGAAGCTCCTGGACGGTTCTGAGCGGTACGCCGGCCATCACCAGCCGGCTCGCGAACGTGTGCCGGAGGCAATGCCAGGTGAAGCCCTCGATGCCGGCCGCTTGGAGCGCCGGGACGAAGACCCGGTTGTAGAAGTTCTGGGCGTCGAGTGCCGTCTCGCCCGTGCCGCTCGGGAAGACCCACGGGCTCTTGAGCCGTGAGGGCAAGGCGCGGAGCGTCTCCCGGACGGTCTCGTTCATCGGGACGTGCCGGGCTTTGCCGGACTTCGACCGGGGGATGGTCAGGACGCCGGCCGCGAAGTCGAGATGCTCCCAGCGAAGCCCGAACTGCTCCGCTCGGCGTAGGCCAGTGTGGAGCGCCACGGCGACGGTCGGCCAATGCTCCTCGCCGATCGCCTCCTGGAGCTTCGTCTCCTCGTCATCCGAGAGGTACCGCACCCGCTGGTTGTTCTCCCGGGCGAAGAACCGAGGCTTCACCGGGTTCGTCTCGAGCTTCTCGTCGGCGATGGCCACGTTGAAGACCCGCCGCAGGAACGCCAGCTCACGGTTGATCGAGGCGGGCGCCAGCGGCTTCCGCTCCTGCTTCTTGCCACGGCGAAGGCTGCCTTCGGCCCGTCGCTTCGCGATCGCCCGCTCAACGTCGCCGGGGAGAATCTCGCGAAGCGTCTTGCCCTTGAAGACGTCTTTCCAAAGCCGCCCGTAGCGCTCGTAGTGATCCTCCAGCGTAGACTGTGCTTGTTGCGTTCGAGGTAGTCGTCGATCACGTCGGCGAGCGGAATCTCTCGGCGGCGAATGTCCTCCGGGAAGAACCGATGTTCGCGGACCTCGTTCTTGCGCTTCGTGTAGAGCGAAGCCGCCAGCGACTTCGGCCCGGCCTTCTCGCGATGGCGCTTGCCTTTGTCGTCGAAGTAGCAGACCCACCAGACGCCGGAGCCACGAGGATGCTCGAATATCCCGCGCGTGCGACGCTCAGCGCGCCTTTTTTCGCGTTCGTCGGTGTCGTTCATGCTTTGTCCCTTCGTCGAATAGCTCACAGGCCGGCGCGCGCAGAGCGCGTGCGATTGCCGCGACTGTGGACGCGCGCGGGTCGGTGTCGCTCCGCTCAGCGCGTGCAACCGCTTGCAGGAAAAGGCCGCTGCGCTCGGCGACCTCCGCGAGGGTCATGCCTCGGACTTTGCGTGCTCGCTTGAGACTCTCCATCAGGTTCAACCACTGTAACGAATACGTTTAACCTCTTCAAGGCCATTACTCGCGGAGAGCAGGACGAACGGAGCGAGCGATTAGCACCTCGACGTCACTTTGGCGGAACCGAAGGGCACCTCGGGGGCCGAAGAGCTTCACGACCGGAAGACGCCGTTGGTAGGCCCATTGGTAGAGCGTTCCCGGTTTGAGACCGAGCATCGCCGCTGCCTCGCGGACGTCGAGCAGCCGATCAACCTGCCTGGGTGATCCATCGGTTGGAGCCGTCACCCGATCACGTCCCATCGGCGCTCACGCGGCTCTCCGCCCCGCTGAGGATCACCGAAGGGGCAATCTTCGCGATTCCCAGATACGACAGAAACGACTGAGACGACCGAAGCCCCCCACTACGAGGACCTTCGATCGTTTCGGTCGTCATTGTCGTAACGGCGATCCAAGCATCTGCATGGCGTCCGCCCGTGTCCGTCCGCTTCTCGCAACGAGCGAGGCCGCCCTCCGAGAGTGCCGAGAGCGCCCGCTCAATCTCGCTCGCGTTCCGGTTGCGTCCGAAAAGATCCCGGATCTGCGTCCTCGTCAGGCCCTGTGCCCCCGCCATGCGAACCGCCCGGAGTAGCTCATCGGCGACAGGATCACCGAGCGTGTCACCGAAGATGTAGCCGGCAGACGCCTCGCAGTAGTCCCATAGTGCCAGGGCCGCGAACAGGTGCGTTGGTCGAATGAGTTCGCTGCAATCCAGCAAGGCGTAGATCGTCGCCAGGCGCATGACCTGCGCTTCCGCCCGTCCAATCACCGCCCCGACCAATCCCCGCTTGCCTTCGGAAAGCGGACCGTACACCACGTCCCAGACGGCGTCAGCATCGTCGTCCCGCCGCATCAGCGTCGCGGTTCGCGCGAACGCGATCGCGTGCGCGAGGCCCTGCCGCAAAGGTACGAGATCCTCCTCTCGCAAGGTCCCGCCGCGAGGGAGCACCTTGGACCTCTGAACGCACGCCCAGAGAAAGCGATTCGCGAAGCCGCCGGCAGCCTCGGTGCGACTGAGGTAGCGGCGTGCCTCGTCACGCGTAATGTGTCCGATGATCGAGACGTGCGCGCCTACCGCCCGTGCCGGTGAGTGCTTAACGAGCGTCTCCAGGTTCCCGCTATCCCATCCGAGCCTCAGGATCGGCGTCATCGCCTCGCTCGTCTTCCTCATCGCGGGGTTCGTCTCCATCGTGTGGACGCCCTACCCCATCGAGGCCATC
>WBZR01000686.1_pt3 | contig 21261 bp, 21 predicted proteins | sample 5204231 | NCBI WGS metagenome assembly WBZR01 (sample SAMN12412403, study PRJNA552823) | activated sludge metagenome | isolation source: activated sludge from anammox sidestream of wastewater treatment plant... | place: USA: Virginia | collected 2017-08 | reverse complement strand
ATACAGTTAGAATTTTATTTTTGTAGTAAGAATTTCTGACCGATTCCTTAATTAGAAATGCTGCAAGATCTATAGTATTATTTGAAGTAATATCTGCACCTAGAATTGAAATAAAATATCTTAAAATGTTATACGGACCATCTTGTGTTGCCGAAACGAAGACTGTTACCTGATACGCAGCATTTTTGTATTTTAAATTAACAAATACAGATTGATTTTCTACTATTGCCAAACCATTATCATCAGTACCAATGATATCCGGAGCTACAATGACAGGATTTGAGCTTGACGCCAATGCGTTATAATTATCTACAGATAATATTGAATTATGCAGAATACCTGAATAAACGGCGTAAAGATAGGTTTTAAGGAATTCATACTCAAATAGTTTGATTCTTTTTTGATGAAATGGGAAAACGCTGCTTCTGTTTGACTTATTAACCGTTTGGATTATGTTGATCTCACCGCTTAAGCTGTTATCAAGTCCATTTCTAACCTCCTCTTCAAAGTCATTTCTCACCGTTCTCTTTCTTAATCGATTGGCCATATTATTAATTTATTTGTACAAATCTAATAAATTATAAAAGGTGAAAATTATCATATTATGATAAAATATCCGGTGGCATATTTACTATTTTTGAGCACAAAATTCAATAAAGTTAAATATGAATAGGCGTATATTTTTTAAACAATTTATTTTAAGCGGCTTTTTTCTCCCTAATTATCTAAATACAAGGATAGATAAATTTCCAGATAATGATATTATTATTGATAAATGGAATTTTGATGAGTTAAATATGATTCTTGGAGGGATTAAGTCTGGAAATCTGTATTCTATAAGAGTTAGCGAACATAATCACAGAAAATTAGAATTTAATAATGATGAAAAGAATCATTACGGATATGATTTACATCATTTTAAAGAAGGCTTTGTGATCTCATTAAAAAGGAAAATAATAAATGAAAATTTATCAAAACAGATCTATTTCATCGATAACCATAATCAGTCCATATCGAATAAGTATCAGTTACCTGAATGTAAAAATAAAGGAAATTCAATTATTTGTTTTCAGGAAGATGGAATTAATAATAAATATTTGTTTGAATGTCTTCGTACAGAAAAACATTACATTACATTCAATTTAGTCAAATATTTTATATCAAAAAAGAAAAACCTTTTATTATTATTCGATGCCGAAGTCATTTCTCAGGATTTGATATTTTACTTTCCTGTTCGATACTCCGCAACTAATGATAAAATATTATAACATTTTTAATTCTAATTATTTAAAGTATTTATTAAGAATATTTTTTTAATATAGATTTAGCCCGGTTAATTATTTCTTTTTTAAATTTAAGGGGTGAAATTATTTCTACCTCATCTCCCCACCCCATTACCCAAGAAATAAATTCATAAGATTGCTTTACTTTAAATTCCAGGATAACTCCATCTTTTTCATATGTTATTTTTTGATTTTCGATCCAAAACTTGTTTTCAAGATATTCATCCCAACCTCGGCCAAACTTAAGCTTTATATCAATTTCCTCACCTCCTGTATAAATACCCCAGCTTTTTGAAAATATTTCTGATATTTCCGGTGCTTTTAAGGATTGTTTTGTTCTTAATAGCTTAATACCAGTAATTGTTTCTATCCTGTAAAATTTAATTTCCTTTTTATCAAATGCGATCAAATAGAAGGACTTTTGTGCTGGAAGTAAATATATAGGACTTAACACCTTTTTTATCTCATCAGATGAAGCAGGCCTTCGAAAATCAACTTGAATTTCCAGTTTTTCGATAATTGCTTTTATTATATTTACAAATATGGAAAGAGTTTTATTTTTAAAAATGTTGTTTAAAGCTTTAATATTCCTTACATCAAAGTCCGAATTCAGCAAATAATATTTGCTGATAAGTGTATTTAGATCTTTGTGGTTAAAGTCAGTGAGTAATTTTCCCTTACGTGAATATATGTCAGCTCCAATTTTTCTTAAGGCTAAAAGATCTCTGCGAATTGTTGTTGGACTTGTTTTGAACATATCTGCCAGATCATACTCAGAATAGAAACCCGGTTTTTCATAAACTATTGCTGAAATCTCTACCTGACGTTTAATTTCCTTATTTTCAGTAGTCATTTAAACGGAAGTTAAATTATATTCAAAATTAAGAGTATTTTTAAAAGTAAAAAATATAATTTGATAATATTAAGGATATTGCCATGTAATACAATTTAATACACCTCCTAATCGTGAAAGTTCATCGCATCTGACTGGGATTACCTTAAAACCTTCTTTTTCAAAAGTCTTTTTTGCTTGCTTATCATGCAATGGTACACCATAAATAGGTAAATAGATTAATTTATCAACTTGCAGGAAGTTTACCCGGTTGCCCCAGGCACTTGGTATTCCTTCGCTCTTTTTATCTTCAGGAATTTCGTTTATTAATCTTATTATCTTAAATTTTTTACCAAGTATAGATTTGAAAAACATAACAATATTATCATAAAATTTGCAACCATATTTGTAACTTTCGGAATATGAAGATACTACAAGTTTATATCTGCTAATGAACCTCATCATTCCATCTACATGTCCGGTAACATCTCCCCATTCTTTTTTTATAAATATTACCTGATGTAAACCAAGTTTTTCTTTCAGTAAATTCTTAATTTTTACCCTAGAAAGATTTTTGTTATCTTTAACTATCTGTTCCGTTATAATAGCTGTGCCATATCCATTGTGAGTAATATTCCCTCCATCCAAAATTAGAGGCAATTCGCTGCATTTTATATTTAGTTTATCAGCAAGGTCCCAACCTGCTTTATCTAGGGGCTTAGATTCATATACAGGCATGTATGAAGGCTTATAAATAGCTTTGGAGACAAAGGTCTTTTTATATACCTGAGTTACTATTGGAGCCCAGTCACGTATCCAGATTGAGTTATTACTTTTCAAATCTAGTAATTTGTATTGTATAGTAATCTTTTTCAGAATTATAACTTTTATAAGCAGATACTCTATCTATGTATATGTCATCTAATATTAATCCAAAATCTTTGTTTATCACGGTGGAATTAATATTGTTGCATTTTTGAAGACAATCGAATATTCCAGAAATATAATTATCTAAATCACCATTTAGTTTTATTTGATTTGTTTTAAAGTAAATATTTATAATTACTTCTATTCCAAAAATATCATTGCTAAAGTACGGAACTAATTTATTACTCTTATGAATATCAAATTCCTTTCTCAAATTATTCACATATTTGGTTTGTGCAGATTTTTCATTGAATAGACTGTATCCAAAGTTAGTTTTACGAGGCGGCAATCCTTCTATTTTTAAATATATAGAATTAGGCGTTTCCATATTTGTTTTCTCCATTTTGAATTCGTTACAATATAATTATGCTATTTGTAGAATCCAAATAAACAAATAATTTATAAATATTTAGCATTAAAATATTTTAGTCAAATTTGTGAAAATAAATTTTTATAAATTTTGAAATAAAATATATTTTTTTAGAAAAAATCTAACTAAAATCACTAACGACTTAAGGATAAAAAATATCATTGAATGATATGATACCCGGCTTTATTTATTTTAACTTTGAATAAATAAAAGGAGGCATATCATGAAATCATTAACAATTACTTTTTTTTTCATTCTTTTTATAACTCAAAGTTCATTTTCACAGAATAATTCCTTTATAAATAAAGTTAATACAGGCGAATTATCATCAGAAGAAATATATTCCAGATGCAGCGATGCTGTTGTATTGGTTTATCAATACGACAAAGCTAATGCTTTGCTTGGATATGGTAGTGGTGTAATTGTTTCAAGCGGGGGATTGGTATATACAAATTTTCACGTTGTTGAACATGCTTCTCGGATAGAGGTTAGAAATGGGAACGAGATCTTTGATAGTGTTGCCTTTGCTGGTTTTGACCCATTCAACGATGCGGTATTACTTAAGCTCCCTGAAGGTAATTATCCATTTATAAATGTTTCAAAAGAAAACGACTATAAAATTGGCAGCAGTATATATGCACTTGGTAATCCACAAGGATATGCTAAGACATTTAGTTATGGTGTTATCAGCGCAATCAGAACAAATGAAAATGCAGCAAAAATACAGATATCTGCACCTATCTCTCCTGGTTCAAGCGGAGGTGCACTACTTAATTCTAGAGGTGAATTAATTGGTATTACTTCAAACTCAGTAACAACCGGACAAAATATGAATTTTGCTATTCCTATTAATATTTTTGTTAATATTCCTGTAATTGATTTGACGAATACTGAACAAACATTTTTGATAAAGCAAATGTTTTCCTTATACACTTCTTCTGAAAGGATTTCCTTTGATTCAACAGTAATCATTATATCTCAATATTGCGACCTGTATATTAACGATACAGCGAAATGGGAATTTGCTGGTCAATTTTATTCTAATCGGGGAGAGTATGATAGTGCAATTGCTTGTTATAGCCGTGGAATCAAATTAAATAATACAAACAAGTTTTTATATAAATTACGAGCTGATTGTTATGCCCAGAAATCCGATACAGTTAAGGCTCTTTCTGATTACCAAAGTGCTATTTCGCTTTGCGATGCATATCTAGAAGCATATATTGATAGGGCAAAGTATTTAAAATATACTTTAAAAGATTATAAAAGAGCAATAGATGATTATGATATGGTTTTAAAAATCAATCCGGAGTACGACTTTGTTTATACAGAAAAAGCAAGTTGCAAACTTAACATGAATGATAAACAAGGAGCTATACAGGAACTTAGTAACAGTCTATTATGGAAAGATGATATCCCGGTTTTATATAAAATGAGAGCTGAAATATACTCGGAACTAAAGATGTATGATGAAGCAATTGATGATTATGATATTGTTCTTTACAAATCACCTATGGAAATAGATGCATACCTTAGCAGAGCCATTTTGTATAGCAAAATTGATGATCCGGTAAGCGCTATCAGGGATTACCAGGAATATATAAAGTATAATGTTGATGAGCCAACAGCATATAACAATATGGCTTATGCATATATGAGTATTGAAGATTATGAAAAAGCTGAATATAATTTTAATCAGGCTTTAAAATACAATAAGTATCATTTTGATAGTTACATTGGATTATCAATTTTAAATATAAGGCAGGGTAACATCAAAAATTCAATAAACAATATGTGCAAGGCTATAGAAATTCAGGATCTATTATTATTTGGAAAGCCCGGAATTGATAAACTCAAAAGTAACGGTTGGTTCTGGGATAAAAAAGAAAAGAAAGATATGAAGAGAATATTTAAGATTATGGGAATTACTGATAGAGAAGTAGAGCCCAGTGAAAGTAAGGAACCAAAATCACGAAGAGTTAAGCGTGAAGCTGCAGAGAGGAATATTAAATAGAAAGAAAGAATTTGAGAGTTTTGCTGGTTATTTTGTTGTGTATTATTTTGAATGAATGATTTAAAGTAAATAACAGCACATTCATCCATAATTTTTATTTTTATATATTCCGGAATTTATTCTTTTCTATAATTTATGCCGTTTTCCTTATTATCAGAACCTATATTATTTTCAAACCATTCAGTTTGTTTATCTCACCAACATTCAAGGAATTGTATCCAGTTGACTTCATCATTTACACTTGAGCCATAAGTTGAATACAAACCAATAATAAGATCTGAATTTCTATATTCATCAATCCATTCAGCCTTTTAAAATCCAAATCCCCATTTATCTATGTCTGTATCTTTTTCCGGTTTTTTCTCTTTATTGCAGGTAATAACAGTTACCAAGAATAATAAGATATACACATGCTTAATATATTTCATGATCATGTTGATTTAAATTTGTTGTGAGCATTTTTAGTAAATACATGTGCATCATATTTATGACGTACAAAACAAATGATAATATATAAAAATATTATTATTAAAACTTCAATCATCCAAAAAGGTCCTTTGATGGTTCTATCAAATTCGATTTTAACAGTTTCTCTGTTTACTTCTTTTCTGTATTTATATATTGTGTTTGTTGCAACTACCTTATACTCTGGTAAAATTGTTACTTCTTCCTTAGACAAAGCATTAGTAATAAGGTTAAAAGACGTAACTGGTTTATAATAACCCAATGAATAGTAATATCCATTTATTAACCAAACATCTCCAATACCCATAATATATTCATCACTTTCAGGAAGTGTCGTAGTAACAGGCGGAAATAATAATACGAGTGTTAAAACGGCTGCGAAAATATATTTAAACTTGGAGTTTAACAGGTAAAGGCTGGGGATAGAAAATAAATTTCTTTTATAGACAGGAAATATTACACTTTTATAGTAATCATAGTCATTAGATTTATACCATTCTAAAATTTCATAGTAATAATCTGGGTAATTATTAAACCAGAATGAAAGCTGTTTTTTTGTGGGCTTATCCATATTAGTAACAGTTAATTATTAAAATTTCATTTAACATAATATACAATACAAAAACAAAATGCGTGGAACGAACAACTTACCCGCTGCCGGCCCCACTACGAGCCTTACACAAGATAAGAAGCCGCCCACGCATAGCGCAGGCGTCCTCTATATTCCTGTGTAAATGAAATTGTAGTGGATTAGCAGCAGAATATTAGACGCAAATCTAAAATTATATTTTATGAAATAATTCCTATAAAATCCTTTCTTTAATAAATGAAAAATAAAAAATTATATAAGTTATTGCAATTCATTAAGAATTAATATGGTATAATATTCATGAGAAAAAATTATAAATTTAAAGACAAACTTCATGTACTTAACAAAAATTGTTTTAAGAACCATTTATAACATTTCAATTGAAATATTACGAATGGTATCTGCGCTTAGAAAGGGAAAATACCTGCATGAATAATCTAAGCATACTACCGGTAAACACCGGTGACAATTTCATTATCGATGATCTGATTAAAGACGATCCGGATATTTACCTGCACAGCGATAACCCGGAGCTTCAATGTTCTAAATTTCTGTTTGGGATTGCCAAAATTGAAGCTGAAATGGATCGCTGCAGGAAAAATGCACAGAGTATGATTGATGAAATCAATTTCTGGCTGGAAGGACAGTTAACAAAAAGGCAGAAGCAAATTGATTTCATGGCAAATTACTGCAAAAATTACCTGGCGCAGAATAATATGAAGTCCCTGAGTTTACCATCAGGTAACATAGGATTCAGAAAGCAGCCTGATAAAATTGAGATTACGGATCCTGATACATTCTTTGAAAAAGCTACTTTTGAGCTTATAAGAGTTGTTCCTGAGAAGTTCGAACCGGATATTTCTGCAATAAAAAATCGTTTTAAAGAAAAAGGTACTGTTCCACCCGGGGTAACAGTAGCGCCACAGGAGCCAAAATTTTATTATAAACTAAATAATAGGTAAAAAAATGAATAAACCAAAGCTTGATTTGCAGGTAAATGTGCCTGCAACAATTAAACTCTTAATGGATAAACCAGTTACCGGCAGCAATACATACGGCAACTGGTACCTATTCGGAGTTGAGTACGAAGGGCAGGAATATTCCTTCTTCGCTACAGAAGAGGTTGCTAAGTTTGCTGAGGCGAATAATCTGCGTAAAGGTGACAGTTTAAAAGTTACCAAAACCCTAGTCAAAACAGGCCGAAAGAACCAGACAGGGTACCAACTGGAAATTATGAACAAATCACAATCAGTATCCAACGGAAATGGAAATACAGCTGTTATTAATGGAAACGGCAGCACAGATGATTACAAGATAATGAGGGATTGTCTTGCTATGGGTATTAAATTGCAGCAGGATCTGGGTTCTGTAATAGATGTCAACCGAATAGCGATAACTTTATTCATAACCCGTACAAAATCCAAGAACGGATCATTTATTAATTATTAATTATACAAAATGGCACATAATTTAACAATAGAAAATGGTAAAACTTCTATGATGTATTATGGCGAAGTACCTTGGCACGGTTTAGGAACTAAACTTCATAAACCTGCAACATCAGAAGAAGCAATAGTGGAAGCTGGCCTCAACTGGGAAGTAATTAAAAAGCCGGTCTTCGTAAAACCTGGCAGGCAATTCAAGGTCAAAGATACATTTGCAGTGGTAAGAAAGGATAAATGGTCACTCAAAGAATGCGATATACTTGGAGTTGTAGGTAAAAACTACACGCCGGTACAGAATAAGGATGCATTTAACTTCTTTGATACAATCGTAGGAGAAAAGCTGGCCATATATCATACTGCAGGCTCTTTGGCTGGCGGTAAGATAATATGGATACTTGCTAAACTGCCGGGATTTATCCGTGTTATAAACAACGATATAAGTGAAAAATATCTGCTTTTAAGCAACAGTCATGATGGAAGTTCGATGGTACAGATAAAATTCACTCCCATAAGGGTGGTTTGCCAGAATACCCTCACAATAGCTCTAAACAAAGGTGAATCATTAAAGGTAAAGCACAGCAGGGATGTTAAAGATAAGCTGCAGCAGGCTAGCGAACTCTTGGGTATAGTGAATGAAAAGTATGATTTGATCGAACGGACATTCAAAGATATGGCAAAAATACAACTGAATGAGAAACGATTGAATGAATACATTAAATCTGTTTTTCCGGATCCCCAGGACGAGCTTCAGTATATTGCAGTAGATAAGAACAGAGATCTTGTACGAGAGCTTTTTGAGAATGGGGCTGGTAACAACATGCCCGGTGTAAAAGGAACGTTATGGGCGGGCTATAATGCGGTTACAGAGCTTATAGACCACAAGATCACCAAACAGACCAAAGATACCAGAACAAAATCCATATGGTTTGGAAACGGATACAATATAAAACAGAAAGCATTTGAAGCTGCTAATGATAAGTTGAAACATTGGCTGAATTAAAGTGTCAAATCCTAAATATTTGTGGTATAATATCCTTGGATTAATCCTGATAGCATAATTCAGGAAGGAGGTCATTTAACAGTTGAAATTAGCACAGCCGGATGAATCAAAAACTAAAACTAAAAAAATTAAACAATCAGGAAGGTAATAACATGAAAGAAAAGATCATAAAAAATCTGATAAAATTTGCAGTAACAGAATTCATAATGGTATCACTGGACCATCTTTGCGGAAGGTTTGCACAGAGGTTTGGAATAGGTGAAGAATATTTTACATAATTATTAGAGGGGTAACCCTCTTTTTTAAAGTGATCATATATTTGTATGTATTTCTGAAACTAACTTGTGAAAAATGCATGTTTGGCCAATGTCAAAACTTATCGACAATATAATTATAAATTTTTTTTTGGTTAAGGTCTTTCTTTTTTCAAATGTCTTTACCACTCCTTTTCCAATAGGATTAAAAAATATTTCATCCCCTACTTTATAATTCCAATCATTATTATCACTAATTTCTTTTATATTATTGTTATTTATTAAAGGATTATGAATATTAACGAAATTATTTTCAGATATAGCTAATAAATTACCTCCTAAATAATCAAAATACTCAAAATCTTGAACATTTTTCCACTTCTCTGGGATTATACCTTGACCATGTAATGCTCCTAAAAGTCCACCTGTAAATGCTGCAATACTATCTGTATCTGAACCTAATGAGTTAACAGCATTAACTAAAGCAATTTGTGGTTGATCAAAATATTTCGCAGCAAAAAATATACCAGCACACACGGTTCCAGTTCCAGATCCTTTTGATTCTGTTGAGTAACATCCTAATTTTCTTAAAATATCAAAATCATTATCCTTATAATTAAGTCCTTTATATATAATTCTTAATAAACCAATAATCTCCTCTAAAACATTATTATATACTTTCAAAAAAGTTGTATCTCTATTATAATTCCATTTAATACTCCACTGATTAAATATTTCATTATTTAAAAAATTTAAAGTAAAATGAGATTTTATATTTTTCCCAATTATAGATATAAATTTTGTTGAACTAAAATTTTCTTTACTGTTTTGAAGGATTAAATTAATAGCATAGCAATACAATAAAGCACCTATAATTGCTCTGGGATGTCCATGTGTAATTATGCTATTAAAAAAAACTTCCTTCTTTATGATTTCAAAGTTACCAAAATTTGCTAATGCTATTGGCAAAACTCTCATTGCTGCACCATTTGCACCACAGTCACGATAATCAATTAATACGTCTTTATTCCTATATGTAAAATAATTCTCAAACCATTTTATGGATTTTCTTTTTATTTTTTCTGCCGATTTTTTTACTGTCCTACCTCCACCTCTTGCATACAATAACCAATTAGGTAATTCAACTTTTCCGAATCGCTCGTTATCAACTGTTCCATCTGATTTTATACACCTTGAAACAGCTAACATTAACTGAGTATCATCTGAATAAGAACCCGGTAGTATTTTATCTTTAAAACCGACAAACCTTCCTCCAACGTTTTTCTCCCACAATACAAAATCTTTAATTATATTTGTATTATATTTTTTTAATAAAGAGTCTGCATTTTTTTCAAACTCCGTTATCCATCCTAATGCATCTCCTATTGCGGATAACTTTATACTTGCCTTATATTTAGAATCTGCTTTCACTGAATATTCCTTGATCTACTTTAAATTTACTAAAGTCAGCATTTTCTATGATAAAAGCTTGTTTAATTCTATTCAATAGTTCAGAATTTTCAAAACATACTTCTAAAATATCTTCAAATGGTATAAATTCTTTCACTAATACTTCTGCTTGAATATCAGTAGTAAAATTATCCTTTAAATTCCGTCGATTCCAAACATTCGGTCCCATATAGACAGTATTTTCAAATAACATTTTAAATTTTTCTAAATCTCCTGTAATTTTATAATTGCTTTTTGATGAATTTGAAGCAGCATTACCAACTGAAAATAAGGTATCTTTATGATATATATATTTCGGATCAATTTTTAGAATACACCAATTAATATGAGCAGCATTCATTTTTTGTCTAAATTTCCTTAATAAATAATAATTAGGATGATCAATTGAAAGGTTAATATAATCAGTAAATCCATCTATTCTCATTAGATCATTAATTTCTGTTATATCTTTATAATCTATACTTAATTCTTCTAGTTTATCATGTGATAAAAGCATATTGTTTTGTACTATACTAAGAAGGTTTGTGCATTCAGTAAAATGGATCAGAAATTTTATTTTCCGGCATTCTATTTCATTTTTGAATAATTGAAAGTTTGGTTTTGTAATCATTGAATCATAGATTAAATGGTAATTGAGAGCTTGATGGATCTTTTCCAAGTTTAATGACCGAGGAATCCGATAATTCATTTAAAAAAGGTGAAGGCATTTTACTGCTTATAATAAATAATTTTACTTTGGCTCTTGTCATTGCGGTATAAAGTAACCTCCGTTCGGTAGAAATATGGTTCTCATCATTTTCACCTGTAAAGCATATTGGTAATGGAAGATTATCACTATTAACATCAATTATGAATACATAATCAAACTCTAAACCTTTAATTGAAGGAAGAGTACAAATCTTAACTGTATTTAGTTGAAAATCTGTAAAATCTTTATCTATAATCTCTGATGGAATATTATTATTCTTTAAAAAATGGTTTATTCGATAAAGATCACTTCTACATCTATGTAATATCACGACAGAATATGATTTCAAATCAATTTTTTTTAATTCAGTAATTAAAAAAGAATTTTGACCAAGATAGGAATTAAAAAATGCTATAGTCGGCTTATCGCCAGTATTTACAAAATGAGTCATATCTAAATCTGTAAAATCACTTTTGTCAGTTTCATTATCTAATAAAGATTTTGCAGCTATAGCAATTTCTTTTGAATTTCGATAATTCTTTTTTAGTATTGTTGTTCGTCCCCCAACAACATTGATGCCTGCTTCTGACCATGAAAATCCTGATTTATAAATCCTTTGCGCTGCATCAGCAATTAAAGTTATACTGTTAGTTACTTTAGAAACTAGCTCTTTTAATAAAAACACTTGGGCCTTACATAAATCTTGCGCTTCGTCAATAATAATATGTGTAAAAGGAGGGGTAAAAGAATTATTTTTCCTAATATAATTTAAGGAGACAATAGCAAAATCTTCAAAATCCACCTTAAATAAACTATGAATTTTTTCATTGTATACGTTGAAGCAAGCATAAATTAATTCTTTATCGTTTTTTGTCACCTTATCTTGAATACCTCTACCGTATCTTGCAGTGTTTACATACTCTTCTTTAGATTTAATAAGCCTTCCTTTAATCCAGGTGAATTCTTCATCAAAAAAGGTAACATTTTTATTAAATATTTTTTCTGAAGGCCATTTCTTTCTTTCAGTCAATATTATTTGTTCAATTATATTTAATCTATCCTTATTATTTAATATATCATATTTATTCCAAAAACCATAATTTTTAAGAAATTGATAAGTATATGAATGAAAAGTATATGTTTTTACATTTAATCCTGATTTTGAACTTAATAGCTGATCACTTTCCTTTTGGTATCCACCAACAACATAAGGTAATAAATTACTAATATATTTCATGAGGCTTTTGTTGTAAGTGAAAATAGCTATTTTAGGTTCTTGAAAAAGAGTTTTATAAGTTTCAACTAAATGTTTTGCTCTGTACAAGGCAACTGTAGTCTTCCCACTTCCGGCGACTCCTTTGATTTGTATTGGGTCTTTTTCAGGTAAGAATAATACCTTTTTTTGTTCCCCTGTTAAAATAATTGGTTTTAACATAAGATATTTTTTTATACAACTAAAATTGACAAAAAATATCGAAATTTCAATATTTTAAAAATTCTTCTTTTAAATATGTTTGAATTTGATAAATAATTCTATTTTGATAACGTTTCAGTTATTTTGGTTTTACTTTATGGTCAAGTTTGTTACAGTTTATTACCTTATAAAATTTTTAAAATTTCTTCATCGAGAAATAAATTATTTCTCTTAAATTTCCAAGAAAGTTTTTCTTGCTAATCTTGTGAAGAAATTATGGAAAAAATTTAATTATTTGACAAAAATAAGAGTTTTTGAAAGGTAGACTTATTTTTTAATATTAATTTCACTATTTTTAAAGATATGTTATTTCTGTACTAAAATAAACTTGTAAACTAATTAAAACTTATTCCTTATTCCATCCCCATGGATAAATACATATACTTAGATAACAACGCCACTACTAAAGTTGACCCTCGAGTAGTCGAAAGTATGATTCCAATTTATGATAATTTTTATGCTAATCCAGCTAGCACTCATCAGTTTGGAAAAGAAGTAAATAATTTAGTATTAAAAGCCCGAGAACAAATAGCTTCACTAATTAATTCATCAGCAAGTGATATTGTCTTTACTTCTGGAGCAACTGAAAGTATTAATTTAGCCATAAGAGGTTTCGCATTTGCAAATCAAAACAAGGGTAAACATATAATTACAGTTCAAACTGAACATAAAGCAGTATTGAATGCCTGTATGTATTTAGAGACCATTGGTTTTGAGGTTACCTATTTACCGGTTAATAAAGATGGTTTAATTGATTTAATTGAATTAAAGAATTCAATACGAAAAGATACTATATTAATTAGTGTAATGTATGTCAATAATGAAATAGGCGTTATTCAACCTATTAAAGAAATTTCAGAAATTGCCCAATATAATGACATCGTCTTTTTTTGTGATGCGACACAAGCAGTTGGAAAAATCGATGTGGATGTTGAAAAATTAGGAATCGATTTAATGGCATTTTCGGGGCATAAATTTTATGGTCCTAAAGGGGTTGGTGGTTTATTTATTAAGAATTTGAAAAAGAATAATTTAAAAATAGAACCGATATTGTATGGTGGTGGGCATGAACACAATTTGCGAAGTGGTACATTAAATGCACCGGGTATTGTGGGTTTGGGTGTAGCCTGTGAAATTGCTAAAAATGAAATGCATGTTGATGCAAATAGAATCTCTAAACTTAGGGATAATCTTGAAGAAATGTTATTGAAATATCCAAAATCATTTGTAAATGGAAGTACTCAAAATAGAATTTACAATGTTACGAATATTTGTTTCCCTGACGTTGATGCGAATTTGTTGATTAGCAAACTTGAAAATATTGCTGTTTCAAATGGTTCAGCTTGTACAGCAGCGATAGTAGAACCATCGCATGTATTAAAATCAATTGGATTGGATGATGATGAAGCATTAGCTTCTATTCGTTTCAGCTTAGGTAGGTTTACCTATAATGATGAAATAAGTTTGCTTAGAAAACGTATGATGAGTTTATTCAAAACAGCAAATTGATTATAATTTTTATTAATAATTATACTAAACATTATGTCAAACGTAGATATAGTTAATAGTGCAAAAGCAATTTTGTCTGAAAGAGCATCGGATTTTGATGCTTATAGTGCATATGGTGAGGTGCTTGATAACTCTATAGAGGCTAATAGCGATAAAATGAAAATATTTTTTGATATTTCTCCTGATAGAAGTAGAGGTAAAACTTTTAAAAAGATTAATTCGGTTCTTTTTGGAGATAATGGGGTAGGGATGAATAAAGATACCTTGCATCACTGCATGCAACTTGGATATTCATCTAGATACGGAAATCGAACAGGGATAGGTAGATTCGGTGTTGGAATGACAAAAGCTGCAATTCATGAATGTAAAAGAGTAGAAATATTCTCAAAAACTATCGATTCTGCAGAGTGGTTTTATGTTTATATTGATATTGATGAAATTGTAGAAACCGGTGATTCATCAATTAAGGAACCTATAATAAAAAAATTACCTAAAGAATATCAGAATTTTGTAGGTGATAAAAATGGCACAATAGTAGTTTGGACGAAGTACGATAGACAAGATAAAAATGCAGATGATATCATTGAAGAAGCAAAAATATGGATTGGTAGGACTTTCAGAAAATTTATTTTTGAAAATAGAAAATTTTTTATTAATAATGCTGAAATTAAGGCAATAGATCCATTATACTTGAACCCTAAATTTACTAATTTCCCCGAGGATCCTAAAGCAGAATCATGGGGAGAAGATTATATTGATTGGACAATTGATGATCCTGATTTGTTAAAAAATGCCACACCTAAAAAGTCGCGAATACATATTAGATTTTCTCTTTTACCTAAAGCTTTTATGGAACCAGGGAGAAGAATAGCAGGAGACCATTTAGAAAGTAGAATTAGATATATTGATAGAAATGAAGGTATTTCTATCTTGAGAAATCATAGAGAAGTACGAGATCCTGAAAATCACATACCTTACTGGAAGCCGCAATTTAAAGAAATTGACAGATGGTGGGGATGTGAAATACTCTTCAATGCAGAGTTAGATAATTGGTTCCAGGTAAAAAATATAAAGAGAGGCGCAGCTCCATTAAAAGAACTTAGAGAAGAGCTGCAAACGAAAATTAATTCAGTTCGCGCATCCATGGTAAAGGAAGTACAAAAGCATTGGGACGAAATTGAAAAAAGGAAAATTATTGAACCCCCTGGTCCTGAGGTTAGCCCTACACATGTAAAGTCAAAACAAATTGCAGAAGAAACTGTTGTTGAAACGAAACCAGAAGATAAAGCAGGAAAAGGAATGAATGTTGATGATGAAATTAGAAAATATCTCAATGTTCATTTTGGGCAACTATCCGATGATCAAAGAAAAGCCTTTATTGATTATTTTAAAAAAAGTATGGTTACAATAATTGAAAAACCTTCAGGGGCTCCTAATTTTTTTGAAGTTGTTAATTTCGGCGATGGGAAAAAGAATATAACTTATAACACTAAACATGTCTTTTTTGAAAGATATTTTGCAATACTTAATGAAATAAATTCAGAAAATGGCACATCATCAAATAATGGACAAGAGATTCTAATTTTAATTGATCTTCTTGTTATTGCTTTTTCACTTGCAGAAAGTGAATTCGATAGAGAATCGAATATCAAAGCACGTGATTTTTTTGAGGATTTGATGAGTTCTTGGGGAAAACATTTGAGAAACTTATTTAATACGTGGATAGAGCATGAGAACAAATGATAATATTAATATTGAGTTGTTAGATTATTGTTTTTTGAAAGGTTCATTTAAGCAAAAACACAAACTCAAATTAGTTCTAACTTATTTTTCCGGAATACCCAAACTTGATATTAGAGAGTATTATTTGGATGTTAATGACGAACAATATAAACCAACAAAAAGAGGAGTCCAGTTAGATCCTCAAAAAGCAGAAGCGTTGAGATATGCATTAGAGCAGAATTCAGAAATAATTGATCAACACTTACTTTCAGAAGATTTGGCCATTTGGGTAAGTAAGATTAAGAAAATTGAATCTGAATCGGACTTTTTTTCAAATTATGAATTTTTTAAAATAATATCTAACGGTAATATAGAAAAAGTAATTTATAATAAAAATCATCCCTTCGGAAAAAAATTAGATTATTTGTTAAATAAAGAATATGATTCTGATGTTAAAAATGATTTGTTATTATTGTTAAATTCTGTCCTTATAGCGTACCAACATACTCTTAGTCACATTAATATGGACACGAAAATTAAGTCGCAAGATTTAGTTGATGATATAAATATAAAATGGAATAGCTTATTAAGAAAGATGCTGGAGAATTAGTATGTCATTTAGAGATTTTGGCAAATTTGAACTTGAAGAGAAAATTGGGACCCAACTTTTAGAAAGATTAGCAAATATTTTACCGTATTTAGACAAAAATGTCAGTATAGAAAACATTTATCATACAAAGAATTTATCGAAAATATTTATAGCATTTTCTGATTCGAAAATATTTGAAAATTTAGAGTTTCGTAAAAAATATTTATTTCTAGAATCAAATGAAAAGATAAATATGCTTTGCGATAAACTCAATATCGATAATAATCAAAGTCTGATTGATAAAGTAAATCAACTGTGTAAATTTAAATGGTCTAACATTGATTATGCTAAAGTCTTTATTGAAATATTTGATTTACCAGATAATTTTTTGCCTTCATCAAAAATAACATACTCTAATTTAGAATATGTTCATGGTCCAGAGAATATATTTAAGACTTTAAAAGATTATCAAACCCCTGTATATTATGAATCTATTAAAAGATTGATGAATAGAAATACTAGATTCATTATTCAAATGCCTACAGGTTCCGGAAAAACAAGAACCTCAATGGAAATTATCTCTGATGTATTCATCAATAATGATCCTGGTAAAGTGGTGGTATGGCTAGTCAACTCTGAAGAATTATGTGAGCAAGCTGTCGAAACTTTTCAACAGGTCTGGACACATGTAGGCAATAAAGAAATAGATTTAATTAGAGTATGGGGTAGTAATGACTTAATAATACCTGAAGAGAATCGTTCTGCTTTTATTGTAGGAGGTTTTCAGAAATTATTAAGTATTTACAAAAAGAATCAATCAAAGTTTGATTTATTAAGGGAAAGAGCGTATTTGGTGGTTGTGGACGAAGCCCATAGGGTATTAGCAACTACATATAAAAACATTACTGAAGCTATATTTGGAAAAAATTCAAGATTAATTGGTTTAACTGCTACCCCAGGAAGATCAATAGATAATTTCGTGGAAAATAAGGAACTATTTGATTTTTTCCCTGAATCAAAAGTTGAAATACTCACTCCAAATGGTGAACCGGTTATAAAATACTTGAAAGATTCTCAAATATTATCATATACAATTTTCCAGTCCCTTCAAACGTCGCCTTCATATAATTTAGCAGAAAGTGATAAGAGATACATAGAAGGCAAATATGATTTTCCTCCAGGTTTTATCAAAAAATTAGGTGATGATGATACCAGAAATTTGGAAATAATGAGCGAACTTATAAACAATTTAAAGGAATATAAGAAAATTTTATTCTTTGCTTGTAGTGTTGAACACTCTAAATATATTTGCTCCATTTTATCTTTTTTAGGCTTTCAATCTGCTCATATAGATGGAAGTACTGAAAGAGGGGCACGACAAAATATTTTAAAGCATTTTAGATTCGGAACATTACAAATTATATGTAATTTTGGAATTCTCAGCACGGGTTTTGATGCACCCTTAACAGATTTAGTTTTTATTGCTCGGCCTACTAGATCAATAGTTTTGTATAGCCAAATGATAGGAAGAGGTCTTAGAGGTCCAAAAATCGGAGGTACTGATAAATGTAAGATTATTACGGTTAAAGACAATATAAATGGATTACCTCAAGAGGATGATATATATAGTTATTTTGATGAGTATTTTGATTTAAAAATCGATTAAGAGTAGTTATGACTATAATTAAAAATGGAATTGATCTATCGAGCAAACTATTTGAATTTATTTTAATATCTGAAGATCTTTTCATATTTGTTCCATACATTAAGTTAGAATCACTTAAACAATTACTGGAATCTTCAAATAACTGCAAATTAATAGTTGTTAAGTGGCAGCCTAGAGATCTACTACTGGGTTCATCTGATTTAGAAATATTTGAATATTGTAAGGATAAGAATATCAAACTCTTTCGTAATCCAAGATTACATTTAAAAGCATTTGTAGATAATTACAAGAGATGTTTTATGGGAAGCCCTAACATCTCATCCAGAGCTTTGAATATTCCAGAAAACAGCCATTACAATTATGAGTTGGCAACAATCATAGAAAGTGTTTCCCTTGATGACAGACTTTATTTTAATCTGATATTAAATGACAGTTTGCTGATTACGGACTCTATTTATGATCAAATAAAAACTCAAATTCAAAAAAAAGCTACAGAATTTCCTAAAGAGACAGAATTTGATTTAAAAATCGAGTCCCCAGACAAAAATTTCCTGATTTCTTCCTTACCAATGACATATAATATTAAAACACTTTACAGAATATGCGAAACTAGAACTGCAATTAATGATGTTGAACTTAACTGTGCAATGCATGATTTGGCTTTGTACGGAATACCTTTAGGATTAAGCGAAAATGAATTTATGATAGCTTTAAAAGCTAAATTCTTTGACCACCCTTTTATTAAAGCATTTTTGGAAAACTTAAGTATAAATAATGAAATATATTTTGGTTCAGCAAAAGATTGGATTCATAAACATTGTGCAGATGTCCCGATTCCTAGAAAATGGGAAATTACTGAAAATATTCAAATACTATATAGATGGATTGTTGATTTAGGTGAGGGAAAGTTCAAGGTTGATGTACCGTTCCAACATTCAGAGAGACTATTCATCACTCAATGATCTATTTTATCATTTGCTAATATATATTCAGAAACACACATTGTTGGAATATTCTTGCTATTATTGAAAAATGAGGCAAATGTTCTAATTAGTAATCTTTCAATGGCTACACGTTGAGTTTTATTTAATCCTTCAGGTAAACAATCAAATCTGTAATAATCCCAGTCCATAATTGCTACTCTTTTCTGATTCATTCTTTGAATGAGACTTTCTGCTTCTCCAATATAAATTACCTTATTCTTTGTATCAATTAAATTGTAAATTACATTTTTAGCGTCAATTTGACGTTTCAATTGCTCTCTAGGCTTCCAATCTTCCTTTATGAATCTATATTCTTCCTTTGAATTAAGAAATTCATCAATGATTTTTAAGGTATGAGATTTGACTAATTCCCTAAATAATTCTATGTAAACTGGCTTTTGAATATAATATGCTTTAAAATAAAATATCTTACTTTTTGAGTCAAACTCGATATCAATGAATTCCCAAAAAGGTATCTCTTCTTCAATTTCTTTGTTAAGATATTCTTTTCTATCTTTTCGTAGATCTTCTTCGATGCTTCTCATATAACTCATCAGAAATACATCTTTTAATATATCTCTTAATTCATTATCAAAGAAGAGCCTATACATATTATTAGGTAACGAACATACAACACTACCTTGGTAAGATTTCTTTTTAAAGTAAATCTTTACATTACATTGGGAATCACGCTTACTAATGCTATTAGAGAAAATTGTATTTATATTCCACATTTTACAGACCCACTTAGGAATTGGAGTTGCTGCATATTTTAATATAGTAGCATCTACTTTTTTCCGCCATAATGGAAAATTGATATTTGAACGCTCAAGCTTCAAATTGATTGTATTAAACTTATTTATAAAATATTTGATAATAAACCATTAAAAGAGCTTGTATTTAGCTTTCTAAATATTTAAATAAAGCAAGCTGCACACCCTTCACCTTCTGATTCCTCAATGATGTCGAGTAAATAGGGTGATTTTGATTTATTTCCTTTAATAGATTTATTTATGTGATCTTCTTTAATTTTCTTCATCCTTTCCGGTTTTACTAAATCCAATAATGTTTCATCCTGCATCCATGTGTATCCTTCTTTTTCATAAATAACTGCCTTTTCAAATAAATCTTGGTGTTGTTCGTAAAGCCATATCCATTCTATTTTTTGTTGATAGAAGCAAAAAAAACATCCGGAACGGCTTCTTGAGTAATGCCCTATTTTACCTTCTGATTCAAATTCAACTTTCTTATAATACTGCGGAACTCCAACACCACTATTTTCGAGTATTTCAAAGATATCATCTCTTACTAATACTTCATCATTTTCCACCAAAGGATATACGTCTTCTGTTGCTAAAGGGTAATTTGTAGTTTTAAGGAATTCATGAGTAAGTTTATTAAATAACTTAATGTTAATATCTAAAAGTAAATTAAGCTTTTGATTTTGAGTGTTACTCAAAGAAAGTGGTTTTGTCAGTTCCTCAAAAAATCTTTTATTCTTTATATTTGTATCAATTATCTTATAAATTGAACTAATTAAATCTAAGTTTTTGTTGGAGAGTAAATTGGATATAACATCTTCACTCCAAATATTCTTTCTGAAAGGAAAAATTGATTGTATATTACTTTTCCTTGAAATATAACCATCTCTTTCTTCGTCTCCTCGAATTCCCACATAAGAAACAACAGGGTCATTACCAACGAATTTTTCAAATGGTTCTAATTTCAACTTTTTTGTACACCATCTAGCTGTAGAGGATGGTAAATAACCACCATAAACTTTAATGAAATGGTCAAAAGGATCTTCATCACTGTTTTTGGTGGCTTTTATCTGAATGATTTTTTTACCTAGATATACTTCAAGATTCTTTATCAATTGGTAAGTCTCATCTAATTCTTTTCCTGTATCACAAGTATAATATTCAATATCTAGTTCGGGATAATTATCTTTCATATATATAGCTAAAGCGGCACTATCTTT
>WBZR01002159.1_pt1 | contig 21271 bp, 15 predicted proteins | sample 5204231 | NCBI WGS metagenome assembly WBZR01 (sample SAMN12412403, study PRJNA552823) | activated sludge metagenome | isolation source: activated sludge from anammox sidestream of wastewater treatment plant... | place: USA: Virginia | collected 2017-08 | reverse complement strand
CGCTGTTGCTGCGCGGCATTGACGGCGTCAGTCGCGTGACCACGGTGGGCATCGGAGACAGCATTGAATGTACGGCCGACGGTAATTCCAGCAACTCCCGGTCGGCCACCGGAACGCTGGACCTGACCGGCGGCACGGTGGACGCGTTGGTGAACAATCTGATCGTGGGTCGGAACATGGGCAGCGGCACCGCCTCGCGGCAGGGCAACGGCACGGGCACATTGACCTTCACGGCGGGCACTATTGACGTCACAACACTCTCCATTGGTGCGCAAGGGGCGAACAACGCCGGCAACGCAACCGGAACCGTGAACGTGCGCAGCGACGCAACGATGTTGGTTAACAACTTGACGCTCGGGGGAGATGCCGGCAGCGGTTCCGGCACGGGCAGCGGCACTCTGAAGATTGACGGCGGCAACGTGATCGTGACCAACAGCGTTTCGGAGGCGAACAGTGGCGGCGCGAACGGTTCCAGCCTCATCGTGCTCACCAACGGGGGCACACTGACCATCGGCTCAACTGTCGCCGTGGATGACTTGAAGTTTGGCGGCGGGACGTTGCGCTACCGTTCGGGAAACACATCCGATGTCTCCGGCACAGCCCGCATGACCTTTCTGACTGGCGGGGCTGCGATAGACACCGGCCTCAACAACGTGACTTTCGGGAGCGCCATCGGCAACGCAGGCGCCGGTAGCTTGACCAAACTCGGGACCGGTCGTCTGTCCCTGAATGCAGCGAATACTTATACCGGCGGTACGAGTGTCGGCCTGGGCACATTGCGCGTGGGCAACGCCAGCGGCAGCGCCACCGGCCCCGGCCCTGTCACCGTTGCTGCCGGTGCCGGCCTTGAAGGGACGGGACGGATCCTGGGTCCAGTCACCGTGAACGGCACGCTTGCCCCCGGAACAGGAATCGGAACCTTGAGCCTTAGCAACAGTCTGGCGCTCTCGGGCATCAGCAGCAGTGTCTTCGAGGTAAACCTTGACACTCTGGCCTGCGACAAGGTGATCGGCCTGACCAGCCTTGTTTGCGGAGGCACGCTGACCGTTGTCAACCTCGGCGGCGCATCCGCCGCCACCAATGGCGCCACGCTCAAGCTGTTCAGCGCGGCGGCTTCCGCCGGCACGTTTGCCCAACTGGTTCTGCCCGCGTTGCCTTCGGATCTGGCGTGGGATACGAGCGACCTGGCCACCAGCGGCACACTGCGAATTGTCAGCCGCCCCAACCTGACGTTCCAAGTCACCGGCAACGCGCTGGAACTTTCCTGGCCGGCGGATCAAATCGGCTGGCGGCTGGAATGTCAGACCAACTCCCTGGGTGTGGGGATCAGCACCAACTGGTTCACCGTCCCCAATTCCACGAGCACCAACCTCTTGCTGCTTCCCATTGAACCAGCGGAGGGTAGCGTCTTTTTCCGGCTGGCGTATCCTTGAGGGGTCGAAGAGGCGGAGCGTTTCGAGAACGTGGTTGTTTGTTCCCGTACTGTCGTTACCACCAGCGATACGACGGATCGGGAGGCGGATTCGCTCCGCCCCAATTCGCCATCTCCGGCGGAAACCGGTAGAACTCGATATGTCCGTCGGCAAAGAGCATGTTCTGCCGCCGCTGACCGCGCCAGTTATGCCACCACGCGCTGGGATTGTTGGGGTCGTAGGAGCCCTCCTCCCAAGTCCAGTCGCCTTGAACAATCTTGTTGGCGGGACTGCGGGCTACTTGGCTGGATTTAATCGGCGCGGAGGGGCCGCGCCCCAAATAGTTCCGGTCGCTATCGGCCGTGAGATGGGCGGTTCGCCAGGAATCGTAGTGGTGTTGCGTGCAGTAGCTGTTGCCGTATTCAATGAAGCAGTTTTTGGCGCCGTAGAGATAGTCTCCTTTGTCCGAAGGGCAGCGCCAGGCTTCCAGCGCCGTCACATACTGGTTCAACGGGCGTTTGGTCGCGTCGGTGGCGGTGCCGAAATTGTAAGCCACCGTGGCATCAACCGAATAGTTGCCTTTCTGGCCGCCCGTTGCCGCCCAGCCCCGGGTGACGGGATACCAGTCATGGTTGTCGGTTGAGTACATCATCCAGCCCAGGCCGCACTGGCGCTGGTTGCTGGCGCACTGGGTCCGCCGGGTACTTTCCTTGGCCCGCCCCAGAGCCGGCAGGAGCAGCGCCGCCAGAATGGCGATGATGGCAATGACCACGAGAAGCTCGATGAGCGTGAAGCCCCAGCCGCACCTTCCGGCTGGACGATCCGAAAAAGGTTCAAAGGGTCGCTTCATGTTGAAGCCCGAAGAATAGCGAATCACAGTCGGGCAAACTATCGGCAGTTTTGCCGACTACCCAACCCAAAGGCCGACGTTAGACTTCACCCGAAAGCTGAACCCCTGAACCATCCAATCCATTTTCAACCTATGAAATATCGAACCCTCACAAAATTCGGATCGTTGTTGATTCTTGGCATCACCGGCTACACGGCGTCGGCTGTTGACCTCACTTGGAATGGCCTCGCCGGAGATTTTCTCTGGAGCACACCCGGCAATTGGGATCTCGGCGTGCCGCCAACGGACATTGACAACGCAATTTTCGACAATACCCCGACGGGAAGCACAAATCTCGTCGGCGCCGTCAACAGCATCGTGACTGTGGATACCGTAATCAACAATTTGATATGTACGGCATACACGGATGAGACGGCCGTAAACTATCACACCCTTCTGATCAATCCCGGCATCACCTTGAGTACTCACACGGACACCGCCCCCAATGACGATGACATCGTGGGTGCCCTTCCTCCAGAAGTGACCGTAGCGGGCCGGGTTGGCTATTGGACCATCCTCGGGACGGGTGGCGCCACGCTGACGGCGGGCAACATGGATAATCCGGTCGCCTATAATGACAGCGGCGGCCCCGGCACTTTTTTCGATGTGTGGTGCCGCGGCCCGCTCGGCAACCCCGACCACAGCATGACGCTCGACATGTCGGGCCTGGACAACTTCAACTATGGCGGCGGCGTGTTGCGGGTCGGTTCTCACGCCACGGGAGCCTCCAGCACCTCGCGCGGCATCCTGCTGCTGGCCAGGACCAACAGGATCATTTGTGCCACGCCGCAGATTGGGACCATCGGCGGGATCATGGTCGGCGTTCACACCGGCTTCTCGGGGCAGACGGCGGATGATGGGCTGCTGCAGTTGGGCGTGACCAATTTCATCCGATTGGATTACCTGAAGATCGGCGCGTACCGCGGCAGCACCGGCACGGTGAACTTCCAACCGGCCGTTCTGGACTCCAATCCCACGCTGTTGCTGCGCGGCATTGACGGCGTCAGTCGCGTGACCACGGTGGGCATCGGAGACAGCATTGAATGTACAACCGACGGTAATTCCGCCGCGTCCCGATCGGCCACCGGAACGCTGGACCTGACCGGCGGCACGGTGGACGCGTTGGTGAACAATCTGATCGTGGGTCGGAACATGGGCAGCGGCAATACCTCCCGGCGTGGCGACGGCACGGGCACACTGACTTTCACCGCTGGTACGATTGACGCCACAACTTTGAACATCGGGTTGCAGGAGGTGAACAACCGCGGCAGTGCCACAGGAACGGTCAACGTCCAGTCAAATGCCGTGCTGCTCGTCGCCGACATGACCATCGGTGGCGACGCGGGCGGTGCTGACGGAACAAGTAGCGGCACCCTCAACATCACTGACGGTGGCCAGGTGACGGTGGCGAATAATATCGGGGAGAACAATTTTGACGGCGCCGACGCCACCAGCAGCATCAATCTTGACAACGGCACGCTCACGGTGGGGGGCACGCTCACGGTGGATACGCTCAATGTGGACAGCGGCACGGTTGACAATACCGGAACGGCCACGGTGGGCTCGCTCATGGGCAACGGCACCATCCTTGGTCCGGTGACGGTGTTAACAAGCCTCACCCCCGGCTCGGCCATTGGGACACTGAGCGTCAGCAACAGCCTCTTGCTGGACAGCGGGAGCACCAGCACATTTGAGGTGGACTTGAACAACTTGTCAGGAGACCAGGTCATTGGCTTAACCAGTGTCACCTATGACGGCACGCTGACCGTGCTCAACGTCGGCGGCACCGGCGCGGCAACCAACGGCGCCGTGGTGAAGCTGTTTGATGCCGCGACCTACAACGGCTCGTTCACCGCGACCAGTCTGCCAGCGCTGCCTATCGGACTGGCTTGGGACACGAGCGGTCTGGCAAATGGCACGATTCAGATCATTCAGTCGTCAATCAACACGACGCCGACAAATCTGACCTGCTTAGCAACAGGGGATCAGTTGGATATTTCCTGGCCGGCGGATCAAATCGGCTGGCGGCTGGAAGGCCAGACCAACTCGCTTGATGTGGGTATGAGCAGCAACTGGTTCACCGTGCCTGACTCGACCACCACAAATCGCGTCATCATGACCATAGATCCGGCCAATGGCGCGGTGTTTTACCGCCTGGTTTATCCCTAGCCACCTGTCGGAAATTGGCCGAAAGGCTTATGGTAGCGCTTTGAATGCGCAGGCGGGTTTGAGACTTGGTGAGGTCTGTTCGCAGACCTCGCCAATCTCGACCGGCCGACGCGGATACCCCTGCCTTGCGCCCTCCGCGTAGGGATGCCCGGGGGGACGGGTCGCCCATTTCCTTTTCGATGCCATCGAGCCGTTGCCCCTGGCCTGCTTCCACACAATCATTGGGGCACCCGCAGGAAATGATTCGCGTCCAGCCCTTGCGCCAGTTCACCGGCACGCCCGACGGAGCTCGCGCCGGGCACGACCCGCGCCCGTGAGTTCTCACCAAACAACCCGCCATCCATTGCTTGCGCGATGATAAGACTGGTTGGCCCCAGGCGTGCTCAAGGCAAATCACCCGCCGCACCCGGCAAAAAAGTCAGGGTGGACGCATCCAAATGCAGGCGCGTTGTGGGATTGACGAAATGTCGGACGGCGCGCTGGAACGGGGGAGAGCACGCGTTGGCAGTGCGCTTGGAGCATTTCCATTAACCATGTAGCGCTGTTTCACCCGCCGCCCCTCGCCCCGTCCCTCTCCCCATCCGATGGGGAGAGGGTGGACGATAGGCCGGGTGAGGGGACGACGAATGGTTTGGAGCTTCATCATTCCTGGAAATGTTCCAGGGCGCGGATTGTCCAAGCACAGCCATTTTTGATACGTTTGCCCTGGCAAAAAAAGTCTTGACCGCCTGGGCGAACTGTCATAGTGTCCTATGACAGCAAACAGCTATGCTGCTGCATATTGATTTCAAGACCGGCAAACCGCCCTATCTGCAACTGGTGGATCAGGTGCGTTATGCGGCGGCTTCGGGCGCCTTGCGTGCCGGCGAGGCGCTGCCGTCGGTCCGGCAACTGGCCGAGGAACTCCGCGTCAATCGCAACACCATTGCCAAAGCCTACGCAGAGCTGGAAAGCCAGGACATCATTGAAACCCTGCCGGGCAAAGGTTGTTTCCTCAAGAATGGCCACACCCCATTCACCAAACCCGTCCGCCAGAAACTCCTGCTCAAGGAGATTGATGAGGCGGTCGTCACCGCCTACCACCTGCAGGTCGCGCGGGCCGATTTTCTCGCCCTGGTCAAAGAACGTCTGGATTACTTTGAGAGCAAGCAGGAGAAACCATGAATGCGACTCCCGTCATCGAAATCAACAACCTGGTCCGTCGTTATGGCCGGCACGAGGCCGTGAACGGTCTGAGCCTGCGGGTGCTGTCCGGACGCTGCTACGGCTTCTTCGGTCGCAACGGCGCCGGGAAAACCACGACCATCAAATGCCTGCTCAATCTCCTCCGGCCCACCAGTGGCGGCGTGCGGATGTTCGGATTGGACCCGCAGCGCGCGGAAGTGGCGGTGAAATCCCGCCTGGCCTACGTGCCGGATGCCGTGGCGTTTTATCCGTGGATGACCGTGCGTGGCACACTGGACTACCTCGCCTCGTTCCGGGCGCACTGGAATCGCGAACTCGAAGCCAGCTTGCTCCGACGTTTCGGCCTCAAGCCGGAGCAGAAGGCCGCGGCGTTGTCCAAAGGGCAAAAGACGCAGCTCGCGCTCATCGGGGCCATTTGTCCCGAGCCGGAGTTGCTGCTGCTCGACGAGCCGACCTCCGGCCTGGACCCCATTGTGCGACGCGAGTTCATTGAAACAGTGATTGGCGCGTATCAATCCGGCGACCCCGGCAGCCGCACGGTTTTTGTTTCCACGCACCTGATCTCCGAGTTCGAGGGGCTGATTGACGAATTCACCATCATCGAGGAAGGCCGCGAGTTGTTGACGATGGAAGCCGACGTCGCGCGGGATCGTTTCAAGAAGATTCGCGCGCGTTTCGCCGCGCCGCCCGCAAAACTGGACCTGTCCGGCGCCTTGCGAGTGAAGCAATCCGGGCGCGAGATTGAAATCCTCGCCAATGGCGACAGCGACGCGCTGCTGGCAAAGCTGAAGGGCCATCAACCCGAGGAACTGCAAACGGAATCGTTGAGCTTGGAGGAAATTTTTGTCGCGTCAAAAACACTCACCTCTCTGAAGGCATGAATGAGTTGTTGCGCAAGGAACTCCGGCTGCTGCTGCCCGCGTGGCTGGCGGCGATGGGAATGTGTGTGCTGCCGTTCCTCTCCACGGCATTGAACGGTTTTGCATCCGACTGGCGGGAGCACCTCGAATTCACAGTTTATGCCGTGCCGGTTGCCTGTGCGGTAGTGGGAATCTCCGTGTTTGGACGGGAATTTTCCGGCGGCGCATTCTCATTGTTGCTCGCCCAACCATGTCCGCGCCGCGAATTCTGGAATGCGAAGCTGTGGGTGTTGGGCGGAGCGGTGCTCACCCTGTTGTTGACGGCCGGAATCACGAGTCTGCCGTTCCTTCCCTGGCGTGAGGGCAAAATGTGGCTGGGGTTGTGGACGCTGTCCGCACTGGCGGCCGCTTCCGGCGCGTTGTGGCTGACGCTGTTGCTGCGGCAGTTGCTCGCGGCCTTCTGGCTGTCGCTGCTGCTGCCACTGGCGCCAACGCTACTCATCTCCACTGCGGTGGATGCCACGCGGCGGGAATGGTGGATCGCCGCCGTGCTGCTGCTCTACTCGCTGGTGAGTTTCCTCGCGGCCCGGAAGCTGTTTCTCCATGCGCAAGATGTGGCGTGGACGGGTGGGGCGGTGACGCTGCCCGCGCTTTGGCACCGGCGCACCAACCAGTCCCCGGCCGCAAGACGCCGCGCGCACCCGACCGTGGCGTTGTTGAGCAAGGAATTTCAACTTCAGCAGGTCACCATGATGTTGGCGGCGCTTTTGTTTGTCGTGAACATCGCAGTGCTGGGATTTCAGAAGGTGGCCACCGTCGAGCGCGACAGCCTGTGGAATATAGCCTTCGAGGGATTCTCGCTACTTTGGTTCCTCATGCCGCTGATGATCGGGTGCGCGGCGGTGGCGGAGGAACGCCGGCTGGCAACTTTGGAATCACAACTGTGCCTGCCGGTGTCTCGGGTGAGGCAATTCCTGATGAAGGTGGCCAGTGTCGGCTTGTTCGCTTTGTTGCTGGGCGCGCTGCCGATGGGCCTGATCCACGTGCTCAAGTCCGCGTTTGGCCTGCCGGTTGGCGGTCTTCTGGTGGGGGTGGACAACGTCAGCCTTGCTCTCGGTTGTGTGCTCATCACCCTCATTGCGCTCTACGCCTCGACGCTGAGCCGGCACTTCTTGCAGGCGTTGGCCATTACCATTGCCTTGGGTACGGCAGTGGTGTTCTTGAGCCACTGGTTGCTGATCCGTCCACCCACCATCGGTGGCTACACTTTGTGGGAAGGAAGCATCGGGTTGCCGGCCGCCGGAGCCGTGAGCTTGGTGTTTGCGTTTGGCCTCCTCGCGTGGCGCGGGCGGTGCTGGCTGGCGGTGGCACTGATCAGCGGTTGGCTTCTGCTTCTGTTCACCGGAACCGCATTGGTGCAGGCAAGCCGACCGTATGTGTTCGCGATCCTCAGCCTCATGCTCGGAGCGCTTTTCCTGTTGCTGGCGATTTCGTTCCGCAACTTCCGTCACGTGCGATCGGGCGCAAGTTTATGGCGAAGCAATCTTCTGGTTTGGAGTGCGGGATACTTGCTCACCGCCGCTCTCGCCACCGCGTGTTATCATCGAGTCTGGGAGCTGGCGCTGCGCTTCGAACCGCCAGCCGGCGCGGCCCGTTTGAGCGGGAAGGTTCGCCCGGTAATTGCCGCGGATGCTCGCAGCGGCTGGTTGCTGGCATTGTTGCCGGATGGACGCCTGTGGACGCTGCGTGAGTCAGAAACCGAACCATACGTGGGTGAATGGACTGGCAAGGAATGGGGCTGGAAAATCACAAAGATTCACCATCCACACGCTGAATTCCTGGGCTCGAACTGGGTGGACCTGGCGCTGTCACAGTACGACGGGGCGGGTGTGAAAGGCGATGGCTCCTTGTGGCGGATCAGTTGGTGGGAAACAGAAGGAGCGAATGCCTGGGTTCCGGCGGGAGCGGGTAATTGGGTGCTCAAAGGACACAAGCTGCGGCAAACGCCAATGACGCTGACCCGACTGAGCGAAGTCGCCGACTGGGCGATGGTGGCGGCCGGTACCACCCATTTCCTGGCGCTGAAACGTGATGGGACGCTGTGGGGCTGGGGTGAGAATCGCTATCAACAGTTGGGTGACGGGCTACCGGAATCCGTGGATGCACCGGTCCAATTGGGCCCGGACAACGACTGGGATTTTATTGCCGCGTTTCCTTCGGGATCTTTAGCCGTGAAGCGCGACCTCAGTGTTTGGAAGTGGGGACGGGCTTATCCCATCACCAGCCACGGCGTCGTCAAGGGTTACATCCGTGGCCAGCCGCAGAAGATTGCGACGCTGCCGGCAAAGCCCGAGCTTATTCTGAGCGAGTCCTACAGCGATGTCTTTGCGTGTGCCGATGGAACCGGCTGGGGATTGGGATATCTGAGAGAAAACTGTCTCGGGGCAGACAACCAATCCACGAAAATCACCGAATTGCAGAAGCTTTGGGAAGGCGGAAAGTGGACGGTGCTGGACAGCGAATATTCGATTCGCACCTTGGCCATCCGCAAGGATGGATCACTCTGGAGGCAGGGTACGGTCCACGCCCGCCGACCTAGCAACTCCTACCCAATGACCCGAATTGGCGCGCGTCAGGATTGGATTGCGGTTCGTGTTCGTTCCTACGACGATACGACTTATGCGCTGGCCCGGGACGGCAGGCTGTGCCGATTTGGTGGCGGGAGTTATCTGTCGCCAGAACTCATCATGCCCACGAGCCGCGTGACCTGGAGCGTCAATGTGTTGGATTCGGTGAAGTAACCGCATCCGCGCACTGAACCGTCGTACGGCTTTCCAGGCGCTGGAGCGCCGGCCTCCTGGCCCGAAGTTGAACATGGCTGGCCAATTACTAAATCGGAGATCGGCATTCCGCCCGCTCACCACACCCGCTCGATGCTCCGGCGCTGCCAGAGGAACTCGAACATGTTGCCCTCGTGCGGTTGATCCCACGAAATCTTCATGGTGGAAACCGGGCCAATGTTTAAGCGCTCGATGTGCGGATAGGCCATGACCTGCGCCACGAATGCGGGGTCTTTCGTGATGACAGTGGCGGCCAGCGTGTAGCCAATCTGCTTGAGCATGTCGGCCTGCGGCACGGGCACCACGCTGGCGTAGGGACAAAGGAACTCGCGATTGGCCAGCGGATGCGCAAACGAATCGCAGTGGACAATCGTGGGTCGGACGAACGTGCCGCCGTCCTGCGTCACTTTGCGCGGACCGCCGCGATACTTCGCCGTTGCCTCAATCGCTCCCGGTGTCCGCAATCCCTCCTCGATGGCGCCGTCAATGAAGTCCGCCATCTTGGGATTCGCAAAACCGGACAACCGCGTGTTCGGACTTTTGCGATGAGTCAGGCCGTGGGCACCAAGCCGTTGCCACCGTTGCAAGCCGTGGATGGGGTGTGGCTCACCGGCACTTACGGCCACACAGCCAACCAGCCTTGGCGCACCTACGGAAGATTCGCGGACATGGTCAAGCCCGCGCCTTCGGATCTGTGGGTTCTGCTTGATGAGGATGAGCATAGCATCAACGACGCGCAGTTCGCGGTTTCGATGCGGATTCCGACCCATTGGGTGGACGTGCCGGGCACGTATCACAACTTCGCCTGTGGCATCGCCTTCGCGGACGGCCATTCCGAGATTCACAAGTGGACGGATCCGCGAACGGCAGTGGGCGCAAAGATTCAGCAAAACGGCAGCCGCGGCCAAGCCGGGAACAAGGACATTCTATGGTTGCAGAAGCGGACGTCGTCAAATGTGGTGACGGGGGAGCCGAATTGAGTGAGGCCCCTCACCCCTTCCCTCTCCCCATCGGATGGGGAGAGGGTGAACGATAGGCCGGGTGAGGGGACGACGAATGGTTTGGAGCTTCATCATTCCTGGAAATGTTCCAGGGCGCGGATTGTCCAAACACAGCCATTTTTGATGCGTTTGCCCTGAAGGGAAAGCTTGGCGCGATTGACGCTCGTTGTAAAATCAACTCATGAGTGTGGCGACCCGACATTGCTGGAAGTGCGGCGCGGAGTATCCGAACCGCAGTTCGCCCGGCGCTCGGAGACGTGCGATTGCGGCGCGAACCTCAAGGTCTGCCTCAATTGTGTGAGTTACGATCCGACCGTGGCCTACAAATGCCGCGACCGCCGCGCCGATCCCGTGGAGGAAAAACACCTTGCCAACTATTGCGAATGGTTCGAGCTGGCCAAACTCGTCTTCGTCGCGCCCGCCGAGGAAAAGTTCCGCGCGAACAAAGCCCAGGACCAGTTGAAAAAATTACTGGGAGACTGAGTCTGACCGGCGGGCTGGCCATTGCCCTCCGCAGTTCCCGCGCAATCCCGGCCGGATAAATTTGCCGGAGAATTTGCTTGCAAGACTACAAGTGTAGGCTTATACGCTTACAATTGTAAGCCATGAGTGCAAACCCGATTCCCCGCATTTCAGAAACCGAGTGGGAGGTGATGCGCGCCGTGTGGGCCGGCCACCCGGCCACCGCCAGCGAAATCATCGAACGCCTCGCCGCCGCCGATCCTTCGTGGCATCCCAAGACCGCCAAGACGCTGCTGGCGCGGCTTGTCCGCAAAGCGGCGCTGGACTACGAAGCGCAAGGCCGCCGCTACGTCTATGAACCGTTGGTGACGGAGCGGGAGTGTGTGGCCGCCGCCAGCGCCTCGTTTCTCGAACGGGTGTTTGGCGGCGCGTTGAAGCCGATGCTGGCGCACTTTGTCGAGTCGCGGCGGCTGAGCCGGGCTGAGTTGGCGGAACTCCGGCAATTGCTGGAACGTGAAACGCCAGAATCGAACCGGAGGAAGTCATGAACCTGGAACTTTATCTGACCACTCTGGGCCGCGTCTCGCTGCAAGCCGGAGTGCTGGTGGTCCTGGTGCTGGCGGTGCAATGGCTCTTCCGCAAACAACTCCCGCCCCGCTGGCGCTGTGCATTGTGGTTGCTGGTCGTCGTCCGGCTGTTGCTGCCATTTTCACCCGGCAGCGCGGCCAGCATTTTCAACCTGCTGCCTCGGTGGAAACCGATCGCTGTTGCGCCGGCCACCGCGCCGGGCTCGACCGTCCAATCTCCTTTGGTTTCTCCGCCGGTTGCCCGGCAGGATGGGGCTGGTCCGATCGTTGCGTCGCCGTCCCTGGCGCGCCCCGCTGTCGAAACCGCAGTTACATCTCAAAATCAACCAACCTCCGCGCCGCGGATGGAAACCTCATCGCTTCCGGCATCTCCGTCGCAACCGGCGGCGCAGATTTCCTGGATGCGCTGGCTCTTTTGGATCTGGCTGTCAGGCGTCGCGGCTTTGACCGGTTACGTGCTGATCTGTTCTCTCCGGCTTGCCTGGCGGTGTCGGCGTTGGCGACCCAACACCGACAGCGGTCTGCGCGCGTTGCTGGAGGAATGTGCGGCCCGATTGGAGGTCCGGTCCCGACTGGAAATCATTGAGAGCGCGGAAGTGTCGAGCCCGGCGCTGTTCGGCTGGTTCCGCCCGCGCCTGCTGCTGCCGGAAAATTTTGCCGCGAACTTCACACCCCAGGAACTGCGTTTCGTCTTCCTGCACGAACTGGCGCATCTCAAACGGCGCGACCTGCCGCTCAACTGGCTCATCACGCTGCTTCAGATCGGGCATTGGTTCAATCCACTCATCTGGCTCGGCTTCGCTCGCTGGCGCACCGACCGTGAACTGGCCTGCGACGCCCTCGCGCTCGAAGCCGCCGGAGGCGATCAGAGTCGCGAGTATGGCCGCACCATCCTGCACCTGTTGGAACACTTCACCCATCGCGCCACCGCGCCGGGACTGGTCGGGATTCTCGAAGACAAGCGTCAGTTGCGCCAACGCATTCGCATGATTGCCAGCTTTCGCCCCGGCAAACGCTGGGGCGGACTTGCGCTGGCGTTGATCGTCGGACTGGCGGTGATTGGCTTGACCGACGCGCAAACTGCCAAGCCAGCGAAATCAACGGGTGGCGCGGATGGTTCCGGGAACAAGAGTCCGGCGGCGCAAGAGATGACACTCCGCACTGGGGCCGACCCGCAACCTGAGCCGCTCAAGCCAGGACTCGGGGTCCGGTCGCTTACGGTGACCGTGCTGGACCCTGACGGGAAGCCGTTGCCCGGCGCGGAGGTTTATGCGCCGCACCTCAGGAGATGGGATCAACCACAAGTCAAAGGTCTGACTGACACGAACGGCCAATTCATTCTGCGGTTTCCGGAGGCTCCCGAGTCATCCCGCCGCGAAATGAGTAACTTCGGTGTCTCGGCTTCCCACCCAAACTTTACCCAACGTGCCATGATGTGGACCTCGTCCGCGGGGGATGTCCATGCCGGGTTGCCCGAAGCGGTGACCATCAAACTCGAACGCGGCACGAGCATTGGCGGCACGGTGCGGGACCAACGCGGCGCGCCGCTCGCCGGCATCCGTGTGCTACTCTTCGGTTCCACCTACCGTGGATTCACCCTGGGCAACACGGAGCGGCTCGCGCATGAATACTCTGAATTATCCGAGCGTGATCCCCAATCCCCGGCCGCCACCACTGACGCTTCGGGACACTGGAGTTTTGATCGTTTTCCGTCCGACTTGCAAAAGGTCGAAGTCACGTTCGTCCGGCCGGATGATTCGCGAGAAGTATTTTCGACCGACGCGGACGACCCACTGAATCGTCGTCCCGTGGTGGCGCTTGCGGAACTCCAGGCGGGCATGGCCGTCACCCAACTCCGCGACGGCGTCACCGTGCGCGGACTCGTGGTGGACGAAACCGGTCAGCCGCTGTCGGGTGTCACGATCAACGAAGGTTACGGTCACGGCAACATCGTGCGGGTGGGGCAATTTACCAATGACGCCGCCGGCAAGTTCGAGCGGCCCCATCGGGCGCCGCGCCAATGGATTTACACCGCGTCGCGCGCCGACCGCGCCACCACCTCGGTCGTCGCCCAGGTCGCACCCGGCATGGCGGAAGTGCGGATCGTTTTGCCGCCCGCCAAACCTTGGACCGCGCGGGTCACCGACGAGTCCGGCCAGCCGCTCCGCGACGTGGAATTCCACATTGACCTCTACCGAACCCCGGCCCAAATCCTCGATTGGACCGGCAAGACCGATGAAGCCGGCCGTATCGTATGGAGCAATGCTCCGTTGCAAACCGTCACCGCCTACGCCAGTTCGCTCTCGCTGGGAGCGAACCTGAAAATCAAGCTCGCCGGTGGACAGCCGGAACAAACCATCGTTCTGAGCAAAACTGCCGCGCAAAAGATCCGTGTCCACGTCCGGGCCGTGGACGCCGGGACCCGCGCTCCGGTGAAAATCCAATCGGTGGCTGTGCGATTGGCGGGCGCGGCTCCACCCTTCAAGCCGCTGGCAACGCCGGAGCGAGGTGAATTCACCGGCGAAATTCAGCGGTCGGATTTCCAGGTTGGCATGTATCCGAGCTATCAGCTCAAGATCGAAGCCGACGGCTACGAGTCGCTCATCACCGAATCCATTGACTTTGATTTCGGCCATCAGGATTTGGAACTCGCGCTGCACCGCACCACTGGCACCCGCGAACTCACGGTGTTCCAACCCGACGGCCAACCCGCCGCCGGGGCGCGGCTCTGGACGCGCGCCGCGCCGGACGATGGCAGCCTGTTCATCAACGCGCCCAATCGCTACTACGGCGATCGGTTGGAAAAGGAACAGGCCGATGCCGAAGGCAACCTCACACTCCCCAGCGTGCCGGCGGACGCTCCGGTCGTCATCGCGTACACCAACGGTTTCCTCGAAAGCCCCATGAGTGATCTTCGCCGTTCGGGCCGGGCGCAGCTCGCTGCGTATGGCGTGGTCGAAGGTCGTTTGCTTGTTGCTGGCAAACCACGGCACGGGGTGAACATCATGCTGACCACGCTGGCTTGGTCGCGAGAGATCGGGTACCACCTCAGTTACAACACTACGAGCGATGCGGAGGGGCGGTTTAGGTTCATGCAGGTGCCGCCAGGCACATTCAAGCTCTACCGTTGGGTACAACCCAAACACCGCGACACGTCGGGCATGCCCATCACCGAGACGTACCAGATGCCGATTGTCGTCGCTGCCGGCCAGACCAATCGTGTCGAATACTACACACCCGGTCGCGTCGTCACGGGGCAGGCGGTTCCGGCACCGGCCGATGTCGCGGTGGATTGGTTCAGGGACATTCACACGCTCTCCCTCAGGTTGCCGATGGCGGCGACGCGCGGTCGCGTGAATCGGGAAGACTACGCCACCCTCGAGGCCTTTGCGAAAGCCAATCGGGCCTCTTATCAAGCACAGCAACAAGCGGACACTGCCCGCCGTGCCCGCACCTACGGTCTCACTTTCGAGTCCGACGGGTCGTTCCGCGTTGAGGATGTGCCCCCGGGCACGTACGAATTGCGCCTCCGCGTCACCAAGCCGGATGACAAAAACCGTCGCCATCAGTTCGGAGATGAACCGGAGCTTGGTTCGCTGGTTCGTGAAGTCGTCGTGCCCGAGGGGGATGGTCCGCTCGATCTCGGCACGCTTGCCGTGGCTTTCAAGGACGCGGCTCCGGTCAGGAGTTCGCCGCCGGTCAGTTTCCGCGCCGTAACTCTCGACGGCCAGCCGTTCACGCTCGAGAAGGTCAAGGGCCGGCATGTGCTGCTCGTCTTCTGGGCGGCGTGGTCCGAGCGCAGCCGGGAATTTTTCGCCACCCTGCAAAAGTTGCCGCCGCAATATGCTTCCGACCCACGCCTGGTTATCGTCGGGGCGAGTCTCGATGACCATCGGGATACGGCGCGGCAGATCGCGACCGCAGAGCATTTCAAGGGCACCCAAACCTGGCTCGACGCTGAAAGCCGGGCCAAATTCAGCGCGGAGTTTGACCTCACGACCCTGCCCGCCGTCTTTCTGCTCGACCCGGAAGGCCGCATGGCCGCCCGCGATCTCGAAGGCGAACGGCTTGCCACCACGCTGCACCGGGCTCTTGCCCGGAAATAAACCACCCCCCCGTCATCATTATGAAACCAATCCTCTCCTGCCTTCTCTGCGCCACCGCTCTCGCGTTCAGTTCGCGCTTCGCTCCTGCCGACACGGCCCGACCGGATCTTCACGGTCGCGTCCTGTTTGAAAACGCCACGCCCGTCACCAACGCCACGGTCTTCATCTACACCGCCGGCCCCCGGACCGGCTCGGCAGTCGTTTGCCCCTCGTGCTACCCCGATTGCGGCAAGAGCGCCCGGACCGGGGCGCAGGGCGAGTTCACCATAGCGGCATTGGATCCCGGCCTCCTCTTTCGTTTGCTCGTCGTTGCCCCTGGTTGTGAATCCAAGTTCATGAGCAAGACGGACCCCGCCTCGGGCGAAATGAAAATCACCCTCGCGCACCTGAGTGCGGCGAAACTTGAATCTCCGACGCGCATCACCGGCATGGTGATGGACGCAGCGGGCAAGGCGCTTGCGGGAGCCACCGTCAGCCCCGAAGGAGTCAGCTACGGCACTGGCAGTTCGTGGGGTGGCACGGATCGGTTCGTGGACCCGCTGGCGGTGACCGATGAGCACGGCCAGTTCTGGCTTTATTGCACCAACGGTGTTGACCGCGTGCATGCGACCGTTGAAGGCCGCGGGGTCGCCAAGCGCTGGGTGGACCTCACCCCCGGTGGAGATCATCTGGTGCGGATGCAGGAAGGTGTCACCGTCACCGGGAAGATTTTCCGCCACGGCCAGCCCGTCAAAGACGTCGTCATGGGGCTGGTCACCAAGGAACGTCAGTACGGCGCATTTCTGCGCGGCGATGAACTCGCCACCGACAAGGACGGTTTCTTTCTCCTGCCGAATGTTCCACCCGGACTGGAATTTGTCCTCTATGCCAAGATGGATTCCCTCGCGGGTGGCGCCGTGCCCATGAAGTTTTTTACCACCGGCGCCACCGGGAGCACGCTCAAGCTCGGCAAGCTTGAAGTCCAACCCGCCTACCGCGTCGCGGGGCGCGTGGTGCTGTCCGACGGCAAATCCGTTCCCGCGCAGACCCGGTTGTTCCTCGGACGCGAAGTCGCCTGGGATCACACCGAAGCCGTGCTCGATGCCGAGGGCCGGTTTGAATTTCGCGGTGTGCCGGCCGAATCCGTCGGCCTGAACGTGCGGGTGCCCGGCTACAAATTGTCCAAACGCAACCTCAGCCTCGACTGGCTCAACGGGGGGCTCGTTGGGCGGGTGGAGGGCGACATTCCTGACCTGGTGTTGTTGATGGAACCCGGCGTCTGGCGTTTCAACGGCGACGAAGGCGATGCGCCCAATGGCGACAGCCAGCCACGCGACAAGCCGCTACGGGGAATTCCGTCGCTGGTGCAGCGCTGAAAATTTGCAGTGACAAAGCGGACATGACAAAGCGGAGCGGGCGGGACGCATGGTTGCACATGGACACGGGTTTGTTATCTTCCAGCCGCGCCGTTCTCGCCAGCGGTGATGGGGCGAGTGCGGAAATACCGGGACTATTGACGTTCATGGCGTCACAACCCACGGAAGCACTCTTGTTTGATCTGAACTAAACGCAACCAACTGAACATCCAGTCATGACAAAACTCCTCGTCCTCTACTACTCCATGTACGGCCACATTGAAACCATGGCCAACGCCATCGCCGCCGGTGCCCGCGAAGCCGCCGGCGTCCAAGTCACCTTGAAGCGGGTGCCGGAAACCATTGCAACTGAACGCGCGCAGGAATTGGGGGTGAAGCTCGATCAAATCGCCCCCGTGGCCGATCCCAAGGAGCTGGGGAATTACGACGCCATTCTCTTCGGCACCCCCACACGCTTCGGCAACATGGCCGCGCAGATGCGGAATTTTCTCGATCAGACCGGCAGCTTGTGGGTCAAGGGGGGTCTGGTGGGAAAAGTGGGCAGTGTGTTCACCAGCACCGGCACGGGCGGCGGCAACGAAAGCACCATCATGAGCTTTGTGAACACCCTCATGCACCATGGCATGATCTACGTCGGGCTGCCGTACTCCTGTCCGGAATTGACCGATCTCAGCGAGATCCGCGGCGGCTCCCCCTGGGGTGCGGGGACGCTTGCCGGCGCGGACGGCACCCGGCAGCCCAGCGCGAAAGAACTCGCCATGGCACGGTTTCAAGGCCGGCACGTCGCCACCATTACCGCAAGACTGTGTTCGTATCCTGAAGAAAAACGGTAGGGCTGTGGATACCGCGTTCCTGCAGAGCGGTCGCATGGATGCGGAGCGTGATGCCTGGGATGGCCGAGGTGCAACGCACCGCGAGCGATTCGCAACGTCTGTCTGTCGGGACTTTCGTGGAAGTTGATTACCAGGAGAGAGCGCGGGGTGGAATTGGTCGTGGTGGGGTTGTGCGCCAGCCTCAAGGTCTTGCCGCCTTTGCGCAAAAGCGGTTTGCGTACCGTTCGCACGCCGGGGTTGGAGGGCCATCGTTGGGACACGCCCACGCAATGTTTCTGTGGGTGCGAAGCACTTGATCGAATGCGAGTCATCAGGCGCTTACGACACTGCCGGCCCGCCGCCATCCCTCGCTTCACCCCATTCCCCTTTAGGGGGCCTTCATCAAATCTTCCGCCGTAAAGTAGCCGGAATGATCCTTGATGCCAGCGCGGACGGCTTCCGCATGATCGGGTTTCACCACGCCCGGCAGCTCACCAAAATGGCGGCGCACGTAGGAGGCAATCGCCGCAATCTTCGCTGATTTTTCCTTTTCGTCGCCCGGCAACGAGTCGCCCACGGCCAACATTGTGCCAGTATTGTAAACCTTGCCATTCACCGTGATCGGACCGGTCAACCCCCTGGAAATGAGCATGATCATCCGGTCGGGCGCCTCATGGTGAACCCATTCCGAATCAATCAACGGCGGGCAACCGTTGGCCGGGTTGCCCACGCCGGTTTCCATGTGACAAACCGCGCAATTCTCGCTGTACAGCTTTTTGCCGAAGGCGACGAAATTAGCATCCGGGTCACTGTTGGGCTGATACCGCGCCAGATCCGGCACCGAGCGATAGGGCGCATAAACCCGGGCATCGAACCAACCGCCGTACAGATCGAAATACCACGCGCCGAAAAACAACAGGACAAACAGCAAGGCCATCAGCCACACCGGAATGGCGGTCATGGTCACGGTGGGCTCGATTTCGCCCGTCCCGGTCGGTTGGGAAGTTTCAGTCTTCATTTCGTGGCCACCGCAACGCCATTGGTCGCCGGCGCGGGGGGCGGAGTTACTGGCGATTCATACAACGGCGCATCCGCGCGCAGGCTCAGGAGATACGCCACCAACGCCTGCGCCTCCTCGGTGGGGACCACTTCGTGCCCGTCCGGCGGCGCGAATGTTCCCGACAGCGGCAACGCGTCAGGCGCCGGGGTTTTTCCGATTTTCCGTTCCACAAACAGAAAAGGGTAACCGGGCATGGTCGAATCCGGCACCACCGTTTTCGGCGCATACAAATGCAACAATTGCCATTCTGCACTCGCGCGCGTCGCGCCCGCGTCCGTCAGGTCCGGCCCGAAGCGACGGATGCCCGGCTGCACCACGGGATCGTAGAGATAATCCTGCGCCACGCTCCGGCGGCGTCCCCAACGCCGGCGGATGTCCGGACCGTCCGGCAAAATGGCAACCGTGGCTTCGCCGCCGGCTTCCGCAATCGCCGTGACCGCGTCATCCGCCAGCGCCGTATCCGCCACCTGCCCCAGCACCTGCGGCACGCTGGCCAAGGAGGCAGTTGCCGCCAGATGCGGAGCGGCTTTTTGAATGGCGCTGAGGACATTGGCGGCATTCGTTCCGACACTCGTCAGCGTGACTTCCACCGTCGTGCCCTGCTGCCCGATTTGGCGGCTGTGGCAATAGACGCAACCGAGCGAGCGATAAACCTCCGCGCCCTGCCTCGCCTGTCCCGAACGCGCCACGGGATAAGCGTCTCCGGCAGGCACCGTCTTGGCCGCCTCCAGACGCCCCAGTTGCAATTGCGGCACCAGCACGAAGCCGGTCCAGGAAAAGGCCAGCGCGACAAACGCCGTGAGGAACACCAGGCTGCCGGATTTCACGACTTCACCTCCACGGGTTGCCAGGCCAGCGCATCGGTCATTTCCCGCTTCAGCAGGGCGCGGTAATGGCTCAAAATCAGCCAGCCAACATTGGCCAAATACACCAGCGCTCCCAGCGCAATCAACGTCTCGCCCAGCGTGCTGATCCGCACCCACAGCACGGCGGCGCGGGCGGTTTCCTGAAAGGGCACGGCGGCATCCGCCAGCCGTAATCCCTGCCGCACCCCGCCCGCCAGCAGTGGCAACGCCAGCAACAAACTTCCCGGCATCGCAAGCCAGAAATGCGCGCGGACGCGGCGCGGACTGATCTCCCGGCCCGAAATGCGCGGCAGAATGTGATACACTGCGGCAAACAGGGTCATCGCAAAGAAACCGTAAAGTCGCAACAGCACCTGCCCCTCCGTGAACCAGGTGAACTCCGTCACGCGCGCCATCACCGGACAGGCCGCCACCGCGGCGAGCAGCGTGGCCAGGATCAACATGAACGCCCCAAACTTGGCAAAACAAAGTACGCCGCCGAAGCAGGGCGGCTGGTCGCCGCCCCCGCTGGTTTTCACCACCAGGATCCCCAGGGCCAGCGCGGGCACAACCATTAACGCCGCGGCGGTGCTGCTGAAGATGCCCATCCAGGCCGGCAACGGCGCCTGCACCGGCATCCCCGTCCATGAACCGAACAGGGCCACGGTTACAAAAATGAACAGCGCCAGATAATAGCTGTGCAGCGGTTTGCCGCTGAGTTTCGGCAGCACATAAAACGTCACGGCCAGACCCGCCAGCGGCAGCCAGACGTTCAGCAGATTGCCCGCAAACCACCAGGCCACCGCCGCCTGCACCACGCCGCGCACCGGATGCATTTGCAATAAGAACACCGCCGTGGAGAAAATCCAGATGAACCAGAAGACCGCCGCCAGGACAAACCATTGCGACGGATAAAGCCGGGGTTCCGCGCGCCAGGAAAAGGTCATGAACAGCCACACCGTCATGAGCATGAAGGCCAGAAATAAAATGACGGCGGCGTAACGCGGCAGTTCCAGCCACTCGAAGCCCGAACTGTCCCCGGTGACAATGCCCAGCAATCCCACCAGCACCCCGACATGCCATAATTTGGCGCCCACAGTAATCAAGGCCGGATTCATCGCCTTAATCCGGCCCAGGCGCGCCAACAGCCACAACCCCGCACCCAGGGCGGTGGGAACGCCGAACCCATAGATGAACAAATGCGCCCAGGCCGGATAGGCCCGGCCAAAGGTAAGCACCGAACAACCCGCCAACAATGCCGGATTATGAAAGGTCATCGCCGCCGCCAGGCCGAACGCCGAGCTCAGTGCCAGCCAGCCGGCGGCACCGCCGAACAGGGCAAACAAGGGCGAGCGGCACGACCGGTCAATCGGGCCGGGCGATGGAAGGGTAGTCGCGGTCATCGAGACAGGAACCGGGAGTTATTCAAAGTCACTGGGCGGCGGCGGCGGCGGCGGCGGCACGTAAAAGGCCTTTTCCACCCGTTCGAGCAAAATCGCCCGGGCCTGGGCGGGGTTTTGCCATTGGCGCTCGGCCAGCCTCATGGCTTCGGCAATGGGCAGACGGACGATGCCCTTGGCTTGATCCACCCAGCCCACATGGTTGAGGGCCTCGGCCTCCGCACCGCGCAATTCGGCCAGCGCCGCGGCGCGTTCGGCGGCGCGGTGGGCGTCCAGCGGAACGGGGGT
>WBZR01001649.1_pt2 | contig 21317 bp, 17 predicted proteins | sample 5204231 | NCBI WGS metagenome assembly WBZR01 (sample SAMN12412403, study PRJNA552823) | activated sludge metagenome | isolation source: activated sludge from anammox sidestream of wastewater treatment plant... | place: USA: Virginia | collected 2017-08 | reverse complement strand
GCCGAACGCCTCGACCGCGACGGCGCGCGCCGCCGCGCAGCGCCGCGCGTAGCCCTCGCGCACCGCGCCGAGCGCCGCCACCGCGCCCTCGAGGTCGGCGAAGGGCAGGATCGCGTCGCCGAGCGGATAGTGCGGCGCGAGCCCGGTGTCCTGCACGATCACCGGACGTCCGAGCGCCAGGTAGGCCGTCGAGCGCGAGCTGAACCATCCGCTGCGGGTCGCGACATACGCCTCCTTGGCGACGCTCAGCTCGCCGCTCGAGGCGGCCAGGTAGGCGCGATACGCCTCCGGCGTCGCCGACGCCTCGCGCGCGTTGCGCAGGCGCCAGCCGGCGGCCGCGAGCCGCGCGCGGGGCGCGGCGCCCGCGAGCGCCACCTCGAGCCGCTCCGACGTCCGGCCCGGCAACGAGAGGATCTTCGCGAACTCGACGTCCTTCCCCCCGTACACCCGGCCGTCGATCGTCGGCGGCGTCCGGTCGATCTTCCACGACATGACGGTCGTGAAGGCGCCGCCGCCGGGGGGCGCCGACGCCGGCCAGTCGGCGAGCACGATCGGCGGTCGCGTCGGATGCCAGACGAGCCCGACGGCCGGGATGGCGCAGTCCGGCGCGCCGAGATTCGCGCCGTAGGAGAAGAAGACGTCGTGCGAGCGGATCATCGCCGCCGATTCGCGCACGGCCGTCCCCGCGCCGCCGGTCGTCGCGGCGGCGAGCTTCGCCTGGCTGTAGCAGGGGTCGGTATCGACGTAGGCGTGGACGCCGCGGCCGCGATACTCGTCCCGGAGCCAGCCGCACCCGGAGACGTTCAAGAAGAGATCCGCCTCGCGGCAGCGGCGCGCGAGCGCCTCCGCGCCGAGCCCGTGCACGACACCGCGCGGGTCGCGGAACGCCCACGAGACGCCGTTCGCCCCGGCGCCGAGCGCGCGCGCCAGGTATCCGACGTTCTCCTCGCAGGCGTCGGTGAACGTCTCCCGACCGGGCGAGTACACCCATTGACCGGTGTCCTCGAGGTACGTGACGTCGTGCCCGAGCGCGACGAGCCCGTGCACGTACTGCAGATAGTCCCAGGCCACGCCCCCCACCGGGTAGGTGGCGATGAGACCGGTCACCACGACGCGCACGGCGCGCACTGTAGCGCCAGACGCCGGGAGCGTCACGAGGGGCGCGCCGCCGAGTCGCCGCGGCGCCGCCGCGGTCAGCGGAGCCCGGCGGCGTCGAGCATCGCGCCGATCACCCGGTCGGCCGCGAAGTGCTCCTCGGCGAGGGCGCGCGCCGCGCGGGCGTGCCGCGGCCAGTCGGCGGCGACGGCGCGAACCGCGCCGACCGCTTCCTCCGGCGTCGCGAAGGCGAGGAGGCCTTCGCCGGTGGGAAGACATTCACTGAAGCCCGTGTCCTGCGTCACGACAGGACGGCCGGCGGCGAGGAAGCAGACGCTCCGATCGCTGAACCATCCGCTGCGCGGCCGGACGTAGATGTCCTTCGCGACCGTGAACTCGCCGCGCGACGCCCCGACGTAGGCGCGATACGCGTCCACGTCCGCGGAGATCGGCCGGGGGTCGACGAGCGACCAGCCATGCCCCGCGAGCTCGGCGCGGACCCGGTCGTCGCCCGGGTCCATCGCCAGCTCGAACGGCACGCCGCTCGCGCGCGGCACGTCGATCATGGCGAGGAAGTTGCGGTGCTTCGACCAGTGGTAGGTCTCTCCGCGGAACACGACGTCCTTTCCCTTGTTCTCCCAGGTGGCGACGCTCGTGAAGGCCCGCCCCTCCGGGCCGGGCCGCCAGAGCGCAGGAACGACCGGCGGACGCGTCGGAACCCAGGCGAAACGCTCGACCGGAACGCGGCAGGACGGCGTCCCGAGGAGCGCGCCGTAGGTAAAGAGCACGTCGTGCGCGGCGAGGAAGCCGACGGCGTCCTCCTCGCCGTTCACCACCCGCATCTGCTCGTACATCGGATCGGTCTCGACGTAGCAGATCGTCGCGCCCTGCCGATGCTCGTCGCGGAGCGCGGTCGCACCGCAAAGATTGAAGATGGCGTCGGCGCTTCGATAGAGCGCCCGCACGACCGCGGGATCCCGCCCGTGCCAGCGATCGGCGAGGCCGTCCCAGTACGCCCAGCGGCCGGCGAAGTCGAACCGCCGCATGACGTCGGCCAGGTAGGCCACGTTGGCGGCGGCCGCGACCCCGACGCCGCCGCTCGCCGGGTCGTAGGGCGGCGCGCCCGAGTCCTCCACGTAGTACACGTCGCAGCCGAGCGCGCGCAGGCCGACGAGATAGTGGATCGCCTGCCAGGTCACGCCCGCGAGCGGGTACTGCCCAGCGATGCCGAGCACGACGACGCGCGGGCCGCTCACACTGGCTCCCGCCCCTCGTGGCGTCCGAACTGGGCCTCGTAGAGGCGCGCGAAGGCGCCCCCGCGCGCCACGAGCTCGTCGAACGTGCCCTGCTCCGCCACCGTCCCGTCGCGCAGCACGACCACCCGATCCGCGTGCCGGATGGTCGAGAGCCGGTGCGCGATCACGAACGTCGTCCGGCCGCGCATGAGCGCGCGGAGCGCCGCGAGGACGAGCGCCTCGGTCTCCGTGTCGAGCGCCGACGTCGGCTCGTCGAGGATCAGGATCGGCGCGTCGCGGACGATCGCGCGCGCGATCGTCACCCGCTGCTGCTCGCCCCCGGACAGCGTCGCGCCCTGTTCGCCGACGGGCGTCGACAGCCCCTGCGGTAGTCGCGCCAGGAGACCGTCGAGCTGCGCGAGCCGCGCCGCCCGCGCGATCTCGGCCTCGGTCGCCCGGGGGCGCCCGTACGCGATGTTCTCGCGGAGCGTCGTCGGGAAGACGACCGGCGGTTGCAGCACCATCGCGATCCGGCTCCGCAGATCGCGCAGGCGGTACTCACGCAGGTCCACGCCGTCGAGCAGCACCCGCCCTTCCACCGGGTCGTAGAAGCGCCCGACGAGGCTCACGAGCGTGCTCTTGCCGACGCCCGTCGGCCCGACGATCGCGACCACCTTCCCCGCCTCCGCCACGAGATCGACGTCCCGCAGCACCGGACGGTCGGCGGCGTACGCGAACCGCACGCGCTCGAAGCGAACCTCGCCGCGCAGCGTGACGCCCGCGAGGGTTCGCGCGCCGTCGCGGAGATCCGGCGTCGTCGCGAGGATCTCGAGCGCCCGCTCGGCGCCGGCCCGCGCGCCGTGGATCATGCCGATCGTCTGGCTCAGGCTGTTGATGGGCGCGTAGAGCGACGCGAGGTAGGTCGTGAAGACGAGGACCTGCCCGATCGTGAGCGCTCCGCTCAGGACCTTGGTCGCGCCCACCCAGAGCACGAGCGCCGTCCCGACGGCGATGATCACGTTGATCGCGCCCGAGTAGAAGGTCTGCATCATGTACATCCGGAGGTTGGCGCGCAGGCTCTCCGTGCTGGAGGCCGCGAACCGCCGCGCCTCCTCCTCCTCGGTCGTGAAGGCCTGAATCACGCGGATGGCGGCGATCCCGCGCTGCGTGACCGTGTAGAGCCGGCTCTCCTTCCGACGCGCCTCGGTCGCAATCGCGTTGATCCGACGCCCGAGGAGCGTGATGCCGAGGAAGATCACCGGGCACACGGCGAGCGCGACCACCGTCAGAAGCCCGTCCATGCGCGCCATGACGACGACCATGCCGCCGAACAGCACGAGCGCGGTGATGATCGGGAACACCCCGTTCATGCTGAGCGTCTGGATGGCGAAGGTGTCGGCGGTCACGCGGTACAGCAGGTCCCCGACGTCGCGGCTCGTGTGGAACCTGAGCGAGAGCCGCTGCAGGTGCTGGTAGAGGTCGAGACGGAAGTCGTTCACCATTCCCTGCCCGATCGCGATCGTCGTGGCGTTGTTGAGCGTGCCGAGCCCGGCGAGCACGACGTAGAGCAGGACGAGTCCGAGGCAGGCGGCCAGCAGGAGGTCCCTCGGTCCGAGCGCGGTCGCCGGCGCCCAGGCGACGGGCGTCCCCGTCAGCACGTTGTCGACGACGATCTTGAGCGGCCAGGGCTTCAGGAGCTCGCAGGCGCTGATCATCACGACCTGCACGAGCGCGAACACGAAGGCCGCGCGGTGGGGGCGGAGGTAGTGCGCGACGGCGCGGAGCAGCGGGAAGCGGCGGGCGCCGGCGTGGCGCGCCGTCGCGGCCGCAGCGCTCAGGAGTCCGCCCCCATCGGCCCGAGCCCGATCTGCTGCGCCACGATCTCGAGGACCTGATACATGGTCCGGCCGAGGCGCACGGCCTGATAGAAGATCGAGCCGGCGACGAGGACTGCGAGCAGCACCGCCACCGTCAGCAGCTCCGGCGCCAACAGGTACACGCCGACCGCCACGAGCCCGCCGGTGCACCCGAACGCCAGCTTCGCCACGCGCGACGTCTTGATCGCGCAGCGTACGTTGAAGAGCCGCTTCGTCCCGCCGTGGTTCTCGACCGCGACCCGCAGCTGCGACGTGGTCGCGAGGCCCCGGTGGATCTCGAGATCCCAGTCGCTCCAGCCGAGGTCGTGCGCGATGAGGTACTTCCGCGGCAGCAGGAACCGGATCACCCCTTCGAGGAGCTCTTCCTTCTCCTGACCCCGGTCGCTCCAGTAGCGCAGGAAGAACTCCCGCCCGAGCCAGCGGATGCGCGGAGCCTGGCGCATCTCCGCGAAGCGGATGCGTTCGACGTCGGTCAATCCCTTCACGCGCCAGCGGTAGCGCTCGTAGCTCCGCAGGAGCGGACCGAGGTAGATCAGCACGGCGACGAGCATCCGGCCCCGCCAGTGGTCGTGGCGCGCGTCGATGCGGGCGTTGCGGGCGCTCGCGGCCGCCGAGACGAGCGTGATCGCGAGCGGCAGCGCGGCGAGCGTCAGGTACTTGCCGGCGGCGATCGCCGCGACCAGCAGCATCGCGGCCACGACGTTCCACTCCAGGGTGAACGGCAGGGACGCGAAGAGCGACGACGGCGGCTCGTAGAGCGTCTGGAAGAGGCCGCGCCCGAACGTGCCCGAGTAGATCACCGGCCGGCGCGAAAAGAGCGAGGTCGTGAAGTCGCCGTAGATCCGCCCGAGCCAGCGCGACTGCCCGAGCATGTTGAAGCGGTACGGGTGCTTGAAATACAGGAGCGCCTCCGCCTTTCCGTAGCCGCGCTGCTGCTTGAAATAGTCGCGCACCGTATTGCGGCGAAAGTGCCAGACCATCGCCGACGGGCTGAAACCTATGACGTGCCCGTGGTTCTGCAGCCGCCAGCACACGTCGACGTCGTCGCCCGCCGCCGTGAAGATCGGCTGGAAGCCGCCGACCTCCGCGAGCGCCCGCTTCCGGAACGCCATGTTGCACCCGGGGATGTGCTCGGCGACCTCGTCGTTCAAGAGCACGTGGGTCGGTCCGCCCGGCGACGCCGCGACGTAGGCCGCGATCGCGCTGTCCTCGGGGGGCGGGAAGTTCGGCCCCCCCACCGCGACGAACCCGGCCTGGAACTTGTAGACCAGATACGTCAGCCAATCGCGATCCACGACACAGTCGGAGTCGGTGTACGCAACGATGTCACCCGACGCCGCTTCCATGCCGACGTTACGCGCGACCGACAAGCCCTTGTTCGGCTGGTTCACGAGCGTGAAGAGGTGCGGGCGCGTCGCGACGTAGCGCTCGGCGATCGCCCGGGTCGCGTCGCGCGACCCGTCGTTCACGATCACGACGTCGTAGTTCGGGTAGCGGATCCGCTCGAGCGACGCCAAGCAGGCGTCCATCGTGCGCTCGGCGTCGTAGGCGCAGATCACGACCGACACCTTGGGATACTGGCGAAGGGCCGGCGGCAGCGGCGCTGCGTACTGCGCCTGGATCGCGTGGAAGGCGGGCTTCCGCTGCCGATCGCGGGTCACCAGGCCGAACGACCAGTCCTCGATCTGGAAGCCGCCCGTGAACCAGTCGTCGGTCCACGAGAAGACGCACGTGCCCGCGAGCCCCGACTCGAAGGCGGCGCGCACCTGCCACGCGAGCGTCGCGGCCTGCACGTCCTCGCCGAGCCTGACCGAGTCGATCCCGTGCTCGGTCAGCACGAGCGGCCGGTCGCCCGCGATGTTCTGCAGACGTCCGAGATAGCGCCGGAACGCGTCCTCGTGATGCAGGTAGACGTTGAAGCAGACGAAGTCGAGGAACTCGAGGTCGAGGTATTCCGTCGGCGGAAAGTTCGCGTAGCTCACGAGCGCGCGCGGCGCGAGCGCCTTGACGTCGTCGCACAGCACGCGCAGGAACGCCTGCATGCGCTCGGGGCCGTACCAGCGCACGATGTCGGGCGGAATCTCGTTGCCGATCATGTAGGCGAACACGGCCGGATGCCCGAGCGAGTCGCGCACGGCGCGCTGGACGGTCTCGCGGATCTCGGCGGTGACCCGCGGCTGGTCGAGGAAGCAGACGTGCTCGGCCCACGGGATGCCGATCATGATACGGAGGTCGTGCGCTTCGGCGCGGTCGAGGAGCCAGCGCGGCGGCACCGTGAACGTCCGGACGACGTTCGCGCCGAGCTCGCTCATGAGCGCGAAGTCGCGCTCGACCATGTCGCGCTCCGGGAACTGCGTCCCGTGCGACCCGGTCTTGAACGGACCATAGGAAACGGCCCGCAGGAAGAGCTTCCGCTCGCCGGCGAAGAAGAACTTGCCCTGCACCTGCAGCGGCCCGGCGTCGCTCGCCGCCGCGAGCGCCACGGTCCGAGCGGCATGGCTCGCCTGCGCCGGTGTCATGCGGTCGGCAAGGCCATCGGAGACATTCCGAGCCCTCTTTTCACATGGCTCGAGGACCGACAAGCGCGTCGCGCCGCTCGTCGTCGCGGCTCCACCCCGAGCCCGATGCGCGTGGGGCCGGCTTCTCGCGTCGAGAGCGCCGGCCCCGCACCACGAGGGAGCGCCCCGCCCTACGGCAGGCCCTTCGCCGTCCCCCGGATCGTCACGCGGCCCGGACCGGGCAGGCCCGCGACGTTGTTGATCGAGGAGGAGCCCGTCGGACCGACGCAGAACACGGCGCCCAAGGTCGGATGGGACGTGTCGTTCATCGGCGTGTCCTCCATGCCGACGGCGATCAGCGTATCCGTGCCATCCATCTTGCCGGCGGCCTGGAAGGTGCCGCCGCCGGTGAGGAAGCAGCCGCGCGGGGCAACCTGACAGCTGCCGGCGGCGCCGCCGCAATCGCCGTCGGCGAGACAGCCGCGCTGCGCGTGACCCGACGCGAGGCTGCAGTTCTGATCGGTCGGGCCGTTGGTGCACTCGCCCTCGCCGTTCGCGTCGCCATCGGTGCACTCGAACACGCGATTCGGGTTGCCATTGGCCGCCGTGTTGTCGAGACAGGCCGCGGGCCTGGTCGGCTCGCCGGGACGCGCGCAGGCCGTCCCTGTCCCGGGGCACTCCGCCACGTTCGTGCACGGCGCCCCGTTGTTGCTCCCGCCAAGGCAGCGGCGACCGCCGCACTGCGTGGCGCCGACCGCCACGCAGTCGGCGTTGCTGCTGCACGGCGAGGCCGCAGCGTTGTTGCAGGTATCACAGAGACACTTGTTCCCTCCGGCGCCCGTGCAATTCGGACTGGTCGCGGCGAGCGTCTTGACGACCGGATCGGTCCTGCTCGAGAGATCGATCGGCAACACGGCGATCACGCCTGCCGGGCTCGGCGGACAATCGAGGCTGGTCGTCCCGAAGTCGGCGCGGCTCGGGATCGTGCCGCCGCCGTCGCACGGCAAGCCGTCGCGCTGTCCGCCGTCGCAGGTGCCGCCCGCGATGCCGTCGTTGAGGGCATCGGTCGGGTTCGGAACGCAGCGCGGACACGGGTTGTCGATCGCGATGCCGTTGAAGACGCTCGAGCGGAGATTGGCGACGGTGTTGGCCTCGCCGCTCTCGATGTTCGCGGTGCCCGAGACCGGCCCGAAGAACTGATTCAACACGCAGGTCGTGACGCCGCCCGCGGCGAGCGGCAGGGGCGAGCCGAAGTAGAACTCGCAGGTGCCGCCGCCGCCCGTGCACGGCGCGTTGCTCGTGCACTTGATCGACTGGTCGTTGCTACAACGCCGGTCGTTCAGCTGTCCGGGGAGCGGATTCGCGATCGGTCCCGAGATCGGGCACGTGCCGCACGGGCGCTTGGTCGCGGCGCAAGTGACGGCCACCGTGACGTCGCCGTTGCTGATCACGGGCGCCCGGTGCGAAATGCCGGTCCACCCGGTGTCGAGGATGCTCAAGGGATCCGCCGCGTCGCCGCTGAACGTGATCTTGGTCGGGCACGCGCAGGTGCACGTCATGCTGCAGGCGAAACCGTCACCGACGTTCGAGCAGGTGCTCGAACCCGGCGGGTCGCACTGCTCACCGGTCTCGATGGCGCCGTTGCCGCAGACGGGTCCGGTCGGAGTGCTCGTCGCGGTCGGGGTCGGCGTCGCGGTCACGGTGCGCGTCGGGGTCGGGGTCGCCGTCGCGGTGCGCGTCGCCGTGACGGTCGAGGTCGGGGTCGCCGTGCGGGTCGGCGTCAGGACCGGCGTCGACGTCAGGGTCGCGGTCGGAACGGCGGTGAGCGTCGCCGTCGGCGCCACGACCGTCGCCGTCGCCGTCGGCGCCACGACCGTCGCCGTGGCGGTCGGCGCCACGGCGGTCTCCGTCGTGGTTGGTTCGGGGGTCGCCGTGACGGTCGCAGCCGCCTCCGTCGGTGTCGGCGTCGTGGTCGCCACCGGCGTCTCGGTCACGGTCGGAAGCGGCGTCTCGGTCGCCACGGGTTCGGGCGTCGCGGTGACGGTCGCCGGCACCTCCGTCAGGGTCGGCAGCGGAGTCTCCGTTGCAACCGGCTCGGGAGTCGCCGTCAAGGTCGGCACGGGCGCGGCGGTCTCGGTGGCCGTCGGAACCGGAGTCGCGGTGAGCGTTGCCGTCGGAACCGGCGCGACGCAGCTGTCGCAGCACGATTCGACGACGGTCCCGCCGCGGCTCGTGCAGAGCGACGCCGACGCGAGCGGCCGACAGCGGCTCGTCACGGCCGAGCCCGGGAGCTTGCACGCGACCGTCCCGTCGCGCTTGCCGCAGACGGAGCGGATCGCGCAGCCTTCGATCTTGGAGCGGCACTTCTTCGGCAGCGCGCCCTCGCGCGCGAGGCGATTCACCACCCGACTCACGCACGCCGTGTAGCGGCTGTGATTCTTGGCCCCTATGCACGGGCACTCGGCGTCGATGGTCGCCTGCACCGCGCAGCGCGCCGCCTCGCAATCGACGGGGGCCGCATCGGCGCGCGCGGCGGGAAGGACCAAGACCATGGCGGCGAGGACGGCGGTGACGAGCTTCATGGGAACTCCCTGGTTGTGCGACCCGCGCGATATCGGGCCCGATAGGTTCGTGCGATGGCGCGCCCCGACCGCTTCACGGCTCGACGGTCGATGCGACGGCACCGCGCGCTCTGTCATCTGCCAGACGAGGGGCATTCGGCGCAACTGTTTTCGGGGGTTGCGATGCTCCCGCGCTCCTCGCGAACGCCTTCGCCTCTCCTATGGCGACTGCGGCGCCGCCCAATGCCGGGGGCGGGACTCGAACCCGCACGGGGCGAACCCCACGGAGTTTTAAGCCCCGTGTGTCTACCGATTCCACCACCCCGGCCGGGGATGCGCTGCGCGTCCCATCGGAATCGACGACGAGAGGAAGGAAACGAGAGGCGGCGAGCGGATTCGAACCGCTGCATCGAGGTTTTGCAGACCTCTCCCTTAGCCACTTGGGTACGCCGCCCCAGGGAGCGACGTCGTACCACGCGGTCGTCCCGACCGGCAAGGCGCCTTCGCCCGCCCGCCGCGCGATTGCCTGGATGCGGCGGCGAGCGTAGATGTCGAGACGTGCCCACGGTCATGCGTGTCGTGACGGCCTGCCTCCTGATGCTGCTGATCGGCCCGCCGGCGCGCGGCGAGATCTATCGCTGGGTCGACGAGCACGGGGTGACGCATCTCGACGATACGCTCGGGAACGTCCCGGAGACCGCGCGCGACGACGCGAAGGTCTTTCAGTCGCGGAGCGCCCCCGCCCCGCAGCGCCCGTCCGGGCCCGTGCAGGCGGCCTTCGCGAACGGGATCGCCCGCGACCTCGGGCTCGTCGCGAGCGACGGCGAAGGCGCGGTCTCCGCGCTCGGGATCGTCGGGATCTACCCGAGCGCGGGATGGCATCCGAGCGCGCCGCTCACGCCGGCGGTCGTCGAGGAAGTCACGCGCGCCGCCCGCGCCGCGGCGCGGGCGCGGCGGCTACCGCAGGCGGAGGCGAGCGTCGAGGCCTCGGTATTGCGCGTCGCTTCGGGGCTCGGCGTCGCGGGACCGCCTCCGAGCGCGGCGCCCGAGCCCGCGGCCGCCGAGCCGCCAACGATCGTCGTCGCTCCCAACATCGTGGTCGAGCCGCCGCCGCAGCAAACGGTCGTCGTGCATACCGTGGAGCGCGAGCAGGCGCCGGTGGTGACGCAGTGGGGCTGGGGGTGGGATCCGGCGTTCGGCGGCGGCATTCCGTTCACGCCGATCCCGAGCGGTCCGCCCGGTCCGATCCCCGACCGGATCACACCGCTCTCGAATCCCGCCGGACATCTGCACGGCCCGGCCGTCCCCCCGCGTCCCGGGCCGCAGCCGTTCCGCCGACCGCTCACCTTCTGAACGCCGCGCCGCCCGCCGCTGGCGTCGCGCCGCCTGCCTGGCTATCACGCCGGAGGCTCGCGCCGGTGCGAGTCTCGCCGCGGAGGATGCCATGAAACTCGATACGGTTTTCGCCCCTACCTCGCTCGCCGACGTACCCGCGCTCGCGCGCGCCGCCGACGAGATCGGCTTCGCCGGCCTCTGGACCGCCGAGACGAGCCACGATCCGTACCTGCCCCTGGCGCTCGCGGCGGAGCACAGCGAGCGCCTCGATCTCGGCACGTCGATCGCGGTCGCGTTTCCGCGCAGCCCCCTCGTCCACGCGCAGATCGCCTGGGACCTCGCGGCGCAATCGCGCGGCCGGTTCATCCTCGGTCTCGGCACGCAGGTGAAGGGCCACAACGAGCGCCGCTTCGGGATCGCCTGGGAAGCGCCCGGTCCGCGCCTGCGCGAGCTGATCCTCTGCATCCGCGCGATCTGGGATTGCTGGCAGAACGGCGCGAAGCCGCGCTTCGAGGGCACGCACTACCGCTTCACGCTGATGACGCCCTTCTTCAATCCGGGACCCATCGCGCACCCCCGCATCCCGATCTGGATCGCCGGGGTGAACACCTACATGCTCGAGCTCGCGGGCGAGCTCTGCGAGGGGTTCCACGTCCACCCGTTCCATTCCCTCCGCTATCTCCGCGAGGCGCTTCTGCCCGAGGTCGAGCGTGGCCTCGCCAGGGGCGGCCGAACGCGAAGCGACATCGTCCTCGCGACCAGCGCCTTCGTGATCGCGGGCGACACCGACGAGGAGATCGCGCGCGCCAAGGAAGCCGTCCGCCTGCAGCTCGCGTTCTACGCGTCGACGCGCACGTACGCGCGCGTGCTCGCGACGCACGGCTGGGGCGACACGTCCGCGCGCCTCAACGAGAAGGCGGCCAAGGGCGACTGGGCCGGAATGGCGAACGAGATCACCGACGCGATGCTCGACGTCTACGCCGTGACGGCGCGGTGGGACGAGGTCGCGGCCAGGGTGCGGGCGCGCTACGAGGGCCTCCTCGACCGCGTCGCGCTCTACCTGCCGTTCCGTCCCGGCGACGACGCCGAGCGCTGGCGACGGATCGTGCGCGCGTTCGCGTGAAGCGCCCGGGGCTCGGCGGCGGCACCCGCATCGTCTTCGCGATCGAGAACGGCCGCCGCATCGTGAGCGTCGAGGGCGCCGGCCTGGCGGAGGCCGAGCGCCGCCAGCTGCGCCAGTTGGTCCGCCCGCTCGCGATCCGGACCGGAGTCGTGACGATCAAGCGCGACTGGCTCGGCCGGCGGCGCGTCGCCTTCAGCCGCGACGTTCCGGAGCCGATGCGGCAGGTCGTCCGCAACCTCGTGGGCAACTTGTCGCGCCTGCGTCCGCACTGACACACGGCCTGTGCCGCCCATGCGCCGCCGCGGGCGACACACGCGGAAAACGCCAGGAACGGCGGGGACGCGCGCCGTGGCACGGTCTTCGCATTTCGGGCTCCCGTCCGCGGCGAGCGGAACGACCCCATGCCGAAACCGATTGCCTCCGCTTCCGTCTCCTCCTCCTCCCCCGCTCACGACCTTCCGCTCGCCGCGGGCGCCACGTTGCTCTCCCTCGTCGCGTATCTCGAGCCCGCCGCCCGCGTCCCAGCGGGCGCGCTCACGCTTTCCACCCTCCTCCTGCTGTGGCTCGGCGCCGTGCGCCGCCGTAACGGGTCGATCCGTCCCCCCCGGATCTGACGCGGCGGCGGTGACCGGCGCCGAGCGGCTTCACCGCGCCTCCGCCAGCGCGCGGGCGCGGTCGAACACCGCGGCGAGCATCGCCGCGGTGAGCTTGCCCGTCTGCGTGTTCTGTCGGCTCGGGTGATACGACGCCACCACTGCGAGGTCGCCGATGGCCGCCTCGGCGCCGTGCGCGAAGCGCGGCAACGGCCGCGGCAGCTCGCTCCCGCGGGCACGCTCCATCGCAAGTACGCTCGCGAACGCGATCCGGCCGAGCGCAACCACCACGCGCACCCGCGTCAGAAGCGCCCGCTCCCGGAGGAGAAAACCTCGACAGCGCGCGAGCTCGTCGACGGTCGGGCGGTTGTCCGGCGGCGCACAGCGCGCGGAAGCCGTGACGTAGGCGTCGCGCAATCGCAAGCCGTCGTCGCGGCGCTCCGAGCGCGGGATGTTCGCAAAACCCGCGGCGTGCATGGCGCGCATCAACCAGAGACCGCTGTCGTCGCCGGTGAACATGCGTCCCGTCCGGTTGCCGCCGTGCGCCGCGGGCGCGAGGCCCACGACGAGGACACGCGCCCGCGGGTCGCCGATGCCGGGCAGCGGCCGGCCCCAATAGACCTCGTCGCGGAACTGCCGGCGTTTGACCCGCGCCACCTCCTCGCGATGTGCGACCAGCCGCGGACACGCGCCACAGCGGACGATCGCGTCGGCCAGCCGGTCGAGCTCGGCGCGGACGTCAGTCGCCGACGTAGCGGACCTGGTTGTCGCGGACCATCACCATGGTGGGAATCTCCGCGTCGGTGAGGCCGTGCTTGACGCTCAGGTGCTCGATGAACGCGGCGCGCGCGCCGAAGCTCTGCGCGTGCGGAGTGCAGTAGTACGGCGCCTTGTTGATGCTTACGACGCCCGGCACCGCATGGTGCGCGCCCCCGAACGGGAACGTCACCCGTGTGTCGTAGTCGAGCGGCACGTCGATGAAGAGGTCGTGCCGCGGGTCGCCGTGCCGGCCGCGTGGTCCGTCCGCGTAGGCCGTCATCGCCACGACGAGCGCTCCGAAGAGAACCAGTGCCCGCATCGCCCTCGAGTATGCCAGCCGCGCACCGGGCGCGGAACGTCGATTCGCCGCCGGCTCACCGGCCCCCTCCCCACGCCGCGAGCCGCGCCGCCGCCCGGCGCGCGCGCTCCCACAGGAGCTCCACTGCCTGATCGGGATTCCAGCGCCCTGCCATCTCACCCGGCAACAGCATGTGCGTGGTCCGCGGCGCGTGCTGCAGGCTCTCGCCGAGAAAGGGGTAGCGCTCCATCCAGCGCGGCACCTCGGAGTCGGAGAAGTACGGCAGGGACAGGGCGCCGGCGCCGCGGTGGTCGACGCGCGCGTGCGCCAGCTCCGCGGCCTTGTAGCGGCGGATGTCGCGCGCCGTCTCGTGATAGCCGACGGCTTCCGCGATCGCCCCGCGCACGGCGGCGCCGCCTTCGCCCTCGATCGAGAGCGCGGCGAGCGCGTTGCTCGCCTCGGTCAGCCGCCGTTCGTACGCGGCGAGCGGCACGGCCAGCCGCGCCGCCTCGTCGACGGTTCCCAGCAGAGCCGCGGCGGCAACCGCCTTGGCCGCGAGTTCCGGCGACGCCTCGCCCCGCGCCGGCAGCTCCGCTTCCGGCGCGGGCGGCGGCGTCGCGCGCGGGGTCGCCATCGGCGCGCGCGCAGAGGGCGCGGCGCGTCCTCCTCCCGCGTCGGGCGCGCTCGCGGGCGGCGGCGCGCTCGCCGCCTCGGCGGAAGCGCTCGCCGCCTCGGGCGCCCCGAGCGCCGCCGTGACGAGCGCTCCATCGCGCTCGGCCGCGACGAGAACGAGGAGCCCCCTGGCGAGCGCCTCGGCGGCGACCGCTTCGAGATCCGCGCAGACGGCGATGCGGCGGCCGTTCGCCTGCCGAACCACGTCGCCGACGCGCAGGCCGCTCCCCGGCGCGGGGGCGCCCCCGACGATCAGCCCGCCGCCCCCGCCATCCAGGAGCGGACGCTCCTCGGCGGCGAGAGCGAGGGTCGCGGGAAGGTCGCAGACGCGCGCCGCCTGCGCCGGCGCGGCCGCCGCCAGGGAAAGCACGAGCACGTTCGCGACACGGGCGACGGGCGCAATCATCCGGCGGACATCGCCGCGGGCGCGAGTCGGGCGGAACAGCACGGGAGGCTTCCGCCCCGCTCGTTCTGGCGCGCATCCCGGCCGTCGCATGACGCGCGAGCAAACCACAGCGCTCGCGGCATTGCCAGCCGGCTGCTACGTATCGCGCATGATCGCCCGCCATGCCGACGGCACCGCGCGCGCGACGACGCGCGCGAGTGCGGCCGGCGTGCGTTGGAACCTCCGCGAGCTCTACGCAGGTCCCACCGATCCCGCGCTCGAGCGCGACCTTGCGGCCGCCCGGGAAGGCGTGGCGACGTTCACCGCGACGTGGCGCGGACACGTCGCTGCCGCCTCCGCCGCCGAGGTGCGGCGCGCGCTCGAGGACTACGAGGCCCTCCTGGAGCTCGGGCAGCGCCCCGGCTTCTATGCGTCGCTGCTGACGGCGGCGGACACCCAGGACACGGTCGCGCTGGCGCTCGAGCAGCGCACCACCGAGGCGTACGCCGATCTCCGGACGGCCCTCGTCTTCTTCGAGCTGGAGCTGATCGCGCGCGACGGCGCGTACGCCGACGATCCCGCGCTCGCCGACTGTTCCCACTTCCTCGCCCAGATCCGGCGCTTCCGGCCTCACGTCTTGAGCGAGCCCGAGGAACGCATCCTGACGCGCAAGGATCTCGGCGGACGCACCGCCTTCGTGCAGCTCTACGACGAGCTGACGGGGGCCTTTCGCTTCCGCATCCGCGACGAGGACCTCACGGAAGGGGAGGTCCTCGCGCGCCTCCATCACCCGGACCGCGCCGAGAGGCAGGCAGCGCTCGCCGCCCTGCTCGAGCCGTTCACGGCCGCCAAGCTCCCGCTCACGGCGATCATGAACGCGCTGCTCCTCGACCACCGCCTCGACTGCGAGCTGCGGAACCACGCGGACGTGACGCATCCCACCCACCTCGCCAACCAGATCGCGCCCGAGATCGTGACCGCCATGATGGACGCCGTGGAGCGGCACCGGCCCGTGATCCGGCGCTACCTCCGCCGCAAGGCGACGCTCCTCGACCTCCCGCGCCTCGGCATCGCCGACGTGTACGCGCCGCTCCACGCCGCGATTCCGCCCATCCCGTGGGAGCGCGGACGGATGATCGTGCTCGAGGCGTTCGGGCGCTTCGACGCCGGCATCGCCGCCATCGCCGAGACGCTGTTCGCGTCCGGACACGTCGACGCCGAGATCCGCCCGCGCAAGCGCTCCGGCGCCTTCTGCGCCGCGCTCGGGCCGTCGCAGGCGCCGTACGTGCTCTCCACCTACACCGAGACCGACCGTGACGTCGCGACGCTCGCCCACGAGCTCGGCCACGCCGTGCACTACTCGCTGGCGCGCCGGCAACGTCCGCTGCACTACGAGCCGCCGCTCGTCCTGGCGGAAACCGCGTCGGTGTTCGCCGAAATGCTGGTGACCGACCATCTCCTCGCCACGACGCCGGACCCGACCGTCCGACGTCTTCTCCTGGTCGAGACGCTCGACGAGATGTACGGCACCGTCTTCCGCCAGCACGCGCTCACGCGCTTCGAGATCGCCGCGCACGCGGCGCGGCGCGCCGGCCGCCTCGACCACGACCGGATCTGCGACCTGTGGATGGCCGAGCAACGCGCGCTCTTCGCCGACAGCGTGGATCTCGACCCCGCCTACCGCGCGGGCTGGAGCTACATCCCGCACTTCATCCACAGCCGCTTCTACTGCTACTCGTACGCGTTCGGCGAGCTGCTGACGCTCGCGCTCTTCCAGCGTTACAAGCGGGAGGGCGCAGGGTTCGTACCGGCCTACCTCGAGCTCCTCGCCGCCGGCGGTAGCGCCACGCCCGAAGCCCTCACGGCCCGCCTCGGCTTCGACCTCCGCGCGCCCGCCTTCTGGGACGGCGGCTGCGCCGCGATCGCGGCGATGGTCGACGAGCTGGAGCGGTCGTAGCCTCCGGCGTCTGCGTCACGCGGCGAAGAGCGCGGCGATCTCTTCGGCCTGGCTCGCGGCGTCGCGGCGACCGAGGTCGAAGATCTGCCGCGTGTAGGCCGCGTCGAAGAGCACGTAGGACAAGAGGTCCGCCTCTCCTTCCGGAACGCCGTGCGCCGCCGAGCGCATGACCAGGTCGGCGACCAGACGCGCGGGGCTCAACGACCGCGAGCGCGCCGCGTAGCATCGTCCCGCCAATCGCCCCAGGTCCTCCGACGGGCGGATCACGCAATCACGGACGACCCGATAGTCGGCGCCGCGGCTCGCCCGGATGATCTCGTTGATCCTCGGCAGGAACTCGGACCCGAACGCCTGTTCACCCCCGAGCAGCAGCGCGTTCATCAGCCGCATGCGCTGCAGGTCGTAGTCGACGTGGTCGAGCAGCATCGCGTTCAGCACTTTGCCGACGAGATACGCCGGATTGCCGTACGCCTGCTCGCGCGAGCTCGGAATCGCGCCGGGGGGATCGGGATCCGGAGGGTGCCGGAGCGCCACCAGGAGCAGCCGGTCCGCCCCGAGGCGCAGGGCGGGCGAGAGCGGCGTGTTCAAGCGCAGCCCGCCGTCGCAATAGAAGTGCCGTCCGATCCGCACGGCGGGAAAGAAGAGCGGGATCGCGGCCGAGGCGAGGATATGGGCGGGGCCGATCCCCGACGCCCGCGCGACGACGTAGGGATCGTACTCCCACGGCGTCAGGCTGACGCGCGCGCCGTCCACGAACACGACCGCGCGCCCCGACGCGATCTCGGTGCACGAGACGCAGAGCACGCCGTGGAGCGCGCGCAGATTGCCGCGCAGCCGACGCCACGGGATCTGCCGCATGACCATCTCTTCGAGCGCGCTGGTGTCGAGGAGCCCCGGGATCCGGCTCGGAATCGGCTCCGCGCTGCGGCCGCCTGCGCTGCCGGTCGTGAAGGGGAAGCTCAGGAGCCTGGTCGGAATCCGGAGCAGATCACCGACGCTCAAGCGATAGACGCGCTCCAGCGACATGGAGTCCCACGTCGACGCGAGGCGCGCCGTGCGGGTCTCCACGTCCTCCTGGAGCGTCGCCATCCAGTAGGCGGCGTGGATGGCGCCGACCGAGGCGCCGCTCACGATGTCGAACGTCGGCACGAAGCCGAGCCGCTTCGGCAGATCCTCGATCAGGAACGCGAGGACGCCCGCTTCGTACGCTCCTCGCGCACCGCCCCCGGCCAGGATCAGCGCGATCCGCGGCCGCCGCTCGCCCGCCGCCGCCGACGTGTTCGGCACGGTCTTCATGCGACGCCCAAAAAACAAGGCCCCGGCGCAACGCCGGGGCCCGAATGTCGAGAGAGCGGGTGAAGGGCTTCGAACCCTCGACCCCGACCTTGGCAAGGTCGTGCTCTAGCCAACTGAGCTACACCCGCAGAAGGGCGGCACCATATGGAGGTCATCGCGACCTGTCAACAATGTCGCCGCTCGCGACGGAACGCGCCCGCACCGCGCGATACACGCGACAGTGATAGTCCGCCGCGGACCAGAGCCCGAGGACGAGCGCGATCCAGAGGAAGTACGTGCCGCCGAGATGGAAGTCCACCGCGAGGTATCGGTAGTGCACGAGGAGGCCGGTGAGCGCGAAGATCTGGAAGATCGTCTTGTACTTCCCGAGCTCCTCGGCGCCGAGCGTAATGCCCTCGCTCGATGCGATGCTGCGGAGCCCCGTGACCGCGAGCTCGCGGCCGACGATCACGACGACGAGCCATGCGGGCACGCGCGGCGCGCACGGCGCGTCGGGAAGCGGCGCGCACGGCATCGCCACCAGCATGATCAGGACCGAGACCACGAGCAGCTTGTCGGCGAGGGGATCGAGGAACTTGCCGAGCGTCGTGACGATGCCGTGCTTCCGCGCCAGATATCCGTCGTAGTAGTCGCTCAGCGAGCCCACCACGAAGAGCAGACCCGCGGCCGCACCCGCAAACGGCCCGGGATCACGCAGGATCCAGACCAGCAGCGGCACGAGGGCGATGCGAAACAGCGACAGGAGGTTCGGCGTCGTCCAGAGGCGGCTCGCCGGATCCCGCCCGCGCGGCGCTCCGGCGGGCGCTACGGCCATCGGGGCCCCGACGGCCGCGACGGTCTCACCGCGCGCTGGCGATCGCTTGCTGGAGGTAGTCCTGCCGGAAGCGCAGGACCCGGTGCACGTAGTTGCGCGTCTCCTCGAACGGCGGAATGCCGTTGTACTGATCCACCCAGCCCTCGCCCGCGTTGTACGCCGCCAGGGCCAGCACGACGTTGTTGCGATAGCGGTCGAGGAGCATCCGCAGGTGCTGCACCCCGCCCTCGATGTTGTCGCTCGGCGCGTGGATGTTGCGGACCCCGTGCATCTGGGCCGTGCCCGGCATCAACTGCATGAGGCCGCGCGCGCCCTTCGGCGACACCGCGTTCGGCTGGAAGCCCGATTCCGCCTTGATGACGGCCTTCACCAGCGCCTGCTCCACGCCGTAGCGCCGCGAGGCGTTGGCAATGATCGGATCGAAGGCCCGCGATTCGACCCGCAGCCGGATCGGCTCCGCGCGATAGCTCGCCATCGCGCCGCCGAGCGCGCTGATGCGCGGCATCTCGCGGATGACGACCCGATAGAACCGCTTGTCGGTCGGAACGTTCGTGTAGTGGATGACCCCGAAGCGATCGACGCGCTTGTAGATGTCCGCCGACACCTCCGACGTGCCGATCAGCGCGAGCCCGAGCGCTCCGCCAACCGCCATCCACCCCACCCGGCGTCTTCCCCGACCCGCCGCCATCGCGATGCACCATAGTCAACCCCACAGCGGCCCGTCAATGCGTATTCGGCGTCCCGCGGTTCGTCCGACCGGGCGCCGCGTCAGATTCCTGACCCCGAGAGGAGGGTGTCGTGCCGCCAATGGACGTCATCGCGCTCGGGATGATCGATCGTGCAGTGCAGGCCGCGACTTTCGCGACGGATCGTCGCACAGCGAACGATGAGCTCCGCGACCGTCGCGATGTTGCGAAGCTCGAGCAGATCGCCCGTGACCAGGAAGTCCCAGTAGTACTCCCGAATCTCGTCCTGCAGCATCGCGATCCGCTTGCGCGCCCGCTCGAGGCGGCGGTTCGACCGCACGATGCCGACGAAGTTCCACATCGTCCGCCGCACCTCGTCCCAGTTCTGCGCGACCACCACCGACTCGTCGCTGTTGACGGCGGTCCCAGAGTTCCATTCCGGCAACCGCGGGGGCGGCGTCGGATCCTCGGCCAGGCGCGCGCGCGCATGGCGGGCCGCGCGGTGGCCGAACACGAGCCCCTCGAGCAACGAGTTCGACGCGAGGCGATTGGCGCCGTGAAGCCCCGTCATCGCGACCTCGCCGCACGCGTAGAGCCGTGGAATGGAGGTGCGACCGTCCATGTCGGTGGCGACGCCGCCGCAAAGGTAGTGGGCGGCGGGCACGACCGGCATCCATTGACGCGTCGGGTCGATACCGAGCTCGCGGCAGCGGCGCACGATGTTCGGAAACCGCTCCTCGATCCAGCTCGCGGGCTGGTGCGTGATGTCCAGGTACACGTGCTCGAAGCCGTGCACCTTCATCTCGTGATCGATCGCGCGCGCCACCACGTCGCGCGGCGCGAGCTCCGCGTCGCGATGGTAGCGCTCCGCGAACAACGCGCCGTCCGGCAGGCGGAGGCGCGCGCCCTCTCCGCGCATCGCCTCGGTGATCAGGAAGGACTTGGCCTCGGCGTGGTACAGGCAGGTCGGATGGAACTGGAAGAACTCGAGGTTTCCGACGGTGGCTCCCGCGCGGTAGGCGATCGCCACGCCGTCCCCGGTCGCGACGTCGGGATTCGTCGTGTAGAGGTACACCTTCCCGGCGCCTCCGGTGCAGAGGATCGTCGCGCGCGCGCGCATCGCGCGGATGCGGCCGGTGGCGCGCTCGTACACGTAGGCTCCCCAGCACGTCGGCGGGTCCGGGGCGCGGCCGCGCTTGCGGTCGATCAGGAGATCGACGGCGAGCGCGTTCTCGAAGACGACGACGTTCGGATGACCGCGCAGGGCCTCGGTGAGAGCCCGGACGATCTCCCGGCCCGTGAGGTCGCCGGCATGCAGGACGCGGCGTCGCGAGTGTCCCCCTTCCCGCCCGAGATCGTACTCGACGGCGTCGCCGGCGACGTGCGCGTCGAAGCGCGTCCCGAGGGCGATGAGATCGCGGATGCGGTCCGGCCCCTCCCGCACGACCATCTGCACGACGTCTTCGTGGCAGAGGCCCGCACCGGCGGTAAGCGTGTCCTCGGCATGGGAGGCGAACGAGTCCTCCGGGCTCCAGACGGTCGCGACGCCCCCCTGGGCGTACGAGGAGTTGCTTTCGCCGCTCTGATCCTTGGTGACGAGGGCCACGCGCCCGTGGTCCGCGACGCCGAGCGCGAAGGTCAGACCCGCGATGCCGCTGCCGATGACCAGGTAGTCCCAGGTGTCGTCGGACGGCGTCATGAGCGGCGGCTCAGCGCTCGTCCTGCGCGTCGAACAGCACGAGCTGGCGCGGCGCGCCGGTGTCCTCGAACGGCACCGGATAGCGGCCGGTGAAGCAGGCGTCGCAGAAGCCCGGCTGCCTGCCGCCGAGGAAGGCGTACATGCCCTCTTCGGTGAGATACCTCAGCGAGTCGGCGGTGATGTAGCGGCAGATCTCGTCGATGTCGTGCGACGACGCGATCAGCTCGGCTCGCGTCGGAGTATCGATGCCGTAGTAGCAGGGGTTGGTTGTCGGCGGCGAGCTGATCCGCATGTGCACCTCGCGCGCGCCGGCATCGCGGATCATCTTGACGATCTTCCGGCTCGTGGTGCCCCGCACGATCGAGTCGTCGACCACGACGACGCGCTTGCCCTCCAGCACGTTGCGCTGCGCGTTCAGCTTCACCTTCACGCCG
>WBZR01002155.1_pt1 | contig 21319 bp, 16 predicted proteins | sample 5204231 | NCBI WGS metagenome assembly WBZR01 (sample SAMN12412403, study PRJNA552823) | activated sludge metagenome | isolation source: activated sludge from anammox sidestream of wastewater treatment plant... | place: USA: Virginia | collected 2017-08 | reverse complement strand
TCCGTCCTGCTCGACGAGGCCACGGCGCTCATGGAGGCCATCGGCGACGAGCCCGGCCTGGGACGCGTGCTGTGGGCGCGCGCGAACCTCGAGTGGAGCACCGGCGAGCGCGAGCGGATGTCGCTGAAGGGCGAAACGCTCAAGGTGCTCGAGGAGGGCGTCATCCTCGAGGGCACGGTGAAGAACATCACCGACTACGGCGCCTTCGTCGATCTCGGCGGCATCGACGGCCTGCTGCACATCACCGACATGTCGTGGGGCCGCATCGGCCACCCGTCGGAGGTGCTGAACGTCGCCGACAAGGTCCGCGTCGTCGTCCTCAAGTACGATCCCGAGCGCGAGCGTGTGTCGCTCGGCATGAAGCAGATCATGCCGGACCCGTGGCACACCGTGCATGAGCGCTTCGCGCCCGGCATGAAGGTCCGCGGCAAGGTCGTGAGCCTCACCGACTACGGCGCCTTCGTCGAACTCGAGAAGGGCGTCGAGGGCCTCATCCACGTCTCGGAGATGTCCTGGACGCGGCGGGTGAGCCACCCGTCGAAGATCCTGAACCCGGGCGACGAGGTCGACGTAGTCGTGCTCGACGTCGATCCGGCCAACCGCCGCATCTCGCTCGGGCTCAAGCAGGCCGAGCCCAATCCGTGGGAGATGGTGAAGATCAACCATCCCGTCGGAAGCCACATCCAGGGCAAGGTGAAGAGCATCACCGACTTCGGGGTCTTCGTCGGCGTCGACGAGGGCATCGACGGCCTCGTGCACGTCTCCGACCTGCACTGGACGAAGAAGGTCAAACACCCCTCGGAGCTGTTCAAGAAGGGCGACGACGTCGAGGCGGTGGTGCTCGGCATCGACGTCGAGAACGAGCGAATCTCGCTCGGCATCAAGCAGCTCCAGGAGGACCCCTGGAACGCGATGCCGTCGCGCTATCCGGTCGGCGGCAAGGTGAAGGGCGTCGTCACCAGCGTGACGGACTTCGGCGTCTTCGTCGAGCTCGAGGAAGGGCTCGAGGGCCTCATCCACGTGAGCCAACTCTCGACCGAGCGCGTCGACAAGCCCTCGCAGATCTTCGCGATCGGCGACACCGTCGAAGCCGAGATCACCAACGTCGATCCGCGCGAGCGCCGCATCGGCCTCAGCATCAAGGCGCTCAAGCGCAGCGAGGAGCGGGAAGAGGTGGACAGCTACCTCCGCCGCGAACGGGAGAGCTCGAAGTTCTCCTTCGAGGACATCCTCAGCGAGGAGCTGCGGCTCGACCGCGACGAGGGGGACCGGCCCGCCAAGACGAAGGGCACCCTCGAGAAATAGCCCCGGGCCAGCGGCGGTCACATGGCGCAAGGGCGTTCCATCGTGCGCGGGCTGACCGTGCTCTCCATCGCGGTGGCGCTGTTCTTCGTCGCGGCGTTCGCGCTGACGCTCGGAAGCGACGGCAGGCTCGGCAACCTGCTCTCGCTCGGCGGCAAGGTAGGGGTCGTCGAGGTGAAGGGCGTCATCAACGAGAGCGGCGACGTCGTCGGCGCCCTCAAGGCCTTCGAGAAGAACTCCGCGGTCAAGGCGATCGTCGTCCGGATCGAGTCGCCCGGGGGCGGCGTCGCTCCCTCGCAGGAGATCTACGATGCCATCCGCAAGGCCCGCGAGTCGAAGCCGGTCGTGGCATCCATGGGCGGCGTCGCGGCCTCCGGCGGTTACTACATCGCGAGCGCCTGCAACACGATCGTCGCCAATCCGGGAACGCTCACCGGCTCGATCGGCGTGATCATGGAGCTCGGCAACGTCGAGGGCTTGCTGCAGAAGCTCGGCGTCCAGCCGGAGATCATCAAGGCGGGGGCGTACAAGGACATGGGATCGCTGGTGCGTCCGATGACGGACAGCGAGCGCGGCCTCTTCCAGGAGATGATCGACAGCGTGCACACGCAGTTCATCACCGCGGTCGCCGCCGGGCGGGGCATGCCCAAGGACCAGGTGCGCGCGCTCGCCGATGGCCGCATCTTCTCCGGCGAGCAGGCCAAGATCGCCGGCCTAGTCGACGAGCTCGGGGGCTTCGAGGACGCGGTGGCGCTCGCCGCCTCGAAAGGTGGCCTCGGTGGCGAGCCCCATGTCACGCAGGCGCGGTCCAGCAAGGAGCCCTGGTGGTGGCGGCTCCTGTTCAATTTCGCGCCGGCTTCGCCGTTCGCGTCCTATCGCGCGTTCGGCCTGCAAATCGTATACGAGGGCCCGTTTCTGCACTGAAGCCGAGGAGGGAGCATGACCACGAATCCGACACCGGGAGGCGGTTCGATGACCAAGCGGGACCTCATCGACGAGGTCGTGAAGATCTATCCGCGCTTTTCGGGTCGCGACGCCGAGGTCATCGTCAACGCGGTGTTCGACAGCATGACGGAGGCGCTCGCGCGCGGCGAGCGCATCGAGATTCGCGGCTTCGGGAGCTTCGTCGTGAAGCACCGCCAGGCCCGCGAAGGACGCAATCCCAAGACGGGCGCCGTCGTGCCAGTCGCCGCGAAGCGGGTCCCGTTCTTCAAGGTCGGCAAGGAGCTGAAGCTTCGCGTCGACGGCAAGCCGGTGCCCGAGAGCGAGCGCGAGGCGAGTCAGGGCGCCTGAACGGCGCCGCCCGGATCGTCCATGGAGCGGCTCTGGGCCCCGTGGCGGATGCAGTATCTCGCGGACGCGCCGCCGCCGGGCTGCTTCTTCTGCGCGGCCGCCGAGAGCGACGAGGCGCGCCTCCTGGTGGTCGCGCGCGCTCCGCACGCCGTCACGATGCTCAACAAGTTCCCCTACGGCCACGGCCATCTCCTGGTCGCTCCCCGCGCGCACGTGGCGGCCCCGGAGGATCTCGCCGCCCCGGCGTACGACGGCCTCATGCGCGCCGTGCGGCGCGCAGCCCTGGCGCTCCGGGCCGCATTCGCTCCCGACGGCATGAACGTCGGGATGAATCTCGGGCGCGCCGCCGGCGCCGGCGTCGCCGACCACTGCCATTGGCACCTGCTGCCCCGCTGGAACGGCGACACCAACTTCATGCCGGTCATCGGCGACGTGAAGGTGATGTCCGAGCACCTCGAGGCGACGCTCGCGCGGATCCGGGCCCACTATCCGTGAGCGATCCGGCCGCAATGCTCGCCGCGCTCCTGGAGCGCCGTCGGCCGACGGCGTTCGCGACGTGGCTCGCCGATGCATCGGTCGCCTCCGGCGCGGCGCTTAACCGGGTCGCCTTCGAGATCGCGTTCGCGAGCGCCGGCCGGCGCTTCGGCACCGCCGCCATCGGCTCCGGAGCGACCGTCGCTGGCGCCGGCGGTCGGACGTGGTCGATCGCGGGGTGGGGCCTCGACGAGGCGGCGCGCGCGCTTCTCGTCCTCGGAGGCGTCGCCGCGCTCCCGGCCGCCGACCAGCCGGCTTTCGTCGACGGCCTCTACCGCGCCGGCGCGCTCCGCGAGCGCCAGGCCGTCCTGCGGGCGCTCGCGCTCCTCCCGGATCCGGCGCGCTTCTGCGCGATCGCGCTGGATGCCTGCCGCGCGAGCGCGCAACCCGTCTTCGAGGCGATCGCCTGCGAGAACCCGTATCCGGCGGCGTGGTTCGCCGAGCCGAGCTTCAATCAGATGGCGCTGAAGGCGGTCTTCACGGGCGTCGCCGTCGCCCGCATCCTCGACCTCGAGACGCGGCGAACCGCCGACCTCGCGCGCATGGCGGCCGACTACGCCGCCGAACGCCGCGCCGCGGGTCGTCCGGTTCCGACCGATCTCGCGTTGCTCGCCGCGCCATGAAGCTCTTCGACCCGCACATCCACATGACGTCGCGCACCACCGCCGACTACGAGGCGATGGCCGCGGCGGGCATCGCCGCCGTTATCGAGCCCGCGTTCTGGCTCGGGCAACCCCGCACCCACGTCGGCTCCTTCGAGGACTACTTCGCCTCGCTCGTTGGCTGGGAGCCGTTTCGCGCGAGCCAGTTCGGGATCCGTCATTTCTGCACGATCGCCTTGAACCCGAAGGAGGCGAACGACGAGCGGCTGGCGGCGGGGGTGGTGGCGCTCCTGCCGCGCTACCTCGCGAAGGACGGCGTCGTCGCCGTCGGTGAGGTGGGATACGACGAGCAGACGCCGATCGAGGACCGCTGGTTCGCCGAACAGCTCGCGCTCGCCCGCCGCTTCGGCCTCCCGGCGCTCGTCCACACGCCCCATCGGGACAAGAAGCGCGGCACCGAGCGCAGCCTGGCGCTCGTTCGGGAGGTCGGCTTTCCCGAGGAGCGCGTCCTCATCGACCACAACAACGAGGAGACGCTCCCGCTCGTGCTCCGCACCGGCTGCTGGGCGGGGCACTCCATCTATCCGAACAGCAAGATGGACGAGCCGCGCATGGCGGCCCTGGTACGGCAGTACGGCAGCGAGCGCATCCTGATCAACAGCGCCGCCGACTGGGGCATCAGCGACCCGCTCAAAGTGCCGAAAACGGTGGCGGTCATGCGCGCGCAGGGCATCGCCGAGGACACCATCGAGGCGATCGCGTGGCGGAACCCGGTGGCGTTCTTCGCGCAGAGCGGCCGGCTCGTCCTCGACGACGCCGGCGGCCCGCCGGACGCGTTCGCCGGAAACACCGTCCGCCGCGGCTGAGGCGGGGGAGCATTCGGCGCGCATGCACCGTACGGTCGTTCTGAACGTCGTCGGCCTGACGCCGTCGCTGCTCGGCGACGCCGTCCCGAACCTCACGACGTTCGCGGCCGGGGGACGCATGCGGCCGCTCGCGACCGTGCTCCCGGCGGTCACATGCACGGTGCAGTCGAGCATGGTGACGGGCACGTTGCCGCGTACGCACGGCGCCGTCGCGAACGGCTGGTACTTCCGCGACCTCGCCGAGATCTGGTTCTGGCGGCAATCGAACCACCTCGTGGCGGGGGAGAAGATCTGGGAGGCAGGGGCGCGGCGGGATCCCGCCTTCACCTGCGCCAAACTCTTCTGGTGGTACAACATGTACAGCAGCGCGACGTGGTCGGTGACGCCGCGCCCGCTCTATCCCGCCGACGGCCGCAAGCTCCCCGACGTCTACAGCACGCCGATCGAGCTCCGCGACGAGCTGCAGGCGAAGCTCGGGCCCTTTCCCCTGTTCACGTTCTGGGGACCCGGGACCGACATCGGCGCGACGAGATGGATCGCCGACTGCGCCCGCCACGTCTACGATACGCGCCGGCCAACCCTCACGCTCGTCTACCTGCCGCACCTCGACTACGTGCTGCAGCGCCTCGGTCCGCAGGATCCGCGGCTCGCGAAGGATCTCGGCGAGATCGACGCGGTCTGCGGCGAGCTCATCGAGCATGTCCGGCGCGACGGCGCGCGCGTGATCGTGCTCTCCGAGTACGGCATCACTCCGGTGCGCGGCGCGATCCACCTGAACCGCGCGCTCCGCGAAGCGGGGCTGGTGGCGCTCAAGACCGAGCTCGGTCGCGACATGCTCGACCCCGGCGCGTCGGAGGCCTTCGCGGTCGCGGACCACCAGCTTGCCCACGTCTACGTCCGGCGTCCGGAACGCATCCCCGAGGTGCGGCGGCTCCTGGCGGATCTCGACGGCGTGGAGCGAGTGCTCGACGCCGACGGCAAGCGTGCCGCCGGCCTCGACCACCCGCGCTCCGGCGAGCTCGTCGCCGTGTCGGCGGCCGATCGCTGGTTCAGCTACTACTTCTGGCTCGACGACGCCCGCGCCCCCGACTACGCGCGCACCGTCGACATCCATCGCAAGCCCGGGTACGACCCCGTCGAGCTCTTCCTCGATCCGTCGCTCTGGCTGCCGCAGCTGAGGATCGGGTGGACGCTCGCGAAGAAGGCGGCGGGCTTCCGCTCCCTGATGGACGTGATCCCGCTCGACGCGACGCTCGTGCGCGGATCGCACGGGCGCCCGACCGACGATCCCTCCACCGGGCCGCTCGTGATGACGAGCGAGCCGGACCTCCTTCCCGACCGCCCACACGCGACCGACGTGAAGGACGTCGTCCTGCGCCACGTCTTCGGACCCGGCACGGCGTAGCGACGCGCCGCCCCCTCCGAGACTACCCCCCGGCCCGGGGCTCGCGCGCCAAGGCCGCGGCGAGAACGCGGCCGAGCGCCATCAGCCGGGCGGCCTCGTCGTCCGTGATCGCGCGCTCATGCATCCAGCCGATGCCGAGCGTGCCGACGACGCGCGCACCGTCGAGGATCGGAACGCAGAGCGACCCGCCGGCGCCCGTCGCCCGCGCGCCCGGCCGCGCCACGCCGCTCGTGTCCGTCTGCAGGTTGCAGAGCGTCACCGGCTGCGCCGTCCGGGCGGCTTCGCCCGCGATGCCCTTGCCGAGCGGGATCCGGCGGCTCGCAGCGAGCACGGGCGCGGGAAGCCCGGGGCTCGCAGCCACGAGATGGAGATGGTCGTCAGGACCGAGGCAATGGATCGTGCCGAGCGCCGCGGCGAAGGCGTCCTGGATGGCGCGAAGCGCCGCGCCGAAACCCTCGGCGTCGGCAGCGTCCGCGCACGTGGCCCGGAGTCGTCGTTCGAGATCGTCGAGCATGCGTCTGGCTATCACGTTCGCCGTCAGGTGCCAGACACCCAGCGTTGCCCGGCGACCGTGAGGGCGAAGGCGCCGACGCACCCCGCCGCCACCTCGAGCTGCCCCGTGCTCGCGACCGCGAGGCCGTCCACGAGCGAGATGCCGGCGATCAAGCGCGCGACGAGCGCCGGTCGCGCGCCGAGCGTCGGATGACGCGCGACGATGGTGAGGCCGATCAGGTACGCGAGCAGGGCGGTTGCCCACCCGAGCACCGCGATCCCGACTGTGCCCGTGAGCGTCGCCGCCGTCGTCACGTAGACGAGCACCCGACAGCCTCCCATGAGCAGCGGCGCCAGCGGATTGTCCTTGTGCCACACGTCGTAGAGCAGGATCGCGGCGGCGAGCACTCCGGCGGCGGCGACGCCCGGCAGCGCCGCCCCGCGCGCCGCCGCTCCGGTGGCGGCGATGATGGCAAGCCCCGCCGCGAGGAGCGCACATCCCGCGCCGAACACCTCCCGCGCCGAGACCAGACCTGCCGGGATCGGACGCTCCGGACGCTCGCGGGCATCGCACTCGCGGTCGAAGGCGTCGTTCAGGAACATGCCGGCGACGTAAAGGACGGAGCAGGCGACGGCGACGGCGCCGGTCGCCATGCTCGCAAGCGGCAACCCCGCGAGCGCCGCCGCGGCGACGACGTTCGTCCAGACCGTCGGCAGGTTCGAGACCCGACCGAGCCTGAGCGCCACGGCGAACGTCATGCCCCGAGGCGATCCATGGTCCAGCGCAGCTCGCGTGCGACCGCCGCCGCGACCGGCTCATCGCGGAAGCGCGCGGGCAGCACGTCCCAGGTGTAGGTCTCGACCTCGAGATGTCCCGCGTAGCCGTCGGCGGCGAGGCGCCGCAGGAGCGCCGCGGTCCACGGCTGCGTGCTGCGGAGCGCTCCCAGGTCCTCGCGAAAGAGCGGCACGTGGAAATGGACCCGCCACTCGCGGAGGCTCCGATCCCCCAACGCCGCGGCGAGGGCGTCGGGCAGGTCGACGAACCGGCGGAGCGCGCCGCCGCGCCGCTCGACGACCTGGTGCAGGTACACGTCGTCGGCGAATGCCGCGAGCGCGGCGCGCGTGGTCGCGTCCCCGTCCCCCCCGAGCGTCGCCGCCATCCCGGCGCTGACCTGCACCTTCACGAGGTCGATCTCCGCCGCGCGCAGCCGAGCGAGCGCCGCCTCGGGCTCGGCGAAGCCGACCGCCATGTGGCAGGCGTCGAAGCAGAGACCGAGGTGCCGGCGCAGGAGACCGGCACAGGCCGCCGGCGTCCGCCCCGTGTGCGCGGCGAGACGAATCGCCGCCGCCGCCGTCCAGAGATGCGCGTGAAAGAACTCGACGGCGTCCTCGACCGTCTCCAGGAGGCACCACGGCTCGGGCTCGAGGGCGAGCCGCACGCAGCGTCCGGTCTCGCTCTCGAGGGCGGCGAGATGCGCGGCATGCCGCAGGAGACCCTCGGCGACCGCAGCGCGCGCCGCCGCCCCGGCGGCGTTCGGCCGAAACGCCCCGGGAACCGAGCTGACACTGCCATAGCCGCCGTGGTCCTCCGGCAGGAGCGCCGCCAGGAGCGTCGCCAGCCGGCCCGAGTACGCGACGCGGCGGGCGTCACGCCAGTCCGGCTCGTAGACCCGCTCTTTCACGCGCGCCCCATGGAACGCTCCGTAGGGGAATCCGTTGATCGTGAACACGTACATCCCCTCGGCGGCGAGCCACGCTCCGAGCTCCGCGCGGGCCGCCGGCGCCGCGAGCGCTTCCGCGGCCGCCGCCGAGAGGCGGAGTCCGACGCCGAAGGGGCCGTCGGGCGCGAGGATGCGCTTCACCGCGGCGACGTGGCTCGCCAGGTTCTCACGCACCTCCGGCCAGGTCTCGCCGGGATGGACGTTGGTGCAGTAGGTGAGATGGGGCTCGCCGGCGATGGCGAGCTTCACGAGGCGGGCGCTCCGTACGCCAACCCGTCCACCGCGCGCATGATCACGTCCTCGCGCATCTCGTGCACCTCGACGCCGCGGCCGATCTCTGTGAGGAGCGTAATCGTGAGCTCGCCGCCGAGATGCTCGCGAAACTCCGCGAGGCCGTCGAGAAAGCGCGGGCGCTCGTCCGCGCCGCACAGGCGAAGCGCCGCGTCGTAGGTCGGGAGGCCGAGAGCGCGGAGCAGCCTCACGATGCGGTCGCGCCCCCCCGCCGCCAGCATCCCGACCTCGGCGGCGTAACAGGCGTCGAGCGCCATGCCGATCGCGACCGCTTCCCCATGCCGCAGGCGATGGGCGGTCAGCATCTCGAGCTTGTGCGCCGCCCAGTGCCCGAAATCGAGCGGGCGGGCGCTGCCGAGCTCGAAGGGATCCCCCGCGCCGGCGATGTGCGCCAAGTGGAGGAGGGCGCTCCGCTCGACGAGCGCCGCGACGCGATCGGGGTGGCCGCCCGCGAGTTCATCGGCGCAGGCCTCCAGCCACGCGAAGAACCCGGCGTCGCGCACGACCGCCACCTTCACGGCCTCCGCCATGCCCGCGGCGACGTCGCGCCGCTCGAGGCTGGCGAGCCACTCCCGGTCGTTCAGCACCGCGAAGGGCGGAGTGAAGGTCCCGAGGAAGTTCTTGCTGCCGAAGGCGTTGACCGCGTTCTTCACGTTGATCCCCGAATCCGCCTGCGCGAGCACCGTGGTCGGGAGACGTACGATCCGCACTCCGCGGTGCGCCGTGGCCGCCGCGTACCCGGCCATGTCGAGCACCGCGCCGCCGCCGATCACCACGACGACGCTCTGGCGGTCGAGAGCGAGGGCGTGCAGGTGCGCGTGCAGGCGCGCGAGCTCTTCGGGTTCGTTCTTGACACGCTCACCGCCGCCGACGACCAGGGGCTCCCCCGCAAGCGTCAGCCGCTCGCCATGCGCGGCGACGTACGCTTGGACGCGCGCCGCGACGCCGCGCCACGCTCGCGCGACGCCGTCGTCGATCACCACGAGCAGGCGATGCCGCCGCTCCGGCTCGCGCCGCGTGATCGCGTCCACGAGATCGCCGTTCGCCGCCGAGAGCACGTCCCGCGTGAAGTAGACGGGGTAGTCGAACGGCACGGTGATCCGCTGCCAATGCGGGGACATGCGTCGAGCATTCTTGCAATGGTCCGGAGAGCCAGCAAGGCCCGTTTCGCGCGGGCGCGGCCCGGCGCGCGCGGAGATTCGATTTACTCTGCGGAGACGCCGCGCGTATAATGCGCGCGCCTTTTCGGCCCGGAGGACATGGTTGATGGAGCAGGCGCGTACGGTCGGTGAGCTGAGGCGGGCGGGATATCGATCCGTCTCCGTGCGCGAGGAGATGCGCCGCAACCTCCTCGCGAAGCTGGCCGCCGGCGAGCCCATCCTGCACGGCATCGTCGGCTATGACGATTCCGTCGTCCCGGAGATCGAGAACGCGATCCTCGCAGGCCACCACATCGTCTTCCTCGGCGAGCGCGGCCAGGGCAAGTCGCGCATCATGCGAGGGCTGCTGGCGCTCCTCGACGTCGAGATCCCGGCCGTCGCGGGTTGCGAGATCAACGACGACCCGCTCGCGCCGATCTGCAGCGCCTGCCGGCAGCGCGCCGCCGCCGAGGGGGAGGCGCTGCCGATCGTGTGGCTGCCGCGGGACCGGCGCTACGGCGAGAAGCTCGCGACCCCGGACGTTTCGATGGCGGATCTGATCGGCGAGATCGACCCCATCAAAGTGGCCGAGGGACGCTACCTGGCCAACGAGGAGACTATCCACTACGGCCTCGTGCCGCGCACGCACCGGGGCATCTTCGCCATCAACGAGCTCCCCGACCTCACCGAGAAGATCCAGGTCGGCCTCTTCAACGTGATGGAGGAGAAGGACGTCCAGATCAAAGGCTACAAGATCCGCCTACCGCTCGACGTGGTGATCATCGCGAGCGCGAACCCCGAAGACTACACGAGCCGGGGCCGGATCATCACGCCGCTGAAGGACCGCTTCGACGCCCAGATCCGCACCCATTACCCGGCCCGCATCGAGGACGAGATCGCCATCCTGGAGCAGGAGGTTCCGGCGCGGCCGCGAGCGGGACGCGAGGTGCGCGTCCCGGGCTTCATCAAGGAGCTGCTCGCGCAGATCACGATGGAGGCGCGCGAGTCGAACGAGATCAATCAGGCATCGGGCGTGAGCGTCCGCGTGACCATCAACAACTACGAGAGCGTCATCGCGAACGCCGAGAAGCGCGCCGTCCGCTGCGGCGAGCGCGAGATCGTCCCGCGGCTCACCGACCTGCACGCCGTGCTCTCCTCGACCGCCGGCAAGATCGAGCTCGAGTACGCGGGCGAGGAGAAGAAGGCGAGCGACCTGATCGATCGGCTCACCCATCGGGCGGTCCTCAAAGTCTTCGATCGGTTCCTGTCGGTGGAGGGCTTGAAGCAGGTCGTCGACTACTTCGAGGGCGGGGGAGGGGTCGAGGTATCCGACCGGCTGCCCGCCGCCGACTACCTCGACGGCATCCGCGGCATCCCGGGGCTGCGCGAAGCGATCACCGCGCTCGGACCGTTCGAGAGCCCCGCGCTCATGGCGGCGGCGAGCGAGCTCATCCTCGAGGGGCTCCACGTGCACCGCAAGCTCAACAAAGAGCGTGCCGGCGGACGGACGGTCTACAAGAGCTGACGCATGCTGACCGTCCGTTACACGCGCTGGGACGGGCGTCAACGAGTTCGGCTCGACGCCGACGAGATCTTCGGCAAGCTCGGCGAGTACCTCTCCTTCACCGACGACGTCCGCCAGGCGCTCGACTGGCTCCTGCGCCAGGGCGCCGACTTCTCCTCCATGCGCGTGCCCGGGCTCGAGGAGATCCTCGAGCAGGTGCGAAGGCGAATCCGCGAGCGCTACCGCGATCACGACATCGGCCGCGCGCTCGACGAGATGCGCCGGAAGCTCGACGAGCTCCTGGACCTCGAGCGCGATACGCTCGCTGAGCGGCGCTCCGCCCGCCCGGAACTCGCCGCGAAGCAGGCCTTCCTCGCGGACCTTCCTCCGGCTCTTTGGGACGCCGTCACCAAGCTCGCTTCGTACGCGTTCGAGGATGAGCAGGCAGCCGCCGAGTTCCGGAACCTCCTCGAGGAACTCGACAACATCCGGGAGCTCGAGGAGCTGCAACGCACGTACGGCGAGGCGTTCCAGGGCGCGGATCAGCTCGACTACGAACGCGCCCTCGCGATGATGCGCGAGCTCGACCGCCTGCGGGAGATCGAGCACCGCCTCATGAACGCCGACCTCCAGGGCGTCGACCTCGACGACCTGCGGCAGCTCCTCGGCGGCGACACCGCGCAGGACTTCGAGCACCTGCGCCAGATGATGGCGACGCTGCAGGATTCGGGGTACCTGATGACGCGCGAGGGCCAGCCGGCGCTGTCGCCGAAGGGCGTCCGCAAGATCGGCCAGCTGGCGCTCCGCGACATCTACCAGGGACTGCTGCGCGACCGGCCGGGATCCCATCCGAACGAGGCTCGCGGCGCCGACGCGCTCCGTCCCGAGGCGAGCAAGCCCTACCAGCACGGCGACCCGCTGCATCTCGATCTCGTCGCCACGCTCAAGCGGACGCTCGCGCGCGGACCGGGATCGCCTCTCCGGCTCGCGCCGGACGACTTCCGGATCTACGACACCGACGACGCCACGACCGCCTCCACGGTGCTCCTGCTCGACATGAGCTGGTCGATGAGCTGGGAAGGCCGCTTCGCCGCCGCCAAGAAGGTGGCGCTCGCGATGGAGAGCCTCATCCGCTCGCGCTACCCGCGCGACTACTTCGCGATCGTCGGCTTCTTCACCCGCGCCGTCGAGCTGAAGCTCAAGGATCTCCCCGAGGCGAGCTGGAACATGGGGGATCCGTTCACCAATCTCCAGGACGGCCTGCGGCTCGGCGCCGAGCTGCTGGCGCGCCATCGCAGCACGAACCAGCACTTCATCGTGATCACCGACGGCCAGCCGACGGCGTACTTCCAGAACGGGCGGCTCTTCTGCGAATGGCCCCTCAGCTTCGGCGGCATCAGCATGCGCGCCGCCCAGGAGACGTTGAAGGAGGTCGAGCGGGTGACGCGGCTCGGCATCACGATCAACACCTTCATGCTCGACGACAGTCCGAGTCTGCGCGCGTTCGTGGAGCGCATGACGCGCATCAACCGGGGCCGCGCGCTCTACACGCGCCCGGATCGTCTGGGCGAGTACCTCCTCGTCGACTACCTCGGCCGCAAGCGCAAGAAGGTCTGAGGCGGGCGGCAACGTGACGGTGGCCGAAGGAGCGGGCGTCAAGCTCACGCCGATGCTGGCGCAGTACCTGCGCCTGAAGGACCAGCATCGCGACGCCGTGTTGATGTTCCGCCTGGGCGACTTCTACGAAATGTTCTTCGAGGACGCGGAGCGAGCCTCCGCGATCCTCGACATCACCCTCACCGCGCGCAACAAGCACGACCCGCACCCGATCCCTCTCTGCGGCGTGCCCTTCCACGCGGTCGACGGCTACATCCAGAAGCTCCTCGCCGCCGGGCTGAAGGTCGCGATCTGCGAGCAGGTCGAAGATCCGCGGGGCGCCAAGGGCCTGGTCGATCGCGACGTCGTGCGGGTCATCACTCCGGGGACCGTCCTCGAGGAGGAGAGCCTCGATCCTCGGAGCGCGAGCTTCCTCGCGGTCGTCGCGCGCGCCGACGACGGCCTCGGCCTGGCGGCCTGCGACCTCTCGACGGGCGAGGTGCGCGTGATGGAGTTCTCGCCGACGGCGGGACGCGAGCGCGGCGCGACGACCGACGCCCCGACGCGCGTCGCCGACGACGACGCGCTCGACGCCGCGGCCGAGGAGGTCGCGCGGCTCGGCGCCAAGGAGCTGGTGGTCGCTCCCGAGCTGCAATCGGCGCTGCCGCGGCTCACCGCCCAGGCGCCCGGGGTGTTCCAGAGCCTCGCCCCGACGGAGTGGTTCGACGCCGAGGAGGGCGGCGCCTGGGTCACGGCGAGCGGGGAGGGTGCCCTCGGGGTCCGGGGCCGCGCGGCGCTCGGAGGACTGCGCGCGTATCTGCGCGCGACGTATCGCGGCAAGCTCGACCACCTCCGCCCGCCCGAGCTGGTCCGGGCGCACGACACGCTGGTCCTCGACCAGACCACGCGCAGCAACCTGAATCTCGTGGACGGCGTCGGCGGCGAACGCCGCGGATCGCTCCTGCACGTCCTCGACCGTACGCGCACCCCGATGGGGAGTCGCATGCTGCGGCGGTGGCTGCTCGCGCCGCTTACGAGCCCGACCGCAATCGCGCGCCGGCTCGACGCCGTCGAGCTCCTGGTGCAGAACCTCGAGCTCCGCGAGGACGTCCGCGCGGAGCTCGCCGGCATGGGCGACCTCGAGCGGCTCGTCGCACGCGTCGGCGTCGGCAGCGCGTCGCCCCGCGACCTGACGCGCCTCGCGGCGGCGCTCGCGCGCGTCGGAGCGCTCGGCGACCGCCTTGGTGGTCGCGACGGGCTGCTCGGCGAGGTCGCCGCGACCCTCGACCCGCTGCCAGATCTGCAGGCACGGATCGCCGCCATGCTCGCCGACGAGCCGCCCGCGACCTCCCGGGGCGGTGCCGTCATCCGCGACGGCGCCCACCCCGAGGTGGACGAGCTGCGCGGGCTCACCCGCGACGGCAAGGGCTGGGTCGTGGCGCTCGAGGCCCGCGAACGCGCACGCACCGGCATCGCGTCCCTGAAGGTCCGCTACAACCGGGTCTCCGGCTACGGGATCGAGGTGACGAAGCCGAACCTTGCGCTCGTCCCGGCCGATTACGTGCGCAAGCAGACGCTCGCCGGCGCGGAGCGCTTCGTGACCGCCGAGCTCAAGGACCAGGAGCAGAAACTCCTCGGCGCCGAGGCCCGACTGGCGCAACTCGAGGCGGTCCTCTTCGCCGCGGTCGTCGCCGAGGCCGCGACGCGCCAGCGCGCACTCGCCGAGAACGCCCGGGCCCTCGCCGTGCTCGACACCCTCGCCGCGCTCGCCGCGGTCGCCCACGACCGGGGCTACGTCCGGCCGGTGCTCGACCGGGGCGATGCCATCCTGATCCGGGACGGCCGCCACCCCGTGATCGAGACGACGCTCGGCGGCGCCGCCTTCGTTCCGAACGACTGCACCCTCGACGGCAGTCAGCAGGTGCTGCTCATCACCGGGCCCAATATGGCCGGCAAATCGACCTATCTTCGGCAGGTGGCGCTCGTCTGCTGCCTCGCGCAGATGGGGAGCTTCGTGCCGGCGTCCGAGGCCCGGATCGGCATCCTCGAGCGCATCTTCACGCGCGTCGGCGCCTCCGACAACCTCGCGGCCGGAGACTCGACCTTCATGGTGGAGATGCGCGAGACGGCGAACATCCTGCGCGAGCTCGGGCCGCGGAGTCTCGTCATCCTCGACGAGATCGGCCGTGGAACCAGCACCTACGACGGAATCGCCATCGCCTGGGCGGTGGCCGAATACCTCCACGACCGCGAGTGGGCGGCGAAGACGCTCTTCGCCACCCACTACTACGAGCTGACGGCCCTCGCCCGAGAACGCCCGCGCATCCGCAACTATTCCGTGGCGGTCCGGGAATGGAACGACCAGGTGATTTTCCTGCGGCGGATCGTTGCGGGCCCGGCCAGCCGGAGCTATGGCGTAGAGGTAGCGCGACTGGCTGGTCTGCCGGTCGAGGTGGTGGAGAGGGCGCGGGGTCTCTTGGCGACGCTCGAACGCGGCGAGCTACTTACCGAGGGTGGGCGCATGGCCGCCGGCGGGTCGGGTGTGCCCGGTACCCAGCTGGGCCTGTTCGCGCCGCGGCCGTCGGCCGTCGAGGCGCGCTTGCGCGCCGTCGACGTGACGCGCATGACGCCCCTGGAAGCGATGAACGAGCTGCATCAGCTGGTGGAGGCGGTCCGGGGCGGCGGAGACGATCATGGCGCAGGCGAACGGGACTGACGATCGCCGACGGCGAGGGCGCGGCCTGCTCCTGGCCGCCGCCACGCTGGGCCTGCTCGCGTGGACGGTCGAGGCCGGCGCGGTGGCCGCGCGGCCTGGACGGATCGAGCGCGTCCGGTACGAAGCGCGGGCGGACTCGACCCGCGTCGTCATCCTGCTGTCGCGCCCGGTGCCCTTCGAGGTGCGGGTGCTCGGGGGAGAGGCCGCCCGCAAGAGCGCGCGGCGGGTCGTGCTCGACTTCTCGAACGCCACCCTCGCGCCCGGCGCCACCGCCCCGATCGGCGTCGAGAACGGATTCCTCCAGGAGATCCGCACGGGGCAGTTCACCGCCCGGACGGCACGCGTGGTGCTTGATCTCGCCAGCATCACCAAGCACTCCGTGGACGCCTTCGAAGATCCGCCGCGGGTCGTGATCGACATCGCCGGGACGCCGGCGCCGACGATCCCCGCCGTCGCCGCGCCGGCGGCCGCCCCGGGGCGCACCGAAGGCGCGCTCGCGACGAAGCGCGACAAGCCGCCGCCCGCTTCCGCGCCCACCCGCACGGCTGCCTCGGGGGATCGCGGCACGCCGCCGGACGGCGCCCCCGCGGTGCCGTTGTCCCCGCCCGACGACGTTCCCGCCGAATCGCCGCGGCCGTCCGAGCGCGCGCCCGAGCCGGCGAAGGATGCCCGCACGAACGGGGACGGGACGGCGCCCGCCGCCGCTCCGGTCGCGATCGCCGATACCGCCGAGCGACGGAGCGAGCCTCAGCCGGTGCCCGCCGCCTCCCCGAAGCGCCCCGAGGCCGCCGGGAAAGGCGGGGCCACCGACCCGCTCCCGGGACGGCCGACGAACCGCCCCTGGCGCATCGTCCTCGATCCCGGCCACGGCGGGGCCGACCCCGGTGCGCAAGGCGTCAACGGCATCCTCGAGAAGGACATCGTGCTGGCGATCGCGCAGCGCCTGAAGCGGCGGCTCGAAGAGTCCTCCAACGCCAAGGTGCTCCTCACGCGCGAGACCGACGCGACCCGCACGCTCGCCGAGCGGACCGCGTTCGCGAACGCCAACAGCGCCGATCTCTTCATCTCGATCCACGCCAACGCCGATCGCAGCGGCGAGCTCCAGGGCATCGAGACGTACACGCTCAACAACTCGAACGACCGCGCCACCATCCGGCTTGCCAAGATGGAGAACGGACCGGCGGTTCGAGTCGGACGCGGCGACCTCTCGTTCATCCTGAGCGACATGGTGCAGTCCGGGAAGGAAGAGGAGTCGAACGCCCTCGCGGAGCGCCTGCATTCCCGCGTGCTCGCCCGCCTGCGCTCGCGCTACACCGACATCCACAACCTCGGCGTGAAGAAGGGTCCGTTCTACGTGCTGGTCGGCGCGTACATGCCGTGCGTTCTCGTGGAGACTTCGTTCCTCTCCCACCCGGTCGAGGGCAAGCGCCTCGGTACGACCGCCTACCAGCACGACATCGCCGAAGGACTCTTCCTCGGCATCACCGACTTCCTGGGCGACGCGCGGCTCGCCAAGACGCTCTAGGGAAGCCCCAGCCCGATGACCTCGGTTCCGCCTCTCGTGTGGGAATCCCCCACGCTCCCGCCGGTGCAATCCGCCGGCGCCGACCTCGGAGGGATCGCCCGGGCGTACGTCGCGGACTTGCGGACGCGCCTCTACGAGCAGCACCGCGCCGGGGCCGGCGGCACGGCGATCGTCGAGGCCTTCACCGGGGGTATCGATCACCTGATCGCGTACCTCTTCGCCTCTGCGACCGCGGAGTACACCGGACGGTACGTCCTGCTCGACCATCGCTGCACCGTCGCGGCGCAGGGAGGTTACGGGCGCTTCGAACTCAACCCGTGCTCTGACATCGACCTTCTCGTCCTCTTCCCCTGGCGGGTGAACGCGTACGTCGAGACCGTCGCCGAGCGCATCCTCTACTCACTCTGGGACGCGGGGCTCGTGGTCGGGCATGCGAGCCGCACGGTCGGCGACTGCACCCGGTTGGCCCAGAAGGACCTCAAGGTCAAAACCGCCCTCCTCGACGCCCGCTTCCTCTGCGGCGATCGCTCCCTCTACGCCGAGTTCGACGCGGCCATGGAGTCGGAGGTCCTCAAGAAGAACGCGGCCCGGTTCTACCGCGAGAAGCTCGCGGAGAGCACGGAGCGCCACCGGAAGTACGGCGACTCGGTCTATCTCCTCGAGCCCGAGCTGAAAGAAGGCGCCGGGGGCCTCCGGGACATCCACACGGCCATGTGGCTCGCGAAGGTCAAATACAAGGTCAAGGACATGCGCGAGCTGGTCGTGAAGGGCGTGATCAGCGAGCGCGAGCGCGGCGAGATCGAAGCGTCGCAAGACTTCCTCTTTCGCGTCCGCAACTCGCTCCACTTCCTGACCGGCTCGCACCAGGACCATCTCACCTTCGAGCTCCAGGATCGCGCGGCGCCGGATCTCGGCTTCGGCACCGAGGACACCTTCCGGCCCGTCGAACGCCTCATGAAGACGTATTTCACGCACGCGACGGCGATCCGACGCTTCTCCGACACGATCATCGAGCGGTGCACCGAGCGGCCGACGCCCTACCGCCTGATCGGTCGCGTGATCGGCCGCCAGATCCGGGAGGGCGTGTGGATCATCAACCGCACCCTCTCCGTGGATGGCGCCGCCGTGATCCGCCAGGACCCGACGACGCTCGTCACGATCTTCCGCGACGCCCAGCGCCACGGCGTCACGATCACGCAGGGCACGCACCGCCTCGTCCGCGAGCATCTGCAGCTGATCGGCGAAGCGCAACGGGTCGATCCCGCCTTCGTCCGCCCGTTCCTCGACATCCTCGCCTGGAACCACCACGTCTGGGAGACCCTGCGTGAAATGCACCGGGTCGGAGTCGTCTGCCAGCTCTTTCCGGAGTTCGCGCGCATCGATTGCCTCGTGCAGCGGGACCCGAACCACATCTACACGGTGGACGAGCATTCGCTGCGCGGCATCGGCGAGCTCGAGCGCCTCCGGCGCGGCGAGCACAAGACGACGGCGCCGCTCCTCACCGAGGTGATGCGCGACATCGACCGCCACGAAGTGCTGTTCCTCGCGCTGCTGTTCCACGACATCGGCAAGGGGCACGGCGAAGGACACTCGGGACGCGGCGCCGACATGGTGCGCGACATCGCGGCGCGGCTTCCCCTCAACCAGGACGAGGTGGCGCAGTGGGAGTTCCTCGTCCGCCAGCACCTCCTGATGTCGCATCTCGCCCAGCACCGGGACACGCAGGATCCTCGGCTGCTCGCCGAGTTCGCCGATCTCTGCGGCAGCGTCGAGAACCTGAAGACGCTCTACGTCATGACCTTCGCGGACATGCGCGCGGTCGGCCCGAAGGTCTGGAACAACTGGCGCGACATGCTGCTCGGCGAACTCTACATGCGGACACTGACGCGCTTCGAGCAGGGCCGGGTCGAGGACGAGGACGAGCACGCCCGCGCCGACCGCATCCGTCAGCGCCTCCTCGGTCTCGTCGAGTCGGAGCGCCGCGCCGCGTTCCAGTCGTTCCTCGCCGGCATGCCCGAGCGCTATCTCACGACCACGCCCGAGAACCAGGTGCCGGCGCATTTCGAGCTCATGAACCACCTGCGCGAGGAATGGACCATTCGGCCGGCGAGCGAGCATCCCCATCTCTTCGTGAGCTCCGTGCGCCACGTGCCGGAATCGGAGTACAGCGAACTCACCATCTGCACCCCGGATCGACCCGGCCTGTTCTCGATGATCGCCGGCGTGCTGACCGCGCAGGGCATGAACATCGTCGGCGCCCGCATTACCACCACGCGCGGCGGGATCGCGATCGACAGCTTCCGGATCGGACACCACGAGCACCTCGAGCGCGTCCTCGAACCGGAGCGCTGGGAGCGCGCCCAGCAGACGCTCGCGCGGGTGCTGCGCAGCCAGGTCGACGTCGCGGCCCTCGTCGCCGCCTCGGGGCGCCCCTCCATTCTCGAGAAGGCGACGCGCACGAATACGACGCCGCCCGAGATCATCGTGGACAACGACATCGCTGCGGACTACACGGTGCTCGACGTGGTGACGGGCGACCGCGTCGGCGTGCTCTTCGCGATTACCCACGCCCTCCACCGCCTCGGTCTCGTGATCCACCTGGCGAAGATCACGACCCAGGCGCACCAGGTGCTCGACGTGTTCTACGTAACGGACGGCGAGGGGCGGAAGATCGTCGACGCCGATCGTCTGCGCGACGTGCGCGACACCATCACCGCCGAGCTGCAGGCGCTGACCGGCGGCGCGCGCGCATGACGCCGACCGGCGAGGCCGGCACCGGCCCCACGACGCTCGACCGCTGGGTCGACCGCTACCTCGCCTACGTCGCGGGGGAGCGCGGGCTGGCGCGCAACACCATCGCCGCGTACGCCCGCGACCTGTCCCAGATCACGCGCTGGCTCGCCGGCCGCGCGCGCGAGCCGGCCGAGCTCACGCCCGCGCTCCTGCAGCGGTTCCTCGCCGCCGAGCGCGCCCGCGGCCTGGCGCCCCGGAGCGCCGCCCGCCTGGCGGCGACGCTCCGGGGCTTCGGCCGCTATCTGGTGCTCGAGCGCGCCGTACCGTCATCGCCGGCCGCGGACCTCACGATGCGGCGCGTGCCGAACGCGCTGCCGAACGCGCCCGACCGTGTCGACGTGCAGGCGCTACTGGAAGCGCCTCCCGCCGACACGCCGCGCGGCCGGCGCGATCGCGCGCTGCTCGAGCTGCTCTACAGCGCCGGCCTGCGGGTTTCCGAGGTGGTCGGGCTCCGCCAGGCGAACCTCGACCTCGACGCCAACTGCGTCCGCGTCGTGGGGAAGGGGAGCCGCGAACGCGTCGTCCCGCTCGGAAGTCACGCGCGCGCGCGCCTCGACGAGTACCTCGGGCTCGCCCGCCCCGCGCTCGCCGGCGCGTACCGGCCGCGGTCCGAGATCTTCCTGTCGGCGCGCGGGATCCCGCTCTCGCGGCAGGCGGTCTGGAAGCTGCTCAAACGCTACCTCCGCGAGGCGTGCCTCGACGCGCGCGTGTCGCCACACAGCCTCCGCCACGCGTTCGCGACCCATCTCCTCGACGGCGGCGCGGACCTGCGCGCCGTCCAGGCCATGCTCGGCCATGCCGACGTCGCGACGACACAGATCTACACCCACGTCGCGCCGCGTCGCCTGCGCGAGACCCATCGCCGCTTCCATCCCCGCGACGCCGGACGCACGCGGTCGTGACGCGTCGTTGCGCCTCCGGATGGGTCTTGTTAGGTACGCCAGGTGGAAGGTCCGGATCAGCTCCTCGACATCGTCCGCCAGGTGGCGCTGTGGTCGCTGCCGATCCTCGTGGCCGTGATCTTCCACGAGGTGGCGCACGGCGCGATGGCGCTGCGCCTCGGTGACGACACCGCGCTTCGCTCGGGACGCTTGACCTTGAATCCGTTGCCGCACATCGATCCCATCGGAACGCTCCTCATGCCGAGCCTCTTGATGCTCGCGGGATTGCCGGTGTTCGGCTACGCGCGGCCCGTACCGGTCGACTACCGGCGGCTCGGCAACCCGCGACGGGACATGATGGCGGTGGCCGCCGCCGGCCCGGGGACCAACCTGGCGCTCGCGCTCGTGAGCGCCGGCCTGTTCCACGCGCTCAAGGGGCACCTCGCGGGCGTCACCACGGAGACCGCCAGCGCGTTCCAGCTCGGGGTCCTCCTGCCGCTCGCGCAGATGGCACAGGCGAGCGTCGTCATCAACGTGAGCCTCGCGATCTTCAACCTGCTCCCCCTGCCGCCGCTCGACGGTGGACGCGTGCTGACCGGGCTCCTGCCGTATGCCCAGGCGCGCTTCGTTGCGGCCATCGAGCCCTTCGGCTTCTTGAT
>WBZR01002151.1_pt1 | contig 21343 bp, 23 predicted proteins | sample 5204231 | NCBI WGS metagenome assembly WBZR01 (sample SAMN12412403, study PRJNA552823) | activated sludge metagenome | isolation source: activated sludge from anammox sidestream of wastewater treatment plant... | place: USA: Virginia | collected 2017-08 | reverse complement strand
GGCCAGGGCCGCTTCGTAGTCGGCGGCGCCGATGGTGGCGAGGTCCTCGGTGGTGCCGTCGTCGACGGAGACGAAGGTGCGCAGCTTCGGGGCGTCGGCGGCGACGGCGGCGATGCGGGGGATGAACTCGCGACCGTGGACGAGCGCCACGAGGTCCGCGTTGTCGAAGAGGTAGCGCAGCTCGCCCTCCACGTAGCGGAAGTTGACGTTGATGGGGACGGCCCGCAGCTTGTAGGCCGCGAAGGTGGCCTCCATGTACTCGTTGCCGTTGTAGAGGTAGAGGCCGACGTGGTCGCCGCGGCCCACGCCCTGGGCGGCGAGGTGGTGGGCCAGCCGGGTGGCGCGCTCGTCGAGCTCGCGGTAGGTGAGGGCGCGGCCGTCGCAGACGATCGCGCGGCGTTCGGCGACCGCGTCGCACACGGCCTCGAACATGTCGGCGAGGTTCCATTCCATGGGCGGCGAGTGAACCAGCCGCCCCCGGGGGTCGCAAGTCAGGGTCGCCGCGACCTCGGCCGCATCGCGTCCGGGCTCAGCGGGTGAGGATCACGCAGCTCCCGTGGCCGAAGAGACCCTGGTTGACGGTGAGGCCGGTGCGCGCGCCGTCGACCTGCCGGTCGCCGGCCCGGCCCCGGAGCTGCCAGGTGACCTCGCACACCTGCGCCAGGGCCTGTGCGGGCACGGCCTCCCCGAAGCACGCCAGCCCGCCGCTCGGGTTGACCGGGACGCGACCCCCGAGCGTGGTGGCGCCGTCGCGCAGGAGCTTCTCGGCCTCGCCGGGCCCGCACAGGCCGATGTTCTCGTACCAGTCGAGCTCGAGGGCGGTGGAGAGGTCGTAGACCTCGGCCAGGTCGAGGTCGGCCGGGCCGAGCCCGGCCTGCTCGTAGGCCGCCGCCGCGATCGAGTCGCGGAACGGCAGGTCGGGGGCCGCCACGGCCAGGCTCGAGTCGGTCGAGAAGTTCGGCATCTCGATGACCGTGTTCGGGAACCGCGGCGTGACCGTCGAGACGGCCGCCACCCGCACCGGCGAGCCGGCTCCGTGCCGGGCGGCGAAGTCGAGGCTCGAGATCACCACCGCGGCCGCGCCGTCGGAGGTGGCGCAGATGTCGAGGAGGCGCAGCGGGTCGGAGACGACGGGCGACGCCATCACCTCCTCCTCGGTGACGGCCTTGCGGTAGCGGGCGTACGGGTTGGACAGCCCGTGGGCGGCGTTCTTCACCTTGACCCGGGCGAAGTCGGCCCGGGTGGCGCCGTAGAGGTCCATCCGCCGGCGGGCGTAGAACGCGAAGTAGGTGGGGTTGGTGGCACCGAGGAGGCGGAACCGCAGCCAGTCGGGGTCGTCGCCGCGCTCGCCCGCGACCGGCGCCAGGAATCCCTTGGGCGTGGTGTCGGCACCGACGACCAGCGCCACGTCGCACAGGCCGGCGAGGATCCGGGTGCGGGCGACCTCGAGGGCGGTGGCCCCCGACGCGCACGCCGCGTACGAGCTGGCGACCGGGGCGCCCTGCCACCCGAGAGCCTGGGAGAAGGTGGCCCCGGCCACGTAGCCCGGGTACCCGTTGCGCATCGTGTCGGCGCCCGACACGAACTGCACGTCGGTCCAGGCCAGGCCCGCGTCGTCGAGCGCGTCGCGGGCGGCGGCGATCCCGTACTCGACGAAGTTGCGGCCCCACTTGCCCCACGGGTGCATGCCGACCCCGAGGACGGCTACGTCGTGAGCGCCCATCACACCCCTTCCGTCACGCCGCCGGTCGGAGCGTTCGGGCCCGGCTCCACCGGCCGCCACTTCCACACCACGTACTCGTGCTCGTCGTCCTCGTAGAGCGTGTCGAGGACGAGCTCCACCTCCTGGCCCACCCGCAGCCCGGGTCCCTCGCCGGCGACCTGCCCGAGCACGACCAGCTTCTCGTCGGGGAGCTCCACCGCGGCCACCGTGTAGGGGACGAACGGGTCGGGCGACACGTAGGGGGCCGGCGGCGCGTAATGGTTGGTGGAGAAGCTCCACACCCGGCCCCGGCGCCCCAGGCGGTGCTCCTCGAAGTCGAGGCCGGTGCAGCCCGGGTTGCGGCACGCGGTGCGCTCGGCGGGGAAGAACACCGTCCCGCACCCGGTGCACCGGCTGCCGACGAGGTGCGGTTCGTCGTCGAGGGTGAACCACCCCTCGACGGCGGGGATCCGGGTCTTGGTCATGGTGCCGTCCCTCCGGTGGGGGTCTCGTCGGTGGGGACGCCGGCAAGGCGGGCCAGCGTGGCCTCGGCGCCGTCGATGATGCCGCCGACCACCTCGGCGACCGTCGGCAGCTCGTCGATCACGCCGACGACCTGGCCCGTCGGCAGCACGCCGGCGGCGAGGTCGCCGTCGACGAGGGCGGCCTTGGTGAGCATCGCGGCGTTGGCCGCCATCGCCACCTGGGCCCAGGTCAGGCCCTGGCTGCGCTTCATGGCCCGTCCCTCGCGCGCCAGGGCCGTCATCGAGGTCCCGGTCAGCGACCGGAACCGCCACGCGTTGGCCAGCGCGCGGGGGAGCGCGGTGAGACGGCCCGAGCCCTCGAGGTGCTCGACGAGGTCGGTGCGGACCACACGCTGCGGGTAGCCGTCGATGCTCTTCGTCACCACCGTCCCGGTCACCGGCGTGCCCAGGTAGACCGACTTCACGGCCTCGGGGACGGTCGACTCGCGCGTCAGCAGGAAGCGGGTCCCCATCGCCACCCCGGCCGCGCCCCAGGCGAGCGCCGCCACCAGGCCGCGGCCGTCGAAGAAGCCGCCCGCCGCGATGACCGGGACGTCGACGGCGTCGACGACCTGGGGGACCAGCAGGCTGGTGGGGACGGTGCCGGTGTGGCCGCCGCCCTCCGCGCCCTGCGCGATGACGGCGTCGACGCCCCACGCCGCGACCTTCTCGGCGTGGCGGCGGGCGCCGATGGTGGGCATCACCACCACGCCGGCGTCCTTGAGGCTCTTGACCACCCGCTCGCCGGGCGCCTGGGCGAAGCTCGCGACCTTGACCCCCTCGCGCACCAGCAGCGCGATGCGGTCGTCGACGTCGGGGGAGTCGGCCCGCAGGTTCACGCCGAAGGGTCGGTCGGTGCGATCCCGCACGGCGGCGACGGCGTGCCCGAGCTCGGCGACGGTCATGGTGGCCGAGGCGATGATCCCGAGGCCGCCGGCGGCGCTGGTGGCGGCGGTGAGGCGGGCGCCGGCCACCCACCCCATGCCGGTCTGGACCACGGGGTGCTCGACTCCGAAGAGGCGGCAGGCCCGGGTCCGCAGCGCCGGGTGGGTGCCGGCGGTCACGACGGGGGGACCTCACGGTCCCGCAGGCCCTGCGGGTCGATCACCTCGCGGATCAGGCGGAGCGCCTCGGCGCCGGGTTCGGCCGTGGTGGGCACGTCGCCGTCGATCGCGAGCTCGAAGCCGGTGGCGGCGACGACGTCGTCGACGCTCGCCCACGGGTGCACCGAGCGCAACCGCATGCGGTGCTCGGGCGTGTCGAAGTCGAGGACGGCCAGGTCGGTCACGACCAGGCCGAGGCGGTGGAAGCGCCCGGCGGGCCCGAGCGCCGCGGCCCGGTCGTAGCCGAGACCGGTGACCACGTCGACCCTCTCCACGAAGCAGCGCGTCGAGTGCCCGGGGATCCAGTAGCTCGTCTTGTGGTTGACGGTGTTCCCGGGCGCGCCGCGGAAGCCGAGGAGCTGCGCCTTGGGCTTCGCCGGATCGCCGATGAGGGCGAAGTTCTGGTTGCCGTACGCGTCGATCTGGCTGGCGCCCATGATCACGTGGCGCCGCCCCGACCACACCACGTCGAACATCTTTCGGAACGGGATCCACGCCGCGACGGTCTTTCCGGCGTCGGGATCGCCGACGGGCGGGGTGCCCTCGATGAGCGCGGGTGGGTCGGCGACTAGCAGCGCGGGTTCGAAGGTGGCGCGGGCCAGGCGCCCGGCGATCACCGGGACGGTGCCGATCGGGTTGGCGACGACCTCGCCGTCGCCGCGGAACGTCTCGGCCAGGGCGGCCACGCAGACTTCGGCGCGGGTCGCGGGCGTGGTGGCGCCACCGCCGCTCATCGCCCGACCGCCCGGCGGTACTCGTCGTGGCTCGCCACGTCGACGTATCGGGCGCGGAACGCCTGCCACGCGTCGGGGTCCTTGGCCGAGGCGGCGTACTCCTTCTGGAACGCCTCGTCGCGGCCGTAGTCGGGCGGGCACTCGGTGAAGTGCGCCCCGAACGGGGCCTCGACCACGCCGTCGACGAAGACCCGCGGGATCAGCTGGCTCTGCGGTGGCCCACCGGCGGCGAGGTCGTCGGTGGCGACGACCTCCTCGACCGACATGAAGGTGCGCCGGGCGGCCTGGGCCATCAGGTCGTCGAAGTAGGGGTCGAGGTTGAGGTACTGGCCGTTGCCGGCGGCGTCGGCGCGGTGCATGTGGATCAGGGCCACGTCGATGTCGAAGGCCGGCATGGCGATCAGCTCCTCGCCGTCGTCGTAGGGGGAGGTGACGGTGCGCAGGCCGGGGAACATGCTCGGCACGTCGGTGCCGAGGCCCGCCCGGGTGGGTAGGAACGGCACCCGCCACGCCGCGGCCTGGAGGCCGAGGAGGAACATCCCCTCGTCCATCTCCGTGGTCGTGACGACCCCGGACTGGCGGGCGGCCCGGAAGTGGGGCTCGAGCGGGATGGTGTCGAGCGACACGAACGAGAACACCACCCTCGACACCTTGCCGGTGGCGCAGAGCAGGCCCACGTCGGGGCCGCCGTAGCTCACGATCGTGAGGTCGCGCAGCGGGGAGCGGGCGATCGCCCGGATCAGGCTCATCGGCTTGCGCCGGGAGCCCCAGCCGCCGACGGCGATCGTCATCCCGTCGCGCAGCTCGGCGACTACGTCGTCCTCGGTGACGCGCTTGTCGAGGGTCATGTGGTGGTGTCGGTCTCCCGCTTCTCGACGAAGGCGTCGCGGTGCTCGTCGGCGACGCCGGAGAGGTTCAGCTCGAAGGTGAAGCCCTGCTCGAAGCGGTAGGAGCGCTTCACGTCGACGGGGTCGATCCCGTTGAGGCTCTCCTTGGCCGCCCGGATGACGGTCGGGCTCTTGGCCGCGATCTCCCGGGCCACCTCGAGCGCCGTGTCGCGCAGGTCGGCGCGGGGCACCACCCGCAGAACCGATCCGTACGCGTGGAGCTCGGCCGCGGTGGCGGTGGCGCTGGTGTAGACCATCGCCCGCATGCGGTGCTGGGGCACCAGCCGGGCGAGGTGGGTGGCGGCGCCCAGCGCGCCCCGGTCGACCTCGGGCAGGCCGAAGGTGGCGTCGTCGGAGGCCACGATCACGTCGGCGTTGCCGACTAGGCCGATCCCGCCGCCGAGGCAGTAGCCGTGCACCGCCGCCACGACCGGCACCGCGCACTCGTACACCGCGGCGAACGCCGCGTAGCAGCCCCGGTTGGCGCCGATCAGGGCGTCGAAGCCCTCGGTGGCCTGCATCTCCTTGATGTCGACGCCGGCGTTGAAGCCCCGCCCCTCGGCCCGCAGCACCACCACCCGGACGGCGGGGTCGTCGCCGAGGGAGCGGACGGTCGAGGCCAGCTCGAACCACCCGGCGACGGTGAGCGCGTTGACGGGCGGGTTGTCCATCACCACCTCGGCCACGCCGTCGCCGTGAACCTCCGCCGTGATGCCCATCGTGCTCCGTTCGCTGCGGGACCGCGCTCCCGAGGGCGGGTCAACGGTTTCTGACGGTCCGTCAGGTGAGGTGCCAAACTTAGCCCCATGGCCGATCCCTTCGACATGTCCGGGCGCGTGGTGATCGTCACCGGCGGCTCGCGCGGCCTGGGCCGCGGCCTCACCGCCGGGTTCCTCGAGCGGGGCGCCGACGTGGTGATCTGCGGGCGGCGCGAGCCCGAGTCCCCGGTGGCGGCGGCGGGCCGCGAGGCGCTCTTCGTGGCCGCCGACGTGCGCCGCCCCGACGACGTGCAGGCCGTGGTCGACGCGGCGACCGGGCGCTACGGCCGCCTCGACGTGCTGGTCAACAACGCCGGCGGGTCGCCCCCGGCCGACACCGCCACCGCGTCGCCGAACTTCTCCCGGGCGATCATCGAGCTGAACCTGCTCGCGCCGCTCGTGTTCTCCCAGGCCGCCAACGCGGTGATGCAGGCCCAGGAGGCCGGTGGCAGCATCGTGAACATCGGCAGCCTCAGCGGCGTGCGCCCGTCGCCCCACACCGCGGCCTACGGCGCGGCCAAGGCCGGCCTGCTCAACCTCACCGAGACCATGGCCCAGGAGTTCGCGCCCAAGGTGCGGGTCAACGCGCTGGTGCTCGGCTACGTGCGCACCGAGCAGGCCGACCTCTTCTACGGCGACGAGGAGGGGATCGCCGCGGTCGGCGCCACCCTGCCCATGGGCCGCATGGCCGAGGCATCCGACGTCGGCGACCTCTGCGCGTTCCTCGTCTCGCCCCTGGCGTCGTACCTCACCGGCGCGTCGATCGCCGTCCACGGCGGCGGCGAGCAGCCGCCCTACCTGCGAGCCGCCTCCGGCACCCGCGAGCCCTGAGCCGGGCCGGTCCGGCTCTCCGGCCTTCGGTGCCGCCCGCCGTCATCCGGCCGAGCGTTCGATCCTCACGAGCATCGCGGCGGACGGTGTGACCCGGCCGCTGGCGTAGGTGCTCATGCGCGACGCGCTGGTGCCGACCAGCTCGGCGAACCGGGCCATGGTGAGGCCGGATCGGGCGATGGCCGCCCGTACCCGTGCCGCGACCTCGGCGCGATCGTCGCCTTCCGCTCGACTCCGCGCCCGGTCGACGGCGAGCGCGAACAGGCGGGCCGCGGCGTCGCCATCGTGTTGCGCGGCGTAGCCCTCGACGCGCCGTGCGACCTCGCCCCACGGCGAGCGGCGGATCTCGGCGAGGACCGGTTGCCAGTCGGCCACCAACCCGCGCTCGATGGTGGCGACGAGCGCCTCGTGGGGCCAGGTCCGGACGTCGTCGTGGGGGGATGCGTCCACGTTGCGGAACCGGACCGTCATCCGAGCGCTCCCCCCAGGCGGAGGGAGAGCTCCTCGCACACCCCCACCACCGACGACCAGTCGTGCCACGCCGGATCGAGGTTCTTGTAGCGGGGGAGCTCACGGGTGACGGCCTCGTCCCGTGGCTCCGGGCGGGCCAGGCGCAGGACGAGCGAGGTCAGCACCGAGCCGGCGTCGCCCGATCGGTCGGCGTAGTAGGCATCGATATCGGACAGGATCTCGACGGCCCGGTCGAGGCCGAGGTGGGTGGTCAAGGCCGCGACGTCGAGGTAGTCGCGTACCACGTTCCGCTGCACGACGAGGTACGCCTTTACCCGCAGGATCTCCGCCTCGGTCGGTACGACGACCCGGGCGCTGCCACCGAGGTCGACCTGCTCGGTCTCGAGCGGGCGCGTCCGGCGCATCTGGCGGAGCCCGGCCTCGACGCCGCCGAGCGTCCCCATGATCGTGAACGGTGGCTTCGACGCCCGGACCGAAGTCGCCCACCCGTCGGTGGCCTCGACGGCTTCCAGCACCGCCTCGTAGCGCTCGGCGAGGTCGGCGAGCACGTGGTCGTGGTCGAAGGAGTCACGGTGGCCGGCGTGGAGCGCCGCGGCCGAGCCGCCGACGAGGACGGCATCGGGCACCGCCTGCTGCAACTCGGCGGCCGACGCCAGCACCTCGCGCAGGACCCCACTCCGCGCCTTGGCGACCATGGTGTTATCGTATCAGATAACACCACCCGACGGTACGGACCAGGTCACGGGTGCTGGCTGCTGACGCTCACCACCTCGCCGGTCATGTAGGTGGAGTAGTCGCTGGCGAGGAACACGATCACGTTGGCCACCTCCCACGTCTCGGCGGGACGGCCGAACGCCTCGCGGCGGGTGAGCTCGTCGAGGAGCTCGTCGGTGGTGACCTTGGCGAGGAACGGGTGCATGGCCAGGCTCGGGGCCACCGCGTTGACCCGCACCCCGGCGGGCGCGGCCTCCATCGCCGCGCAGCGCGTCAACGCCATCACGCCGGCCTTGGCGGCCGCGTAGTGGGCCTGGCCGGGCTGGGCCCGCCAGCCCAGCACCGACGCGTTGTTCACGATCACGCCGGCGCGGCGGGGGAGGAGGTGGCGCAGCGCGGCCCGCGTGCACCGGAACGTGCCGTTGAGGGTCACGTCGAGGACCTTCGACCACTGCTCGTCGGTCATGTCGACGATCGGCGCCTCGCCGCCCAGGCCGGCGTTGTTGACGACCACGTCGAGCCCGCCGGTGGCCGCCACCGCGCCGTCGAACAGGACCTGGACCTGCTCCTCGACGGTCACGTCGCAAGCCAGGGCGGCGGCCACGGCGTCGCCGAGGCGCTCCGCGGCCTCGCCGAGGCGGCGCTCGTGGGCGTCGGAGATCACCACCCGGGCGCCCTCCTCCACGCAGCGCTTCGCGGTGGCGAAGCCGATGCCGGTGCCGGCGGCGGCCGTGACCAGGACCGTGCGGCCGGCGAGGAGGCCGTGGCCGGCGGGTTCCGCCGGGGTGTCCGGGCCGGGCCCGGGCGGGCCCGATGCTTCGGGTCCGGAGGGCGACTCCGTGCTCATCACACCACCTTCGGCTCGGGCGGCAGGCCGAGCACCCGCTCGCCGATCACGTTGCGCTGGATCTCGTCGGAGCCGCCGTAGATCGTGTCGGCCCGGGTGAACAGGAACAACCGCTGCGCGTCGGTGAGGTCGTAGCCCTCGCCGCCGCCCCCCACGGCGCCGGCCGCGCCCGCCACCCGCAGGGCCAGCTCCCCGAGGTCGCGGTGCAGGCCGGCCCAGAACAGCTTCGACACCGACGTCTCGCGGGTGGTCTCGCCCCGCCCGAGCGCGGTGAGGGAGCGCAGGGCGTTGTAGCGCATGATCTGGAGGCGCGCCCAGGTGGCGGCCAGCTCCTGGCGCACGGCCGGATCGGCGACGGATCCGCCGGCGCGTGCCGAGGCGGCGATGGCCTCCCACTCCTGGGTGAAGGAGAGCTGCTGGCCCAGGGTGAGGGCGCCACGCTCGAACGCGAGCGTTCCCATCGCCACCCTCCAGCCGCCGTTCACCTCGCCCACCACGTTGCCGGCCGCCGTGCGGGCCCCGTCGAAGAACACCTCGTTGAACTCCGAGTCGCCGGTGAGCTGCACGATGGGACGGATCTCGATCCCCGGCCCGCCCATCGGCACCAGCAGGTACGAGATGCCCCGGTGGCGCGGCGCCGAGCGGTCGGTGCGGGCCAGCACGAAGCACCAGTCGGCCCAGTGGGCCAGCGAGGTCCACACCTTCTGGCCGTGGATCACCCACTCGTCGCCGTCGAGCTCGGCCCGGGTGGCGAGGGCGGCCAGATCGGAGCCGGCGTTGGGCTCGGAGTAGCCCTGGCACCACAGCTCCTCGCCGGACGCGATCCGGGGTAGGAACCGTCGGCGCTGCTCGTCGGAGCCGAAGTGCAGGATCGTGGGGCCGATCAGGCCCTCGCCGATGAGGCCGACGCGCCCCGGTCCCCGGGCCCGGGCGTACTCCTCGTAGAAGATCACCTGGCGCAGCAGCGACGCGTCCCGCCCGCCGTACTCCTCGGGCCAGGTCAGGCACGTCCAGCGGTGGCGCCCGAGCTCCAGCTCCCAGGCGCGCCGCTCCTCGAAGAGGGAGTGCTCGTCGCCCGGCCCGCCGCGCCCCCGCACCGCGGCGAAGGGCCCCTCGAGGCGGTCGGTGAGCCACGCCCGGGCGTCGTGGCGGAAGGCTTCGTCTTCGGGGGAGTAGCTCAGGTCCACGGGTCCTCCGGGCGATCCGGCCTCGAACCTAGCGGAGCGCCCCGGGGCGACCCTCGGCCGGAGCGGGGGTGCCCGGGCTCAGCCGTCGTCCGTCCGGTCCGGTCCGCGGCCCTCCGGGGCTCCCGGCGCCGCACCGGCGACCGTCTCCTCCATGGCGAGGAGTGCGAGGCGCTGGAGCGAGCGCTGGTGCACGTACTCGATCACCCGGCTGACCCGGGGCACGAGCTCGCCGGCCGACTCCGCGGCGTGGTTCCGGAAGCTCTGCAGCTCGTCGGGTTCCCAGTCGCGGCCCCCGCCGTCGGCGAAGATCCCCACCACCCGGGCCTGGACGGCCTCCACGCCGGTCACGTAGAGCGCCGCGACCTCGACGATGATCGAATCGGGGATCTCGAGGTCGCGCAGCTCGGCGACGGCGCGCAGCACGTCGAGGTCGAGGGCGTCGTACGAGTCCCGGCCGAACTCGGCCGGGTCACGCAGGAGTCCGACGCCCCGCAGCGCGTCGACGAGCGGAGCCGGGAGGCCGGTCGCCGACACCATCTCCTCGAGGGTGTAGGACTCGCCTCCCTCCCGTCCGAACAGCCCCTCGAGCAGGCCGGGGCTCTCGGCGTCGAAGAACGCCCGGATCGCGGCGAGGGAGAACCGGCGGCGCTGGAGGTCGCGGATCCGGCGGAGTCGGTCGAGGTGCTGGGGGCCGTAGAACTTGGCGCGCCCCACGCGCCGGGCGGCCGGGAGCAGGTGCTCGCGCTGGTAGAAGCGGATGGTGTCGACCGTTACGCCCGCCATGCGGGCGAGGTCGTCGATCCGCCATCCGGATCCCGCGGTCACCGAGCTCCGCTCGTCATTCCTCGTCGGCCTCCATGTCGGGCTGCCCGCAGGAGCATCCCCCGACGGCCCGCGGCCGCGCCCGACCGCCCGCGGCCGCGCCCGCCGGACCATGGCCGCGCCCGCCGGACCGTGCCCCCGCCGGTGCCGGTGCATCCGGGGCCTTCCGGTGACAACCGTCACTGAACTTGACAGCGAATAGACTGAGAGTAAATACTCACAATGTCAAGTGGTTTCGAGGTCCCCGGGCCTCGGCCGGAGTGTAGGGGGACAGATGGACACGACCCCGACCACCGAGCTCGACATCCGGACCACCCGGACCACCGAAGAGAAGCGAGCCCTCCGCTGGATGGCACGCCAACTCCGGTGGGAACGCACCCTCGACGCGCTGCGAGCAGCGCGTCGTTCGTTCCCGAAGGCGGCCTGACCCCCGCGGGCCGCCACCGAGGCGAGCGTTCCCCCCCAGCGATCGACCCGGCTGCCCCCCCGGCCGGGTCGATCCGCGTCCGGGGTTGACGGGGACCGGTGGGCGGGGACGCCCCGACGACCGCGAATCACCGGGCCTCCGACGGCCGGGGGCCGCTAGCGTGAGCCGCTCGGAGGCTGGGCCCGGAGAGCCGACGTGGCGATCGCGCCCGGGGCGCCCGGGCCGCGGTCGGGCACCAAGGAGCCAGGAGGAGGCCGGGTGAGCAGCGTCGAGGGCGTGGCGGCCGTCCCGCCCCAGGGCTCCGCCCACCGGACGCCGGCGCCCGGCCACGTGGGGGATCGGCCCGACGGGCGGCTCCTCACGGCGCGCTTCTGGCTGGTGGTCGCCAGCGGCACCGCGTACTTCCTCGCCCTGGGGATGGTCCTGCCGGTGCTCCCCGTCTACGTGGAGCACCGCCTGGGCGGCAGCTCGCTGGTGGTGGGTGTGACGGTCGGCGCGTTCGCCTTCGGGGCCGTCCTCCTCCGGCCGGTCGCGGGGCGGCTCGGCGACCAGGCCGGCCGCCGGGTCCTCATGGCGGGCGGGGCCGCGGTCGCCGGCGGTTCGATGCTCCTGTACGCGCTGACCGACGCCATCGTCCCGCTCATCGCCCTCCGCGTCCTGACGGGTGTCGGGGAGGCGGCCTTCTTCGTGGGGGCCAGCACAATGGTCACCGACCTGTCGCCGGCCCACCGCCGCGGGGAGGCGCTGAGCTACTGGTCGGTCGCCGTGTACGGCGGGCTCGCCTTCGGTCCCGCCGTCGGGGAGGCGATCCTGGGCGACGGCCGCTACGAGGCGGTCTGGATCTCGGCCGGTCTGGCGGCCCTGGTGGCGGCGCTGCTCGGGCTCGGCACCGTCGACACCCTCCACGATCTCGACCCCCGTGACCGTCCCGATGCGGAAGGCCGGCCCGCCCTGCTCCACCGGGGCGCGCTGCGGCCCGGTGCCGTGATGTTCCTCGGCCTCATCGGCCTGGCCGGGTTCGCGACCTTCGTCCCGCTGTACGCGCGCGACGTCGGGCTCGCCGACGCCCGCTACGTGTTCCTGCTCTACGGCGGGCTGATCCTCGCGGTGCGCGTGCTGGGTGCGCGCCTCCCCGACGTCCTCGGCTCGCGGCGGGGCGGGAGCCTCGCTCTCGGCACCGGCGCCGCGGGGCTGGCGGTGATGGCGGCGTGGCCGTCGGCCGTCGGCCTGGTGGCGGGAACGGCCGTGTTCGCCGTCGGGATGTCGCTGCTGTACCCGGCCCTGACCACACTGGCGCTCGACGGCGTGCCGGACCGGGAGCGGGCCTCGGCGATGGGCACCGTCAGCACCTTCTTCGACCTCTCGCAGGGTGTGGGCCCGTTCGCCCTCGGGGCCGTGGTCGGTCTCGCCTCCTACCGGGTCATGTTCGGGGTCGCCGCCGCGTTCTCGATCCTGGGGCTCGGTCTGCTCCGCGGGCGCGTCGCGCGCCCCGGCCCGGGGAAGGCCTCGCCGGCGCGGCCGTCCACGGGGACCGCCGCGGCCTGATCCGGGGATGGCGTCCCTTCTCGTCACCAACGACTTCCCGCCCAAGGTGGGCGGCATCCAGTCGTACCTCTACGAGCTCTGGCGCCGGTTGCCGCCGGAGTCCACGACCGTCCTCACCACGGCGCACGACGACGCCGCGGCGTGGGACGCCCGCCAGCCGTTCCGGGTCGTCAGGTCGGCTTCGAAGCTTCTCCTGCCCACCAAGGGGATGGCCCGCTCCATCGACGCCGAGGCCGGTCGGGCCGGTGCCGACGTCGTGTTCCTCGATCCCCTCCTGCCGCTCGGTGCGGTGGCGCCTCGGTTGGGAGGGACCCGGCCGAAGCTCCTCGTGCTCCACGGCGCCGAGGTGACCGTTCCGGGCCGGCTGCCCGTGAGCCGCCCGATCGTCCGGCGCGTCCTGTCGTCGGTCGACGGGGTGGTGGCGGCCGGGCACTACCCGGCGACCGAGGCGGTCCGGGCCCTCGGGCGCCCCCTCCGCGGCGTGGTGGTCCCGCCCGGAGTCGACGTCGAGCGGTTCCGGCCCGCGGTCGACCCGGTGGAGCGCGAGGCCCGACGGCGCGACCTGGGCCTCGATCCGGGCCGCCCGCTCGTGCTGGGTGTCAGCCGCCTGGTGCCCCGGAAGGGCTTCGACGTCCTGATCGACGCGCTCGCCGGCCTTGACGACTCGGTCCAGCTCGCGCTGGCCGGCGGCGGCCGCGACCGGGCGCGCCTGGAGCGGAGAGCCGAGCGGAAGGGCGTCGCCGGCCGGGTGCGCTTCCTCGGCCGGGTCCCCGACGACTCGTTGCCCGGCCTCTACCGCGGCGCCGACGTCTTCGCCATGCTGTGCCGCGACCGGTGGGGTGGTCTCGAGGCGGAGGGCTTCGGGATCGTGTTCCTGGAGGCCGGTGCGAGCGGGGTGCCGGCCGTCGCCGGCCGGAGCGGTGGATCGCACGAGGCGGTCGACGACGGCGCCACCGGCCACGTCGTCGACCCCCGCAGCGTGGCCGAGGTGCGGCGGGCCCTGGAGTCGCTGCTCGGAGACGACGCGCGGCGGATGGAGATGGGGCGCGCGGCGCGGCGCTTCGCCGAGGGCCTGTCCTACGACACGCTGGTGAGGCGCCTGGCGCCGCTCGCGGCGGGCGACCTGTCGTCGCTGGCGGTGCTGCCGGAGCCGGGGCTGGGCGGCTGAGCCGAGGGGCCCTCGCCGCCGCCCGTGGCGCTCGGGCGGTCGCCGCCGCCCGCGGGCGCGAAGCGGGTGCGGATGAACGGTCGTTCCACGAGCAGGTAGCAGGCGACGGACACGGCCACGATCGTGGCGCCCAGCACCGCGACGACCGCCACGGCGCCCAGGGTCCCGCCCAGCGGCCCTGTCCGGGTCAGGCCCCACCCGAGGGGCCCCTCACGATCTAGGCCCCAGCGCACGATGGGGTAGTGGAGGAGGTAGGCGCTGTAGCTGATCATCCCGAGGAAGCGGGCGGGGCGGGAGGAGAGCCACGCCGGGGCCCGACCCCAGCACAGGTGCAGCACGAGGCCGGCGGCCACCAGGCCGGTCAGCGGGTGGACCGCCGCCGCGGCCAGGTGATCGGGGCGCCGGGCCAGGACCAGACCCTCGGCGAAGCCGAGGCCGACCAGCGCGACGAGGGCCAGCGCGCCGAAGACCCGGGGGGCCGTGAGGCGCTGGGAGAGCGGTGCGGGCCCCCGGACGCGCCGCGAGGCGTCGGCCATCACCGCCGCCGCGGCCGCACCGACCGCGAACTGGTCGAGGCGCCCGAGGATCGTGCTCCCCGGGAGGTCTCCCCGCCAGGTGCCGTGCAGGTAGGCGAGGGTCAGCGCGATGCAGGTCGCCACCACGAAGCGGCTGCGCACCCGGGCCATCACCACAGCCAGCAGGGGGACGAGCAGGTAGAAGTGGACCTCGGTCGTGAGGCTCCACGTCGGCAGGTTCAGCGACCCGGGGAGCCCGCGCACCAGGTGCTGCTGGAGCGTCGCGAACGCGGCGATCTCGTGCAGCCGGAACGTGGCCCCCGGCACGCGGAGGCGCAGCACCACGAACGCGAAGACGAGCGACACCGCGTAGACGGGGAGGATCCGGCGCGCCCGCCGGCCGAAGAAGTCGCGCGCGGCGGCGCCGGGCCCCGCGGCGCGCGACCGGGCGGCGTGCCAGCTCCGCACGACCAGGAAGCCCGACAGCACGAAGAGCACGTCGACGGCCAGGCGACCCGTGCCCATCCACCACCACGGCCAGCCCCGCCGGGCCCAGCCTCCGGGGCCCGGCAGGAGGAGTCCCAGCGCGTGGTAGGCGACGACCGCCACGATGGCCACGCCGCGCAGCCCGTCGAGCGCGGCCCAGCGGGGCACGTGGTCGAGATCGTGGCGCACCGTGCCGGCCGCGCGCGCCCAGAGCCGGCTGGCGGGGGACATCTCCCATTTCTACCCGCTCACGAGCCCCGCGACGCTCCAGGGGTGGCGTAGCCCGTTCGCAGCGACGTGGGGACCGCGCCGGCGATGCCGGCTGATCGGTCGTACCGGGTGGCGGGTACGCTCCCCACGTGAGCATCAGCGACGGCGCCGGCGCGCCCGGCGCACCGGGCGAGCCGGGCCCGTCCGAGAGCCGGCCGGGCCGGGCGATCGTCGTGGCGTCGTGGGCGTCGAACGCCCTGTTCGCCGCCCTGGCCCTACCGGCGGCCGGGGGGGTCGACGGCCTCGACCGGGCGGCCACCGGGGTCGCCCTCGGCCTGTTCGCGGTGTCGATCGTCGTCTGGTCGTGGGCCTTCGGCCGGGCGGTCGTCCGCTCGGCGCGGGGCGACGACATCGCCGTCGCGAGCCTCTTCTTCCTACAGGGCTCGGCGCCGCGTGCCGTCAAGGCGCACCTGCTCGGTGCGCTCGCCGTGTCGGTGGCTGTCGCGGTGGTCACCGCGGCCGCCGATCCCTTCGGCGTCATGGTCCCGATGCTGCCGCTCGGCCTGGCCGGGCTGTGGGCGGCCCGGCACGGTACGTTCCCCCCTCGACCGCAGCCGGCGTCCGCGGCGCGGCCGGGGAGCGGGGTCTCGAGCGGATCCGGACGGCGCCGCGTGGCGGAGCGATCCGCCGGGCCGCGGGGCCGCGGTCCGGCCTCCGGCGACGGGGGCTCGGGCCGGGAGGCCGTCCGCTCGGGTGTCTCCGCGCCGGCCGAGAGCGGGGTCGCCTCCACCAGGTCCCGGGCCGCGAAGGGTGCGGCGAGAGGAAGGAGCAGCCGTGGCCGACCGAGCCAGTGAGCGCATCCACATCGACGCGCCGCCCGAGCGGTGCTACGAGGTGGCCACCGACTACGAGCGCTACCCCGACTGGATCCGCGACATCAAGAGCGCCGAGATCACCGAACGCGATCCGGACGGGCGGGGGACGCAGGTCGAGTTCCGGGCCGCGGCGCTGGGCCGGAGCATCCGCTACACCCTCGCCTACGACTACTCGGATGCTCCCGGGTCGTTCTCCTGGTCGCTGGTCGAGGGCGACATGGTGCGGCGGCTCGACGGCAGCTACCGCTTCGAGGCCGCCGACGACGGCACCCGACTCCACTACGACCTGACCGTCGACCTCGCGATACCCCTGCCGGGCCTGCTCAAGCGCCGCGCGTCGGGCCTGATCATGGGCAACGCGCTGCGGGGGCTGAAGAAGGCGGTCGAGGCGGGTTGAGGGGCCGCCGCCACCCGGGGGATCCGGGCGGGTCCGGGCTAGCCTGCCCCCGGTGCGGATAGTCCTCTTCACGGGAAAGGGCGGGGTCGGCAAGACCACCGTCGCGGCGGCGACGGCGGCGCACGCCGCCGCCGCCGGCCTGCGTACGGTCGTGTGCTCGACCGACGCCGCCCACTCCCTCGCCGACGTCTTCCGCACCCCGCTCGACGACCGGCCCCGGACGGTCGGGGAGCGCCTCGACGCCCTCCAGGTCGACGCCCGCCGCCGGCTGGAGGAGGTCTGGGGCGACGTCCACGAGTACCTCGTCTCCCTCCTCGACTGGGCCGGCGCCGACTCCATCGAGGCCGAGGAGCTCGCGGTCCTGCCGGGCCTGGAGGAGGTGTTCGCCCTGGCCGAGATCCGGGCCCTGGCCGACAGCGGCGAGCACGACCTCGTCGTGGTCGACTGCGCACCCACGGCCGAGACCCTGCGCCTCCTGTCGCTCCCCGACGTCCTGGCCTGGTACATGGACCGGGTGTTCCCGGCCCAGCGCAACGTGACGAGGGCGGTGCGGCCCCTGCTCGCCCGGATGGTCAGCATGCCCGTCGCCGGCGACCGGGTCTTCGCCGCCGTCCGCCGCTTCTACGACCGCATCGACGGCGTGCGCGACCTCCTCTCCGACGGCGCGGTCACCAGCGCCCGGCTCGTGGTCAACCCGGAGCAGCTCGTGGTGGCGGAGGCCCGCCGGACCTACAGCTACCTGGCGCTGTTCGGGTACCACTGCGACGCCGTGATCGCGAACCGGATCCTCCCCGACCACGTGGACGCGCCGTTCTTCGACGCGTGGAAGCAGGTCCACGCCGAGCAGCTGCGGACCATCGAGGACGCCTTCTCGCCCACGCCCGTCCTGCGGGCCGAGCTGGCGCCGTACGAGGTCGTCGGCATCGACCGCCTCGCCGACCTCGGGGCGTCGATCTACGGATCGCTCGACCCGGCCGCGTGCCTCTGCGACGTCGATCCCTACCGGGTCGACGCGGTGGGGGAGGCGCTGGTGCTGTCGCTGCCGCTGCCGCACGTGTCGCGCGACGAGCTCGAGCTGGGCCGCGCCGACGCCGAGCTGTACCTCGCGGTCGGTCCGTACCGGCGCGCGATGGTCCTGCCCGAGAGCCTCCGCCGCCGCGAGGTGGGCGCGGCGCGGTTCGCCGGCGACCGTCTCGAGGTCGAGTTCGTGGAGGCGCGGTGATGCGTGAGCCCGGCGCCCGGCGTAGGAACCCGCTCTTCGACGCCGTCCCCGACGACCACGACCGCGCCGGTGACGGCGGCCACGACCACCACGACGACCACAGTGGTCACGGCGGCCACGACCACCACGACGACCACGACGACTCCGGCCACGACCACGGCTGGGGCGCCGAGCATCGCGACCGCGAGGGTGCCGGCGAGGCGATCCGGGGCGCGGGCATCGACTCCGCGGTGGTCGACCTCGCGCGGGCCCTGCAGGGGGCTCAACCGGAGGCCGCCGAGCACCTGGTGGCGGCCGCGCACGAGTTGGTCCTGGCGGTGAAGACGGTCGTCGACGCCGCCGAGTCGAGCCTGGCGGCCCAGCGGTCGGCGCTCGCCGCCGCGCGCCGGTCGACCCCCGACCCGCACGCCGATGAGGTCGCGGGCACCGCCGATCCCGACACCGCCGGGGGGCCGAGACCCGCTCCGGGAGCGGCGACGACCCGGCGCCCGCGGGTCCGGCCCATCGACCTGGCATGACCGCACGGAGCTCGGCCCGGTCGGCGGACCCGGCATCGGGCCCGATGTCGTCGCCCGCACCGTCGCCCGGGTCGACCGGGGCGCCGGGGCCGACCGTGGGGGTCGACGTAGGGGGGACCAACGTGCGGGCCGCGGTGGTCGGAGCCGACGGCTCGGTGGCCGCCGAGGTGCGAGCGGCGCGCCCCACCGACTGGGGCGCCGCGATCGAGACGGTCGCCGACCTCGTCCGGCAACTGCGCAAGGAGGGCCCCGAGGTTCCGGCGGTGGGCGTGGGAGTGGCCGGCCTCGTCGACGACGACGGGGTGCTCCGGTACGCGCCGAATATCGCCGGGGTCCTGGGCGCTCCCGTCCGGTCCGAGCTGGAGGCTCGGCTCGACGTGCCCGTCGTGGTCGACAACGACGCCAACGCCGCGGCGTGGGGAGAGGCCGTCCACGGGGCGGCCCGCGGCGCCGCCCACGCGCTGGTGATCACGCTGGGCACGGGGATCGGCGGCGGGATCATCGCCGGGGGCCGCGTCTACGAGGGCGCGCACGGCTTCGCCGGAGAGGTGGGGCACTTCCAGGTCGACCGCCACGGCCCGCGCTGCGCGTGCGGCGATTTCGGCCACTGGGAGGCGCGGGCCTCGGGCCGTGCGCTGGGCCGGATGGGCCGCGAGCGGGCCGCCGGTGGGCGGCTCCCGGCCGTCCTCGACCGCTCGGGGGGCGAGCTCGAGGCGATCACCGGTGCGATGGTCGGCGACGCCGCCCTCGACGGCGACGCCGACGCGCTCGACGTGATCCGCGACTACGCCGCCGAGGTCGCCGTCGGCTTCGCCGGTCTGGCCAACATCCTCGACCCGGAGCGAATCGTGGTGTCGGGCGGGCTCGTGCGCCTGGGCGAGGTGCTGTTCGGCCCGCTGCGCGCCGCCTTCGCCCGTCACCTGGAGGCGAGCGAGCTGAGGCCGCGCATCGAGGTGGTCGCCGCCGAGTTGGGGGAGTGGGCCGGGGTGATCGGAGCCGCCGCCATGGCGCGGGAGCTGGTGCCGCCCGGGTGAAGCTGGGGCTCACCCTCCCGTCGTTCGTCGACGACCCGGCCGTGCCGCTCGCGGTGGCGGTGGCGGCCGACCGGGCCGGCGTCGACGCCGTGTTCGCCTTCGACCACCTGTTCCGCGGCCCGCCGGAGCGGCGGCGACCGGCGCTCGAGTGCACCACGCTGCTGGGGGCGGTGGCGGCGGCGACCCGCCGGGTGGGACTCGGTTCCCTGGTGGCGCGCAGCACCCTGCGACCTCCGGCCGTCCTGGCCCACGCCCTCGACACCGTCCACCGCATCAGCGGCGGGCGACTCCTGGTGGGGGTGGGCTCCGGCGACGAGCAGAGCCGGGAGGAGAACGAGAGCTACGGGCTCGACTTCGGGACCGACGACGACCGCCTGGCGTCGTTGCGCGCCACCGTCGACGTGCTGACCGGGCGGGGCTACCCGGTGTGGGTCGGCGGGCGGGCCGGTCACATGGTCCGGGCCGGCGGCCGGGCCGACGGCTGGAACCGCTGGGGTGTGACGCCCACGAGGTTGGCCGCCGAGCGTGAGGAGGTGCTGGCCGCCCACCCCGGCGGGCCGGGGCACCTCACCGTCTCGTGGGGCGGACTGGCCGTGATCGGCGCCACCGAGGCCGAGGCCGAGGCCAAGGCCGAGGCCAAGGCCGCGCGTCTCGCGCCCGGTCCCCGGGTGCTGGTCGGGGGTCCCGAGCGCCTGGCCCAGGCCCTGGCCGGCTACGCGGCGGCCGGCGCGTCGTGGGCGGTGCTCGGCCCGATCGACTCCTCCGACCCGTCCAACGCGGCGGTGCTCGGGGAGCTGGTGGCCCCGCTCGTGCGCGACCTCTGAGACGGACGCCTCGTCGCGCCGTCACCCGGGCCGGGCCGGCGCGAGGTAGAACGTGTTCCACCTAAACTCGCCGTCATGCGCACACCGATCTGCGACGAGTTCGGCATCGAGTTCCCCATCTTCGCCTTCAGCCACTGCCGCGACGTGGTGGCGGCGGTCAGCCGCGCCGGCGGCTACGGCGTCCTCGGGGCTCTCTACTTCACCCCCGACGAGCTCGAGATGGAGCTGGCCTGGATCGACGAGCACGTCGACGGCCGGCCCTACGGCGTCGACCTCGTCATGCCGTCGACGCTCCTCGACGCCGCGCGCGGCGAGCACGAGGCGTCGCAGCTCGAGGCCGACCTGGAGGCGATGATCCCGGCCGAGAACCGTGAGTTCGTGGAGAAGGTGCTGGCCGAGCACGGCGTCCCCCCGCTGCCCGCCGACGCTCCCGCCCCCCACCACCTGCTCGGCTGGACCGACACGACGGCGCGGTCCCAACTCGACGTCGCGCTCGCCCACCCCGTCAGCCTCCTCGTGAACGCGCTCGGTCCCCCGCCCGCCGACGTCGTCGAGCAGGCCCACGAGCGCGGGATCAAGGTGGCGGCGCTGGCGTCGACCCCGCGCCACGCCCTGAAGCACAAGGCCAACGGCGTCGACGTGATCGTGGCCCAGGGCACGGAGGCCGGGGGCCACACGGGCGAGATCTCGTCCGTGGTGCTCTGGCCCGACGTGATCGAGGCCATGGGGCCCGACACGCCGGTGCTCGCCGCGGGCGGCATCGGGCGCGGGAGCCAGATCGCGGCCGCCCTCGCGATGGGCGCGGCGGGCGTGTGGACCGGATCGATCTGGCTGACCGTGACCGAGAGCGACATGTCGCCCCTGATCGTGGAGAAGCTGCTCGAGGCCGGTTCGGGCGACACGGTCCGCTCCCGGGTACTCACCGGCAAGCCCGCCCGCCAGCTCCGCACGGAGTGGACCGACGCGTTCGAGCGCCCCGACTCCCCGGGCTACCTGCCCATGCCGCTCCAGTTCATGCTGGTCAGCGACGCCTTCGCCCGGATCAGCCGGTCCGGCAACCGGGAGCTCACGGGGATGGCCGTAGGCCAGGTGGTCGGCACCATGAACGAGGTCCGGACCGTCCGCCAGGTCGTCCAGCAACTCGTGGAGGAGTACGTGGAGGCCGTCGAGCGCATCCAGAAGCTCGGCTGATCCCCCCAGCATGTTGCGTTCGACCCACCTCTGACCCGGCCGATCGCAACATGCTGGAGGCCCCGCCGAGCATGTTGCGTTCGACCCACCTCTGACCCGGCCGATCGCAACATGCTGGGTGTCTAGGTCGACGGGTCGATGGGGGCGTAGTCGGTGGAGCGGTCCTCGGTGCGGCGGTCGCCGACCGTCTCCACCGCGGCCCGCAGGTCGGCCACGAAGTCGTCGACGGCCGGGGCCGTCCCCGCGGAGACCGTCGCGTGGAGGCTGTCGGGGGGCTTCTGGCGGTCGAGGTGCCAGCCCTTCGTCGCCAGCTCGTCCATGAGCGCGAACACGTCGACCGTCGCCCCGTCG
>WBZR01001213.1_pt1 | contig 21344 bp, 18 predicted proteins | sample 5204231 | NCBI WGS metagenome assembly WBZR01 (sample SAMN12412403, study PRJNA552823) | activated sludge metagenome | isolation source: activated sludge from anammox sidestream of wastewater treatment plant... | place: USA: Virginia | collected 2017-08 | reverse complement strand
ATCCAGCCGCCGCGCGCCCTTCACAGACACGGTCGAACGCGCCGAGCAATTCCGCGACCTCCGCTTCGCGTCCATACAGCTTTTGCGGGATGAGAAAACGATCCGGCACATCGCGCTCGCCGAGCGTGAACGATTCGACCGCGCCGCGCGCCGCCCAATCGCGGGCGCAAAGCGCCAGGTCTTCCTTCAATCCCAGAGCGCTCTGATAGCGATCCTCGGCGTTCTTTGCGAGCAGCTTCACCACGATGTTCGAGACCTGCTTCGGAATCTCCGGGTTGATTTCGGCGGGATCGGGCGGAGTTTTTGCGATGTGGCAATAAATCAATTCGAGCGCGTCGTCAGAGCCGGACGAAGGCCCGGCTGCGGAATGAAAAGGCGGGCGACCGGTCAGCATTTCGTAAAAGACGCAGCCGAGCGAATAGAAGTCCGTGCGGTAATCAATCGCCCGATTCATCCGTCCGGTCTGTTCCGGCGACAGGTAAGCGAGCGCGCCGCGCAGTAGATGCGGGGGAGGCGGCGCTGTCGGCCCGCCTGCGCCGCGCGATGCGAAGCCAAAACCGATCAGGGATATTTCACAGGTTTCATCGTTGATCAGAATGTTGTCGGGATTGATGCTCTGGTGTGTGATTTCTCGCCGGTGCAATTCAGCCAGGAGCGCCGCCAGTTTGAGCGCGAGTTTGAAAAAAGAGTCGAGGTTCACAGATCGCGCGCCGAGCGAGGCGCGCAACGGCGATCCGCCGCAATCTTCCAGCGCCAGGCAACAGAAGCCATCGTTGCGAATCAGATCGCAGGCGCGGGGAATTCCGGCCAGCGCCAGTTCGCGCAGAATCTCGAACTCGTGTTCGATCAGTTTTATCTCGATTGCGCCTGCGCTGGTTGCGCGCGAAAGATGGAGATGGGGAATTTTGAGCAGAACCGGGATCCGGTCTGTGTTACGCCGTCCCCGGAAAAGAGCCTGCCAGTCATTGCGCCCGATTTCCTGAATAACTTCATACCCTGGAATCACCATAGAAAGCTTCTCCGGCTCGGATCATAATGTCGGTCGCAACCATGCGGCAAGATCGTGGCCGACAGGAAAATTGAAAGCGTGTCAAAAGGTGGCTGTCTGATAAAGAGATACCTCGAAGTGGAAGATTTATTCCCAAAAAAATGTGAACCCCCGGCTCGTAGAGGGGCGTATAGCTCGGCATGAATACCAACCAGATTGACTTACCCGCTTCTCAGAAGCAGCTTCGGGTGTGGCCCGGTGTGGCCGCCGTGGCGCTGCAGGGCTTGTTCTGGCTTCTCCCTTTCATCGTTCGCGACACTGGCATGGTCGCAATGCTTGGCGGACTTGCCTCCGGATTGGCCGTCCTCGTTTGGTGGCTGTTATTCAGTCGCGCGGCGTGGGTAGAGCGTATCGGCGCCATCGCGCTTATGGCGCCCGCGCTCATTGCGACCAAACATGTCGTTCACGAGTCCATTGCCGGCGGAGCGATGGGGATGCTGCTCTACTTTTACGCCATCCCTGTTATGAGCCTCACACTTGTCATCTGGGCCGTGGCCAGCCGCCGCCTGTCCCTCTCCGGCGGGCTTCGGCGCGCGTCGCTGGTTGCCGCCATTCTGCTCGCGTGCGGAGTGTTTACGCTCCTGCGAACCAGCGGTATGTCTGGCGAAGGCGATTCGGATTTCCACTGGCGATGGACGCCGACCCCCGAACAACGTCTCCTTGCCCAGTCGAGCAATGAAAAAGAGCCGGTCGTCCCTCCGCTCGCTGCCGCATCCGCGCCACCCGAAACGCCAAGTCCGACTCCGACTGCTGAGCCTGCGACATCTCCGACTCCCGCTGGTTCCGCCGAGAAGATTGGCGCAGATGCCGAAGCAGCGACAACCGGCGCTAACTGGTCCGGCTTTCGCGGCTCGAAACGCGACGGCGTCATTCGCGGCGTGCAAATCCAAACTGACTGGTCTCAATCGAAGCCCATCGAGATGTGGCGCCGCACTGTCGGCCCGGGCTGGTCATCCTTCTCAGTTCGCGGCAATCACTTCTACACTCAGGAGCAGCGCGGCGACGATGAGATTGTCTCCTGCTACAACCTGACCACCGGCGAGCCGGTTTGGAGACACCGCGATAGGGCCAGGTTCTACGAATCGAACGCCGGCGCCGGGCCGCGCGCGACGCCGACCTTGAGCAATGGCCGCGTCTACACGTTCGGCGCGACGGGGGTGCTGAACGCGCTCAACGCTCGCGACGGCTCCGTCGTCTGGTCGCGCAACGCGGCGTCGGATACCAAAACGAAAGTCCCGGACTGGGGATTTGCAAGCTCGCCGCTGATCGTCGGCGATATCGTAGTCGTCGCCACCTCCGGAGTGCTCGCCGCCTACGACGCCGCAAGCGGCAATCCGCGCTGGCAAGGCCCGGCTGATAAAGGCGGCTACAGTTCGCCGCAACTCGTGACGATCAACGGCGTCGCGCAAATCCTCCTGCTGAACGGAGAAGGCGTGACGAGCGTCTCCCCGGCCGATGGCAAATTGCTCTGGAAGCACGAATGGAATGGCGACGGCATCGTACAGCCGTTCGTGATCGCGGGCAGCGACGTTTTGCTCGGCAGCGGCTCCGGATTGGCGGCGGTAGGATTGCGCCGCGTCTCGGTCACGCGCGGCGACACTGGATGGAGCGTCCAGGAACGTTGGACGTCTACGGGGCTGAAGCCCTACTACAACGATTTCGTCGTTCACAAGGGCCACGCCTACGGCTTCGACGGCAGCATCCTCGCATGCGTCGGCCTCGAAGACGGCAAGCGCAAGTGGAAGGGCGGACGCTATGGCCACGGCCAGATCATGCTGCTGCCCGACCAGGATTTGCTGCTGGCGTTGTCGGAAGAAGGCGAACTGGCGCTGGTCAAAGCGACCCCCGATCAGTTCACGGAACTCGCGCGCTTCAAGGCCATCGAGGGCAAGACCTGGAACCATCCGGCGCTGGTCAGCGACGTCCTACTGGTTCGCAACGGCGAGGAGATGGCCGCGTTCCGGCTGCCACTCGCGGGCCGCTGACGGGGTTCATTACTTTCCAACAAAACCTCTCGCTGGTGGATGATATTTTTACGCGCGCCCTCCAAATCAGAACGGATTTCCCCACTGTGAAAACGCCGGACGCCATTCATCTGGCGACAGCTTTGCATTATGGTTACGACGAGTTCTGGACGCACGATGATCGGCTGGCGTCGGAATGGGGACAATAGCGTGGGGCTCGCTATCATGGTTTAAGCGGCATTCAACTCCAACTCCCGCGCCAATTCCTCATACCAACGTGCGCGTCGAAGGCGGATTGAATCGGTGTAGGTTTGAATCCGTTGGCGCTGGCGCTCGGTCAGATCGGGGGAGGAGAGCAAATCGTCGCCGAGCGCAATCGCCTGATAAAAATTTCCGGCTTGCGCCCACAAACTCAGGGCGCTGAACCGGTGAAGAAGCGATTTTTCGACCAACCCCTGATCGGCGCAGCATTGGCCTAAGTGTTCTTCGATTCGAGCGGCCTCGGCGAATTTGACGACGGCTTCGTCGGCTCGCGCCTGTTCACGCAGCAATTGGGCTTCAAGGATCAGGTTCGATTTGCGAGCCTCATCGGCTTCGAACGCTGCTTCCAACCCTGCGCGGTTGATACCTTGTTGATTCATTAAACTCCCTCCTCAAAACTGTGAAATGAGCAGATGATTTTACGTCCGGCGAATCCCGCGACGACGACATAACCATCCACTCCGTAAGGATTTTCGCGCAGTTGCCGAACTTTGGCGCGATGTCGGGCTTCGATATCGTCCGCCATCGTTCCACTCACTTCCAACCCATACTCGCGCCGCCCGTCACTCACCCAATAATCGAAACGGTCGCCATCGCCCGTCACTTGAATTACCCGCGCCTGGGTGTAGCGCGCCAGCACAACGCAGGCCAGGCCGTAAGCCGCCCATTCGGTTATCGTTCGTTCTTGCACGCCAAGCGGCTGCATAGCGGCGCTTGCTGCTGACCAGATGAGCCGCAAGGTTTCCTGCCGATCTCCTGTGCCGGCGACATCGCGCAACGTGATGGCCAGTACGGCTTCATTTGCCCGGCTTTCTCCCTGCAATCTCGCCGCGACGAACGGAATGAAGATGTCCGCGCCGATCCGATGATCAAGCGCGATGTCTTCCAACCGATATTCATCAAGCACATTCACGGCAAGTATCCTATTTCATTGGTGTCGAATTATAGAACATGGCCGGAGATGGAGCCACGCTCGCACGTGCGCCTTGGGAAATCTGGAAGCGCGAGTGGTCAGGCGGCGGCATCGTACAGCCGTTCGTGATCGCGGGCAGCGACGTCCTGAGTCGTACTACAACGATTTCGTCGTTCACAAGGGCCACGCCTACGGCTTCGACGACAGCATCCTCGCGTGCGTCGGCCTCGAAGACGGCAAGCGCAAGTGGAAGGGGGGACGTTACGGCCACTGCCAGATCATACTCTTGCCTGACCAGGATCTGCTGCTCGCGCTGTCGGAAGAAGGCGAACTGGCGCTGGTCAAGGCGACCCCCGATCAGTTCACGGAACTCGCGCGCTTCAAGGCCATCGAGGGCAAGACCTGGAACCATCCGGCGCTGGTCAGCGACGTCCTACTGGTTCGCAACGGCGAGGAGATGGCCGCGTTCCGGCTGCCTCTCGCGGGCCGTTGATAAGGTCGCCTTCGCAGCCATCACAGGAGCCACCTATTTATGACGGTTACTTTTCCTTCGTGAAAACTCTCTGCCCGCCGCTTCGTTTTATGGTCATCTGGTTTTTCGCGGCGTCGAATTCAAAAACGATGCCGGCAGGGGTGCCATTATCTATCTTGAATTTATCCTGGGCCGTTGCTTCGAGCGGGACAGCGGATCCCGCCCCGGGCGGCTGCGCGTAAAGCGTGGCGCCTTGTCTGGTGATCGTAAATTTCACGGGAGCGTCAGGGGTCGAATAAACGCCGACGTATTTGTCCAGCACTTCTGTGCTAATGGCGACGGATTCAAAGGCGGGAATCTGAAACTGCTTATTGTAGTAAATGTCCATAATGCCTTTCATGATGTCGCCGACCGGGTAAACCTTCGCGTTCGTCGTGTAGGCGACAGCCAGCTTTTCTTCTGGCTGGTACATCAGCCAAGCTCCGTAGTTGTCCGCGCCGCCCGTATGCCCGTAGAAAGTCTTACCGGCAAACGTGAAAGGCTCCATTCCTGACCCCTCGCCGTCCCTTATCGTTTTCATCTGATCGAGACTCGCCTTTGACACGATCTTCCCGTCGAACAGCGCCTGGATGAATTTGGCCATGTCGTTCGGCGTCGAAACAATCGCGCCCGCGCTGAAGAGGATGCTTGGATGGGTTTCTGATACCGGTTTCCACCCGTCGCCGAAGTTCATATAGGTAAGAGCCTCGTTTTTGCTCACATCAATATTTCCGGTCGCCAGGTACGTATTCGCAAGCCCGATCTTTGACGTGATTCTTTCCTTGAGGGCTTCCCCGTAAGGTTTGCCGGTTACCTTTTCAAGGATGAGACCTAAAATCTGATAGCCGGAGTTGCTGTAGGAATGCTTTGTGTCCGGTTCGAAATCGGGCGTGGCTTTGGCGATCAGGGCGAGCATTTCATCCTTCGTCACTGGAATCGTGTTCACGTTTCTTTGAGAATTCTGCTCGCGCTTTATGTTAGGGATACCGCTGCGATGCCAGAGTATTTGCACGATAGTAATTTTCCCGGCGTTTGGAACCTGCGGGAAGAATTTGTCGAGCGTGTCGGTCAGCTTTAATTTTCCTTCCTCGACGAGTTGAAGGATCATCGCGGCGGTGAACATTTTTGTGATCGAACCGATCCGGAACCTGTTCGCCGCTGTCAAAGGTTTCTTTTCAGTTTCGTTGGCCTGGCTGTAACCGATAGCGCGGGTGTAAAGAACGGCGCCGTCTTTGGCGATGGTCAGGCTCCCCATCGCCTTATTCTTTTCGGCGAGCCGGTCAAAAAACTGGTCGAGTTTGGTTTTGTCCAGCGTCTGCGCATAGCCTGCCGTGAACAACGCCAGTGTCAGTAAGGTCGCGTGCGATATTTTGATTTTCATATAAGCCTTTCTGCTTCCGGAGCGCGGAAGCAGAAAGGCTTATAAAATACTTTCTTGGGGCTGGCAAGTACTTTGCGTCAAAAAGAACTATTTATTTTTCAGATTCTGGAAATGACGAAAGCCTTTAGTTGACGATTCACTTCCTGGCGATTTCCTTCGGGCGAACGCCTGCAATGTTCAAGCGCATCCGATACAACCCGCTACGGGCGCATAAATACAGGGTCTTCCCATCGTCATCGCCCCAGGCCATGTTGTGAACGTGTTTCGGCGCGATGATCGTGCCGAGGTGTTTGCCTTCCGCCGAGATCACCCACAGCCCTCCGGGGCCTGAGACATAGACGTCGCCCGCCTGATCAACCTTGACGCCGTCAATCGCGTCTTCGCCCGGCGCGGCGGTCATATCGAAGAAGAGCTTGCCGTTCGTCAGCTTTCCGTCGCCCGTGACCTCGTAGCGCATCACAATCTTCTTCTTCTCGTCCCAGTCGCCGACGTAGAGGTACTTCTCGTCGGGCGACAGCGCGATGCCGTTCGGCCCGGTGAAGTCCGCGCTGACCAGTTGCAGCCTGCCTTTGTGGATCGAATAGACGCCGCTAAACGTCAACTCCTTGCGCGGATCGTCAAAGAACTTCGGCAGACCGAACGGCGGGTCGGTGAAGAAGAGCGTGCCGTCCGCAGCGTAAACCAGATCATTCGGACTGTTGAGTCGCTTGCCTTCGTACTTGTCGGCCAACACGGTCTCGGAGCCGTCTCGTTCCAATCGCACAACGCGGCGATTGCCGTGCTGGTTGATCGTCAATCGGCCTTGCGGGTCAAGCGTCAAACCGTTCGATCCGGGTTGGCCGTATTCGGCGATGTCTGCGCCTGAATAACCGCTCGGCGTGCGAAATACATCGAGCTTGCCCAATTCATTTGGGCCATTGCCATTCGGCGTGTACTTCCAGATGACGTTGCTGTTCGGATCGCTGAAGAGCAGGTATTTGCCATCGGGAACCCAGATCGGCCCTTCGGTGAATTTGAAGCCTTCGGCGAGTTTGAAGATCTTCGGATTCGGGCCGACAATCTTCTCCATCGCTTCGGCGTCGTTCTTCACTATCTGCACGTTGACTTCGCTCGGAATCACGGCGAACGGGCCGGTCTTCGTGTCGCGATAAAATTCCAGCTTCGCCTCGCGCACCCAGATGAAGTTGGTCGGCGGATTCGAGATCGGGCCGTTGACGCCGAAGACGGCCAATTGAATCTGCTGCCCGGGCTTCACATCGCGGCCAACGACCAGGCGATTCGGCGCGTTCCAACCGCTGATCACCGAGCCGCCCATCTGGCCCAGGTAGCGCGACAGCTCGCCGTCAACCCACACTTCTGCGTAATCGTCGAGCGCGGTCTGGAAAACAACCGTCGAGCCTTTGGTGTCGAAATCGCCTACGCGCTCCGGGATCGTCAGCTTGATGCGATACCAGTTAAAACAGATGCGGCCGGTCGAGCGGCGGTCGCTCAAGCTTGCCGGACTGATGGCTTCCCACTTCGAATCGTCGAAATCGGCGCCGCCCGCTTTCGGCTCGTAATCGTAAGTTTTGATCGGGCGGCCAGTCGGTTGTTTGTCAGGGCCGGGGCCTTTGAAATCAACCTCGATGATGCGCGTGTCGCTGTATCGCCACTGGCCCTTGACCAGCTTCGCGCCCTCGCCGGTGGCCAGATCAATCGTCGCTTCGGGTTTGCCGCTCGGCGCTAGCTGCGCTGATGTTGTGAACAGCGAAAGCGCGGAGACAAGCAGGCTCGCTGCGATTGAAAAATAGATTCGTCGTTTCATTCTCCCTCCTCGAAAAAATGCCCGACAAACCTATGGTCTGTAAAAAAATAAGTGTGACAACGGATTGCGGCGAATCCCACCGACGGCAGTCGGTGGATCGTTAAGGTCCAACCTACACCGGAGTCAGCCCTCTTCTCCGCGAATCCCACCGACGGCAGTCGGTGGGATTGTGGTCGGCGTTGTTGCGCTTATATCTCAAAGACCATCTGTTTGTCGGACGTTGCTAACGCGCCTTCACCACGTAATAGTTGACTGGCCCGGAGACTTCCTTGAACCAGTGAGGTGTGCCTGCCGGGACGATGATCACGTCGCCTTTGCTGATCGTGCGCGTCTCGCCGCCTTTGACGTCCGCGCCGCGAATCTCGCCAGGCCCGATTACTTTGCCGCCGACCACTTCGCCGCCGGTGACGAGCGTCGCCGAGCCGTCAAGCACGTAAATGATGTCGGCGTCCTGTTCGTGAACTTCGACCATGCCCGCTTTGTCGCGGTGGCTGGCGTGAACCATGTATTTGTTGCTCGCGTCGAAGAGCACCGCGCCTTTCTCAAACGCGGCGGCGACCTTTTCCTTCTCGAAGTAGCTGACGGCGGCCTTCATCATCAACGCGTTGGCGCCGGCTACGGCCAGTTCCGTGTCCTGCTGCGCGCTGGCCGCGCCGCTCACGCCGACCGCGCCGGCGATCTGGCCGTCAATCACAATCGGCACGCCGCCTTGCAACGGCGTGAAGAGCGAATCGGGCAATGCGATCATCGCCGTGCGTCCGCCCTTGATGATTTCCTCAAAAGCTTTCGTCTCGCGTTTAAACAGCGCCGCGGTGCGCGCCTTGCCAAACGAAATTTGCGAACCGGCGGCGAACGTGCCATCCAGTCTTTCGAGCGCCAGCAGATTGCCTCCGTCGTCAACGACCGCAATGGCCGCGCCCGGCGCGTTGAGCCTCTTCGCTTCCATCTTCACCGCGTCAATCACTTTCTTCGCGCCGTCGAGCGTCAACGCTTTCTTCTCGACCAGCAGTTGGGCCTGAGCCGCGACTGCGAGCGCGGTCAACGCCAGCGCGGACATCAAACCTTTCATCATCGTTTTCATTTCTCCCTCCTCGATCTTGGGCGTTAGTGAATGGGGAACGGAGAGTGGGGCGGAGCAATCTGCTCGCGGACTCCCCACTTCCTGCTCCCACTCCCAGGATTACATATTTGCCATCGCCGATTGCGGCGTGATGGTCACTTTGAACAGTTCGCCGTTTCTGGAGCCGAAGGCCGAACTCTTCGCGGCGTGGACTTTGCCGTTCTCCGGTTCGCCGGCGTTCGGGTCTTTCTGGCGCGGGGCTTGGTTGGGGCCGACGCCTGGCTCTTCATCCTTTTCGGTTCCGGCGTCGTAGAGCATGAAGCTCGACGTGATGTCGCCGCTCAGCGGTTTGCCGTTCACGAAAAGGTCAATGCCTTGCCGCTTCGGCGCGTAAAACCAATCGTTCGACTGGCCGAACATCGTCACCAACGACAGCCGCATTCCTGGCTTCGCCGAGAAGCTGAATTCATACGCGCCGCCGGGGCCAATCGGGCCGGGGCCATTAGCGCTGACCGGGGTGTTGAACACGCCGTGCAGCATTTCGCCATGCGGGCCTTGATGCCCGCGACCTTCCAGGTTCTTGACCAGCACGCCGGGGTTGCCTGCTTCAGCCAATTCTTCCAGACCGCCGTTGGCCGCGACGCCTTCGCGGTAGAGGCGGACTTCACGCTCGTGAACGACCCACAGGCCGGGCGAGAGCGCAAAGGGCCATTTCGTTCCGTCTTTCGCCACCTGCCCGTCAGAGTTCGAGACGTTCTCGATGCGAACGGTGAATTTCACTTCTTTGTTGTCCTGCGCAAATGACGCCGTGTGAACACCGATCAGCGTTGCGACGGCGGCCAGAGCCAGGAAGAGTTTGCGTTTCAACATATGTTTTCTCCCTCCGAAAATAGCCACGTAGTGACGAATTTATTCGTCACTACGTGGCGTTTTCATCGTTTCAAGGCGTTGTCATGACCGCCTCGACGTTTGAAGTTCTCACATCGGCTGCGCATTCTCCGAAACCGCATTTGAAGATGCAGCGTTTGTGATTGTGATGATGCAGCTTGGCGCACAGCACGCCGCGCGCGCCTTTCAGCCGCAGATAAACTTCCGCCGCGAGTAACATCCCCAGCGGTGGAGCCGTGAAATAAATCCAAAGAGCATCCCAGACTTGCGCGACAAAAGCCGACCCGAATGTCCGCGCCGGGTTCATGCTCATGCCTGAAAATGGCGCTTCAATGCTGATGAATATAGCGACCATCGCGCCCGCGAATAACCCCGTGTACCTTGCAACGTTCATTCTGTTGGATACATTGAGTACCATAGTCATCAGAATGAACGTGATGGTTACCTCAGCGATGAACGCCACAACCACGCCGCGAGTACCAGGTAAAGTAGCTACGTAATTGACCGAAGGATGCGTCAAGGCGCTTCGCAAAATAACAGCCGGGAGCGCTACTCCGATAACCGCGCCGATGAACTGCGCGATCGCGTAGAAGAAAGCATCCGCGCCCGCCACCTTGCCCAGACGCCAGAAGGTCAGCGTGACCGACGGATTGAAGTGCGCGCCCGACCGTTTGCCGAAGGGCGAATAGATGATGCTGACAGCCGTCAACCCCATCGCCGCTCCCATCAACACGCGCCGCAGCGACGGATCGGGCAGCGCCTGATGAACAGGCGATCCCGGATATTCGAGCAGCGCGCCGAACGCGCAGGCCGAAACCATAAAAATTCCCAGCTCAGCAGCCTCCATCAAATATTCCGGCCAGTGTTGTTTCAGCGCGTTCAGCATTGTTCAACAGCCTTGATGGTTTGTTTCATTTCACCTTCCGATTGCGGGCGCAATTCAGGTAACACAAGCCCGCCCGACATCGTAACTTCATAACCATGAAGCTCGACTTGTTCAGCTTCTGTGTTACCGATCAATCCGAAATAGTTACTCCGAGAATCGAACTGAGTAACTATTTCGTTAGTCAAGTAAGGATTGAAAGCAGCCATTTTATTCCCTCCATAATCCGAAACTCTTTGCCGTGTTTGCATCGGCGTGTTTCGATGTAACAATCCCCGGAGGGTTGCGAAATATTCCTGACGGCGCAAGTGGATAAATCAGGGCGGGCGCGACTTGGAAAGTTATTTTGATTTTGGCTGATGGCTGGCGGCGAAAAACATTTTGGCCGTATGCGCGTCCATCTGCGCCAGATCGCGGAGGACGAGAAAATCAATCGTCTTGAACTTGCGGTCTATCGCCGGCGAACTGCACACTTTGGCCCCGTAACGAAGGTAAGTTCGGAAGAGTCGAGGTATCTTCACTCCTTCGTGCGCCGCGACTGTCGGATCATCCGCCGCGCAAGCGAACTCCTGATGCGGCGCTGCGAATAGATAGGGATGCAGATGACCTTGCGCCTTCAATAAGCGCAGCGCGCGCCAGCCTTCCCGCTCATCCTGGCTTGTCAGCGAACAGCAGCCGAACAGGTATCGCTTGCGATTGTGCGCGGCGTAGGCGGCCAGGCCTTTCCACAGCAAAAGCAGCGCCTGGGTATTGCGATGAGTTTGAGCGACGCAGGCGCGTCCCAACTCGATCCCGTCGCCCATCACGGAAGCAGGGAAGCGGGAAAAATCGAACTCGGTCGCAGTGTAAAAACCACGCGCCGCCGTCGCCATCTCGCTCGTCTGCATTCGGTAAGTTCCCACAACCTGGTTTTGCTCCGTCTCCAACAAAATCAAGTGGTGGCAGGTTTCGTCGAACTCGTCCAGATCGCGGTTGGTTTGAAATGAAGAGTCCAGCCCTTCGCCCAGTTCGAGGTTGAAGACCTCGAATCGCAGCTTCAACGCCGCATCCAGCTCATCGTAGTTGCGGGCGAACCTGACGAGATAACGGCCTTCACGAATCTCTACAGCCGGGATGGCCGCCCGGCAGATGGGATAACCGGTTCTCCCGATCCCGGCCAGAGTTCCAATTCCAATATCAAGCTTGCCCGATTGGGACATCGTCGCCTCCAGTTTTATTTATCCCAGCACAATCGGCAGCAAAACTCCGAGGCCCAGCACGAACAGCCATAGCGCGGGCGCAGGTGTGCCTGCGGGCCGCGTCAGCCGCGCTTCACGAGCGGCGATGCGCGGATCGAGCCGCAGCCAGTCGTTGTGGCGGCGCTCCAAAATCTGAAATGCGACCGCTGTCGCCGCGCCGTAAATCAAATGTCCGATCAGCGAAGGCAGCAACGCGCCCGCGACTTCAGGTGTCCACGAAAACCGGCTGCCGAGCAAAATCGGCATCAGCGTCATCGGCCCGATGAACCACCAGATCAAACCGTAAACCAATCCCCAAGCGACGCCCGATCCGAAATCGGGCGCTTCGCGTCGGAACAGCAATCCGTAACTCATGCCGATGATCGCGCTGATGAAAATGTGGACGATGAAACCGAGCGTGGGCGATGAACCGCCAACCAGGCTCGCCACTTTCGGCAGAAAGCCAATCGCCATCATTACCAGCGAAAACAGGAAGCCGCCCGCCAGGCTCGCCGCCGCGCCCCACTTCAGCGAATAGAGGAAACGCGAACCTGCCCCTTCGGGTTCGCGATTGATTGGATCGGAATCTCTGAAGAAGCCCACCCACAGCCGATCCAGCGCGGCATAGATGAGGCCGACGATCAGCCCGTAAACGACGTGCCCGATCAGTGAGCCGAACAGCGCGCTTCCGCGTTTGTAAGACCAGTCAACCGGATTCCCCTGCCAGATCGGCATAATCGTCAGCGGCCCCAGAAACCACCAGAACAGGCCGTAACCCGCGCCCCATCCCAGAGACGATCCGTAACCGCGAACGTCGCGTTGAAACAGGACGCCGAAGCTCGCGCCGATGATGATGGCGAAAGTGAAATGCAGCGTCTTGCCGATCATCAGCGAATCGGAATTGACCAGCCCGGCGATGAGCGGGAAGAAATCAACCTGCGCCATCCATTTGCCGAACGCCCACCCGCCGGCAATCCCGGACAATCCGCCGACGATGATTGCGCGCGGCCAACTGTATTGCGATTGCGGGTTGCGGATTGCGGATTGCGGGTTTGAATCTGAAGAATCCGCAATCTGCAATCCGCGATCCGCAATCGTCACGTTCCACGCGCCCAGCGCCAAACCCAGCGGCGCGCCATAACAGATTATGAAGGCGATCAATTCAGGGAAGCGCTCGCGTACCGCATCCAACATTCCGGCCATCGCCATCGTTCCCATCGCCGTCGTTCCGCCAAACAACGCCCGAACGGCGCCGGCCGGTAAGGCCAGCCACAGCACGAATGCGAAGCTCAGGCCCCAGAGCAAACCTGCGCCTGGAGTGACAGCGCGTCGCGACGCCAGCAGCGCGAAGCACAGACCGTAGATCGCGCCGAGCGAAACGCCTGTAACAAGTGATGTGTGAATCGTGATTGCGCTGAAGGCGCCGCCCAGAGCGCCAATAACAACACAGATGATAATCGCCATCAACGTTGAAGAACGCATCTCGTTTCTCCGTTTACGAAACAACCACGCTTGCCGCCGCTCGCGGCGCTGATTCAGGCGCCGCCGCTTCGCTCAAATCCACCGTTTGAGCGATGTCGCGGGGGAAGAACAATTCGATCACCCAATCGGTCACCACGCGCGCCTTGCGCTCCAGTCCCGGCAGCTTCGACAGATAAACGCCGCGCCACATCAGCCAGGCCAGCAACCCGGAAAAACGCACCGACCTGTTTCTGGCGAACGGGATGGTCAGTTCAGCGCAAGCGGTGTGATGTCCGACCACGCATAACGCGCCGAGCGAATCGAAATGAAAAGGAGTGAGCGGCTTGCCTTTGACGCTCGCGTGAATGTTGCGCGCCAGCGTTCGAGCCTGACGCAAAGCGAATTGCGCGGTCGGCGGACAGGGCCTGCCGTTTTTCGCGTCGGTGACTTCAGCGCAATCGCCCAACGCCCACAACCCTGCGCGCCCGGGCGCGGCCATTGTGCTTTCGACAATCGCCGCGCCGCGTTTGTTGAATTCGAGCGGCAGCGTCTTGATCAGCGGATTCGGGATCGTGCCCGCCGTCCAGACCAGAGTTCGCGCGTTGATCTCTTCGCCAGAACCGAGTACGACCACGCCGGGCCGCGCGTCAGCCAATCGCGTGTTGAGTTTGAACGTGACGCCGCGCTCCGTCATTCGTTCGAGCGCATAAGCCGCAAGCTTCTGGCTCAATTCCGGCAGAACGCGCTCGCCGGCGTGCACGAGAATGATCCGCAAATCTTCCGCCCGCAGGTTCGGGTAATCGGCCAGCATACCGCGCGCAAAATCGTTCAACGCCCCGGCCAATTCCACTCCCGCAAAGCCGCCGCCCGCGATGACGAATGTCAGCGACTCTTTGCGTTTGGCCGCGTCCGGTTCACGGTCGGCGCGCTCGAACATGTCAATCACGTGATTGCGGATGCGGATCGCGTCGAGCAGCGATTTGAAATCGAAGGCGAAACGCTTGATGTTTCCGTTTCCGAAATAATTCGAGACCGAGCCGAGCGCCAATACCAGATGATCGAAACGAATCTCCTGCGTGTCGGACGCGCCGTGTTTGCGCGGGTCAATCGCTACAGCGACCCGGCGATTTTCCAGATCAATCCGCGTGGTTTTGCCGCGCACGACCTGCGTGCGGCGCAGTGAGGTGCGAAGCGGTGTGCTGATGTGAGTCGGTTCAAGGCTGCTGCCGGCGACTTCGGCCAGCATCGGCGTGAAGAGCAGGGCATTGGTTTCGCTGACCAGCGTGAAATTCACCGAGCGGTCAGCGCCGAAAACGCGCTCCAGATTTTCCGCCGTCGTCATTCCCGCGAAGCCGCCGCCCAGAATGACGATGTTTTTCTTCTCGACTTCGGGCGGTTCCGGCGCCGCAGGCTCCGGCCCCCATCGCCACAACGCCAAATCATTCAACGCCTGCGCCGACAGCCCCAGACTTGCGCCGTAGAGTGTCCATCCGGCCAGTTGAGGGAACAGCGCGCGCATCCCTTCAGCCGTCCACATCGGCGCCCGCCCGGAGAGCAGCGGGAAGACAATCACGCTGAATAATCCCCAGAGCGGAATTCCAAGCGCAGCCGGTGTCATCAGGCTGTCCACATAAGCATGATGCGCAGGGCGAAAAGCCATCGCATATGCGGCGCCGATGATGGCTCCGAGAATGATTCCCGCCATTGGCGGATTGAACGTGAGCGCGAGCGCGATGCCGCTGATCAGTCCGGCAAAAAGCCCGGCCAGACTCCGCCGCAGATGTTTATTCATAAAATCCCTTCTGTCGCTGCGAATGGCGATCCGCAGCCTCGTTCCGTCCAGATTATGAAATCCTTCCGCAGGCGTGTTTTATTCCTGAGAGATTGTTTGGGAATTCAGTCGGTCTGAGGTTGGAGGCCAGAGGGAACGCAAAAAGCGCGAAACATCTTTTCGGGTTCATCGCAGGGCACCGCCGAGTTCGGGTATTTGAGACTGACGCGAAATTATAGATTCCAAGAAAACGAATGTTCGACAAAACCACGGGGAATCGGGGAGCACGGGGAAGAGATATGGTGAAAAGGGGCATCAACATTGGGCAAGATGCGCCATCTGAATTTTGTCCTACCCCGCGCTCCCCGATTCGCCGTGGTTTCCTTTTTCTTGAACAATCAGATGACCGCCAACAGCGACGCTCAGGTCATCTTACTTCTTCACCACCGTGATCTTGATCTCCGACGGATATTGCCTGGAATGATGGACGGCGTTGTGCGCGACGACGCCTTGCGATTCGTCGTAATTCTTCCCGCCCGTGTTCAGGTTTCGATCGAAGCGCGGGAAGTTGCTGCTCGACACTTCAAGCCGAATCCGATGGCCCGCTTCAAAATAATTGCTCGTCGTCATCGGTTGCAGCGTCACCTTGTAAACCTTGCCCGCTTCCATCCACGCGAGCGGTTTATCGTAGCCGTTGCGATAACGCATCCGCTGGATCGTCTCGTCCAGGTTGTAAGCTCGCCCGTCCGGATACACGTCAATCAGCTTCACCGTGAAGTCGGTGTCCTTCGCGTCCGACGAAACATAGAGCGTCACTTCAATCGGGCCGCTCACCTCGACGCCTTCCTTCAGTGGCTCGGTGCTGTAAACCAGAATGTCGGGGCGCGCTTCCATCTTGCGCTGATCGAATGCGCCGCCCGCCACCGCGTTGCCGGTGCAGCAGACATTGCCGCCGTACGACGGAACCGGGTTCATCGGGTCGTAGTCGAATTTATCGGGGCTGTCCGTCGCCGGAGGCGCGTTGCCGAGAGCGCCGTCGCCATCGAGCGTATTCGCCTTGCCGCCGCTGGCCAGATAAAACTTCATCGGCTGCGCGCCCGCTGGCGGCCAGGTGTCCGACGATTGCCACTTGTTGACGCCCATCGTGTAGTAGCGCACCTTCGGCATCTTTTCGAGAATGCCGTTCTGCTCGCCCTTGAGGAAGCGGTCGAACCACGCGTAAGTCAACTCGTCATAATTCAACCGCGCATCGCCAACGCTGCGCTCGCCGACGATTGTATTTTCGGTGGCGCGTTTGTAGGCGCAATGGAGCGTCGGCGCGATCACGGCGTATTGCTGGTTGGCGATTTCAGGCCGGGCTGTCTTGCGCACGTGGTTGTAAGCGGCGAGGTTCGGCCCTACCGACACGTCGTACCACGACATGAACCAGAAGCCCGGCACGTTGATCTTCATGTTGTCGTGCCACAATCCGCCCTTGTACCACGCCGGATCGTTCGGCGCGCGCTTGATCATCGCGCCGCCCGTAGCGACGGGCATTTCGTCGGCGAAGATGCCGCGCGGCCCGTCCACAGCCTTCATGATGTCCATCACGGGCAGATGCCGCAGCGCCTTCGACCAGTCAACCGGAGGGAGTTGCTGCGCAAGGTCGAACGACTTCGACGCGCGAATCAAATCTTGCTGCGAGGTGTTCGGCGGAAACATCGGACGCACCTGATTCTGTTCGCCGTAAAGCCACGCGATGAACAGCATCTGAACCGCGCCGCCTCGATACCAGTTGCCCTGCTCGTAATACCCGCCGACCCGTCCGACGCCGGCCCCGAAGCCTTGCGGGATGATCGCGCCGAGCGCCGGATTACCGAGCGAGGCTACGGCCAACTGCCATTCGGCGGTTGATGAACAACCTATCAAACCGACTTTGCCGTTCGACCAGGATTGGCTTGAAATCCATTTCAACTCGTCATCACCGTCGCTCAGCGGCGGGCCGAGAATGTCGTAGTTTCCCTCGGAGAAAAAGTGCCCGCGCTCGTTCATCTCGACGAAAGCGTAGCCGCGCTTGACGGCCTCAAGCTCATTGCTCATGTCGCGCGGCGCGCCGTTGCGGACGTCCCAGAAATTGAAGTTGTAAGGAGTCCGCACGAAGATCGTGGGATATTTCTTCGACGTGTCTTTCGGGCGATAGACGTCCGCCGCCATGCGCTTGCCGTCGCGCATTGGAATCATGAGCTTGCGTTCGACAATCGCCACCGATTGCAGGTCTTTCTCAATCGTGTTTCGCCGGTCAATCAGTTCGGGGTTGGCGGAGCCACGCCTCTGTCCGGAAGCGATTTGAATGGCGCCGATGAGTCCCGCCCCAGCCAGTATCAAAGTCCAGAGAATTTTCTTTCGCATGTGTGCGCTCCACTGGAAAAGACGCCAACTGCGCGCGTCGTGGTTGGAATTTATGGGTTGTTTACCAGAGGGGTTCTATCTTACCCATAGCGTCTATGCAAATGAATCTGCGAACGAAATATCCATTCTCTGGCAAGCAACCCGCAAGATTTGCCAAGCGCCTGCAACCTTAAGTCCGATATGCTTTGCGCATGTTCGAGCCGGAGTACCGCGAGCGTATCAACAAAGTCATTAAGGCGATCATCAGGTCGAGATTTATCTCAACAACAAATTGAATGAATATACACACTGTAAACCCGACACGAGCGATTCTTTGGAGCGGATTGAGCGCTGGCGTACTCGATCTGCTCGGAGCCTTTGTCACCAGTTATTGGCGCGGTGTGACGCCGTTGCGGGTTCTGCATTCCGTCGCCAGCGGTTGGCTGGGCGCGGCGGCGTTCACAGGTGGTTACAAAGCGGCTGCGCTCGGCTTCGTCTCGCACTTCACCTTCACGGCGATTTCGAAGCTGTCAGCCAGGGACAGATGCTGACCGCCATGAGCGCCGTGCAAGGCTCGGCTGGTTACGTCGCGGTTGAGAAAGTCAGCGGAACGCTGCATGGCCGTCAAGGCTCTTTCGCGCTTCAGCACAGCGGCAAGATGACGCGCGGCGAGGCGGAAATGATAATCACGGTAGTGCCGGATTCAGGGACCGGTCAATTGGCTGGGCTGGCGGGCAGGATGACGATCAAAATCACCGACGGCAAGCATTTCTACGATTTCGAGTACACCCTTTGAGTGTTCAGGAGCGCTGCCGCGCCAGCGCGACGCATACCCATTCCGAAAAGTCTGTATGCAACCCCTGTGGCAAGACCGGCGTTACGGCGCGTGAATGCCGGCGAAAGTGTTCTTCATTTCCGAGGGCCTGGGGGACGTCGCACGGGCGATACCGCGTCCCAGCGAGGGTCGCCGGTCTGTCTGTAATCGCGCGGCAGTTTGTCCCAATCAGGCCGTGTAATGCCGTTCAACTCGTAGACCACTTTCCCTTCGCGCAGCGTCAACTCGCAAGTGAGTTTCTGCGTTCCTCGCAACCGGGCGCCATTCATATCTACAAAGCCGAAGTCGCCTTTTTCAAGCTTCAATACCGCGAGATCGGCCACCGCGCCCGGCGAAAGGTGTCCCAATTCCTCGTGCTTGATTTCGCGGGCCGGATTCCACGTGGAGCGAAGAATCACATCGTCGAGAGACATCCCCATCGCCAGAAACTTGTCCATCACATTGAGCATGTCTTTCATCCCGGCGTTCATGCTTCCGATGTGAAGGTCGGTAGAAATCGAATCGGGAACGAAGCCTTCTTTCATCGCTGGCGCTGCGATCCGCCACAAGAAGCTGCCCCCGCCGTGACCAACATCGAAAATCACCCCGCGCTTTCTGCCTTCCCACAACGCGGGATTGACCTTGCCGGATTCGAGCTGCTCGTTGCGAAGCCCGGAATAAACGTGGGTGTAGATGTCGCCCGGACGCAGCTTTCTGGTCAGGAGTTCAGTGATCGGGCGTTCGGGGCGATTGTTTCCGAAATCCACCATGACAGGAATGTTCGCCGCTGTGCCCGCTTCGTCGGCGCGCTCGACCGGCGCCCATTCCGGGCCGGCGTAATGAGCCGTCTTGACGCCGACGATCAAACCCGGATGGCGAAGCGCCATGTCCGCAGTCGGCTTGGCTTCCATGTCCGCCAGGTCCTGCTCGAACTTTCCGCCACGCATGCCGTTGCCGACGATGTTGATGAACGCCAGCACTCGTGTCTTGGAGCGATCAATGATCCGCTGTTTGAAGTCCTCGAAATTTCTCCAGCCTGCGCATCCGGCGTCGGCGACCGTTGTGACTCCCACCCGGAAAGTGAAGCCGTCGGGATACACGCTGTTATCGCCAGCGTAGGAACCTCGTTCGCCGGTTCCAGTGTAGACGTGAACGTGAATGTCAATCAGTCCGGGCGTGACGTAGTATCCCGAAGCGTCCACCACCTTGAGCGCCTCAGCGGGATCAATTTTGGCCGCCACTGCGGCGATCTTCCCGTTCGCAATGGCGACATCACGAACGGCGCTTATCTTGTTCTTGGGATCAATGACGTGGCCGCCTTTTAAAAGGAGGTCGTACTTTTGCTGGGCAGATACATTGCTCATACAGAAAAGAGCAATAAACATCAGGACGAAGATAGATTGTTTCATAGAAGTCATCATGGTTTTGGGTGATGTATCTGAATGGTGTTGGATTATACCTCTGCTCGCAGTCGAACGGCGAGCAGAGCATAGCGATTCCAATATGCATTTTCTGTCGGTAGTGAGATGTAAGGTCAGACGTTCAGGGTTTTCAGAAAGGCGACGCCCTCCTTCGTCATCTCCATGTTCTGTTCGATGAAATAGTTTTTGACCCCGCCGGTCCTGGCTGCGGTAAAGACTCGCTTCCAATCAATGCTCCCTTTTCCTACCGCCACAAGACTCCGGGTTTCGGCGTTCCAGTCCTGAAGGTGCATCGAGATGAAACGTCCGGGGTATTTCATGAAGTATTCGGCGGCGTCGAAGCCGTTTCTGATTGTGGACATCTGGAACTGGAATTTGACCAGCTTCGGATCGAGCAACTCCATCAGAATGTCGTAGGTTCGTTTGCCTTCGACCGTCGAGACCTCGAAGCCCTCGTTGTGCAGGCCCTGCTGGATGCCCGCCTTAGCCGCCACTGCCGCGATCTTGTTATATTCGTCGGCGGCCCGCTTCACGTCGTCCATGGTCGGGTTGTTGCCCGCGCCCAGAGTCGCCGTAATCATTTGCTTGATTCCGACCTCTTTGGCCCAGGCGATACTCGCTTCCTGGGTTTGCCTGAGTTCCTTCATGCTGAAGTGGCCGCTCTCACACTTGAGACCGTGATCGGCCATGATTCGCTTGACCTCGGCCCCTTTGGTCAGTCCTGCGAATTCGGCGTAACCGAGCGGTGAGCACAACTCGATCCGCTGAACCCCCAAATCAGCCAGTTGCTTCATCAAGCCGGGAAAATCCTGTTTGAGCATCGCCCGGTGGGGATATGTCTGACTGCCAATCGGCAATCCGGAAGGATTGGGAGGATTGGCGTGAAGTTCCATTGCGCCTGCGGCCAGAAGGCCAGCCGCAGCGGTATCCGTCGTCGCTTTCCTGATGAACTCTCGTCTCGAAATTTCAATCATGCTCATCTCCTATTTTAATGTCGCGTACGCATCGCGATAAGGCGGGTCTACTAAACCATTCGCCTTTTCGTTGTTGATTACCTTTGTTTGAGTCGTGTCCCACAGCAGCTTCTCGCCGGGCAGTCGCTGGGCCATGCAGCCGAGCAGGAAGGCTTCGGTGACGGGGGACTGAACCTCGAAGTTGGTCAGCGCCGCCGGGCCTCCTTTGCAGGCGTTGATCCATGCGTCAATTGCGCCATCTCGACGCGGCGGCGGCGGCGCGCTTTGTCCGGTGGTTTCGCTGCGAACCTCCGGTCGAATCTCCGGTCTTGGCGGTTCAACGTATTTTGGCGACGGCGGGTATACGCGGGGGTTTTGGCCGTTGAAGCCCGCCAGAATAATTCCTTTGTCGCCGACATACATCACGCCTTCCTGGCGATGGCTGAACTTACGCTCGTCCTCTTCGGTGATTCCCGCCGGACGCGGCGGATGCAATCCGCCGTCGTACCAGGACATTCGTATTTCAGAACGCCCTTCGCGGGCAGGGAAGTCGAGATGAACGATTGAGGCCTGTGGGAAAGTCTCCTCGTATGATTCGCCCGAACATGCCTCGACCGCAGTCGGCGG
>WBZR01002150.1_pt1 | contig 21358 bp, 16 predicted proteins | sample 5204231 | NCBI WGS metagenome assembly WBZR01 (sample SAMN12412403, study PRJNA552823) | activated sludge metagenome | isolation source: activated sludge from anammox sidestream of wastewater treatment plant... | place: USA: Virginia | collected 2017-08 | reverse complement strand
GACGATCGAAACACCGGTAGCTGAACTGGATGCTAACCTTGTGATGCTCGACGAAGGCGTTCATGCCTCATCCTCCTGTGTGGTGAGATACCAGGAGCATACCGCCGTGAACGCCTTCTGATGTCTATGGCCACTGCAAAACCGGCGCGGACGTTTCAGGATCTGCTGGTATGGCAGCAGGCCCACCGGTTCGTGCTGGAGGTCTATGCCTTCAGCGCATCGTTTCCCAAGCACGAGACCTACGGCCTCTCACTCCAGATGCGCCGAGCAGCCGTATCCATTCCAGCCAACATCGCCGAGGGATTCCGTCGTCGCAGCAAGCCGGACAAGGCCCGGTTCATGAATATTGCCGAGGGGTTAGTAGAGGAATGCCGCATTTCCTGATTCTTGCCAAGGATCTCGGCTACGGCGACACCGTAACGCTTGCTGCAACGCTGGAAGAAGTCAGTCGACTACTCAACGCGTATGTCGCCGCCATTCTGACTCCTGGCCTCCTGGCTCCTGACTTCCATATCCCGCAGGGATATCAAGGGCGAAGCCCTTGGATAGTTAGTTGTGGTGAATCCAAATCCAAGAGAAACATTACACGCTGTCTCTCTGTCTACCCTATGCAAACCACAAGTGGAGATTCCTTGAGATGCAATCCGTAGACACACTCCGCAGCCGGATCCGTGGAACCGTACTCGAGGCCGGCGGCAAAGGTTATGAGCAGTCGCGACAAGTCTACAATGCGATGATTGATCGCAAGCCGCAGGTGATTGTCCAGTGCGCGGACGTCGCCGACGTGATCGCGGCCGTCCATTTCGCGCGCGAAACAGGCCTTCGAGTCTCCATCCGCGGAGGCGGTCACAATGTCGCTGGGCTGGCTGTGTGCGATAACGGCCTGGTCATCGATCTCTCCCGGATGCGGCACCTTCGTGTCGATCGCGAGCACAACACGGTCCGCGTTGGCGGCGGATGCGTTTGGGGAGATGTGGACCACGCAACGCACGCGTTTGGCCTCGCCGTTCCTTCCGGTTTCATCTCCACCACCGGTGTCGCGGGACTTACGCTGGGCGGCGGGCTTGGACACCTCACCAGGAAATACGGTCTCACCATCGACAATCTGCTCGAGGCGGACGTCGTGCTTGCCGATGGCGCCTTCCGCGTGGCGAACAAGCGCGAAAACACTGACCTGTTCTGGGCCTTGCGTGGCGGAGGCGGCAACTTTGGTGTAGTCACCTCGTTTCTCTTTCAGGCTCATCCCGTCCACACCGTCACCGGCGGTCCCATGTTCTGGGAACTCGATCAGGCAGGCGATCTGCTCAAGTGGTACCGCGAATTCATCCCCAGCGCTCCTCTGGACGCAAGCTGCTTCTTCGCTTTTCACACTATTCCCCCATCCCCTCATTTTCCTGAGGCGTATCATGGGAAAAAGATGTGCGCCTTGGTATGGTGCTGCGCCGGACCACAACACAAAGCGAACTCCATCCTGGGCGCTGTCCGCGCTTTCCGCGCCCCAGCCTTCGAAATGGTGGGCCCCATGCCCTATCCGGCCCTCCAAAGCATGTTTGACCCGCTCTATCCGCCCGGCCTGCAATGGTACTGGAAAGCAGACTTCCTGAAGGAAATTCCCGATGAAGCCATCGCCCAACACCTTCTTCACAGTTCCCGCCTCCCCACCACGCTTTCGACGGTTCACATCTATCCCATCAACGGCGCGGCGCACCGTCCCGCAAACTCGGATACGGCATGGAGCTACCGGGATGCTGTCTGGGCCCAGATCATCGCCGGCGTGGATCCCGATCCCGCCAATCGCGACCGCATCACCGCCTGGGCGCGGGACTACTTCGAGGCTCTCCACCCCTACTCCGCCGGCGGCGCATACGTCAACTTCCTGATGGATGAGGGCGACGAACGGATTCGCGCCGCTTACCGCGGCAACTACGACCGTCTCGCGGCCGTCAAAGCGAAGTACGATCCGGACAATTTCTTCAATATGAACCAGAACATCCATCCCAAGCGAGCCTGACGCGCTGCCGCGGCCTGCCAGTGAGGCGCATCAAAGACATTTCCTATGACAAAACATGAAGATTCGGATGCTCTGGTCTTTTTCGGCGCAAGCGGAGACCTCGCCTTCAAGCAGATCTTCCCCGCGCTTTATCAGATGGTTCGCAAAGGCGGGCTGAACGTCCCCATTATCGGCGTGGCCAAATCGGGGTGGACCATTGACAACCTCCGCGGGCGCGCCCGCGAAAGCCTCCAGCAGCACGGAGGCGCAGTCGATGAAGCAGCCTTCACACGCCTCGTCGAACGGATGCAATACATCGACGGCGACTACCGCGACATCGCCACGTTTCGCCAGTTGCGCGCCCTGCTCAAAGACGCGAAACGCCCCCTCCACTACCTCGCCATTCCCCCAAGCCTGTTCCGCGAAGTAGCCGAAGCGCTCCATCAGGCAGGCTGCGCCGAAGGAGCCCGCGTGGTGATCGAGAAGCCCTTCGGACGAAACCTTGCCTCCGCGCAGAGCCTGAATCAACTCCTCCTCCGCTATTTCCCCGAACCCGCCATCTTCCGCATCGACCACTTCCTCGGCAAGGAAGCCGTCGAGAATCTGTTGTTCTTCCGCTTCGCCAATACGTTCCTCGAACCGGTCTGGAATCGCAACTACGTCCACAGCGTGCAGATCATCATGGCCGAGACCTTCGGAGTCCAGGGCCGCGGCCGGTTGTACGACGAACTGGGCGCAATCCGCGATGTCGTGCAAAACCATTTGCTCGAAGTGGTCGCCTTTCTCGCCATGGAGCCGCCGGTGAGAACCGAAGCTGAACCCTTGCGGAACGAGCAGGTGAAGGTGTTCGAGGCCATTCCGCCCATCGAGCCCCGCGGCGTCGTGCGCGGCCAGTACAAGGGCTATCGCAACGAAAGCGGAGTCGGCGCAGCCTCGAAAATGGAGACCTTCGTCGCCATCCGCCTCGAAGTGGATTCCTGGCGCTGGACAGGCGTTCCTTTCCTCGTTTGCGCCGGCAAGTGCATGCCCGTCACCGCTACCGAAGTGATCGTCAAACTGAAAAAATCGCCACTCTGGAAGCTTCCTGTCGGCAGCAACTACTTCCGCTTCCGGCTCGGTCCGGACTTCTCCCTCAGCCTGGGAGCGCAGGTCAAGCGCCCAGGCGCGCCCATGGAACCCGCGCCCGTCGAACTCTCCGCGATGAAGCTGAATGAGACCGGTGAACTGGCGTCCTACGAGCGCCTCCTCACCGACGCCATGCACGGCGACCCGATGTTATTCGTGCGGCAGGACGCCGTGGAAGCCGCCTGGCGCATCGTCGAACCCATCCTCGGCGGCAGCACACCGCTGTACGAATATGAACCGGGTTCGTGGGGCCCCGCGGAAGCCGCCCGCCTGGCGGAGCACGCCGCGGGATGGCACCGCCCGGCGCCTTAGTTGCCGTTATGCGCGCCGCAACGGAATTTTGTTCTCGCTGTGCGGACTCACGCATTCTGGCTTCCATCTCCTGACTTCCCCGACCCCCATATCCCGAAGGGATATCAAGGGTGCATGCCCGTCACCGCTACCGAAGTGATCGTCAAACTGAAAAAATCGCCACTCTGGAAGCTTCCTGTCGGCAGCAACTACTTCCGCTTCCGGCTCGGTCCGGACTTCTCCCTCAGCCTGGGAGCGCAGGTCAAGCGCCCAGGCGCGCCCATGGAACCCGCGCCCGTCGAACTCTCCGCGATGAAGCTGAATGAGACCGGTGAACTGGCGTCCTACGAGCGCCTCCTCACCGACGCCATGCACGGCGACCCGATGTTATTCGTGCGGCAGGACGCCGTGGAAGCCGCCTGGCGCATCGTCGAACCCATCCTCGGCGGCAGCACACCGCTGTACGAATATGAACCGGGTTCGTGGGGCCCCGCGGAAGCCGCCCGCCTGGCGGAGCACGCCGCGGGATGGCACCGCCCGGCGCCTTAGTTGCCGTTATGCGCGCCGCAACGGGAATTCTGTTCTCGCTGTGCGGACTCACGCATTCTGGCTTCCATCTCCTGACTTCCCCGACTCCCATATCCCGAAGGGATATCAAGAGCGAAGCTCTTGCCCACACCTCGCCCTGCATTTTTCTCTAATAGATCCCGCCGCGAAGCCGAAAAAAAGGAATAGGACGGCGCGCAGCCTACCTCCGCGCCCGCGAAAGGAACCATGCGGATCCAGAAGGTTAAACTCACCGGCAGAGAACAGTTCTTCGGTGAAAACGAAATCATCGTGAGCAAAACCGATGCCCGCGGCATCATCACCTACGCCAACCTGACCTTCCAGGAGGTCAGCGGCTACACGGAAAAGGAACTCCTCGGCCAACCCCACAACATCATCCGCCACCCGGATATGCCTCAATGCATCTTCCGCTTCCTCTGGGATACCATCCGGGCGGGCAAGGAAATCTTCGCTTTCGTCATTAACCAATGCAAGGATGGCGGCCACTACTGGGTGCTTGCCCATATCACCCCCACCTATGACGCTTCCGGAAAGATCGCCGGCTATCACTCCAACCGCAGAGTCCCGGACCGGCAGGCGATCGACAAAATCCAGCCGGTTTACGCCGCGCTGCTCGCCGAAGAGCGCCGCCACCCAAACTCGGAACTGGCAATCAAAGCCGCCCTCGAAATGCTGGGAAAATACCTCGCGGACCAGCACATGGAATACGACGAGTTCGTCTTTTCGTTGATACCGGAGGAAGTGGAATGCAACAGCTAGAAGACCTCGCAATGTACAGGCACTGGATGGCGGAGATTGCCGCCGTCTGTGAGCGAGTCGCTGAAGGCGACCTCGAAGCCCGCCTCATCGGAGCCCCCGAGGACGAGACCCTCCGGCGCACGCATCGCCATCAATGCCATGCTCGACCAGACCGACGCCTTCGTCCGCGAAGCCCGCGTCTCTCTCGATTGCGCCAGCAAGAAGCGCTTCTACCGCCGCTTCATGCTGCGCGGAGCCAAGGGAGCCTTCCGCGTCGGAGCCCGCATGATCAACGAAGCCGGAAAGGAGATGGCGCGGCAAGACCACGCCATTCAGGATTCCGTCGCCGCCCGCCGCAGGATCGCTCAACAGTTGGACCACACCGTAAGCACCATCCGGCAGAGCGTCGCGGTCATCTATGACACCGCCAAGAAATTGTCACACTCGGCCGAAAAGACAACCCAGGAAGCTGCCGGAGCCGCCGCCGAGAGCGCCCATACCTCCGCCAGTGTGCAAAACGTCGCCTCCTCCACCGAGCAACTCGTCGTCGCCTTCGGTGAAATCGAGCAGCAAGTCGACGAATCCGCGAAGGTCGCCGGAAAAGCCGCCGTCAGCGCCCAAAAAATCAACTCCGTCATTACGCAACTCAACGAAGCCTCCCACAAAATCGGCGGCGTCATTCGCATCATTTCCCAAATCGCCCGCCAAACCAATCTCCTCGCCCTCAATGCCACCATCGAGGCTGCCCGCAGCGGCGAAGCCGGAAGAGGCTTTGCCGTGGTCGCAAGCGAGGTGAAGCACCTGGCGCAGCAAACCGCCTCCGCCACCGAGGAAATTCAGGAAGAGGTGAACGCCATCCAGAAGGCTGCCTCACAAACCGCCTCCTCCATTGCCGGCATCAGTGAGACCATCCACAACGTCGACGAGATTGCCAGAATGATCGCTCTTGCCGTCAACTCGCAGCGCGAGGCCACCAACGAAATCAGCAAGAGCGTCCAGGAAGCTGCGCACAGCGCTCAAGCCGTTTCCACCACCGTCGAAGATGTCAGCCGCGAGGCCCGCGTCACCAGCGAAGGAACCGCCGCCCTGCTCCAACCCGCCGATGAACTGATGGCCCAGGCCACCCTGCTCAGCCGCTCCTTCGAGGAACTGCTGGCCTCCATCCGCGCTTGAGCCTACTCACCGGAATGCGATCAATACATGCCCGGCTGCGATGGCCACGTATTGCTTCCCGTCCACCAGGAACGAGACGGGGTTGCACGCGATGCCATTTCCTGTCTGGAAATCCCAAAGCGGCTTCCCCGTCATCGCATCGAGCGCATAGAAGTTCCCCTCATCCGAGCCGCCAAACACCAGCCCTCCGGCTGTCGAAAGTACCCCCGCCCACGGAGGAGAGTGCAGCCGGAACTCCCAGCGCTGCTTGCCGCTGCCCGCATCCAGCGCCCGGATGGCCCCAAACGCCTTGTCGCCCCGCAGCGCCCGCTCGCCTCCCCCCGTAAACATCGCTCCCGGCTTATATTCCGCCTCGCCTTTGTAATAATAGGCCCCCATTTCCCTCACCGAAACAAACACCTGATTCGACGCCGCATCATACGATGGACTGAACCAGTTCGTCGCCCCTTGCAGGCTCGGCCACACCAGCGTCCCTTCTTCGCTCGGGTCCGTATTCGGCAGCACAATCGGACGCCCGCGGTCATCCATTCCCTTGGCCCACGTCTGCCTGGCGAACGGGGTCGCTTGCAGAAACTCCCCGCTCGCCCGGTCCAGCAGGTAGTAGAACGCGTTGCGGTTCGGCGTGGCCACCACTTTGCGCAACCGCCCCCGCACCGTCGTCTCGATCAGCATCGGTACCTGAACGGCATCCCAATCGTGCGTGTCATGCGGCGTGAACTGGAAATGCCATCGCCGCTTCCCCGTAGCCGCTTCGATCGCCAGCAGCGAACAGGAATACAGGTTGTCCCCTGGTCGCACATCCCCGTTCCAGTCCGGCCCGGGATTCCCCGTACCCCAGAAAATCAGGTCCAGTTCCGGATCATAAGCCCCGGTAACCCACGTGGGCGCCCCGCCCGTCTTCCACGCATCTCCGCTCCAGGTCTCACTGCCCGGCTCCCCGGGAGCCGGAACGGTCCAGTGCCGCCACGCGCGCTTGCCCGTCTTCGCATCGTAGGCGTCGACAAAGCCCCGGATCCCGGCTTCCCCTCCGCTGATGCCCACAATCACCTTGTCCCGAAGCGCCAGTGGAGCCGCCGTGATGCAATGCCCGGTCCGGTAATCGGCCACCTGCGCCTGCCACCGCACCGCTCCCGACCGCGCGTCCAGCGCCACCAGATAGGCATCCAGCGTCCCCAGAAAGATCATATCGCCCAGGATCGCGGCGCCCCGGTTCACGCGCCCGAAGCCGATCGTCTTCAGGTCCTTCGGCATCGGCCGGTTCCACGTCCACAACGCCCGCCCTGTGCGTGCGTCCAAGGCTGCGGCGAAATTCGGCCCCGTGACATACATCACCCCGTCCACCACCAGCGGCGAGACTTCGTTCTCCCCCGTCTCGAATTGGTAGATCCACGCCGGTTTCAATGAGGCGACATTCGCCGGCGTCAGTTGTTTCAGCGGCGAGTGCCGGTGCCCGGCATAGTTGCCCGAATACGTCAGCCAGTTCTGCGGCTCCTGTTCCGCATTCCGGATGCGCTCGAAGGAAACCTGAGCCGGAAGTGTCATGGCGAACAGCAGAAGAGCGAGTTTCATGGTTCCCCTCTCAGACTGGCGAGATAAGCGATGAGATTGCCGAGTTCGGCTTCGCTCAGCTTCCCTTGATAGGAAGGCATCGACGATCGCCCCGCGAGTTTGCGGAGATCCTTAATCTCCGCCTTTCGGAACGAATGGTAGCGGCCCGAAGCGTCCTGAATCTGGATGGTGAAGGAATCCTCGTTCACCCGCTGCCCGCTTACCCTCCGCCCCGCCACGGTCGTAATCTCCACATAAAGGTAACCCTCCGGAACCGCCGCCCCCGGACGGACCATCGCCTCCCGCAGGTACTCCGCGTTTCGCCGCACTCCGATTTCCGTCAACTCCGGCCCCATCGCCGCCCCCTCGCCATTCACGATGTGGCACTGCCCGCAGCCCGATCCTTCGAACGTCCGCCGCCCCGCCCCCGCGTCACCCGGAAGATCCACCTTCTCGACGCGCCCCAGCGAGCGCACGAACGCCGCCACCAGGTTCACCTCGCGCTCGCTCAGTTGCCACGCTCCCGGCATCTCCGTACCGGCAATGCCGTTCTTGATCACATCGGCGATCGCCTCCTCGCTCGACCCGTGTTTAAGTCTGGGTTGGGCAAGATTCGGACCGCGGCCTCCCGTTCCCGTCTGGCCATGACAGGGCGAGCAGTGCCCCTGATACAACTTCTTCCCCTGATTCAGGTCCTCGGGCGTCTGGGCGCAAAGTCCCGCGCTGCCGAGGAACAGGACCACGATGGCAAGCATGATACAGCGTAGGATGCCACAAAGCGCGGCGCGCGACTAGCCGCCGTGTCCCACGCTATTCAACGTCGACAGGCACGGGAAGCGAGGAGTATCCAAAATTGACGTCACGGCGGAACTGGATGCTGACCCGCCCAACCGGAGAATCCGCCGGTACGCGCAAATTGACTTGATAAACCCCTACCGTGCCCGGCGCGAGCCCGCAGAACAGCACCTCCCCTTGCGCGGTTCCGAAATATACCTGGGGTTGGTCCACCACGAAGCTCAAAGGCTCCGCCGGCGCGACATCAGCGCCGCTCACCGCCGGATCCACAGCGCCGAACCCGATGGCGTACAGCACGATCACCTCATTGCGGCGTGCAGGATTTTGAGGAGTGACCAAACTCCAATCCGCGGCGTGGAATGCCAGTGCTGATTGATCGGGCTGCCGGAATAAGGAGGGATAAGGTGTCACGATCTCCACAAACGTAGGCAGACTCCTGCGGCCATTGTTGTTCACCGCTACATGCGCGATGTTTGACACTCCTGGCACACTGCCAGTCACGTCCCAGGGAACCAGGAAATTGATCTGCTCCACGCCATTCACGTTTGCCACGGCATACAAGGGCGCCGGCCGCCCTCCAACCTCCACGGAGACTCCGTCCAGCACCGTAGGCAGCGGCGTTTTGTCAGCGGTAATGATGCCCTCATGCGCAGTGATGTTCTTTCCGAACAGCGCGACAATGAGCCCTGGAATCAGATTCGTGCCCCTTATGTCCGCGGCGTCCGTAAGCCAGTCCCACCGGATCAAGGGCGCGGTTCCCTCCATCCCGACTTTGGTGATGAAGTTCCATTGCGATTTCGATCCCGACAGCGGCCATGCCGGAGCTATTGGGAGGCTTCCACCCGACAGGCCCGCCACCACGAAGTCGCCGGACGCGTTTGCCGCCAGTCCTTGAAGCTTGTCGTCTTGCCTGCCACCCAGAAAGCTTGAAAAGATCAGATCCATCTTCGGCATTTCGAACACGGATACAAAACCATCCCAGCAGAAGCGGAACGGCATCAACGGATCAAGGCCGCACCGGGCCACGACTTCTTGGCTCCCCCGCCAGTCAATCCCAGGCTGGATCGGATCCACTTCCGGCAACCCGGTCTTGTCCACATAGTCGACACTACCGGCAACATAAACCTTGTCCCCGGACATCGCCACAAATCGCCCCTCATCCGCGTGGAGGTAGGTGGAATACAAGAGATTCGCGCCGCTTGCATCCAACTCCGAAAAAAATACGGCGTGCGGAGTGGTCTCCAAGGCATCTTTGGTCGTCGGAAAGTCCTTGGATTGAGTATTACCCGTAACAAAGGCCCGCCCGAAGCGATCCACGGCAACTCCATAGGCTGTGTCAAAACCCGAGCCGCCAAGGAACGTCGCATATACCAAACTCGTTCCTGCGGGGTTGATCTTTACTACGAAACCCTGCGAACAAGGGAGATCCGAGCACACCGCCGCTCCAAAGTTCTCCTGGAACGCCCCTCTCGTCGTCGGAAAATTCGGGGAGTATGTATTCCCGGCAACAAAGGCGTTGCCTTGCTCATCGACTGCGATCGATCGCGCTTGATCGCTGCCATTGGATGCTCCGCCAAGGTAGCTGGCGTATACAAACTGGCCCGACGAGTTGAGTTTGCCTACAAACCCCGCGCTTGATCCGCCGGCCACGGGTTGGAATGCCCCAGGCGTCACCGCCAAATGCCCGGCGCCCGCCGAGCCGCAGAAATACACACTCCCCGCCGCATCCATTGCCATTGAGGCTATCCCGCCGCCGATCGTAACCGAGAAGAGTACCGCCTTCCCATCCGCCCGTAGCTTGGTGACGACCTCGCCCGCGCTGTGGTTCACCAAACCAGGATACGAAGTCGAGAGACTGAGCCCTGCCACATACACGTCGCCTTCACGATCCACCGCCACCGCGTGTGCATACTCGTCCGACTCCCCCCCGAGCAAGGTCGAGTAGACCATCGACTTCCCCTCCGGATCGATCTTGGTCACGTAAATGTCTGAGCGTCCCCTCCGCTCCCGCTGATAGGCGCCCTCTGTCGTCGGGAAATCGTTGCTCCAGGTCGTCCCCACCACGTACGTGAATCCTAGATCATCCAGCGCCACCGCGACAATTGCATCCATGGCACCCAGGGTTTCGAACGGTGGCGGTCGAATCGTTCCGCTAAGGCTCACCGAGAAACGCACCACCGGATCAATCACCAACCGGCGGCTATGATCGTACGCGCCAACGGCGAATCCGACTTCGTGCTGGCCATGCAACACGAAGCCTGCCTCCACCGGAACACGCCTTCCCTGCACCATCTGGAAGGCTTGCGGCTTGCTGTGCCGGATGGTGACCGCCCCGCGATGGATGACCAAATCCCCTTCCGCACTCAAACTGAGGCGATCTCTCTCGCTGAACCGCATCCGAATGGCAGCCACGCTGGCCCCAGGCGCCAATATCCAGTCGTACTCCACTCCCTCGGGGTGGGAAGAAACCTGCAGCGAGGCGCCTGAAAACAGGTCGTCATGTCGCCCTGGCTGTGCAAGCAACGCTTCCAACTGGATAGGCGAACTTCGCGAATGGGAGAATCCAGGACCTTGCAGAATTCCAGCAAGGCAAAGAACGGTGAGACCTGCTGCGCTTCGAGCGTGCACGAATCTAAGCCTCCTCTCATACTATGGGATCTTGAGCGCCACCACCGCTTCGCCCGACGTGGGTACGCTGATCGCCAGGCTCTGTTGTCCGTTAGCGACGGGCTGTGAGAGCGCGTCCTGCACCGGCACGGCAGCATCCAGGAAAAGCCTCAGCGCAATCCCCGGTGGCACTCCGATGCTATACGTGTACTGTGTCGCGGAGGCTGCCGACAAAACCGCGGCATAGTACATGCCGGTACTAGTCGAGACGCCAATCCGGAACCGCTTTCCAGTCAGGATTCTCCCGGCTGGATCCTGGACGACGAAGTTCAACACCACTCCGGTCCGCAGATTCGCCACTACGCCAGTGCTGGTTTTGCCGGCCGCGACATCCACCACTGGTTGCGGCTGCGACCAATCGCAGGAGGGAAGTTGCGCTTTCGCCACGCCGGTGGCGCACACGACGTAATGGCCGGGAGGCAACTTCTGGAAGGCAAAACCGCCCGCCGCATCCGAAAGCATGAAGGTCGTGTAAGCTGGCCCAATGGGGAGTAGAACCCCCTGAGAGTTCTTCCGCAGGTCAGGCGGCTTTCTTACCCACACCCTCGCGCCTGCAACCGCTTTGGCCCCATCCAACACCACCGTACCAAGCAGACTACCAGTTTGGGCCGTCCCGGCCCCCTGGTACAGCATCGTGAGTACAACGGCAAATAAGAACTTGTACATGGCATTCCCCTCCAGCAGACCATCATTGGGCAAATGGGTTATCCGGGGTTAATAGCACCGGATTCGTTGTACACTGCGTCGAATCCTGGATACTGTTCCATGCGTTAATGAACAGATTCGACCGGTAAGCCTGACGCAACGTGCTCGACCGTAGGCCATCCGCAGCCTGTCTCGCCAGGCTGGGCGTTTCGTCGGCGCAGGGTTGGACCATGTTTGCCTCTCCCAGCCGCGCGCTGGTGTGTCCATATTTGTAGAGGAAGGAGTCAAGCGCGTTGAACACAATTTGCGCATGCTGGGTTGCGTTGAACAAGGAAGGGCAACTGATATTGCTCGGGTTATCGATCAGGCAGTCTTGGATGCTCGTGCAGGAGTAGTCGGCATACCCTGCGTTACCATTCCCATCCCCTGCCACACAGAAATGTGCATGCACATCCACGGTTTTGACAACTCCGAGAAGAGGAGCCGCCGGAAGTTGCGGTCCGTGGATTTGCCCACCTGGCGACTTGCACGCAAGGCCGTTGTTATCGAGCGGGTTCAAAATGTCTTCTTCTCCGAACGGTTGTCCGGCAAACGCAGCATTGAGAGCGGACGAAACAAGCAGGAAAGCCGAGTCGTCGTACGGCGAGGTGCAGTCCGCACTCACCCTCCACCCTCTGTTGAGGGGAGTCGACATGGTAACAATGTCACTACTGAAGCCATTCAGTGTGGCAATCTGCCGAAGCCTATCGACCACAGGAACACCGGGCAGTCCGGTTTGTGTGTCGATCGTTTTGTTGTCGTAGATCAACCTCGCCTCCACCTCGGCTCCTCCCACGTTGACTTCGTTCTCGAGGTCGAATTCACCGATCGCCATCCCCGCAGCGTTAGCCGCAATCAGAATCTGCTGGAAGAGATTGAAGAAGTTATCCCAGCCGTTCCAGCCAGAAAAGAGCCCTTGTGGCTGTCCCGCGGCGTTACCATAGTCATCGTGCTGGCCGAGTCCGACGCAATCGATGTTGTAGCTGATGTCGTTGGGGTTCTGCTGGTTGATCACCTTCCTAAACCCCCACGGCGTCCAGGGATAGAAGTACAGGGTGACATCCGGAGGGCTCCCACAAGTGGTAAGACTCCTCGTTTTGTAGGCAAAGCACCCATCGCACTGCTGCGTAGACTCCTGCATCCCAGACCAACTGCCCACGAAGACCGGCGTCGGGATAACTCTCTGGATTCCGTAGCTCTTCAGGTCCGCGAAGAAACTCTGCAATCTCGGTATCCAATCCGTAGTATCGACCGTTCCGTCGCTGTGGAAGGGAGTGCTGGAGGTATTGCCAAGGGGAAAGAAGAACCGGACTCCGGTAACCCCCTGCTGTCCGTAGTTAGCCGCCGAGTACACGCCGGAGGAGGTGTCCGGGCTCAAAATCTTCTTGATACAGCTACGCACGCTCAGCGAGGAATCCCGGCAGCCGTTCAAGCCGGACAAAACTGCGTTGTGCGTGTCATCGTATTGGTCGATCGGAATCGCGCCCAGATTGATTTCCGCGCGCGCCGGGCTGATCCCCCCTGTGCCCGCTGAATAAGAGCTTCCCGGGCTATACGGGTCATAAACACCCATGGTGCCGCGAACGACAAAGAACGAAGACTCTCCACGTGGAATTGGTTCGTTGCCGCAATAGTAACCGGAACCCTGGTTACCTGCGCCGGTAAGCTCTTGCAGGCACGACCCGTAAACCGTCCCATTGGAAACAAAGTCAATCATCCGCAGGTTCACGGCTTTCTGCACGAAGTTGTACCAGACATACCCCGTCCCGGCGTCGCTCTGAAAATACACCGGAGTAGCCAGATTCAGCACGTCCCGGCGCGGATCAGTGTTGGGAATGGTATTTGGAGGGCACGAATCCGCTGGCGAGATAGTGCAAAACGAATTCGTGACCTGCCCACGAGTTCTATACTCCCAGGCTCTAACCCCGAACACAGTCATCTCTCCCCAGGTAATCGAGTTATTCACGCAGTAAGTGGTCGATGTACATCCCGATGTAATTCCCAGATCCCGCATCTTTTGTATGTATTTGAACCAGGGGTGGGACGGAAGCACGTCTGTAAAATAAGGGCTTGTGGAATAAGTGAAGTTTTCTGGGGTGCCCGCAAGCGCCCAAAATAGTCCACGGATAATCAACACGGCCATCTCCCCCCGTGTGATGGCTTGGTCATAGCAAAACGTGGTTGTCGTGCACCCGGAGGTGATCCGGTTCTCGCGCATGAAATGCGGAAGACTGTAGTACGGCTTGTTGGTCGGGATATCGGTGAAAGCGATCGATGGAAGAATCTCGATGGCGCTGATGGTTGCGCTCGACACCTTCGGGACAAACTGAATACTAATGGAACCGTTGGTAACCGGAACGGTGAACGTACGGTCCACAGCCGTGTTGTACGCGTTTGGCCCCGCTAGGTAGATGCTGTGATTGGTCAACACCTGCCGTCCGTTGATGATCACGTCAAAGCGCCGTGCGTAGTCAGCCGTAATTTCCGCCCACTTCAGGGTAACGCCATACGAGCCGTTGGTCACGCTGAATGTATAACTTAGAGCCCCATTACTCGTGGTGAACCGCTCCGATTGATACAGCGGCTGTGTGCTTGTATTGTCGATCGTGCTCCCGACGCTCAATGAGGAACTGCTGCCGCTGAAGCCGAAGTCGGCGTTCCATGTGTTCCCCGCTCCATCCACGTATGACGACCCACCGCAGTTGACGCGGATTGTTGTTTGTCCTCTCAGTGGTATGGCCGTCAAGAAGCCAAACGCAAGAAGTAGCAACGGACGTACCGGCATTGGGGATGGCGAAATTGCTGCCAAAAGGCGAACCGACATCATTCACGCTCCTCGCAAAGACATGAATTGTAAGCCAAACCACGTAGATTGCGTGTTTCAACCGACTGCGCGCAGCGGAAAAAATGGCAATCCATCGATTACTCGATCCAGTATCGCTGAATACTAGCAGAATTCAATAGAAAACATAAGAATGGCATCAGGAATCTCGCATCGGGGGCGCCCTGTCTCGGCCGCCGCACTCTGGCATAAACGCCGGCGCAAACAGTTGCCGTCGCCGGGCTGGAACTACTGGGAACTTGTTCTAATCCCCCGAGTCTTCCAACCTGATAGACTGCCTTGGATGACTCGCCGCGACCTCCTCGGCGCCGCCGCCACCGCAGCCTTCCCCCAACCGGCCCCCACTCGCCCCAACATCCTCTTCATCCTCGCCGACGACCTCGGCTTCGGTGACCTCGAATGCTACGGCCAGCAGCGCATCCGCACCCCGCACATCAGCCGCCTCGCCGCCGAAGGCATCCGCTTCACCCAAGCCTACGCCGGCAGCACCGTATGCGCCCCTTCCCGCTGCTGCCTCATGACCGGCAAGCACACCGGCCACGCCACCATCCGCGGCAATCGCAAGCCCGAACTCGGCCTCGCCCCCCACGAAGCCACCGCCGCCTCGCTCCTCAAATCCGCCGGCTACCGCACCGCCCTCTTCGGCAAATGGGGCCTCGGCGGCTTCGACATGGACAGCACCCCCAACTCCAAGGGCTTTGACGAATTCTTCGGCTACCTCAACCAGCAGCACGCCCACGCCTCCTTCCCCGAGCATATCTGGGAAAATCGCACGGAAATCTTCCTCACGGACAACTGGTTCCATCAACACAAGACATTTTCCAACGATTTGTTCACCGAAAAAGCCGTCCATTTCCTCGAACATCAAACCGCGCAGCAACCCTTCTTCCTCTACCTCACCTACACCATCCCGCACGCGAACAACGAGCTCGGGCGCTTCCAAAAGAACGGAATGGAGTGCCCCGATCTCGGCATCTACGCCAAGGAAGATTGGCCCGAAGTCGAAAGAACCTTCGCCGCCGCCATAACCCGCATGGACACCGCCATCGGCCGCGTCCTCGACACCCTCAAAGCCAAGGGCCTCGACGAAAACACCCTCATCTTCTTCTCCAGCGACAACGGACCCCACCACGAAGGCAACCACGATGCGAATTTCTTCCATAGCTCCGGCGTCCTCCGCGGCACGAAGCGCGATCTCTACGAAGGCGGCGTCCGCGTCCCTACCCTCGCCCGCTGGAAAGGAAAAATCACCCCTGGCCAGACCAGCGCCTTCCCCTGGGCCTTCTGGGACTTCCTCCCTACGGCCGCCGAACTGGCCGGCCTCCCCGCTCCCTCCGGCCTCGACGGCTTCTCCATCCTCCCCACCCTACTCGGCAAAAAACAGAAGCATCATGACCACTTCTATTGGGAATTCCACGAGGGCGGCTTCCAGCAGGCGGTCCGAAAAGGCGATTGGAAGCTCGTCCGCCAGCGCCCCCGCATGAACCTTGAATTGTTCAACCTCGAACACGACCTCAGCGAAACCCAGGACGTTGCCGCCGAAAACCCCGCCGTCGTCGCTGATCTTCGCGCCCTCTTCCGTGCCTCGCGTGTCGATCACAAGGAGTTCCCCACTAAGGAAAGGTGAAAAGCGTATCCGTCCCATGCACGCCATCCCCTGTTTGCTGCTGCTCCCCGCGCCCTCCCGCCTCATCTCGCTCGGTAGCGTCGACATCGCCATCATCGCCATCTATTTCGCCGTCGTCCTCTTGATCGGCGTCTACCTCAAAGGCCAGTCCGGCACGGGAGAGGATTTCTTTCTCGCCGGCCGCGAAATGACGGCCTGGATCGCCGGCCTCAGTTTCCTCTCCGCCAACCTCGGCTCCCTCGAGCTGATGGGCTGGGCCGCCGCCTCCTACCAGTACGGCATCCTCGCCACCCACTGGTATTGGATTGGAGCCATCCCCGCCATGCTCTTCCTCGGCATCGTGATGATGCCGTTCTATTACATCTCGAAAACCCACTCCGTCCCCGGCTATCTCCAACTCCGCTTCGGCGAGCCAAGCCGCGCGCTCTCCGCCGTCTCCTTCGCCTTCATGACCGTCCTCATGAGCGGCATCAACATGTACTCCATGGCCCTCGTCATGAAAGTCGTGCTCGGCTGGGATATCAACTTCAGCATCTGGGTCTCCTCCCTCACCGTCGCCGTCTACGTAGCCCTCGGCGGACTCCGCTCCGCCATCTTCAACGAAGTCCTCCAATTCGTCCTCATCTGGCTCGGCTCCCTCCTCATCCCCATCCTCGGCCTCGTCGAAGCCGGCGGCTGGGACGGCCTCCAGAAGCGCATCGCCCACAACTTCGCCGCCCAGGACTACACCCACCTCTGGCGCACCCTCGGCTCCTTCTCCGATAACCCCATGGGTATCCACTGGACCGGCATTGTCCTCGGTCTCGGCTGGGTCATCTCCTTCGGCTACTGGACCACTGACTTCCTCGTCGTCCAACGCGTCCTCGCCGCCAAGGACCTCCGCTCGGCAAAGATGGCGCCCGTCATCGGGGCCAGCTTCAAAATGCTCGTCCCCTTCATCGTGATCCTCCCTGGCCTCCTGGGCCTTGGCGTGCTCCCTATGAAACTCGTGGGCGAAGGCGCGGCCGTCGCCTCCGGCGGGCACAGCTATAACGAAGTGCTCCCGCTCATGCTCGCCCGCTACTGCGGCCCCGGCCTCCTCGGCCTCGGCATCACCGCCCTCATCGCCGGATTCATGTCCGGCATGGCAGGCAATGTCAGCGCCTTCGCCACCGTCTGGACCTACGACATCTACCGCGCCTTCATGAACAGGAACGCCGGCGACGCGCACTACGTCGGCATGGGACGCTGGTGCACCATCATCGGAGTACTGGTCAGCATCGGCACCGCCTACCTCGTCATGCAATTCCAGAGCATCATGGACTACGTCCAGGCCCTCTTCAGCTTCTTCATCGCACCCCTCTTCGGCACCGTCCTCCTCGGCATGCTCTGGAAGCGCGCCACTCCCGCCGGTGGATTCTGGGGTCTCCTCGCCGGCACAGTCTCCTCCATCGGCATGTGGGCCTGGGTCAAGGCCGATCCCTCCGCCCTCCGCATCATCGCCCTCTCCCCGGACGCCCGCGACATGGCCGAAAACATGTACCGCGGCCTCTGGTCCTGGATCATCTGCGTCGCCGTCACTTACCTCGTCAGCATGATGACCACCCCGCTGCCCGAAAAGAGCCTCGCCGGATTGGTCTACGGCTGCACCGAAATCCCCGGAGAAGGCGCCATCGCTCTCCACCACCGCCCCGCCTTCTGGGCCGCCATCGTCATCGTGGTCTTCTTCATCCTGAATCTCTACTTCTGGTAATCCTATGTCCCATGGCAAAGAAGTCATCTCCATCTGGTTCTTCGTTGGCGCACTGTTGCTCATCTACGGTGTACTCATCACCGGAGCGGGCATCTACGGACTCAACCACCCTCCCCAAACCGAAGTCGTGCTCTGGAACCTCCACGCCGCCATCTGGTGGGGTGCGCTATTGATTGTTCTGGGCGCAATCTACCTGTACCTCTATGCGCCCTCCAGGAGAAATCGTTCGTGAATGAAAAAATGACCTTCGGACTCGTGGTCGGAAACCGCGGATTCTTCCCAGGCCACCTCGCCCGCAGCGGGCGCGACGAAATGATCGCCACCCTCGAAGCCGCCGGCTACGGCGTGGTGTGCCCGGCGCCCGGGCAGACCCGCCACGGCGCTGTCGAATCCCGCGAGGAAGCCCGCTTCTGTGCCGCGCTCTTCCGCGAACACCGCGACGCCATCCACGGCATCATCGTCACCCTCCCCAACTTCGGCGACGAAAAAGCCATCGCCGAAACCATCCGCTCCGCCGGACTCAATGTCCCCATCCTCATCCAAGCCTTCCCCGACACCGCCGGCAAGATGACCATCGCCGACCGCCGCGATAGCTTCTGCGGCAAAATGAGCGCCTGCAACAACCTCGCGCAGTACCGCATCCCCTACTCCCTCACCCGCCTCCACACCGAGACGCCCTCCTCTCACGAATTCACCCTCGACCTCGCCTGGTTCGCCGCCGTCTGCCGCGTCGCCAATGGCCTCCGCCGCCTCCGCATCGGAGCCATCGGAGCCCGCCCCGCCGCCTTCAACACCGTCCGCTACAGCGAAAAAATCCTCGAAGCCAACGGCATCTCCATCGAACCCATCGACCTCTCCGAAATCTTCGGCCGCATCGGCAAACGCGGCGACAGCGACCCCGCCGTCACCGCCAAGCTGGATCAGATCCGCGCCTATGTCTCTACCGAAGGAATCCCCGCCGAAGCGCTCACCAAAATGGCCAAACTCGGCGCCGTCATCAACGAGTGGATGTCCGCCAATGACCTCGACATCAGCGCCGTCCAATGCTGGACCTCCATGGAAGAATACTTCGGCGTCGTCCCCTGCACCATCATGAGCATGATGAGCAACAGCCTCATGTCGAGCGCCTGCGAAGTGGACGTGCCCGGCGTCGTCGGCATGCACGCGCTCCGCCTCGCCTCGGAAACACCCAGCGCCATCCTCGATTGGAACAACAACTACGGCGACGATCCGAACAAGGCCGTATGCTTCCATTGCAGCAACCTCCCGAAACATTTCTTCGAGTCCGTCAAGATGGACTACCAGGAAATCATCGCCGGAACCGTGGGCAAGCTCAACACCTTCGGCACGTGCGTCGGCAAGGTCAAAGCTGGCCCCATGAGCTACGCCCGCTTCTCCACCCATGACACCACCGGCAGGATGCGCGGCTATGTCGGTGAAGGCCGCTTCACAGATGACCCGCTCCTCACCTTCGGCGGAGCCGGCGTTGTCGAGATCCCCAGGCTCCAGGATCTGCTGCGCTACATTTGCGAGACCGGCTTCGAACACCACGTCGCCGCCAGCTTCAGCCAAAGCGCCTCCGCCGTCCACGAAGCCACAACGAAATACCTTGGATGGGAGATGTACTGGCACAGATGATGCTCCCACAGTTGCGGGAAGAGGTCCTCGAAGCGAATCTCGAAGTCGTGCGCAGGGGCCTCGTCCTCTACACCTTCGGCAATGCCAGCGGCATCGACCGCGGAGCCGGCCTCGTCGTCATCAAGCCGAGCGGCCTCCCCTACGACAGAATGACCCCCGCCGATCTCGTCATCGTCGATCTCCAGGGCGAAATCATCGAGGGAGCCATGCGCCCTTCCTCCGACCTCCCCACCCATCTCGTGCTCTACAACGCCTTCCCCGCCATTCGAGCCATCGTCCACACACACTCCCGCGCCGCTACCGCCTTTGCCCAGGCCCGACGCGAGATCCCCTGCTTCGGCACCACCCACGCCGATTACTTCTACGGACCCATCCCCGTCACCGCCCCTATGACCGCCGACGAAATCCGGACAAACTACGAAGAGAACACCGGCCAAGCCATCGTCCGTCGCTTCCACGCCCTCGATCCCCTACAAATCCCCGCCGTCCTCGTCTCCGGCCATGCCCCCTTCACCTGGGGCCAATCCGCCATCGAAGCCGCCCACCACGCCGTCATCCTCGAAGAGGTCGCCGATCTGGCCACACGCACACTCGCCCTAAACCCCTCCGCAACACCCATCCCCCAGCCCCTGCTCGACAAACACTTCCTCCGCAAACACGGCGCCGCCGCCTACTACGGCCAAAAGTGAACCCGTTGTCCCTTACCGTCCTCACGAGCCAATCGATCCAACTTTGGATTACCGCGGAGTTTCAACTTCCGCTTTGCCGGCCGCGAGACACCATTGCCGCGGCATGAGCCGCGCCTGCACCAGCCTGCTAGTGGCCGATCAACCTCTTCGGAATGCCGCCAGGACACGCCGGAGCTCCGGGGGACATAGCCGCTAGCACCTGCAAACAGAGATTGTTCATGTAGCTGTTAGTGCCGGCCGGGTTCGGATCGTAAATGTCGCCCAAAACAGTATTCCCGAGAGTCTGGTTGTCGCTGATCGTGTTTCCGGTGCCCCATACAAAGATCCCGCTCGCATTCCCCGATGTATTATTTCCACGAATTGAGTTGCCGCTGGATCCCGGCGCCACCAATATCCCTAATCCGAATCCAGTGGAATAAACCGGAAAAGACCCGGGAGTAACAAGGACCAAAGAGCTTGCCCCCGTGATCTCGTTTCCATGAATGTCATTCCCTTGAGTGGCGCCCCCTCCAGTAGTAACGAGAACCGCGATTCCGTTATTAGCGGCGCCGATAGCTTGGGCGCCGGATAACGAGAATCGGGAGATGCTGTTGGAACTGATTACGTTACCGCTGCCTCGCACGGAGATTCCGTTGCCACAGGCGCCGACGACGACTACTTGGCTCACAGTCGAATTGTTACCGGTCACCCCGATCGCAGCGACGCCCTGGAACTGTGTAATGATGCCTGGCCCCTGGATAACTGCCCCGTCCATGCCGTTGGTACTGATCGCGGCGCCTCCCGTCGCGCCGGTGCAATGATCCAGCGCGCCATTGACGCCCGTAATGGTGTGCCCATTCAACTTAAGTTGAAGGTTCGGAGCACCAAACTTAATACAGGGCGCTATCGCGCCACAGGTCACGTCTCCGGTTAGCTTGCTGTCTTCGGTGATCGTTTTGGTGCTGGAAATCAAACCGGAAAGATCCTCGCCCCGAGCCATCCCCCACGCCGACAATGAAGCGAGGAGCAAAAGTGTGGTCCTGTTCAAACGTTGATAGCACATAGCCTTCCCCTCTGATGCAGACCTCGTCACAAGAACCAGTTAGGACAGCAGTATACACCGGCCCGCAATCCAGATGTCAAGGGGCGTCTTGTCCAATACAAGATGAGCCTGAAGCGGGAACGTGTTTCCAATACAAGATGAGCCTGAACAGGATCAAGCGGGCATGCTGGAGAGTTGACAATTGGCATGGTGGAACGGAAGGTCCTAAGC
>WBZR01002149.1_pt1 | contig 21377 bp, 16 predicted proteins | sample 5204231 | NCBI WGS metagenome assembly WBZR01 (sample SAMN12412403, study PRJNA552823) | activated sludge metagenome | isolation source: activated sludge from anammox sidestream of wastewater treatment plant... | place: USA: Virginia | collected 2017-08 | reverse complement strand
CCTCGACGGCCACCCCCGGCGCGTCGAGGCCCAGCGCGCCGTCCTCGCCGCGCGCGGGTTCGAGGCGGAGCACGCGCTCGATGTGGCGCTTCTCGAGGTCCTCCAACGATCCGGTCGCGGAGTCCGTGGCGGCACCGGGCGGGGCGTGCAGGCGATCGGGAAGGTCCTCGGCCTCGATTTCGTCGCCCCGGGTGAGCACCGCCGCGCGCTCGAGCGCGTTGGCGAGCTCGCGGACGTTGCCCGGCCACGCGTAGGCGTGGAGTATGGCCCGCGCGTCCGGAGCGAGGCACAGCGCGGTACGGCGATCGCGCGCGGCGAGCCGTGCCAGCAGGTGATCGACGAGCGCGTCGAGGTCCTCGGGACGCTCTCGCAGGGGCGGCAGCCGGATGCCGATGACGTTCAAGCGGAAGAACAGATCCTCGCGAAAGCGCCCGGCGGCGATGTCCCTTTCGAGGGCGCGGTTGGTCGCGGCGATCACCCGGGTGTCGACCGTCGCGGTCGTCGTCGCGCCGACGCGCTCGAAGCAGTGCTCCTCGACTAGCCGGAGCAGCTTCCCTTGCAGCTCGAGCGGCAGCTCGCCGACCTCGTCGAGGAACAGCGTCCCGCCCGCGGCCGCTTCGACGCGGCCGGCCTTGTCCTTGTGCGCGCCGGTGAACGCGCCCCGTACGTGGCCGAAGAGCTCGCTCTCCAAGAGGTGCTCGGCGAGCGTCGTGCAGGCGATGGTGACGAACGGTCCGTTGGCGCGCCGACTCCAATCGTGGATCTGACGGGCGAGGACGGTCTTGCCGGTGCCGCTCTCGCCGGTGAGCAGCACGACGGCGTCGCTCGGAGCAGCGCGCCGAGCCGTGTCGAGCTCCTGCTGCATCGCCCGGTTCTCGGATGTCAGGATGGGCGATTCCCCGGCGGCGGCGCGGAGCCGCCGATTCTCGCGCCGGAGGGTCTGCAGCTCGAGGACGCGCCCGAGCACGGTGTCCACCTGATCGAGTCCGAAGGGTTTGACCAGGTAATCGTAGGCGCCGACGCGGATCGCCTCGACCGCCTGGGCCACCGTTGCGTACGCGGTCATGAGCACGACGGTCGTCTCGGGCGCGCGCCGGACGATCTCCGCGAGCAGCTTGAGGCCGTCCATGCGCGCCATCCGTACGTCCGAGAACACGAGGTCGAACCGACGCCTTCCGACCGCCGCGAGCGCGCCGACGCCGTCCTCGGCGGTCTCCACCTCGTGGCCGAGGCTCTGCATGTAGCTCGCCAGGTGGTTGCGGATGTTGGCTTCGTCGTCGGTGACCAGGATCGTCGCCACGTTCAGCTCCGCGGCAGCTCGAGGGTGAAGCACGTGCCCGTCGTCGGCCCGCTCTCCAGGTATACCCTGCCGCCGTGGGCTTGCACGATGTCGCGGACGATGGCGAGGCCGAGCCCTGCGGACCCGGCGTCGCCGCCGTGCTGAGTGAAGCGCTCGAAGATGCGATCTTGCTGCTCGGGCGGGATACCCGGTCCCGTGTCGTGCACGGCGATCCGTGCGAGGTCGCCGTCGGTCGTGGTCGTGACGTCGATGCGGCCGCCGCAGGGCGTGTAGCGGAGCGCGTTCGCGACCAGATTCGACAAGGCCCAGGTGAGCTTCGTCTCGTCGCCGTCGAGAATCGCCTCGGGTGCCACGTTGCTCGTGATCTGTACCCCCTTGTCCTGCGCTTGGATGGTGAAGAGCGACCGCACGCGCTCGACGAGGGTGCGGAGATCGACGCGCTCCCGGCCGACGGCGATCGCCATGGCGCGGACCCGCGCGACGTCGAGAAACTGCTGCGCGACCTCCTGCAGCCGCAGCACGTCCTCGTGCGCGGTATCGAGGAGTCGCCGCTGCTCCGGGGTCGCCTCGCCGGCGTCGCGGCGCAGGAGCTCGACGGCCATGCGCAGCGACGTGAGGGGCGTCCGCAGCTCGTGCGACAACGTGGCGACGAGGTTCTCCCGGCGGCGCTCCTGGTCGCGGAGGTACGTGATGTCCTGCAACGTAAGGATCAGGCCCGCCGGGCTGCCATCGCGGGCGAAGCGTCGCGTCGGACGGAGCACGTAGTGATGGTCCCGGCCGCGCAGGAAGAGCGTGATCTCCACGCGGTCCCGCTCGCGCTCCGGGTGCGCGAGCACCTCGCGGACGGCCTCGCGCAGGCGGAGGTAATGCGGGTGTGTCGAGGCGAGGTCGTCGAAACGCACGTGTAGCGAGTCTTCCCGGTCGACCTCCAGGATCGCGCACGCGACCTCGTTCACGTGCTCGATCGTGCCGTCGGTCGCGAGCACGATCAGGCCGTCCTCGCTGGCCTCGAGGATCGCCTCGGTCTTCGCCTGCGCCTCGAGGACCACGTCGATGCGGGTCCGCTCGAGCGCGATCGCCACCTGGTCCGCGATGGCGTCGAGGAGCTGACGCTGGTCCAGCGTCAGGCCGTTCGCGCGCGGACGGAGCCCGAGCACGCCGATCATGCCGCGGGCGCTTCTGACGGGCACGTAGATCCAGAGCTCGCTCGGCAGCGTCTGCGTGTCACGGCCCGCGGGCTCGTCGTGATCCCACACCCAGGTCGCCGCCGCGAGCTCGGTCGGCCCGACCTGCACGCCCGGCGGCTCGGTGGCGCGAACGCCGAGACGTCCCGCGTCCTGCGTGAAGACGATGGCGTCCGAGTCGAAGAGCGCCGCCAGGTGCCGCACCACGATCGGCAGGAGGTCGTCGAGGCCCACGGCGGCGGCGATCTGGCGCGCGAAGGTATAGAGGGCCGCAGTGTGCTTCTCGCGATGGCGCGCCAAGGCTGCCTGCGCCCGCGCGCGGGCCGTCAGCTGGCTCGTCAGGATCGCGACCAGCAGGAAGACGAGCAGCGACAGGACGTCCTGCGACTTCGTCACCGTGAAGGTGAAGCGCGGGTCGACGAAGAAGAAGTCGTAGACGAGGAGGCTCACGAACGACGCGACGATCGACGGTCCGAGCCCGGCGACGACCGCGACGAGCAGCACGCCCGCGAGGAACACCATGGCCGGGTCGTCGAGCCCGACCGCGAGCTCGAGGCCCTTGGCGACGAATCCGGACCCGAGAGCGGCCGCGAGCACCATGAGATATCCGAGGGCGCCCCGAGCCGTGAGCGGCGGCCGCTCTTCCTTCGGTGCCCGGCGCGCCTCGCCGAGCTCGCCAGTGATGAGTCGGACGTCGATCTCGCCGCTGCGGTCGATGACGTCGCGGATCGGGGACGAGGAGAGCAGCGTCCGCCACCACGAGCGATCGGGCTTGCCGAGCACGATCTCCGTGACGTTGCGCTCGCGCGCGTAGCGCACGAGCTCGTCGGCGACGCGCTCGCCGGTGATGGTCACGGGCTCGCCGCCGAGACGCTCGGCGAGGCGGAGCGTCTTCGCAAGCCCCGCCTTGGCGGCCTCGCTGCGGCGAGCGAAGGCGGGCGTTTCGACGAAGACCGCGAGCCACTCGACGCGCCGGCGCGCGGCGAGCCGGCGGGCGGCGCGCACGAGCCGCTCGGCGAGCGGGCCGTCGCTGATGCCGACGAGGATGCGCTCGGTCACCGCCCACACGCCGCTCACGGCGTGCGCCCGCATGTAGGCCTGCATCTCGTCGTCGACGCGCTCGGCCGCGTGGCGGAGGACGAGCTCGCGGAGCGCCGTCAGGTTCCCGGGCGTGAAGTAGTTCGCGAGGGCACGCTCGGCGCCGTCGCCGAGATAGACCTTGCCCTCCTCGAGACGGCGGATGAGGTCCTCGGGGGGCAGGTCGACGAGCTTGATCTCGTCGGCGCGCTCGAGGATCCCGTCGGGGACCGTCTCGCGCACGCGCACGCCGGTGATGCGCGCCACGACGTCGTTCAGGCTCTCGACGTGCTGAATGTTGATCGTGGAGTACACGTCGATGCCGGCGTCGAGGAGCTCCTCGACGTCCGACCACCGCTTCGGGTGGCGGCTACCCTCGACGTTGGTGTGCGCGAGCTCGTCGACCAGTACGATCTGCGGCCGGCGCGCGAGGATCGCGTCGAGGTCCATTTCGTAGAACGTGCGCCCGCGGTACGCGATCGCGCGCTTCGGGATCACCTCGAGACCCGCGAGCAGCGCCTCGGTTTCGGCGCGCCCGTGGGTCTCGACCACCCCCACCGCCACGTCCACCCCTTCGCGTTGGCGCTCGCGCGCGGCCTCCAGCATGGCGTAGGTCTTGCCGACCCCCGGCGCGGCGCCCATGAAGATGCGGAGCCGGCTCCGTCCGGCGCGGTCGGCGACGTGCAGCAACGCTTCCGGCGAGGGCCGGCGTTCCTCCGCGTCGTCTCGGGTCCCCATGCGTCAGCCGGGCACGCCGCTCATTGCCGCGTCTGGTTGCGCACCCGCGTCTGCGGAAGCGCGCGCCGGTGTTTCTGGACGTAGCAGATCTCGACGAGGGTCGGCCAGAGCTCGAGCGCGCCGCGGATGTCGATCACCACGTCGTCGACGATACGGCTCAGGTTCCGCTGGAAGAAGTCCGTTGTTCCGGAAGGTCTCGTCGTAGCGCTCGACGGTTTCGCAGACGTCGTGCAGGCGGTACGCCGGGGTGACGAAGGTGATCTCGGGGTCGAGGGGAAGGCTCACGGGTCCTGGTGGCCGTTCGACCGCGAGCTCTCGTCGATGAGGCGTTGGCGTCGGCGATCCCACGTCCACTCGCCGACCGCCGCCACCGCCGCCGCACCGAAACAGAGGGCCCACGCCAACGGCAGGTTCGCGTCGATCCAGGCGGGCAGGGCGGCGGGAGCGACGGGGCCAAGGGCCATGGTCCCGCCGAGGAGCGCCAGCACGTGTACCCACGCGATGCGCAGGCGGCGCACGGCTTGGCGCCGCAGGTGGGCGTCGAGGATGGCCCCGACGACGTCGAAGCCGCGGTCCGCCGCGACCTCGAATTGGATGAAGGGCTGAGGTGCCGCCACGGCGTCAGATCGCGTGTTCGCCGTGCGCGCCGGTCCGGATGCGAACGACCTCCTCCATCGTCGACACGACTACTGCTTGGTTCCGAGCTCGTCGACGGCGAGGTTCAACGGCAGCACGTCGACGACCGGCTCGCCGAAGAACCCCCACTGCCGTCCGCGCGTGTGCTGCGCGACCAGCGAGAGGACGGCCGCTTCGGGCACGTTGCGGATGCGCGCTACCCGGCCCGCCTGGTAGCGCGCCGCCGCCGGGCTGATGTTGGGGTCGAGGCCGCTGCCCGACGCCGTCACGAGATCGATCGGCACGGGTGCGGTGTTGCCGGGATCGGCGGCGCGGAGCGCCTCGATCCGGCCCTGCACGGCGGTCGTGAGGTCGTCGCTCAGCGGGCCGAGGTTCGAGCCCGACGATACGGCGCCATTGTAGGCCATGGGCCCAGTCGCCGAGGGACGGCTCCAGAAGTACTTCGGGTCGTCGAACGGCTGCCCGACGAGCGTCGAGCCGACAACCGCGTCGCCGCGGGCGATGAGGCTGCCGTTGGCCTGGAACGGGAAGAGCACTTGGGCGATGCCGGTCACGGCGAGCGGGTATGCGACGCCGGTCACGAGCGTCAGCATCACGAGCGACAGCACTGCGGGCTTGAGTTGGTTCATGGGCGTTCCTTCCTCCGTGGTCCCCGTCACGCGAGTCCGGACAGGACGAGCACCATGTCGATCGCCTTGATGCCGATGAACGGTGCGACGATGCCGCCGAGCCCGTAGACGAGGAGGTTGTCGCGCAGCAGCACCGACGCGCCGACGGCGCGATAGCGCACCCCACGGAGCGCGAGCGGGATCAAACCGATGATGATCAGCGCGTTGAAGATCACGGCCGAGAGAATCGCGCTCTCGGGGGTCGCGAGGTGCATGACGTTGAGGGCGTTCAGCACGGGGTACGTGCCGGCGAAGGCGGCGGGGATGATCGCGAAGTACTTCGCGACGTCGTTCGCGATCGAGAACGTGGTGAGCGCCCCGCGCGTCATGAGGAGCTGCTTCCCGATCTCGACGATCTCGATGAGCTTCGTCGGGTTCGAGTCGAGGTCGACCATGTTGCCGGCTTCCTTCGCCGCCTGCGTGCCGGTGTTCATCGCGACCGCGACGTCCGCCTGTGCGAGCGCCGGAGCGTCGTTCGTGCCGTCGCCCGTCATGGCGACGAGACGACCGCCGCGCTGGTACTCGCGGATGAGCTCGAGCTTTTTCTCGGGCGTGGCCTGGGCGAGGAAGTCGTCGACACCGGCCTCCGCGGCGATGGTCGCCGCGGTGAGCGGGTTGTCGCCGGTGATCATCACCGTCTTGATGCCCATGCGGCGGAGCTCGGCGAAGCGGTCCTTGATGCGGGTCTTCACGATGTCCTTCAGCTGGATCACGCCGAGCACCTGCGGGCCGTCGGCGACGACCAGCGGCGTGCCGCCCTCGCGGGCGATGCGCTCGACGTGGCCGCGGACGGGCACCGGCAATTGCCCGCCGCTCGCCTGGACGTACTCCTCGATCGCGTCGGCGGAGCCCTTGCGGATGTGGCGGCCGTCGAAGTCGACGCCGCTCATGCGGGTCTGGGCGCTGAACGGCACGAACTTCGCGCCGAGCGCGTGGATGTCGCGCTCGCGGAGGCCGTATTGCTCCTTGGCGAGGACGACGACGCTGCGCCCTTCCGGCGTCTCGTCGGCGAGCGAGGCGAGCTGCGCGGCGTCGGCGAGGCGGTCCATGCCGACGCCGTCGGTCGGAATGAACGCCGTAGCTTGCCGGTTGCCGAGGGTGATCGTGCCGGTCTTGTCGAGCAGCAGCACGTCGACGTCGCCCGCCGCCTCGACGGCGCGGCCCGAGATCGCGATCACGTTCGCCTGGATCATGCGGTCCATGCCGGCGATGCCGATCGCGGAAAGCAGCCCGCCGATGGTGGTCGGAATCAAGCAGACGAGGAGCGCGGTCAGCACCGTCATCGTCACGGGCGCCCCTTGGCCGACCTCGTTCACGGCGTAGATCGAGAACGGCAGGAGCGTTACGGTCGCGAGCAGGAAGATGATCGTGAAGCCGGCGAGCAGGATGGTGAGCGCGATCTCGTTGGGCGTCTTCTGGCGCTTGGCCCCCTCGACCATCGAGATCATGCGATCCAGGAACGTCTCGCCGGGATCGGTGGTGACGCGGATCACGAGCCAGTCGGAGAGGACGCGGGTGCCGCCCGTGACGGCGCTGCGGTCGCCGCCCGCCTCGCGGATCACGGGCGCGCTTTCGCCGGTGATCGCGCTCTCGTCGACGGACGCGACCCCGACGACGATCTCGCCGTCGCTCGGGACGAGCTCGCCTGCCTCGACGAGCACCACGTCGCCTTTGCGGAGCGTCGCGCTCGTGGTGGGCGTCGTGCGCGCGTCGGCCGGCGTGAAGGAGCTGTTCGACGGCGCCTTCGCGAGCTTCCGTGCGATGATGTCGCGCCGCGCCTTGCGGAGCGCGTCGGCCTGCGCCTTGCCGCGTCCTTCGGCCATCGCCTCCGCGAAATTGGCGAAGAGCACCGTGAACCAGAGCCAGAGCGACACGGTCAGGATGAACCAGGCGGGGGCCTCCCCGTGCCCGCCGAGCGCCTGGAAGAGCAGGGCCGTGGTCAGTACGCTGCCGAGCAGCACGACGAACATGACCGGGTTGCGCACCTGGTGGCGCGGATCGAGCTTGGCGAACGAGGCGACGATGGCGCCGCGGACGATCTCGGAATCGAACAGCGGTCGCGCTTTGGTGTGAGTCTGCATGGTTGGTGTGCTCCTCTATCGGGTGAGCGGGCTGCTCACTGGGACAGCATCAGGTGCTCGACGATCGGCCCGAGCGCGAGCGCCGGGACGAAGGTCAGCACGCCGACGATGATGACGACGCCGATCAGCATGCACACGAAGAGCGGCGTGTGGGTCGGCAGCGTGCCGGCGCCGGCGGGCACGTGCTTCTTCTGCGCGAGCGAGCCGGCGATGGCGAGCGTCGGGATCGCGAGCCAGTAGCGCGCCATCAACATCGCGAGGCCGCCGGTCGCGTTGTAGAACGGGACGTTCGCCGAGAGCCCGGCAAAGGCGCTGCCGTTGTTGTTGCCCATGGAGCTGAAGGCGTAGAGGATCTCGCTGAAGCCGTGCGCACCCTTGTTGAAGCGGCTTGCGAGCCCCGCGTCGGTCACGACCGCGAGGGCGGTGAAGCCGAGCACGACGATCGGCGGAATCAGGATCACGATGGCCGCCATCTTCATCTCGTAGGCCTCGATCTTCTTGCCGAGGTATTCCGGCGTGCGGCCTACCATGAGGCCGGCGACGAAGACGGCGATGATGGCGAAGACGAGCATGCCGTAGAGCCCCGAGCCGACGCCGCCGTAGACGACCTCGCCGAGCTGCATCATGAACAGCGGCACGAGCCCGCCGAGCGGCGTGAACGAGTCGTGCATCGCGTTCACCGCCCCGTTGGAAGCGGCCGTGGTAGCGGTCGCCCAGAGGGCGGAGTTGGCGATGCCGAAGCGTACCTCCTTGCCCTCCATGTTGCCGCCCGGATGGACGTCGCTCGCGACGATGTCGGCGCCGGCCGCGGCGTGCCGTGGGTTCCCGCGGTACTCCGCCCACTCGCAGAGCGCGAGCATCGCGACGAAGATGACCGTCATGGCGGCGAGCACGGCCCACCCCTGGCGGGTGTCGCCGACCATCTGGCCGAAGGTGTAGCAGAGCGCGGCCCCGATCAGGAGAAGGGCCAGCACCTCGAAGAAGTTCGAGAGCGGCGTCGAGTTCTCGTAGGGGTGCGCGGAGTTGACGTTGAAGAAGCCGCCGCCGTTCGTGCCGAGCTGCTTGATGGCGATCTGCGACGACGCTGGTCCCATGGGGAGCGTCTGCTCGGTGACGGCGGTCGTCTCGGTCTTCGGCTCGCCCTTCTCGTCGAGGACGGGATTGCCGTCGGCGTTCTTGACCGGCGTCGTGACCGACGTCGCCTGCAGCAGCGGGACCGTCCTGTAGGCGCTGAAGTTCTGCACCACGCCCTGCGAGGTCTGCACCAGCGCGAGGCCGATCGCGAGCGGCAGCAGGATGTAGAGCGTGCTGCGCGTGAGGGTGACCCAGAAGTTGCCGACCGTGCGGCTGCCGGCCTCGCGGAAACCGCGGATGAGCGCGACGAGCACGGCCATGCCGGTGGCCGCGGAGACGAAGTTCTGCACCGCGAGCCCGAGCATCTGGGTTGCGTAGCTCATGGTCGCTTCGCCGACGTAGCCTTGCCAGTTGGTGTTGGTGGCGAAGCTCGCGGCGGTATTGAAGGACGAATCGGGCGTCACCGCGGCGAACCCCTGCGGGTTGAGCGGCAGGATGCCCTGCAGGCGTTGCAGCCCGTACACCACGAGCAATCCCAGGAAGTTGAAGAGCAGCATCGAGACCGCGTACGTCTTCCAGGTCATGCCTTCGTCGGGGTCGACGCCGCAGACGCGATAGATGAGCCGCTCGAGGGGGCGCAGCACCGGCGAGAGCCAGGTCGACTTGCCGTCGTAGACCCGCGCCATGAAGCCCCCGAGGGGCTTCGCGAGCGCGAGGAGGACGACCACGTACATTCCCACTTGCAGGAAGCCGTTGACGGTCATTCAGAAGAGCTCCGGTTTGAGGAGAGCCACGAAGAGGTAGACGAAGAGGCCGAGGCTCACGACCCCGCCAAGCACGTAGAAGATCGTCATCGTTCTCTCCTCACAGACGGTCGAAGAGCTCGACCATCACCCACGAGACCGCGAAGAAGCCCACGGTCAGTCCCAGGTACGCAAGGTCCATGATGTGCCTCCGTATGTCTCCCAGACGTTGCAACCGACATGCCGTGCGGCCGATGGCCTGCCGGTGAAGGTTTTCGTGCACTGCGGCGACGGCGAGGATTGCAGAACGCAGCACCGACAATGCGGCTCGCAATGGGCGGGGCGGCGACATGCCGCGCGGGCTCATCGGCGGTCTGAGGACGCGGAGACGGTTCACCACCCATTCGACGGCGGGGACGGAGCACGTGACCTTCTCGGCACGGTCGATCATCACCGCGTCGGGTACGACGCCGTGAAGCGTGACCGTACCGCCGCGTGCCGCGACTTCGATGCGCGCCGCGTTCTCGCCGATCTCGTCGCGAAGGGCATGGATGCCCTCGGCGATGATGCCGTTGCGGTGGGCGCGCGGGCATCGAAGCGGCGAGATGGCGATCGGATGCCCCCCGCCCGGACCGATGCTCTCGTGCCGCGAGGGGAACGTCGCGCTCGGCGACTATCGCGAGACGGTACGGTCGCTGCGGGCCGCCTACGCCGCGCCGCTCACGGCCGAGAGCGTTACGACCGGGTCGGCCTCAACAGGCCGACCCGCGTCGTGCGACGCCGTTGAAGCTCGGTGCGGCGGTTGGCCGCGGACTCGACGGCGGCGGCGACAAGCTGAAGCTCGTCTGGATACCTTCGGCCTCGAGTTGTTGCAGAAAGGTCGACACGCGTTGGTAGGTGGCGGTCGAGCTCGGCCGATCGATGCGAAGCTCGAGGCGCGTGTCGGCGCTTGCGGCGGCGCGGAGGTCGTGCACGTGCATCCGGAGGTTCTCCAGATCGTACGGCGTCGCCTCGGCGGCCACGTAGAGCGAGCCACGTGGAGAAACGATCCGCGCGTGAAACATGTCTGCCTCGCAGCAGGTGGGAGTACCGGAACGTCCGGAGTGTAGAGACGATGCGGATCGCATTGCAATCCCGTCCGCACGTGAGACGCGCATTTTTCGATCCGCGCGTGTGTCGCGCCATCGTGGCGCAGGGTCGTGTCGTACGCCTTCCACATCGTCGACACGCCGGCGCCGAACGCCTTCGACGCTCCGGGCCACGTAGACGTGGCCCGGATTCCGAGCGCCCCGGACGCGATCACGTGGCCGCGTCCGGCCATGCGATCGCGTCCGGGGTTCGATCCGGCTGCGGCGCTTCGGCGGGTTGGAAGTGGAGCAGAAGGGTTTCGAACCCTCGACCCCCACGTTGCGAACGTGGTGCTCTCCCAGCTGAGCTACTGCCCCAGAGTGCTGCGAAGACGGCAACCTAGCAGCGGGCGGTCGCCGCTTCAAGGCGAGGGGCGGAGCGCCCGCTCCCGCCCCTCGAGGGTCTCGGCCAGCGCCTCGCCCCGGCGCCGGTTCTCGCGCGCCGACCCAGCTGCTACAGAGCGTCGCGATGACCTCCCGCGACCAGTCGGCGCTCTTCGCGGCGCGCATGCGCGCCGCCGGCCTACCCGAGCTCGCCGTGAAGACCTTCGCGCACTACTACGCGCAGCTCGTGGCTGGGGCCACCGGCCTTATCGCGGAGCGCGAGATCGAGCCGGTCGGCGCGCTTCCGGACGCGGCGACGTTCGGCGACGCGCTCGCCGAACGCGGGCGGCGCGCCCTCGCCAGGACGGTGCTCGTCAAGCTGAACGGCGGGCTCGCGACCAGCATGGGGCTCACGGGTCCGAAGGCGCTCCTGACGGTCAAAGAAGGCCTCACGTTCCTCGACGTCGTGATGCGGCAGGCGGAGATCCAGCGCATCCCGCTCGTGCTGATGGACAGCTTCAGCACCCATGCGGCGACGCTCGCCGCGGTCGCGCGCCACCCGAAGGCGCGCGCCGACCTCGTGGTTGCGTTCGAGCAACACAAGATCCCGAAGATCACGAAAGACGGGCTCGCACCCGGCCTGTGGCCGAAGGATCCGCAGCTCGAGTGGTGCCCGCCGGGGCACGGCAATCTCTACGCCGCGCTCGCGACGAGCGGCGCGCTCGATCGCCTGCTCGCCGACGGGTACGAGCACGCGTTCGTCTCGAACGTCGACAACCTCGGCGCGGTGATCGACCCGGCGATCCTCGGTCACTTCGTGGAGCGTGAGCACGCCTTCATGATGGAGGTGACGGATCGCACCGAAGCCGACAAGAAGGGCGGGCACCTCGCCCGCCATCGCGACGGACGGCTCGTGCTCCGCGAGTCCGCGCAGTGCCCCCACGACGATCAGGCCGCGTTCCAGGACGTCGCCCGCCACCGCTACTTCAACACCAACAACATCTGGCTGAGCCTGCCGCGCTTGAAGGCGTTCCTGGACGCCAACGCGGGCGTCGTGCGCCTGCCGATCATTCGCAACACCAAGACCATCGACCCGCGGGACCCCGCGTCGCCGGTCGTCTATCAGCTGGAGACGGCGATGGGCGCGGCGATCGAGCTCTTCGCCGATGCCGCGGCGGTGCGCGTGCCGCGCCTGCGCTTCGCGGCGGTGAAGAAGACGGGCGATCTGCTCGGCATCCGCTCCGACGCCTTCGTGCTGACCGACGACAGTCGGATCGTCACGAATCCCGCGCGTACGCTCGGGACGCTGGTCGTGAACCTCGACGATCGCTTCTACGCCTTCATCGACCAGATGGAGGCGCGCTTCCCCCATGGGGCGCCCTCGCTTCTCGGGTGCGAGAAGCTCGAGGTCACGGGCGACGTGCGCTTCGGGCGGAACGTCGTCGTGCTCGGCGTGGCGCGTGTGGTCAACGAGAGCGACGCCCCACGCGAGATCCCCGACGGCGCGGTGCTCGCCGGCTGAGGCCCTCGGCGCTGCGTGTCAGCCGCCTCGCAGCCTCCGCTCCTCCGCCTCCTGCAGCGACTTGCAGTCGATGCAGAGCGTGGTGACGGGGCGCGCCTCCAGGCGCTCGCGGCCGATGTTCTCGCCGCACTCCTCGCATTTGCCGTAGCTGCCGTCGTCGATGCGGGCGAGGGCTTCCTTGATCTTGGCGATGAGCTTGCGCTCGCGGTCGCGGATGCGGAGCGTGAAGTTGCGGTTCGACTCGAGGGAGGCGCGATCGGTCGGGTCGGGGAAGTTCTCCGCTTTCGCGTCGGTCATCCCGTCGACGGTGCGATCGGCCTCTTCGAGCAGCTCCGCGAGCTTCCCGTTCAGCAAGGTTTGGAAATGCTTCAACTCGCGTTCACGCATCCACGAACTCGAAAAAGGACCGGTACCGTACCACAGCGCTTCGAGACTGCAAAACGAACGACCTTGCGGCATCGCCGATCGCGGGCTACGAGCCCGCCCTGCGGGCGTTCGCGCGCGATGCGCTGGCCACAGGCCACTACATGTGATCTGTGACCCGCACGAAAGGAGAGCCAGGATGGGTCGAGGTTCGCGGAGGTTCGGGGCACGCGCGTTCGTGCCCGCGGCGCTCGGGTTGGCGATGGCGGCGTTGGCTGCTTGTGGCGGCGGCGGGGGCGACGACGACGGCAACCAGGACGGGTATCGCGGCGTCGCCCTGGGCAGCGCCGGCTACGTCGCGGTCGGGACGCGCGGCATCCTGTCGGTGGCGGCGAACGGCGGAAAGTTCGACCGGGTCGACTCGGGCGTGCGCGCGACGCTGAACGGCGTCACGTTCGCCGACGGCCGCTACGTCGTCGTCGGCGATTCGGGCACCGTCCTCACCTCGACCGACGCCTTCGCCTGGACGACCGAGGCCGTCCCGACGCCGGTTTCGCTGCAGGACGTGACGTTCGTCGACGGACGCTACATCGCCGTCGGCTACGCGGGCACCATCCTCGCCTCGACCGACGCGCGCCTCTGGACGCCGAAGGACTCCGGCACCACGACCGCGCTGCGCGGCATCACCGTCGGCGAAGGACGCTTCGTCGTCGTCGGAGATTCCGGGCTCATCCTCACCTCGACCGACGGCGAGGCGTGGTCGCCGGTCGCCTCGAACACCGGCAACGCGCTCGCGCGCGTCCGCTACGGCGCGGGACGCTTCGTCGCCGTCGGCTTCGTGGGCACGGTCGCGGTCTCCGACGACGGTCTCGCGTGGAGCGCGCGTCGCGAGAACTTCCAGAACTTCGCGACCCTCTCCGACCTGGTGTTCGCGCGCGAGCAGTTCGTGATCGTCGGGCTTGCCGGCACCATCGTGACGACGCCGAACGGCGACGTCCTCACCCAGCAGATCTCGCGGACGAGCCGTCAGCTCTCGGGCGTGACCTTCGGCGCCGACGAGTACGTCGCGGTCGGCGGCGACCTGATCGTCGACCGTTCGCCGAACGGCGTCGACTGGGAGGTGGACTAGGGCGGCGCGTCCGCTTCGACTCGCCGCGCGCGCCACGGTAGCGTCGCCGTCATGAGGACGATGCGTCGGCTGAGGGGGATCGGTCCCGCGCTCGCGTTCGCGGGCGTGCTCCTCCGGGTCCCGGGGGCGGCGGCGGAGCCCGTCGCGTCCGAGCGCGCGGTCGAAACGCCGACCCCGCGCGCGCTCGAGGAGATCCTTCCCGAGGGCGCGACACTCGGCGGCCGCGAGATCTACGACCGGCTCTTCAGGAACCGCAAACGCCTGCGCACGGTCGTCGAGGTCGGGCGCATCCTCTCGAAGGATCCCGCCGGCAACCCGCAGGAGACGCGCTTCGAGCTCCGCGCCAAGGACTACCGCGACCACGACGACCGACCGACCGACGGCGTCTTCGCCAAGGTCGTGATCGTCCTGACCGGACCGCGCGACATCGAGCGCACTGGCTATCTGTATGTGCACCGGAACGACCGTCCCGACGACCAGTTCATCTACTCGCCGATGCGCAAGCGGGTCGCACGCGCCAACCTGCGTGGGCAGAACGTCGCCGGCACCGATTTCAGCTTCGACGACTTCCTGACCACGCTCGACGACCTCGAGCAGGCGACCTATCGCCGCCTTCCCGACGAGGTCGTCGACGGGGTGCCGTGCTACGTCGTCGATGCGACGATGCTGAAGAGCAGCCGCTCGCGCTACTCGCGGAGCGTCGCCGCGATCGAGAAGGAGCACTACGTCCCGCTCCGCACCCGCTACTGGGACGAAGTCGACGTCGCCGTGAAGGAACTCCGCTCGCCGCGCGCCTCCCTGAAGGAGTTCGACGGCGTCTGGGTGCCGACCGAGTCGACCATGACGGACCTGCTCGAGGATACGCACTCGACGGTCACGCTGCAGCGGGTCGACCCGAACCCGACCCTCGACGACGGCGAGTTCAACACCGCGGCGCTCGAGCGCCGGTAGGGCTCAGACGCGGATGCGGGAGAGCAGGGCCGGCAGCATCAGCAAGTCGCCCCAGAGACAGATCTGGATGGTGAGCGCCGAGAGCCAGCCGAACTGGCGAAGCGTCGCGAAGCCCGAGAGCGTCAACACGAGATAGCCCGCGGTCAGCATGAGCGAGGTCGTGACGATGGGCGTCCCGAGCTCGCGGAGGCACGTCGCCGCCGCCTCCGGTGCCGCGAGCCCCGTCGCGCGCAGGCGCTGGTAGTTCACGATGAAGTGGGCCGTGTCGTCGATCGCGATGCCGAGCGCGACCGAGCCGATGAGGCTCGTCGGCAACGACAGATCGGCGAGTCCGGCCCCGAGGAGGCCGAAGAACACGACGACCGGGGCCACGTTCGGCGCCATGGCGACCAAGCCGACACGCGGCGAGCGGAACGAGGTCGTCACGAGGAGCAGGATGGTCGCGGCGGTGAGCGCCATCGACGCCAGCTGGTTGCCGGCGATGCCGTCCGACGCCTGCGTGAACACGATCGTATTGCCGGTGATCGTCGCGGTGAGCTCGGGTGGCAGCGCGGCGGCCGCGATCGCCTCCTCGAGCCGTCGCTTCAACGCCGCGACCTCGGCCGAGCCCGTGACCGCCGTCCGCACGAGCAGGTTCACCCGACTGTGGTTGGCGTTGGCGAACCGGCGGAGCTTGTTCTTCGGGACCAGGAACAGCAAGTCCGCGATCTCCTTGCGCGTCGTGGGTGCGGTTTCGAAGACCGGATCGTCGCGCTCGACGGCGCGATGCAAGACCGCGAGCAGGTCGACGATTGAGAGCGTCGTGCTCACGCCCGGGACGCGGTCGATGAGGCCCTGCAAGCGTTCGAGGGCCTGGACGTTGACGGGCTCGCGGAAGGCGCCTTCCCCGGGCCCGCTCACCGTGAGGTAGATCGGCACCGCGCCGACGAGCCGCTCGCTCGTCGTCGCGAAGTCGCGGCGCACGTCGGAACGGGCGTCGAAGAAGCTCAGATAGTCGGTGTCGACCACGATGGACGGGATCGCGGCGGCGGCGGCGAGCGTGATGCCCGTCCACGTCACGAGGATCGGCGTCGGACGCCGGGTCGCGAGGTCGGCGAGGGCCGCCAGGAGCCGCTCGATCGCCGCGCCGAGCCGGCGGCTCACCCGGCCGGCGACTCCGCGCGCGGCCCCGCGCTGCTTCCGCGGTACGGGGAGACAGGCGAGGAGCGCGGGCACGCCGGTCACCGCGACCAGGGACATCGCCGAGACGCCGAGGATCGAGTAGGTCGCGAACTCGCCGATCGCGGGCTGCGGCGACACGAGGAGCGCGGCGAAGCCGATCACCGTCGTCACTCCCGAGATCATGATGGGGAGGATCGTGTCGGCGAGGCACGCCGTCGCGGCCGCCGGCGCGTCGCCGAGCTCGTCGGCGAGCACGTCGTAGCGGGCCATCACGTGGACGCCGTAGACGCTGCCGATGCAGATCAGCATCGGGCCGAGGACGATCGTGATGAGGTTCAGCGCCTGGCCTGTGGCCGCGAGGGCGCCGAACGTCCAGAGGGCCGCGATCAGGCTCGCGCCGACCGGGATCGCCGCCGCCCGGAGCGAGCCGGAGATCAGCCACGAGACGCCGGTGCCGACCACCACCGCGAGCGGGATCAACCGGAAGACGTCGTGAAGCATCACGTCGGCGGCACGCGCCTTCACGTGCTGCCGCCCCGTCACGAAGAAGCGGCGCCCCGGCACGGTCTCGGAGCCGACGATCGCGCGGACGGCGTCGTCGAGGCCCGCCGCGACGAACTCGCCGTCGGTCATCGTCCGGAACGAGACGTTGATCGCCGCCGCGCGGCCGTCGCGAGAGACGACGGTCTTCGGATAGAGCCGGTCGGAGAGGGCGCGCCGACGGAGGCGCGCGAGGGCGTCGGCGTCGGTGGGGATCGCGTCGATGAAGAGCTCAACCGCGAGGAGATCGTCGCGCGCGTCGTAGCGGAACGCGGTCGCGTCGACGATCGTCTCCGTCGCGCGCACGCCGGGCAGCCGTCGGATCCGTTCGGTGATGCGGCGGATCGCCTGCAGGTGCTCCGCGGCGAAGATCCCGTCCGTGGTGTCCATGCCGATCACCATGACGTCGTCGTCGCCGAAGTTGCGGATCGCGTCGGCGTAGACGTCGCGGCTGGGGTCGCCGACGGGCAGCAGGGGCTCCTCCGACGGATCGAGTCGGATCCCCCCGTTCGGCGCGCTCGGGTGCAGCACCAGCCACGCCGCCCCCACGGTCACGAGCGCCAGCCCCACGAGCACCACGTGCCGCCACCGGATCACCGCCGCCGGCCGCACCCACGCCCCCACGTACGCCGCGCTCATCACCCCCGCGAGCAGCAGCACCACCCGCAACGACTCCGTCAGGAGGTCACCCCCACGCCCGGCACTCCACGAGTCTCCCAGCGACGACGGATGTCCGCAATCCGAGTCTTCACGCTCCCGGCAAAGCGATGAGCTCGAAATGTCGGGCGGAAGCGAAGCGACCGCCCCACCACGCACTCGCGGCATCCCGCGCGGGTCGCCGAGAAAGGATCAGCTGCAAGGCGCGACCGAGCAACGCAGCAGATGCCCCTCTATCGGCGACCGGCGAGCGCGAGGGGGAGGTGGCGGATGCCGGTGTGCTTGTTGCTCCGCACCCACTCGACCGGCCCCGCCACTTCGCATCGCTCCACGCGCTCCAGCAACGCTTCCAGCACCAACCGGATCTCCATCCGCGCCAGCACGGCCCCGAGGCAGAAATGGTTCCCGTGCCCGAAGGCGAGGTGGCGATTCGGGTGCCGCCGCACGTCGAAACGGAACGGGTCCGGGAACACCGTCTCGTCGCGATTCGCCGACGACCACCAGAGCGTCACCTTGTCGCCGGTCGCGATCCGCTCGCCGCCGAGGACCGCCTCGCGCGTCGCCGTGCGGCGATTGTAGGCGGTGGTCGAAGCCCAGCGCAGGATCTCCTCGACGGCGCTCGGCATCAGGGCCGGGTTGCGCGCGAGGTCCTTCCAGGCATCGCGGTGCTCGATGAGTGCGAGCAGTCCGATCGCGATCGAGTTCCGCGTCGTCTCGCTGCCGGCCGCGATCAGCAGGTTGAAGAACATCAACGCCTCGAGATCGCTCGGTGGGCCGGCGCTGCCGTCGGGGTTCGTGATCGTGCCGTGCAGGACGGCCGACAGCATGTCGTCGCCGGGGGCGCGGCGCTTTTCGGCGATCAGGATCGTGCCGTACTCGAACATCGCCGCTTGCGCGGCGCGCGTGCGTTCGTCGATCTCGCCGAGGTCGCGGCCGTCGTAGTCGAGCGTCGCGTTCGCCCACGCGAAGAGGCGATGGCGGTCCGCCTGCGGGACGCCGAGGAGGCGGGCGACCGCCTGCAGCGGCAGCTCGGCGGCGACGTCGACCAGGAAGTCGCAGCGCCCGCGCGCGACGGCCGCGTCGACGATCGCGATCGCCCGTGTGCGGAGCTCCTGCTCGAGCGCCGCGAGCGCCCGCGGCGAGACGGCGCCGGTCGCGAGCCGCCGGAGCTTCTGGTGGCGCGGATCGTCCATCATGTTGAGGAGGACGCCAACCGCGAAGCCGGCCGGCAGATCCTCGATGAGCGTGCCGCCGCCGGCGCGCGTGCCGCCGCGCTCCGAGGAGTAGGTCGCGGCGTCCGATGCGGCCGCGACCACGTCGGCATAGCGGCTCACCACCCAGAACCCTTCGCCGCCGGGCGTGTGGGGCGTCGGCGGGTGGAACCATACGGGCGCCTCGCGGCGGAGGCGCGTGAACACGTCGTGCGGGAATCCCGCGGCGAAGCGGTCGAGGTCGGTGAGATCGATACCTCGCACGAGGGACGAGAGTGTCGCGCGGGGGCCGCGCCGCGGTCAAGGCGGTCCGCTCCCCATGCGGTCCGCTCCCCACAGTCGCGAGCCCTGGTCGCGTACGGCAGGGGTCGGGCACCTCGCCGACGCGTCCGCGACGACTCAGAGCGCGTCGAGCGCGAGAGTTGCGCCGAGGTCCGCGAGCCGGGACCGCGCCCGGCGCGCGGTATGTCCGCCGGCGCGCAGATCCGCGCCCAGGCGCGCCAGCGCGCCGCCGAGCCACGGGATCGTCCCGAGACGCGGGACGGCGGCGAGCGTCGCCAGGAGCTCGTCGTTGGTCGCGACGGCGAGATCGTCGGCGGGTCCGAGGCGGTTCACGACGTAGCCGGCGGCGGCGAGGCCGCGGCGTTCGAGCGCCTCGAACGTCAGGAGCGCATGGTTGATCGCGCCGAGTCGGGAGCCGACGACGACGAGGACCCGGGCGGCGAGCCGCGCGGCCAGGTCGGCGAAGCTCGCGTCCGGGGCGAGCGGCACGAGGAGCCCGCCCGCCCCTTCGACGAGGAGGACGTCGACCGTCGCGGCGCGGCGCTCCGCGCGTTCGACCAGGGCGGCGACGTCGATCGCGACGCCGGCGCGCTCGGCCGCGAGCATCGGCGCCACCGGGTCGCGGAAGCGGTACGGGCACACGTCGTCGAGGGGCGACGGATCGCCGGCCGCCGCGGCGAGCGCGAGCGCGTCCTCCGGATCCGGCGCGCACCCGGTCTCCGCCGGCTTCATGACGCCGACGCGCCGTCCGCGCCTCGCGAGCGCCGCGGCGACGGCCGTCGCCACGACCGTCTTGCCGATCCCGGTGTCCGTTCCGGTGACGACGACGACGCTCATGCGCCGGCCACTTCCGCGATCGACTCCGCGGCGACTTCGACCAGCGTCGCGATCTCGGCGGTCTCGATGCCGAGCGGCGGCATCAAGACGAGCACGTCGCCGAGCGGTCGCAGCACGACGCCGCGCTTGCGGGCGGCGAGGATCACGCGGTGCCCGACGCGCTCGGCGGGGGCGAAGCCGACGCGTCGCACCGGGTCGCGCATCAGCTCGATCCCCACCATGAGCCCGTGCTGGCGGATCTCGAAGACCGGCGGCAGCGGCCGCACCGCGCGGGCGAGCGCAGCGGCGAGGGCGTCGGCCTTGGCGGGCAGGGTCGCGAGCATCTCCGGCGTGAAGAGCTCGAGGCTGGCGAGCGCGGCGGCGCAGGCGAGCGCGTTCCCGGTGAACGTGTGGCCGTGGAAGAAGGCGGTGTAGGCGTCGTAGGGGCCGAGGAAGGCGCGGAAGATCTCCTCGGTCGCGAGCGTCGCCGCGAGCGGCAGATAGCCGCCGGTCAGACCCTTGCCGAGCACGAGGAGGTCGGGCGTCGTCGCGGTGTGGTCGCAGGCGAAGAGCCGTCCGGTGCGGCCGAAGCCCGTGGCGACCTCGTCGCAGACGAGCAGCGTGTCGTGGCGCCGCGTGAGCGCGCGGACCTCGCGGAGATACTCGACGGGCTGCGGCCACATACCGGCCGCGCCCTGCATGAGCGGCTCCAGGACCACCGCCGCGATCGTGCCGCGCGCGCGCCGCAGCGCCTCGTCGAGGCGTTCGAGCGCGACCGCGAGCGCGTCGGCCGGGGTGCGCCCCTCCAGCCGCTGGAGCGCGTACGGTGCGGGCACGCGCTCGACCGGAAGCAGCGGCCGATAGAAGCGATGGAACGTCTCGGAGAAGCCGACGCTCATCGCGCCGAGGGTGTCGCCGTGGTAGGCCTCGACGAGCGCTACGAACCCGGGGCGATCCTCGCCGCGCAGGCGCCAGTACTGGAGCGCGAGCTTGAGCGCGATCTCCACCGCCGTCGCGCCTGCGTCGGAATAGAAGGTGCGCGTGAGGCCCGTCGGGGCGAGCGCCGCGAGGCGGGCGGCGACCAGCGCGGCGGGCGGGCTCACGAGTCCGAGGAGCGTGGTGTGGGCGACCCGGTTCAGTTGGTCGCGGATCGCCGCGTCGATCGCCGGGTGGCGGTGGCCGTGGACGTTGCACCAGAGCGACGAGACGCCGTCGAGGTAGCGTCGCCCGTCGGCGCCGACGAGGTAATTGCCCTCCGCCGCAGCGATCACGAGCGGATCGGCGGCGAGCCACTCCTGCATCTGGGTGAACGGGTGCCAGAGGTGCGCGTGGTCGAGCGCGACGATGTCGCGCGGGCTCGGCTCGTGCATGGCGGCCGAGGGGTAGGAGAGCCGGCGCGCCCTGTCAACCGATGTCTTCGGATGAAGTTGACGAAGGGTGGACGGCGGCGAGGAAGGCGTCGAGCGCGGCGAGCACCCGGTCCCGCTCGCAGTCGACGGTGACGACGTGGAAGCTGCGCTGGAGCACGACCATGCGCTTGGCGGAGCTGCCGAGCCGGGCGAAGAGCCGCTCGGCGCCCGCGAGCGGGCAAGTGTGATCGTTGGCGGCGTGCACCACGAGCGCCGGTTGGGTGAGCGCGGGCGCGGCGTCGACCCGCGCGGGCTGCACGCAGCGCATCGCGCCCGCGGCGGTGAGCTCGCAGCGCAGGGGCGAGGCGCACTCGCGGTCGTTGAGGCAGGTGTCCCCGGCCTGCCGGGCGCCCTCCACGGAGCACGCCCCCAGCGCGAGGATCA
>WBZR01002148.1_pt1 | contig 21382 bp, 18 predicted proteins | sample 5204231 | NCBI WGS metagenome assembly WBZR01 (sample SAMN12412403, study PRJNA552823) | activated sludge metagenome | isolation source: activated sludge from anammox sidestream of wastewater treatment plant... | place: USA: Virginia | collected 2017-08 | reverse complement strand
CCGCAGGAGGACGTCGCGCCCCTCGGGGCGGTCGACGTCGAGGGTCACCCCGCGCTTGTTGGTGTTCAGGAACGCGAACAGGCCGCTTCGCTCGGGGTGCGGCTCGTCGCCGGGGAACGGACCCCAGTGCCGGGCCCGGTCGCCGGTCCCGGGGCGCTCGACCTTGACCACGTCGGCGCCGAAGTCGGAGAAGAGCTTGGAGCAGTAGGGAGCGGAGACGAGGTCCCCGAGCTCAACGACCCGGATGTCGTCCAGAGCACCGCCCGACATGTGGTGTCTCCCGTGGTTGGTCGATCCCTGCCTCGGCCCGGGGGATCGTAACGGCCTAACCACTTGGTCGCAATATATGACCAGTTGGCTCGAACAGCGGGAGCGGGGCCTACAATGCGCCCGCCGCACGGAGGAGTGCCGACCATGAAAGACCCGCTTCGCACCAAGCTCTGCGACCTGCTGGGCATCGAGTTCCCCGTCATCGCGTTCACCCACTGCAAGGACGTCGCGGTGGCGGTCATCAACGCCGGTGGGTTCGCCGTGCTCGGCGAGGCGATGCACACCCCCGACAAGATCGCCGCCGACATCGGCTGGATCCGCGACCGCGTCGACGGCAAGCCGTTCGGCATCGACCTCGTGCTACCGGCGTCGGTGCCGCCGTCGGGCTCGGTCGACGACCTGATGTCGAAGATCCCCGAGTCGCACCGCGAGTTCGCCCGGCAGATCAAGGACAAGTACGACGTCCCCGACCCCAAGGGCGCCGTCGACCTCCACACCTGGGGCGGCCTGAACCAGGAGCTGGCCCGGGCCCAACTCGACGTCCTGCTCGACGAGCGGGTCCCCGTGATCGCGTCCGGCCTCGGCAGCCCGGCCTTCATCCTCGACGCCGCCCACGAGCGGGGCATGCTCGTGTTCGGCCTCGTGGGCAAGGCCCGCCAGGCCCGCCGCCAGTTCGAGGCCGGCGTGGACGCCGTCATCGCCCAGGGCTTCGACGCCGCCGGCCACACCGGCGACGTCGGTACCTTCTCGATCGTGCCCGAGGTGGTGGCGCTGGCCGAGTCGATGGGCGTCGACACCCCGGTCATCGCGGCCGGCGGGGTCACCACCGGCCGCCACCTCGCGGCTGCCCTGTGCCTCGGTGCGTCGGGCGTCTGGACGGGCACGCTGTGGCTCGCGTCGCGCGAGTCCGACGTCGACATGATCATCAAGGAGCGGCTCCTCGCCGCGACCTCGGCCGACACCGCGTGGAGCAAGTCGATCTCGGGCATGACGATGCGGGTCCTCGACTGCCCGTGGACCGAGGAGTGGGCGAAGCCCGAGGCCCCCGATCCGCTGCCCGCGCCCTACCAGATGCTGCTGAGCTCCGACTACATCCAGGGCGCCAACGACAACCGCCGCGGCGACCTCATGACCGAGGCCGCCGGCCAGGGTGTGGGCTTCGTCACCGCGATGAAGCCCGCCCGCCAGATCCTCGACGACATGGTGGGCGAGGCCCTCGACGCCTTCGAAGGCATCGTCGGCGACCTGTCGTAACCGAGCATCTTGCGATCGGCCGGGTCATGGGTGGGTCGATCGCGACATGCGCGCTTGACGTCCCGGGTGCTCCCGAGCATCTTGCGATCGGCCGGGTTATCGGTGGGTCGATCGCGACATGCTGGGGAGGGTGACGTGAGGTGGTGGCGATGAGGCCGACCGTGTCGGGGTTCGACGAGGTGCTCGCCGGGCGACGGGCGGAGTGCGACGGCGGCTACGCCATGCCCGGAACCCAGATCGCCGGCCGCCAGGAGTTCACCGGCCGGCTGACCGGCGAGTACGTCGACCACGGCGACCCGCCCTGGCGCTGGTACCTGCTCACCGACCTGGAGCGCAAGCCCGACGGCTACCTCGACGACTCCGTGTGGTGCGAGTCGGGCCACCTGTTCGTGGTCGACGGGTAGCCGCGGTCGACGGGAGCGCGTGCCGGAGAGGCGCGCCGGCCATTCCGGTCGTGTCGGCCGGGGCCAGCCGGTCGGGGTGGCCCCCGCCGGTCGGGGTGGCCCCCGCCGGTCGGGGTCGGGTAGTCGGGGTCCGTCAGTCGGAGTCGGTCAGTCGGAGTCGGTGAGGTCGGCCCGCACGACCCGGCGCAGGAGCTTGCCCGTCTCGGTGTGGGGCAGCTCGTCGCGGAACTCGACCCTCGCCGGCGACCGTGACGACCGCAGGTGCCTGGTGACCCACTCGCGCACCTCGTCCGCGCCCAGGGAGCGACCCTCGCGCGGGACGATCACCGCGGCCACGGCCTCGCCCCACTGGTCGTCGGGGATGCCGACCACCGCGCAGTCGGCCACGGCCTCGTGGGCGAGGATCGTGTCCTCGACCTCGCCGGGCGAGATGTTCTCGCCGCCTCTGACGATGATGTCGTCGATGCGGCCCTCGAGGAACAGGTAGCCGTCGGCGTCGAGCCAGCCGCCGTCGCGGGTGGGGAACCACCCCTCGGCGTCGAGGCGGCTGCCCTGCTCGAGGTACTCGCCCGACACCTGCTCACCCCGCACGTAGATCTCGCCCTTTACTCCCGGCCCGACCTTCACGCCCAGCTCGTCGCGGATCTCGACCTCGACCCCGGGCAGGGGCCGCCCCAGCGACACGAGGCGGCGGCGCACGTCGGGGTCGTCGGAGGCGACGGCCTCCCGGTGGTCGTCGGGGGTGAGGATCGTGATGGTGGAGGTGGTCTCGGTGAGGCCGTAGGCGTTGGTGAAGCCCGTGCCGGGGAGGAGCTCCATGGCGCGCTCGATCACCGGCAGCGGCATCTTGCTACCGCCGTAGGCGACGGCGCGCAGGTCGGGGAGCGCGGTGTCGCCCGACGCCTCGAGGGCGTCGACGATCCGCACCAGCATCGTGGGGACGACCATCGCGTTGGTGACGTGCTCCCGGCGGGCCGCCTCGACCCACGCCTCCGGCGAGAAGCTCTCGAGCTGGACGACGCGCCGCGCCGCGTAGACGGAGCTGGCGATCGAGGCCATGCCGGCGATGTGGTACGGGGGGACGCTGACCAGCGCGGCGTCGTCGGCGGCCGCGCCCCCGAACTCGACCGACCCGACGATGTAGGAGAACAGGTGCCGGTGGCGCAGGACCGCGGCCTTGGGCGCCCCGGTGGTGCCGCTGGTGAACAGGAGGATGGCGATGGCGTCGGGGTCGGGTGCCGGACCGCTCTCGGCCGCCTCGCCGGCCCGCGCCTTGGCGATGAACGCGTCCCGCCGTACGACGGTGGTGCCGGTCCGGCCGGCCAGGGCCTCGGCGTGGGCGTCGTCGGTGATCAGATAGGCCGGGTCGATCCGGTCGAGCAGGGCGTCGAGCTCGGAGCCGGTCAGGCGGTAGTTGAGCGGGGCGAAGGGCACGCCGGCCCAGGCCGCGGCGAAGAGGCCGATGGGCACGGCCAGGCTGTTCACGTCGAGGAGCGCGACGGTCCGGGCCCCGGAGGCGGTGATGTCGGCGGCGGCCGCGCCCGCGGCGCGGTAGAGCTCCTCGTAGGTGATGCGGTCGTCGCCGTTCTGGACGGCCACGCGGTCGCCGAAGCCCGACGCCGCCATCTCGAGCAGCATGATGAGGTTCATGAGCCGGGGCGTCCCTCAGTCGGACGACGGGAGGGGCTTGGCGTCCTTGAGCACCAGGGCCACGCCGTCGGCGGCGAGGGAGCCGTCGCCCGGCTTGGTGCAGAGGATCTCGAGGTCGCCGGCCTCGTTGGTGTAGCGCTTGCCCAGCGCGGTCCCCTCGGACGCATCGGCCGTGGGCTGCCCGCCGTCGGGGGGCGTCTCGTCGATCCCGATCATCGGCGCCCCGCCACAGGTGAGCTCGACGGCGTCGCCGGGTGCGGCGACGACCATCACCTCGGTGGCGCAGACGGCGCTACGCAGCCGGGTTCCGACCTTGAGCTGGCTCATCTCAGTCCTCCGGAGTCTCGGATCGCTCTGATCACTCGGGTCACTCGGGTCACTCGGGTCACTCGGTTGGCTCGGGTGCCTGGGATCCCTCGGGCCCCTCGGGGCCCACGGGGATGAAGGGTCGCATGTTCACCGTGCGGTGGCTGATCCTCCAGCCGCCGGCGGTGCGCCGGTACCGGTCGTCGTAGTAGCCGGCGCCGATGAGGCGGCGCCCCTCGATGGTGGCCCAGACCTGGATGTAGCAGGTGCCGGTGGCGGTGTCGCCGTCGACGTCGACGAGGTGCTGCTGCACGAAGGGCAGGAACTCGTCGGCGCCGCCGAGAACCTCCTCGTAGGCGGTGGTGATCGCGGCGCGGCCCTCGACGGGCGGCATGGTGCCGAGCTCCACGCGGCCGTCGTCGGTGAACACGCCGACGACCCCGGCGATGCTCCGGCGCCAGACCTGGTGGGCGTAGGTCCGGGCGAGGTCGCGGATGGCCTCGACGTCGGCCAGCTTTCCGAGCACGTCGTCGTCGGTTGCGGACGCCACGGTGCTCCTCGGTCTCGCGGCTCGGATCGGGCGACGGCCTGCGGTCACGGCCCGGGTGGAGGCTCCGGCCGGACCGGTCCGCTGCGTCGGACCATCAGGCGCGAACGATCCTACCCGGATGCGGAAATCCTAACCAACTGGTAGCATCCGGGGCCCATGAGCCGGGCCCTCGACGACGTCGCCGTCATCGATCTCACGACGGAGATGTGGGGGTCGCTCGCCGGCGCGCTGCTCGGCGACTTCGGTGCCGACGTGATCCGAGTCGAGGACCTGTCCCGCCCGGCCCGCGATCCCGACCGCGACGGGCTCAACCCCCCCGAGCGGATCGACGGCGAGGCCGAGCTGGTCCAGCGCAACAAGCGCAGCGTCGGCCTCGACCTCTCGAGCGAGGCCGGCCGCGACGTGTTCCGGCGCCTCGTGGCGGGAGCCGACGTCCTGCTCACCGACCGCTCCCTCGCCGATCTCGACGCCTCCGGGTGGGGCTACGAGGCGATGTCGGCCGGGCACCCGGGGCTCGTGTACGCCCGCGGGTCGGGGTTCGGGCCCTTCGGCCCCGACCGCGACCGCCCCGCCCTCGACGAGCTGGCCGCCGCCCGCACCGGCGTGATGCCCACCATGCCCCAGCCCGGGGAGCCCCCCGTATACGCGGGCACCGGGCCCATGTACACGGCGGTGATGCTGGCCCTGGGGGTCGTCACCGCCCTGCACCACCGGGCCGCGACGGGCGAGGGCCAGCTCGTCGACGCCTCCCTCTTCGGCGGCAACCTCTACGCCGCGACCCTCAACGTCGACGCGTACCTGGCCATGCGCGACGACCGCCTCTGCGAGCCGGTGTCGCGCCTCGACTCCGGCAACCCGATGAGCGGCGCCGGCCTCTCCTACCCGACCTCCGACGGGCGCTGGATCACGCTCACGATGCCCGACAGCGACCGGTGGTGGCCCGCCTTCTCCGAGGTGGTCGGCCTCGCCGTCGACGATCCCCGCTTCGACACCCACGAGAAGCGCTGTGGCGAGAGCCGGCGGGAGATGATCGACCTGCTCGAGGGCATCTTCTCGAGCCACCCGGCCGCCCACTGGCGCCGGCTCTTCGACGAGAAGCGCCTGTCGGCCGACATCATGGAGCGCTACGAGTACGCCGCCGACCTGGCCCAGGCCGCCCTCAACCGCTACGTCCTCCGCCTGGAGCACCCGAGCTACGGCCGGTACCGCAGCGTCGGGTTCCCCGTACACCTGAGCGAGACGCCCGCCCGGCTCCGCCGGATGGCGTCCGGGCTCGGCCAGCACTCCGCCGAGGTGCTCGAGGAGCGCCTCGGCCTCGCCGACGACGAGATCGCGGCGCTGGAGTCCGACGGCGTGATCGGTACGGTCCGCCCCGACGGCCTGGCGCCCGTGGTCGTCGCCGACCGGCCGGCGGCCGGTCCGGCCGGGTCCGACGGACGATCGGCCCCCACGGCACCGACCGGCGAGCCCGGCGGTCCCCGCCCCCTCGACGGGATCCGGGTCCTCGACCTGACCGTGTGGTTCCAGGGGCCGGTCTGCGCGCAGTACCTCGCCGACTTCGGGGCCGAGGTCATCCACGTGGAGCGGCCCGGCTCGGGCGACCAGTCCCGCGGGGTGGCGAGCATCAACGCGGTCCCGGCGGCGGCGTGGAACCAGTACTTCATGGTCAACAACCGCAACAAGAAGAGCCTGGCCGTCGACCTGAAGTCCGACGGGGGCCGACGGATCCTGCACGACCTCGTCGCCCGCTCCGACGTCTTCCTCTGGAACCAGAACATGGCCAACCTCGAGCCGCTCGGGCTCGACCACGCCACGCTCTCGGCCATCAACCCCGGCCTCGTCTACACCACCAACAGCGGCTACGGGCACCGCGGCACCAACCGCCCCGCCTTCGACATGACGGTGCAGGCGCTGACGGGGATCATGACCCGGCTCGGCGAGCCCGGCCAGCCCCCGATCTACCTCGGCCTCGGGGCCGGCGACGCGTACGGCGGGCTGCTCTCGGCCCTCGGGATCATGGTGGCCCTGCACCACCGCCGCGCCACCGGCCGCGGCCAGCACGTCGACGCCTCCCTGCTCGGTGCGCAGCTCTTCCTGGCCGCGCCCACCTTCCAGCGCTACCTCGCCACCGGCGACGAGCGCTACGCCGACCAGCGCTCCCGTCGCGACACCGCCAACCCCCTGTGGAACCGCTACCCGGCCGCCGACGGCTGGCTGTTCGTGTGCCTCGAGAACACCGACGACGCCTGGGCGCGCCTCGCCGGCGTCGTCGGCGGCGCGGGCCTCGCCTCCGACGGCCGCTTCGCGACCGTCGCGGCGCGTAGGGAGAACGCCCCGGCGCTCGTCGACGCGCTCGACGCCGCGTTCGCCGCCCGCCCCGCCGTCGCCTGGGTCGAGGCGCTGCGCGCCGAGGGGATCCCGGCCGAGGTCGTCGTCCGCTACGACAGCCTGCTGCACGACGTCCAGGCCCGGGCCAACCGCTACCTGGCGTCGGCGCACTGCGCCGCCGCGGGCGGCGAGGTCGAGTTCCGCGGCCTGCCCGTGACACTGCACCGCACCCCCGGCCGGATCGAGTCGCTCGGGCCGGAGCTCGGCCAGGACACCGAGGTCCTGCTGATGGAGGCCCTGGAGCTCGACTGGGACGAGATCAGCGCGCTCAAGGCGTCCGGAGCCATCCCGTGACGGGGGGCGCGGCCGGCGCCCCCTCCGGCGAGCCGCGTCCCGGGCCGCTCGCCGGCCTGCGGGTGGTCGAGGTCTCCACGATGATGGCCGGCCCCTACGCGGCCACCCTGATGGGCGACCTCGGCGCCGACGTGATCAAGGTGGAATCCCACTACGGCGACGAGAGTCGCCACCTCGGACCCGAGCGCGACGGCGAGCGCTCGGCGTTCCTGAGCCTCAACCGCTCCAAGCGCGGGATGGTGCTCGACCTGCGCCGCCCCGGGGCCCAGGAGGTGTTCGCCGAGCTGGTCGCCGGCACCGACGTGGTGATCACCAACGTCCGGGAACCGGCCCTGAGCCGGCTCGGCCTCGACTACGACTCGGTCCGCCGTCACCGGCCCGACGTGATCTGGATCGGGGTCACGGCGTTCGGCGCCGACGGCCCCTACGCGGGTCGCCCCGGCATCGACTTCCTGATCCAGGGCTACGCGGGCCTGCTGGCGCTCAACGGGGAGCCCGGCGCCCCGACCGTGCGGGTCACGGTGCCGCTGATCGACACCCTCACGTCGGTGCTGGTCTGCACGGCGGCCCTGGCCGCCCTGCACTCGCGGGCCTCGACGGGGGAGGGCCAGCGCGTCGACGTGTCGCTCCTCGACGCCCTGGTGCACGCCCAGGCGGCCGGGCTCGGGAGCTACCTGGTCACGGGGGAGGAGACGCCGCGCACCGGGAACCGCAGCCTCTACTTCGCCCCGTCGGGGATCTACGGCACCCGCGACGGCCGCGAGGTCGTGATCACCTGCCCGTCGGAGCGGTTCTTCGCCAAGCTCTGCGACGCCCTGGAGACCGACTGGCTCTCCGACGAGCGCTTCGCCACCATCGACGCCCGCCTGGCCAACCAGGACGCCCTCGACGCCGCCCTCGACGCGCGCTGCCGCGACTTCGACCGCGACGACCTGGTCCTCCGCCTGGTCGACGCCGACGTGCTGACGGCGCCGATCCTCGGCGTGGCCGAGGTCCCCTCCGACCCCCAGGTGCTCCACAACGAGATGGTGGTCACCACCGAGCACTCGAGGCTGGGCCCGGTCCGGGTCACCGGGGTCCCGCTCCACTTCGGCGGTACGCCGGGCGGGGTGGATAGGCCCCCGCCGATCCGGGGTGAGCACACGGCCGAGATCCTCGCCGAGCTCGGCTTCGGGCCGGATCGGGTCGACGAGCTCGTGGCCGACGGCTCGGTCGGGCTGGCCGACACGACCCGTCCCGACCCGACGCGCCCCGGGTGAGCGCGGGCAAGATCACGTCCGGGATCACCACCCCGGCTCGAACGACCGACTCCGAGGGAGCGCACGATGGCCGATGACCTCTTCGACTTCGAGGCCGACGTCCTGGTCGTCGGCACGGGAGGCGCCGGCTTCTCGGCCGCGGTCGCCGCGGCCCTCGAGGGTGCGTCGGTGGTGCTGTTCGAGCGCAACGACCACATCGGCGGCACCACGGGTGCCTCGGCCGGGACGCTGTGGATCCCCAACAACCACCTGCTTCGCGAGCAGGGCAAGGAGGACCCGCGCGACGACGCCCTCGCGTACATGTGCCGGCTGGCCTATCCGCAGTACTTCTACCGCGACCACCCCACCATGGGGCTCCCGGCCGAGGCGTTCGAGCTGATCGCCACCTTCTACGACCGGGGCTCCGAGGCCATCGAGCGCATGGCCGGCGCCGGGATCCTCGACCTGGTCAGCGACACGCGCCTCCCCGACCCCGATCACCGCTACCAGGTGTTCGGGGGGCCGTGGATCGCCGGCTTCCCCGACTACGCCGGCGAGGACATGGGCAACAAGCTCATCGTGGGCCGGCACCTGGCCCCGGCGCCGCATGGTCCGTGGGTGCTCCAGCAGTTCGAGGCCGCCGCCGAGCGCCTCGGGGTGGAGCTCGTGCTGTCGCACCAGGCCACGTCGGTGCTACGCAACGACGACGGCGCCGTGGTCGGCCTCCAGCTCCGGCGGGGCCACCAGGCCGTGCTGGCCCGGGCCCGCAAGGCGGTGGTCTTCGCCTCCGGCGGCTACGCCCACAACCCCGAGCTCGTCCGCCGCTACCTGCCCGGGCGGATCTACGGCACGTGCTCGACGCTGGGCGCCCAGGGCGACTTCGTCGACATCGGCATCGAGGTGGGTGCGGCGCTCGGGAACATGAAGAACGCGTGGTTCAAGCAGGTGCCGATCGAGGCCGCGCTGCGCATGCCGACCCCGCCCAGCTTCTGGCTGCCCTGGGGCGACGCCATGGTCCACGTCAACCGCTACGGGCGGCGGGTCGTGAACGAGAAGATGGTGTACCACGACCGGGCCCAGGCCCACTTCGTCTACGACCCGACCCGTCGTGAGTACCCGAACCTGCTCCTGTTCCACGTCATCGACGACACCGTCATGCAGTCGGAGTCGATGGTCGGCATGCGGTCCCCGTTCCCCGACCCGGGCCAGCCCGAGGCCACGTTCGTGATCTCGGGCGACACGTGGAAGGAGCTGGCCGCCAACGTCGACGCCCAGCTCGCCGAGTGGGGCCCGGAGATCGCCGGGACCCGCCTCGACCCGTCGTTCGCCGAGAACCTGGAGGCCACGGTCGAACGGTTCAACGGGTTCGCCCGCACCGGCAAGGACCTCGACTTCCAGCGCGGCGACGCCGTCCTCGACTGGTCGTGGACCGGGCCGATCCGCGAGGGCTCGCCCAATCCCACCATGGCGCCGTTCTCGGAGAAGGGCCCGTATCACTGCGTGGTCGTCGGCGCCGCCATCCTCGACACCAACGGCGGCCCGATCATCAATCCCCGGGCCCAGGTGCTCGACACGGCGGGGGAGCCGATCCCCGGCCTCTACGGTGCCGGCAACTGCATCGCGTCGCCGGCGGGCCAGGCCTACTGGGGTCCGGGGGCGACCATCGGCCTCGGCATCACCTACGGATACATCGCCGGCGTCGCGGCCGCGGCCGAGCCGGAGAAGCGCTTCGAGGGCTGAACGACCCCGGAACCGGCGGCCGGTCCCGGCCCGTAATCGCCCGCCGGTCACTCCCCGCTCTCGCCGCCGTCGGCGTCGGGGGCGGCCGCGTCGTCGGCGTAGACCTGCCGCAGCCCCTCGCGGGCCGCGGCCTCCCGCTCGCGCAGGACCCAGAACCGCGGCGGACGCTTCTCGGTGAACGCGGCGCCGCCCTCCTGGCCCTCGGGCATGTCGAACCAGTCGGGGTACATCTGGCTCGAGATCACGCCCATCTCGTTGTAGCCGTCCATCTCCTGGTCGAAGGCGGCCTTGAGGATCTCGAGGCAGCCCGGGCTCTTCTCCAGGAGCTCCTCGCACCAGCGGTCGACCTCGGCGTCGAGCTCGTCGCGGGGGACGACGGTGTTGACGAGCCCCATCTGCAGGGCCTGCTCGGCGGTGTAGCGCCGGCACAGCATCCATATCTCGCGCGCCTTCTTGGCCCCCACGACCTTGGTCAGGTACGGGACGAAGAAGCCGTCGGCAGGGCTGGAGACCTTGGGGCCGGCCTGGCCGAACTTGGCGTCGTCGGCGGCGATCGTGAAGTCGCAGCAGTAGGCCATGTGGTGATGGCCCCCGATGCAGTAGCCCTGGACGGCGGCGATCACCGGCTTGCGCGACAGGCGCATGAGGCGGTTGTGCGGGTAGCGGTGGTAGAACGCGGCCCGCAGCCCCCACCGCTCCCACTCGACGTCGCCGCCGGCGCCGAAGTTCCTCCCGGCCCCGGCCACCACGATCACGCCGATGGCGGGGTCGTGGTTGGCGTCGTAGAACGCCCGGAACATCTCCTCGACCGTCTCGAGCGTCATCGCGTTGTAGCGGTCGGGCTTGTTGATCGTGACCCGGGCGACGCCGCCGCCGAGCTCCGCGTGCGACTTCTTCTCGTAGACGATCTCGGCGAAGTCGAAGCCGTCGCCCTCCACCTGCTGCCAGTCCGTCCAGGTCATGGTCGTCCTTTCCGCGGCGGGGCGGCTCCCGGGATCCCCGGTACGCGGACGGATGCTACCACCTGGACAGGAATCCTCACCATGTGGTAGTAACGCATCACCAACCGTTCCGCACCCCGGGACCCTGCAGACGCGGGACCACGGGGCGACACGTGAGGGGCGAGAGATGAGGATCGTCGTCTGCGTCAAGGAGGTCCTCGACCCCGACGCCATCGGCAACTACGCGCTCGCCGGCGGCCTGGTGATCGGCGACGACGGGGTGTCGATCGCCATGAGCACCGTCCCCCGCCTGATGAACGGCTACGACGAGCAGGCCGTCGAGGCGGCGTTGCGGATCCGCGAGGCCGGAGCCGACGCCACCGTCGCGGTGGTGTCGGTCGGTTCCGATCTGACCACGTTGTTGCGCCACGCGAAGGCGCTCGGCGCCGACGAGGTGACGGCGATCGAGCCGCCCGCGGCGCCGCTCGACGGCGCGGCCGTGGCCGCGCTGCTCGCCGCCCACATCCGCTCGACGGGCGGCGCCGACCTGGTGCTGTGCGGCCGGCAGGCCTCCGACGACGACCAGGGCGTGGTCCCGGCGCTGATCGGCGAGGCGCTCGGCCTGCCGGTGGTGACCGTGGCCCGGGCGGTCGAGACGGCCGGCGAGGGCACGGCGCGGGTCACGAGGGTCACGCCCGAGGGCGACGAGGTCGTCGAGGTCGACCTGCCTGCGGTGGTGACGGTGAGCAGCGAGCTCGGGGAGCCCCGCTACCCGACCATGCCCATGAAGATGGCCGCCCGCAAGGTGCAGCCCGCGGTGGTCACCGCCGCCGACCTCGGTCTCGACGAGGCGGCGCTCGCCCCCCGGGTGGCGGCCGTCCGCCAGTCGGCCCGCGAGATAAGCGGCGACTGCGTGATCATCGACGGCGCCGACGCCGCCGAGGTGGCCGACCGCCTGGTGGCCCGCCTCATCGACGACCAGGTGCTGCAGGCCCGTTCGTAGCGCGGGCCCGGCGCGCCTCACTCGACTGGAGGGATCCGACATGACCGAAGCGGTGGTGGTCGTCACCTGGCGGGGGGTCCGGGGCGACCCGGTCCCCGAGACCGAGGCCGCGCTCACGCTCGGGCGCGGCGTCGCCGCCTCCCTCGGCGGAGAGCTCCGGTGGCTGGTGCTCGGTCCGGCGCCGGAGGGCATGGCCGTGACCGCGGCGCGTCACGGCGCGGCGGCCGTCGACCACGTCGACGACCCGAAGCTGGGGCCGGGCCGCTTCGACGCCCTGGTAGAGGCCCTGGCCCGCTACGCCGCCGACCGCTCGCCGCGCCTGTTCCTGTTCCCGAACACCTTCGACGCCCGGCCCGTCGCCCCCCGCCTGGCCGGACGCCTGGGGACCGCGGTGGTCATGAACGCCATCCGGGTCGACGCCGCCGACGGCCGGCTCACGGCCCTGGCCTCGGCCAACGGCGGCAACACGGTGATGGTCTACGGGATCACCGGGCCCGGTCCGTCGGTGGTCACGGCCCTCACCAACATCATCGTGCCCGAGGACGCCCCCGAGCCGTCGACGCCCGAGGTGAGCGAGGTCGCCGTCGACCTCTCGGGCGTGGAGGAGCGCATCCGGGTCGTGCAGGAGGCGCACACCGAGGGACCGCGGATCGAGGACGCCGACGTCCTCGTGGCCGGCGGCCGTGGCCTCGGCGTACCGGAGAACTTCAAGCTGGTGGAGGAGCTGGCCGAGGCGCTGGGCGGCCTCGCCGCCGCGTCCCGCCCCCTGGTCGACGACGGCTGGATCGACTCGTCACGCCAGGTCGGGATCACGGGCCGGATCACCCGCCCCGCGCTCTACGTGGCGGCGGGGATATCGGGGGCCATGCAGCACATGGCCGGCTGCGCGGCGGCCAAGGCCATCGTGGCCGTCAACACCGACCCCGACGCATCGATCTTCCGCTTCGCCCGCTACGGCGTGGTGGGCGACTGCACCGAGATCCTCCCGGAGCTGACCCGGGCGGTCAAGGAGAGGGGAGCGTCGCGATGAGCGGACCGAGGGTGCCGGCGGTCGAGGGTCTCTTCACCGACGACGGCGTTGTGGCCCGGCTGCTCGGGTCCCGCTGCGCCACGTGCGGTACCCCGTACTTCCCGGCGTCGTCGCGGTGCCACCACCCCGACTGCGACGACTCCGCGACCGAGGACGCCTCCTTCGGTCCGTCGGGGACGGTGTGGAGCTACTCGGTCCAGAACTACCCGCCGCCCGCGCCGGCCATCTACGACGAGCCCTACGAGCCTTACGCGCTCGCGGTGGTCGACCTCGACGACGGCCTGCGCGTCGTCGGGCGCGTGGAGCCGGGCGGTTCGGCACCGGAGGTGGGCGGTCGGGTCGAGGTGGTCGTCGGCCCGATCCGAACCGACGACGACGGCACCGAGCGGACGAGCTGGATGTTCCGGACGGTCTGAGCCGATCCGGCGGGGGCGTCCGGGCGCACCGCCCGTCCTCCGGCCGAACGAGCCCGCCGGGGCGACCCGCCGGGTGACACGAAGCGAGGGCGCGATGAGAGACGTAGCGGTCGTGGGTGTGGGGATGCACCCGTGGGGGAAGTTCGCCGACAAGTCGGTGACGGAGCTCTGCCGCGACGCCGTGGTGGCCGCGCTGGCCGACGCCGGGATCGGCTGGCGTGACGTGGAGGCCGTCGCCGCCGCCAGCTCGCGGTTCTCGGGCGGCAAGGGCTGGGGCCTCAACGGGAACGACGTCGTCGAGGACCTCGGCTCCACCGGCGTGCCCGTCTACAACATGTCGGCCGGGTGCGCGGCGGGCGCCAACGCGTTCAACGTCGGCTACTCCCTCGTCGCGGGTGGGATGCACGACGTCGTGATGGTCGTCGGCGGCGAGAAGATGCCCAAGGGCTTCATCCAGACCTCCGGCGTCGAGGACGTCCACGATCCCGAGTACCTGCGCCAGCGGTGCGTGGGGATGCCCGGACCGTCGTTCTGGGCGCTGCTCGCCCGCCACCGGATGGCCGAGCTCGGTACCACCGAGGAGACCTACGCCCAGGTGGCCGTCAAGGCGCACCAGATCGGCAAGCACAACGAGTACGCCCGCTTCCGCCAGGAGTTCACCCTCGAGCAGGTGCTCGAGTCGGCGATGGTGAGCGACCCGCTCCGGCTCTACGAGATCTGCCCGGTCAGCGACGGCGCGGCGGCGGCCGTCATCTGCTCGGCCGAGGTCGCCCGCCGGCTCACCTCCGACCCGGTGTGGGTGGCGGGCAGCGCCGTCGCCACCGCCCGCTTCGACGACGGCCTACCCCGGGGCCTGGCCGGCATCGTCCCCGACGGCCCGGCCCACCACAGCGAGGCGGCCGCCGCGGTGGCCAAGGCGTTGGACCAGGCGGGGGTGGAGCCCACCGACCTCGACCTGACCGAGCTCCAGGACAACACCGTGTACTACGAGCTCGCCTTCCCGGAGGAGTGGGGGCTGTGCAAGCCGGGCGAGGCCGACCAGCTCCTCCACGCCGGCGAGACGATGCCCACCGGGCGCATGCCGATCAACCCGAGCGGCGGCTTCATCTGCTTCGGTGAGGCGACCACGGCGCAGGGCGTCTTCCAGATCTGCGAGCTCACCTGGCAGCTCCGCGGGCAGGCCGGCGAGCGCCAGGTGCCCGGCGCCCGGGTGGGCCTGGCCCAGAGCCTCGGCCTGGGCGGCAACGGCGCCGCGGTGGTGCTCAAGGCGTAGGGGAGCGTCGGACCCCGTCAGGGGGCGTTGCGCGCGGTCGGTAGCATGACCCGTGGCGCGCACGGCGCCGGCGGCCGTGACCTCGGATGACCGGCACGGCCGGCGACACCCGGGGGTGATCACGTGATCGAGCTGCTCGACGACCTCGAGGCCTGGCGGCGGCAGGGGGTCCGAGCGGCGGCGGCGCGGGTCATCCGGGTCGACGGGTCGGGGCCGCGCCTGCCGGGCGCGGCGATGGCCGTCAGCGAGCACGGCGAGGTGGTGGGCTCGGTCTCGGGCGGCTGCGTCGAGGGCGCGGTCGTGAGCGAGGCCTTGGAGATCCTGGGCGGGACCCGCCGGCACCAGGTGTCGTTCGGCTACAGCGACGACGACGCGTTCGCCGTCGGCCTGACCTGCGGCGGGACGGTCCACCTCTACATCGAGCCGTACGAGGATCCGGAGCTGTTCGCGGCGCTCCGCGCCGCAGTGGCCGCCTCTGACCCGGTGGCCCTGGCCACCGTGGTCGAGGGCCCCGGCACGGGCGCCAAGCTGCTCGTCGGCGCGCCCGGCGCCGACGCCGGTCCCGGGGATCCCGGCCCGGTGCTTGCCGGCTCTCTGGGCAACGCCGACCTCGACCGGGTCGTGGCCCGCGACGCCGCGGCCGAGCTGGCTGCCGGGCGCACGGGGATCCGCCACTACGGCGCCCGGGGCGAGGCTCGCATCGACGCGGTGCTCAGCGTCTTCGTCGAGTCGTTCGCCCCGCCGCCCCACATGGTGATCATCGGCGCGGTCGACTTCACCGCGGCCCTGGTGCGGGTGGCCCGCCTCCTCAGCTACCGGGTGACGGTCTGCGATGCCCGGGCCACCTTCGCCACCACCAAGCGCTTCCCCGACGCCGACGAGGTGGTGGCCGAGTGGCCGCACCGGTACCTGCGCTCCGTGGCCGCCGAGCTTGGGCCCCGCGACGCGGTGTGCGTGCTCAGCCACGACATCAAGTTCGACGTCCCGGCGCTCCAGGCCGCGCTCGACAGCCGGGCCGGGTACATCGGGGCCATGGGATCCCGCCGCACCCACGACCAGCGGCTCGACCGCCTGCGGAAGGTCGGGGTCGACGACGAGGGCCTGGCCCGCATCCACTCTCCCATAGGCCTGGAGCTCGGCGCCCGGACGCCCGAGGAGACAGCGGTGGCGATCGTGGCCGAGATCGTGGCCACCCGCTACCTCGGCCCGGGAGCCGAGGTCCGCTCGCTGCGCGACACGGCCGGCCCCATCCACTGACGGCGGCCGTCGCGGTAGACGACCGGGATCGGGGTCCGGGATCGGGGTCCGAGATCGGGGGGATGGCCCGGTCCCCGCCTCCCGCACGCCGGACCCGGCGGGCCACCGCTCGGGTGGTCGCCGCCCCGGTCGCGGCCACGCGCCCTCCGGCACCGCCCGGTCCCGGCTCCGCTTCGCGATCCCGCCGGCGCCACACGCTGGTGACGTGTGGCATGTGGAGTGTTACATGGTACTATTCCCCGTCCATGGACACCGAGGGAGGCGTGGGTCCGACCCGGTCGGCCGGACACGATCACGGTCAGGCCCTGTGCGCGCTGGCCGTCCGCTCGACCGTCGCCGTGGCGGCGGTCGATGACGTCGACGTCGAAGAGGCCGCGGGGGTGGACGGTGTCGTGGCTGTCCTGACCGCCACCGAGATCGGGTCGGTCCTCGCCGTCGATCACGTCGACTACGTGGGGGAGCCGGTCGCGCTCGCGGTCGCGGCGACCGAGTACGCGGCGGCCGACGCGGCCGGTTGCGTCATCGTCGACTACGACCCGACGGAGCCGTTCGTCTCGGCGATCGGGTCCGTCGGCGGGCCGGACGGTGGGCTCGCCGGCCACGTCCTCGACGAGGCCGCCGAGCGCCGGGGCGACGTCGTGCCCACGGGGCGCGCCGAGCTCTCGGTCGACCTTGCGATCCCCCGGACGGCGCCGGTCTCACCCGCTCCGGTCGAGTACTTGGCCGTGCCGACCGACCGTGGCTGCGATCTGACGGCCCCGGTCGCGTCCGAACGGTCAGGGTCGTTCGGCGCGAGCGTGGCCGAGATCCTCGGACCGGCGGCCCCCGCGATCGGCCTCGTCGCGACCGGTCGCGAGACCACCGACCTGCTCGTCGATCCCCGCGAGGCGGCGCTCGCGGTCGCGGCGGCACGCCATCTCGGACGTCCGGTCCGGCTGTTCCGTCCCCGCAGCGACGAGTTGGTGGCTGGTCCCCACCACGCCGGGCACCGGATCTCGGCGCGGGTGTACTTCACCGCCGACGGACGGGTGGCCGGCCTGGCGGTCGACCACCTGGTCGACCTCGGCGCGCGCGGTTCGGCCCCGGCCGCCGAACTGGCCTGGCGGGCCGTCGAGCTCGTCGCGACGGCGTACGCGTTCCCGGCCGTAGAGTGGAGGCTCCGGTCGGTGCGCACCAACACGGCGCCGGCCGTCGTCGAGGACGTCACCCTCGCGCTCGCGGCGTCGTACGCCGTCGAGCGCACCCTCGACCACGTCGCGGCGGCACTGGAGATGGGCGCCCTCGCCGTGCGCCGGGCCAACGCGACACCGGCGACCGCCGCCGTCCTCGATCGGATCGCCGAGGCGCCCCTCGTCCATCCGGCGACGGGCGACGGGACGCACGGTGTCGGTACGGCGCTCGTCGCGACACCCGACGGTCGGGTTGAGGCGCACCGGTGCACGGTCACCATCGACCCGCGCACGGGTGAGGTCCGGATCGACCGTTACGAGGGCTGGGGTGGGAGTCCGCGACCCGACGCAATGGCGCGCTCCGTGGCGGCGGGGCTCTACGAGGCGGTGGCCTACGACGAGGAGGGCCAGCCGCGGTCCGGCACGCTCATCGACTACCTAGTACCGGCTGCTCCCGACCTCCCGGAGTGGCGGCCGTCCGCCGACGGTGCCCCCGGTGTTCCCGCGCCCCACGTGGTCGTCGCGGCGATCGACGACGCGACGGCCTTCCCCCTGGGGACGCTCGATCCGATCCCCCCGCTCTCGCCGGCGCGAGTGCGCGACCTGATGAGGAGCAGTTGGTGAGCACGCCGATGGGTCGTCCGGTCGCGGTGGACCTCACCGTCGACGGCACCGCGGTCCATGCGGAGGTGGAGCCGCGGCTCCTGCTGGTCCACCTCCTCCGCACGGTCAAGGGTCCGGACGCCGTGGCGGTGGGCTGCGACACGTCGAACTGCGGCGCGTGCCTGGTCGCGATCGACGGCGAGATCGTGAAGAGCTGCAACGTCCTGGCCGTGCAAACCCGAGGTTGTTCGGTCGTCACTGTCAGGCACCCCGAACTGATCGGTCCGGCGTTCGAGCGCACGGCGGCGGCGTTGCCGGTCGACGCGCTCCCGTGCGAGAGCTGCCGGTCCGGCGCCGTGCTGGGCGTGGGCGAGTGGATCGACCGGGGGGCCACCGGGGGCGAACCGGGTCTGCGCCGCCACCTGGAGGGGCTGCTGTGCCGGTGCGGCGCCTACGACCGGATGGTCGCGGCAGCGCGGGACGCGGTGGGCGCCGCGGAGCCCGGCGCCGGCGAGGTCGGCGCATGATCCCGCTCCCGTTCGACCACGTCGAGGCCCGCTCGGCCGAGGAGGCGGTCGCGCTCCTGGTGCAGCACGGCGACGACGCCAAGCTCCTCGCCGGGGGGCACTCGCTCCTTCCGCTGCTCAAGCTCCGCCTCGCCGCGCCGGCGGTGCTGGTCGACGTTGGCCGCCTCGACGACCTGCGCTACATCCGCGAGGACGGAGACCGGATCGCGATCGGGGCGCTAACCCGGCATCACGATCTCGAGGTGAGCCCGATCCTCGCGGAGCACGCGCCGATCCTGCGCGGTGCGGCTTCGCTCGTCGGTGATCCGCAGGTGCGCAACCGGGGCACCATCGGGGGTTCCCTGGTGCACGGCGACGCGGCCAGCGACCTGCCGGCGGTGGCCCTCGCCCTCGGCAGTACGCTCGTGATCGAGGGGTCGAGGGGGCGGCGGGAGGTGCCGGCGGACGACTTCTTCGTGGGCTTCCTGGAGACCGCGGTCGGACCCGACGAGATGCTCGTCGAGATCCGGGTCCCGAAGCTCCACGGCGTGGGCCACCACTACGAGAAGCACAACCGCCGTTCCCAGGACTACGCGATCGTCGCGGTCGCCGTGGTGCTGGGGGAGCGGCCGCGGGTAACCCTGGTCAACATGGGCCCGACCCCGGTCCGGGCCCGGGAGGTGGAGGAGGCGCTCCGGAGCGGGGCCGGCCCGTCGGAGGCCGCCCGAATGGCCGCCGCCGGCACCGCGCCGATGTCGGACCAGCACGCGTCGGCCGAGGACCGCGCCGCGCTCGCGTGCGTCCTGGTCGAGCGGTCGCTGGCCGCGGCCGCGTCGGTCCGTTAGACGCCGTCCTACACCGGCGACGACGAGGACAGGGTTGGCAGGTCCAGGAGGAAGTCGCGCCACGCGTCCGGATGGTCGCTCGGGAAGACCTTGCCAGGGTTGAGGATGCCGGCCGGATCGAGGGCCTGCTTGATCCGCCGCATGGTGTCGACCGCGGGCGCGCCGAGGTTCCGGGCGAGGAACTCCCGCTTGAGCGTCCCCACCCCGTGCTCGCCGGACAACGCCCCGCCCAACTCGAGCGCCTTCTCGAAGATGGCGATCGCCGCCGCCTGCACCCGGCGAAGTTCGTCCTCGGTCTCCCGCTCGAAGAGGATGTTCGGGTGGAGGTTGCCGTCACCGGCGTGCCCGAACAGCGGAATCCGCAGGCCCACGTCCCGCGCGATCACCGCGATGGCCCGGGCCATCTCGGGGATCCTCGATCGCGGTACGACCACGTCCTCACCCAGCTTCCGGCGCGCGATGCGCCCGAGTGCTCCGGACACCGCGCGACGCCCCCGCCAGAGGAGCTCGGCCTCGGAGGCGGACTCCGCGACCCGCACCTCGACGGCCGAGTGTCGCCGGGTGGTCTCAGCCGCCACCTCGAGGGCCGCTCGTGCGCCTCTCGCTTCGAGGGCGTCGGTCTCGATCAGGAGCGCGGCGTCGACGTCGCGTCGGAAACCGATGCCGAGGTGGTCCTCGACCAGGTTCAGTGTGTCGTGGTCCAGGAGTTCGAGGCTCGACGGCTCGACGCCGGCCACGAACATCTCGGTCACCGCCTCGGTGGCCGCCTCCACGGAGGGGAAGAAGGCCACGGCGATACCGCGGCCCCGTGGCAATGGGATGACCCGCAACGTTGCCTCGGTGATCACGCCGAGCGTGCCCTCCGAGCCGACGAAGAGCTGCGGCAGCGCGTAGCCCGTCGAGCTCTTGAGGGCGCGGCCGCCGGCCTCGACCACGGTGCCGTCCGCGAGCACCACCGTGAGGCCGCGCACGTAGTCGCGGGTCACGCCGTACTTGAGGCAGCGGGGGCCGCCGGCGTTCGACGCGAGGTTCCCGCCGATCGTGCACTGCTGCAGGGAGGCCGGGTCGGGGGGGTAGAAGAGGCCCTGGGCCTCGACGGCGGCGTGGAGGTCCGCGGTCACCACGCCGGATTCCACGATGACGATCCCGTCGGCCGCGCTGGTCTCCACCAGGCGCCGCATCCGGGAGAGGTTCAGGACGATCGCGTGGGGTGGCGGGATGGCGCCGCCCGCCAGCCCGGTCGCCGCGCCCCGCGCGACGACCGGGGTGCCGGAGTCGGACGCCAGCCGGAGCACGGCCGCGACATCTTCGGTGTTGCGCGGCAGGACGGCGGCCAACGGCACCTGTTGCTGGAAGGTGCCGTCGTACGAGTACGACACCAGCTCGGACGGGGCGTCACGGATGGCCTCGTCACCCAGGAGCCGGCGCAGTTCACGGACGATGGTCGGGCTCACGGAGCACCTCGGCTGACACTCGTTCGACGGGCGTCGGGCACGCGGCCCGGAGTACTTCGACCAGGTGCCGTACCGCGACCGGCTCGCCGCGGTCTCGGGCGAGGTGCGACCGCACCTGCATGAGGCAACCCGGGTTCGCGGTCACGACCGTACGGGCCTGGACGTCTCGTATGGTTCGGGCCCGGCGCCGGCCGAGCTCGTCGGCGGTCTCGGGCTGGAGGATGTTGTAGACGCCGGCGGAGCCGCAGCAGATGGTCGGGTCGGCGAGCTCCACGAGCTCGATGCCGGGGATCCGGCGCAACAGGGCCCGGGGCGCCTCGATGATTCCCTGCGCGAGTCGGGCGTGGCAGGCGTCGTGATAGGCCACGGGACCGGGCGGCGGCGGCCCGCTGAGGTCGAAGTCGACGTCGACGAGGAGCTCCGAGATGTCGACGACGCGCTCGGCGAGGGCGGACGACCCGGGTCCGATGTGGTGCGGGTACTCCTTCAGGAAGGCGCCGCAACCGGCGGAGTTCAGCACGATCGGCGTGTCGAGCCCGGCGAACGCCTTCAGGTTCCGCGCTCCGAGCTCCCGCGCCGTGGCGGTGTCGCCCTCGTGGGCCGACAGCGCACCGCAGCACGTCTGCCCGGTGGTGACGACCACCTCGTAGCCGGCGGCGGCGAGAAGCTCGCCGGTCGCGACGTCGAGAGGGGCGAGCAGGGTCGACATCAGGCAGCCGGCGAAGAGTTCGACTCGGCCGCGCACTGGCCCTGTGGCCGGTCGCCAGCCCGACCCGTCGACGGCCAGAAAC